>Ga0129310_1000092_pt1 | contig 119936 bp, 107 predicted proteins | sample Go1ome_2_FD_94433 | JGI IMG/M metagenome (GOLD analysis project Ga0129310, IMG submission 94433) | Western lowland gorrila individual fecal microbial communities from Wisconsin, USA - Go1022A metagenome | ecosystem: Host-associated > Mammals > Digestive system > Large intestine > Fecal... | reverse complement strand
TGACCAGGGAGATATGCGTTTTAAGCCGGACAACATAATCTTTGACTGCCGGGAAGCCAATATCCTGGCAATCCTGGATAAGGAAACCGGAAAGATTGTATGGCGGATCGGACCTGATTTTAATGCAGCGCCGGAGCTTAAGAAGCTGGGATGGATTATCGGACAGCATCATTTCCACATGATTCCCAAGGGTCTGCCGGGCGAAGGCAACCTGATGGTCTTTGATAACGGCGGCTGGGGCGGCTACGGGACCCCCAACCCATCTTCTCCAATCGGCATCAAAAATGCATTGAGGGATTACAGCCGTGTGCTGGAGTTCAATCCTGTTACATTGGAAGTGGTATGGAAACTGACTCCCAAGGAGCTGGGCCATGCGATTCCCACGGACGCCAGCAAATTCTACAGCCCCTATGTCAGCAGCGCACAGCGCCTGCCCAACGGCAATACCCTGGTAACCGAAGGCTCAGACGGCAGACTCATTGAGGTAACGCCGGACCATGAGATTGTTTGGGAGTGGATTTCGCCGTATTACACGCACAATGAAAAGGGGCCCAGGAATAATATGATTTACAGGGCCTACCGTTACCCCTACAGTTATGTGCCGCAGGAGCCGGTTCCGGCAGAGGTACCGATTGAGCGCATTGACAATGTGACTTACCGTGTTCCGGGCGCGGGCGCGTTTGGGGCAAAAACGGTGATTGACGTTGAGGGGACTTTGCCGTATTATCAGGATGTGGCGCTCTGTGTGGCAACGGATGATGAGGAAGACCTGTCACAGAGGGAAAAGGTCTTTGAGGTGGATACGCAGGTATTCCATCCCGCCGGCGCGGCCAGCTGGAAGGATGAGGTCCTGGCAGTGGAGGATAAACCGGTCCTGGTACTGTTCGGCGCAGAGCGCTGCGTTCACTGTAAGGCCCTGCACCCTGTGCTGGAAGAGGCCCTGAAGGAAGAATATGACGGGGCATACGAAATCCGTTATGTGGATGTGGATGCAAACCAGGAGCTGGTGGACACCTACAATGTGGGAGGTATCCCGGTCGTAGTCATATTCCGGAATGGAAAGGAAGTACTGAGGTTTAACGGCGAGATGGATTATGACGATCTGTGTGATATCCTGGACCGCCCATTGGAAAAAGCCTGAACCTGCCGTAAGCAGTGTTAGAAAAACCAGAATGCAATATATTCGGCCACGTCCACAACAATCCCATGGATGCGGATGTGTCTGAACAGAGTTATATATAGATATGCTGTGCGGTCCGCTTATTCCCGGCGGGCCGCATATTTATTTCAGCATGCACAGCATTGGGCGGCGCATGGGAAGGCCTGCTTTTTCGTGCATGTTTAATCCGTTATCCGGCAATGGATTCCGTTATGTTCTTTTGGACTGCTATGTGGTATAATTTACCTGAATCGGAAGTTATAGCAGCGTTTATTTATATGTTACGAGGAAGTAATGATATGGAAAAGAAGATTGTGTTTAAGTATCACCCCAACGTATATGATAACGATATTATTGTACATGAAAACGGCATCTGTCAGTGTTGTGGAAAAGAAGTGAATGAATACTGTAGTACTATGTATTGTATAGATGATATTCATTGTATCTGCCTGGAGTGTATATCAGACGGGAAAGCGGCAGAAAAATTGAGGGGTGGTTTTATTCAGGATGCGGAAAGCGGCTTGGTTTCCGACCCTCAAAAAACAGAGGAATTGTTTAAGCGGACTCCGGGATATGCAAGCTGGCAGGGTGAATACTGGCTGGCTTGTTGTAATGATTATTGTGCATTTATCGGTGATGTTGGAACAGAAGAGTTAGAGCGGATGGGCATCGCGGATGAGGTTTTTGCCGAATACGATGCCCGTGATGAGTTTGACAATGCACGGGAGTATTTGGAAAAGAGCGGCAGCTTGGCCGGATATCTATTTCGGTGTCTGCACTGTGGAACATATCATTTGTGGGTAGATGCTGACTGAATAGTTTCGGTGGATATCAAAATAGATAACATAAAAACGGGAAATTATCTTATTGCAGATTCTTTTCCGTTTTTTGCGTACTGCGAACTCTTCTTTCACTTAAAGGTCCGGCTCTACCAATTGGTATTCCTGAAGTTTATGGGTCTGGAAGCGTATAGGATTAAATTGAAAATTGACCATTCCTACTCCGGGAAATGGGCTTTAGACATAAATAAATTCAGAATAATGTAAGTTTGAAATGCTTTTTGAAATGGTTTTCCTGTATAATGGTTATAATTGGAAAAATAGACGCTAAAAGGCGGTACCATAGATGAATGAGATAAACAAAAATAACCTGGCGGTCAGGAATACATTATATGCCCGGACGCTGGGAACACTGGAGATACTTTATAATGGAGAGCCGTGGGAGCTGCCGATGTCGGTTAAGGGAAAGGTGATGCAGCTTTTCCTGCTCCTGATATGGGCTGGAGAAAATGGAATCAGCCGCGTAAAGCTTCAGGATTTTCTTTATGACAGAAGAAGTACGGATGCTGCAAACGCGCTTAGGATTACAACAACACGTCTGAGAAAAATACTTTCCCAGTCTGTTCTGCCTTCGGGAGAATATGTGGTGGTCGAAAAAAATACATATTATTTGAAAATGGGGAGAGTGGGGGGAGAACTTGAACTCCAGATGGACGCCGCTCTCATGGAAGATTATTATAACCGGGCTATGGAAACAGAAGATGAAGCTGCACGTCAGCTGCTTCTGGAACAGGCCTGCCGTCTTTACGGCGGAGAATTCCTTCCTGTTCTGTCCGGCGAGGTGTGGGCGGAATCTCTTCGGAGCCATTACCAGGATATTTATTTCAAAGGCGTGAGGGAAGCCTGCCGCCTGATGAAGAACCATCGGGACCATCAGAAGATTGTGAGGTTGTGCGATGCTGCAACTGCGGCCTATCCCCTGGCAGAGTGGGCGGAGCAAAAGATCGGAGCTTTGTTGGCGTTAAAGCGGTATGGAGATGCGTTAAAGACATATGATTATGTAACACAAACGCTGCTTGACGAGACCGGCAGCATTCCCCCGGATCACGTGCTGGCGTATTTCAAACAGATTGGCAGCCAGATAGAGCATGTGAATGGCGGTCTGAAAGAGATCAGGGGGAATCTTGAGGAAAGGGAGTGGTCGGCCGGATCGTATTATTGTACTTATCCGGGATTTGTTGACTGCTTCCGTATGGTTATCCGGTCCGTGGAGAGGGGAAAACGCAGGGGATTTCTGATTGTATGCACGGTCCGGGACGGGAAAGATTGCCCGGTAGAGGATGGCGGGAAGCTTCAGGAGTATGAGGACGCTCTGTGTGAAGTGGTCCACAGTACCCTTCGCAGAGGAGACGTTTATACAAAGTACGGACCGGATCAGATTCTGATTCTGGCAAACGAACTGCGGGAAGATAAATGCAGCATTGTTGAAAACCGTATTGTATCCGGGATGCGCAGAAGGTATGGGCAAAAGGTAAGTCTGCATATAGAAAACGTGAATCTGAAGGATTGGTGTCCGGGGACAGAAAAAGGAAAAGAAGATAACAGGCGTGAAAAAACTGTAAGGAGAAGGCCATGACCACGCAGAAGCGGCAGGAGTCCTTTGGGGATATGATGTCGGTGGCTTTGGAAACAGCGTGGAATACATTGGTATAAGCACCGTGCGTGTCTGTGTAAAATGGACAGGCAGATTTTCGCTTGGGCGGTCATTCTGTGCATATAGAAATAGCAAGGGAATCTTGAAAAAGGTTCCCTTTTGGTTACATTTCAGTCACATATTGGAAAAAGCTGAAAATAGACACGAAAAGGTGTTTCTTTGAAATGCTTTTTGAAATACCCTCTCCTATATTATATTACCATGAGTTGAGTAAAAGGTTGTATTTGTAAATATCAGGAGGTACTGGTTATGATAAAGAAAAATGTTATGAAAAAGCATTCACGCCATGCGGCGCTGCTGACAGCCATCGTGCTTGCTTTTTCTAATGTCGGCACATGTTTGAATGTGTCTCTGGCTCAGGAGATTACCAGTGAAGGCGGAAGCGACAGCACAGGAGGAAGCGGGAGTGACAGCTTGGGAGGAAGCGATAGCTCCGGTGGAAGCGATAGCACAGGTGGAAGCAGTAGTTCCGGTGGAAGCCACAGTTCCAGCGGAAGCCACAGTTCCAGTGGAAGCCACAGTTCCGATGGAAGCGGCAGTTCCGATGGAAGCGGCAGTTCCGGCGGAAGCGGCAGTTCCGGCGGAAGCGACAGCACAGGCGGAAGCGATAGCTCAAGTGGTAACGGGAGCGGAGAAGGAACCGGAAGCGAAGGGGAAGGCGGAGAGACCGCCGGAGGCGAGAGCGGAGAAGGAACCGGAAGCGAAGGAGAAGGCGGAGAAAACGCCGGAGGCGAGAGCGGAGAAGGAACCGGAAGCGAAGGAGAAGGCGGAGAGACCGCCGGAGGCGAGAGCGGAGAAGGAACCGGAAGCGAAGGGGAAGGCGGAGAAAACGCCGGAGGCGAGAGCGGAGAAGGAACCGGAAGTGAAGGGGAAGGCGGAGAAAACGCCGGAGGCGAGAGTGGAGAAGGAACCGGAAGTGAAGGGGAAGGCGGAGAGACCGCCGGAGGCGAGAGCGGAGAAGGAACCGGAAACAAAGGGGAAGGCGCAGAAGATCCTGGAGTCGAAGGAGAAGAAAACGTCAATGGAGAAACAGGTGGCGTAGCAGCTGGCGGGGCGGCAGCTGGAGAACTGGCAGACAAAGAGGAAAAAGAGAAGGAATTTACAATCACCTATACGGTAAATCTGGAGGGTGCAGCTGAGGTTGAGGGTGAAACCTTAATACAGGAAGGTGAGGAGCTATCTTTCACGGTTAAACCTGTGGATGGTTATGCGATTCAGATTGTAACAGCCAATGGATACGAGCTGGCTGCTGAAGCAGAAGAGGATACGGAGGAAGACAGCGGGCTGGCCGGTATGGCAACGTATGTAGTAACGGATATTGAGGAGAATCTGGATATTGAGGTTGAACTTCTCGAACCAGAGGAGACGGTTTCTGATACAGCAGCATTTATGGCAGAGATTGACGGAATTACAATTTCAGTGGAGCCATTGGATGGTGAATTTGACGCTTCGGTAAAATCGTTATCTGCAATTGCTATTGATGATGAAGATACCAGTTCTGTTATTAAAGGAAAATGTGCAGCGGATGGTTACGGGTCGGTTGAAGTAAGGGTATTTGACATAACTCTGGAGGATGAAAATGGACAGCCGGTTCAACCGGGATGTAATGTAAAGGTTTCATTTTCCGGCCTGGATATTCCAGAATCAGTTTCAAATGAGCGATCTGTAGAATCAGATAAAATTAACGTGTTTCACCTTGAGGATCAGGAAAATGATCTAAAAGTTAATGATATAAAATGTGATGTAAATGAAGGAGAGGGGACGGTTGCATTTGAAACCAGCCATTTTTCGGTATTTGCAATAGCATATCCGGATGGCAACGAATTCGGACATAGATATGTGCCAACATCATATTTATCATCTACAAGCACATTTGAGTATAGAAATAATTCAGAATATATAGTAATTGATACAACAAATAGTACTTTGAATAAAGTGCAGGGTGGGTATGATCTTACCGTAGATGCTGCAATCGCAGAAGATGCAGAGGGACCACTTACATTTGTGTTGAGTGACGCTTTTATGGAAGCAATGCGCAAATTTGGGGCGGACGATGGAGTCATGCCAACGTATAAATTTAATTTAAATTTAAACCTGACTAATAATTCAAAAATAAAGTATTTATATGAGGCCAACAGCCTATCGGTTCAAACGCCGGAATCAAATGTTGACACATCCTTTTCAGGAATGGATGTGACGATCAAAGGATTTGACGGACAGATAATTGACCGTACTTATGGAGCATACCGGGTTCAAAACAATGCAATAAAAGAGCTGTTTGGCAAAACAAAAATAAGTTTTGAAGACATGCTGACTATTTACGATGTCTTATATGAAAAAGGTTATGATGGCGATTATCCTTTAACGGATTATTATAAGAATTACTATCACACAGATGATTTAAGTACTGTATTTGGCAATTTATCAATGGAAAGTGTGGGTAATAACGGCACATTTGATTTAAGCGGTACAATTGATGAAGTAGCAGCTAAGTATGACGGTACTTATCCCTACTTTGACTTCGCTAATATTTTCACATCAAAAAGTAAACTTGAAGCGCGGCTTTATGAGGTGGAACCGGAGCTTGGAGGCCTTTTATATGACACTTTTTATAAGGAATTATTTGGTGTGACATTTGGTGAGAGAACCGGATATGATACACCCCTTGCACTGTTTATGGATCATGATACCAGCGAATGGCAGAGCGCGGATGCAAGTTTCGCAGATACACTCGGCGATGGATTATCCAGCGGGGAAAGCTGTGACTTTACTCTGGGAATGTTTTTCCATCCCAGAATGGGAAATGCATATCAGGGTTACAATTGTGGATACTATGCTGCAATTACTTTAGTACCAGAAAACCCCACCCCTCCGACCCCTCCGACTCCCCCCACCCCTCCAACTCCCCCATCCGGCGGAGGCACCAGTGGTGGAGGCGGAGGAGGTACCACCCCGGGCGGGCATCGCGCGACACCGGATACCAACGGACCTGGTGTTACCATTGAACCGGAAGCAGTTCCCTTAGCGCCTCTTCCCGAAGGAGTTACCATTGAACCGGGAGAAGTTCCGTTGGCGCCTCTTCCCAAGACAGGGCAGAATCCAATGGCACAGTGGGTATGTCTGATGTCAGGACTTATGCTTGGCCTGTATGGCTTCCTTGGCAGAAAAAGAGGGGATGACAATGAAAAATAAATGGATAAGCAGTGCAAAATTTAATTTTGGAAGTAGCTTTTAGAAAATAAAACATGGAATATGGAAATCCTGTAAAGACTGTCAGCCTTTACAGGATTTTTAATGGAATGACACTATATTTCTAAACAGTAAATATGTATACGTGAAGTATTGCCAGGCAATTCGAGAAAAGAAATTTTGCTTTTGTCTTTTATACGGTATTATATGTAAATCTCGCAGGGGCAGTGGATGAAATGAATCATAAAGCAGAATTCATGGAAATGTCTTACCGGCTCCGCCGGCTTAAAATTCTGGGTGATGTTGTTTGTGGAATGATGCGAAAATGAGAATAAAAACCGCAATGTACAGTGGCTATCAGGCGGAAAATGAAACTAACAGGAGATTGCCGGACCAGCGCTGTGAAAATTAATAAAAATATAATATTAAAAGATTTATAAATCGTATATAATTACAAATTAGACTATAATTCAAAACAAGCTTTATGATATTTTTTGAAAAAGTCTAATAATAAGCAAAAAGTCCAATATCTCAAAGGGGATATAGGATGTTTTTTGCCGTCTGAGCAAACTATATCATTTCACGTAATTTCAGGAGGCTAGAATGAAAAGAAAAGGTGAAAGGCTCATAACTTACCAGAAGATAGAAGCGTTTGGTCAATGGCTGGAAAGTTGTGAAAGAAGCATGGAAACAGTAAAGAAATACAGGCATTATTTAAAACAATTTAAAGAATTTATCGGAGAAGAGCCGGTTACAAAGGAGATGGTACTTTTATGGAAAGCAAACCTGAGGGAACATATCACCCCGGTTACCATTAACTGTGTCATAGCTGCACTCAATGGTTTCTTTAAATATTGTGGATGGGATGGCTGTGAAAGTAAATTTTTAAAAATCAGCAAAAGTTCTTTTTATCCTGAGAGAAAGGAATTGACAAAGGACGAATATAAGAGGCTGGTAAAAACTGCTTTTGACAATGGGAATGAACGGCTGGCCCTTGTGCTGGAGACTATCTGCGCGAGCGGGATCCGCGTATCAGAATTGTCGTTTATCACGGTGGCAGCTATTCATAAAGGCCAGGCTGAAATTGAGTGCAAGGGCAGGATAAGGACTGTGCTGTTAACAAGACAGCTATGTTCGCTCCTTCATTCTTATGCGCAAAAAAATAATATTAGTTCAGGTATGATTTTTGTAACGAAAAACGGTAAGCCGTTGGATCGGAGTAATATATGGAGGGAAATGAAAGCGCTTGGCATAGAGGCCAATGTTAAGGCTGAAAAGATATTTCCCCACAATCTGAGACACCTTTTTGCAAGGACATACTATGAAATAGAAAAAAATCTGTCAAAATTAGCGGATATCCTGGGACACAGGGATATTAATACCACCAGAATTTATACAAAGGAAAGCGGAAGCCAGCACAGAATACAGTTGGAAAAAATGAAATTGCTGCTGTATGATACAACAGAATATTTCTTTTGTTGTACTTTAGGATATTCCTGAAAGATTTAAAAAAAGTATACTACATTTGTTGACAAAATTCTACATAATTTTAAAGAAATTTCGATAAAAAAGGATATAAAAAGTAAGCTGGGTAACAAATTAAACCAACTTGGTATTATTTTCACATTTTTTGTTATTTATCTTTCTCTCAAACTTCAGAATTAATTCTCTTAAAATTTCCTATAGTCAGTAAATATCCCGTTTTACCATCCCCTCCCCTTTTTTTAGTTACAACAAAAGAAATATTTAGTTGTAAAAACAGGACGGGAGGGATGAGAAATCAAGCAATTTAGTTCTATTTGCTTTTTATTTGTTTTTGTATTTATCATGAACATCTGTTTTGCAAAAAATTTGTTTGCAATGCAGCAAACAGAATCCTCCGCTGGCCAGGTTGACGTTGCTGGGCAGCTTTCCAGCCAAATGTGCAGCCAGTATCCAGAATTTGAATGCCTTGGGGAAGATGTGCTGGACGCACTCGAAGGAGGAAGAGAAAACGGCAGTTTTATAAAAACTGATATTGTTTTTGACTCTCAGGAGGAAGCCTTTTCCTTTGGCAGATATTATTACAGGTACATATATTTGGGAAAAGAAGAGGTGACATTATACTCATTTGATGAAAATGGGAAGTTCGCCATTTATGTGTCATGCGGGAATCCGGCTCGGGCGGTATCAGAACACAGTCAGGTTCAGGACAGGCTTTCTGAGGTGGTGCAGAAATGCAGCACATTGGGAGATCGGGAGAAGGCTGAGTATTTTTATGATTGGGTCTATGATAATGTTTCCTATGACCAGACACTGAAGAACCGGACCATCTATGATGCGGTTATGAACGGTAATGCTGTGTGCTGGGGATACGTGTCTGCTTATCTTATGCTGTGCAGGAATGCGGGACTGATTTGTGAGCCTGTATATGCCGGAGATCATGCATGGAACAGAACCTGGCTTGATGGGGAGTGGAGATACTGTGACATTACTTGGGACAAAAGTTTGGGAGGCACCAGATGGAAATTTATAACACAAAAAGATATGGATATGGACTCCATGCATAATAATTTGTGATACTCGGGGGACAGGAGGATGACAGATAACATTCATGGATACAGGATGACGGAATTCCGCAGATCCTGCCGAAGGCATAATATGATGAGGAAATTTCTCAGGCCGGTTATCTTTGGATGCGGCCTGATTGGATTGGTGGCCTGGATTTTATTTTCCCAGCTGTCCACAGCGGGTGCTGAACAGATGCAGCCGGACCTGGAAGGAACCGGGACCGTTGATAATCCATATGCGGTAGAACGGCTGGAGATTATATCGAACCGGGAATCAACCCAGAGTGAACGCCAGACGGAACACCAGACGGAGTTTGAATACCTGGGGGACTGGGAGGTGGCGGCCTACAGTTCGGATGAAAGTGACATGACGTATTCCGGGGGAGTTCCGGTGGAACACCATACAGCGGCAGGCATACTGTCTGTCTTTAAAATAGGGGACACGGTACTGATTGACGGAGATACCTATGTGATTGAGGATAAGGTGGATGAAGACGCCAAAGAAAAACTGCGGATATATTTTGACAGCTATGAGGAAGCAAAGCGGTTCGGCCGGAAGAAATGCGCCATATACAGACATTCCGAGTTGCCTGAGGAGAGTCCCTATTATCTGGGAGAGTTTCAGGTTACAGGATACTGCAGCTGTACAATATGCTGCGGGGAAAAGGAGGAAAGGCTGACGAAATCGGAAACCGTGCCCAGGGCATCCCATACCGTTGCCGCAGACCCGTCTGTGATACCGCTTGGTACGAGGATTGTAATTGATGATGTGGTTTACACAGTGGAGGATACTGGAAAAGCGGTAGAGGGAATGCGGCTGGACATCTTTTTTGATTCCCATGAAGAGGCGGTACGATACGGAAGAAAAGAAAAGTATGTGTATTTAGAGGGGTAAAGCAACCCATAACAAAGGGTTTAAAATAAATATATATTTCAAATAAGGATTGGAAGGACAGTAGGATGATGAAAAAGAGAATAACGCTCATTGCCAGCACTCTGGTCGTTACAGCTTTTGCACTGACTAAGCTTCATCCAGTGACCGCCTATGCGGTTGAGGGATGGATGAGCGAAGATGGGGAGTGGAGCTATTTAGATGAAAACGATGAGCCGCTGCAAAATACGTGGAGACAGTCAAGAGATTCCTGGTTCTATCTGGGCGACCAGGGGCTCATGCTGAGGAATTGTTTTATTGACCAGGGGAACAGCCTTTATTATGTGTTTGATGATGGAGCGCGGGCTGAAAATATGTGGGTTCTGGTGGAGGAGGGGGATGAGAAGGGCCATGAGGCCGGATGGTATTATTTTGGCGCTAACGGTAAGGCATACCGAGATACCACATCTTCTTTTAAACGGAGTGTGGATGGCAGGAGCTACATATTTGATGAAAGCGGCCGCATGCTGACCGGATGGTTTGATGAAGATGGGAGGCCGTTGGATGAGGATGAAAACCCGTTGGAGGAAGGCGTGTACTATGCGGATAAAGACGGTGCCTTAAAGACTGAGAGCTGGTTGGATTATTCGCAGCTGGAGTTAAGTGGACTGGAGGATTTGAACAGTGATATCAGCGGCAGGGATTACGATGAATATGACCAGGTGTGGCTGTATTTTAACAACCGTTCCAAAAAGGTAAAAAGCAATGGAGACCGGCTGATACAAAAAAATATAAACGGCAGCACATACGGCTTTGATGAGTATGGAATCATGCTTCCCTGGTGGACCAAGGTGGCAAGTGTCAGCAATGCGGATAAAAGCAATCCCACCAGCGATGTGCCTGCCAAATTCTTTGCGGGGTATGACGGCGGAAGCCTTCTGAGGGACTCATGGCTTTGGATGTATCCATCGGACAATCTGATACAGGATGACTATGATGATGGGGAGTACAGTTGGTGGCGCACGGACCAAAATGGAAAGATTTTTCAGAATAAGATAAAAAATGTGAATGGCCGGTACTATGCATTTGACGGACTTGGCAGGATGCAGACGGGGTTTGTGCTCTTTGATACCCGCAGCACATTCGTAGCCCAGTATGATATGGATGCTTGGTCGTCGGAGGATTTCATAGAAGGGAATATATATGGTATAGAGAAGGCGGACCTCTACTTCTTTTCGCCGGACGAACTGAATGACGGTTCCATGCAGACCGGCAGTGAATTGAAGGTGGAACTGGATGATGGAGTGCATACCTTTGGTTTTAAAAGTGATGGTGTCGCCTATGGGAACAGAAACCGTCTCAAACGGGTAAAAGATTCCTATTATATAAACGGACTCCGGCTGGAGGCGGATGAGGAATATGGGTACGGCGTGGTCCGGGACAGTGAAGATACCTACCGGGTGGTCGATACCAACGGAAAGACCGTCACCGGCAATAAGAAGGTTGTGAAGGATAAAGACGGCGGATGGCTGGTTATCATTAACGGCCGGTTCGCGGCCAGGGTGGACGATGAGTTTAAGCCGAGATGGTATAAGGGAGAAGAGGGGACCGGATTCTACCATTATGATTCTGACAACAGAGAAAATAAATATGCTGGAGGTCTGATCGCCGGCAGCAATACGGAACCTTTACTGGACGGACTGCCGGAGGAAGAATGTCTGAACTTTTAATGTGAGGAGACAATGTGAGCAATGAGTAAAGAATTATATCATATATGGAAACGTATTGTTTCCCTGATTTTAACGGTGTGTCTGACTGCGGGATTATGGTCGTCACAGATGGCTGTGGTCGCATATGCCTCCACAGAGCTGCCCGATGAAAACCTTGGAAATGGAGCCAGCGAGGGAACGGCCTACGCATGGATTACACCGAGAAACGGAACCGGGGAAAATCCCACCAACAGCACATACCGTTTCGATTTGTGCGGATTACAGGCCGGACAGACGGGATACAGCCAAAGCGGAATTAAGACTACATATAGCTGGCAGGGGTATGCCACCTACATTCAGGTGGAAAACGGTACCAAGTATAAGGCCAATGGAAGTGCCAACGGCGCGGTGGAAGATATAAGCAGTATGGGCATTGAATTTAAAATCGCCCTGTCACCAAGCCCGGATAACAAATATATATTTGTGGATTATTATGTGTATGACAAGACCGGACGGGGAGGAACCGAAGGCAGGTCCGTGAAACTGGGAACAGGTACGGATGTCATGATAGGCGGCAGCCAGGAAGACGACTATGCCACGGTCTATAAGAACAACCGCGGTTTCCACATGGTGAACCAGCATGTGAAAACTACCTTTGACTGTATTACCAATGACAGTAGCCTTGGCGTTACGCCTCCGACCACTAGATGGATTGGACGCTACAGCAATTGGGGAAGCAATGTGTTCAATGAAGACGGAGGGGATTCCTTAAGCGGACAAGACTCCGGTATGGCGTATTCCTGGCATTTCCAGCTCCATCCGTATGAAATCGTACATAAGCGTGTCGCCTTTGCAATCAGGGATACATCGTACTATGTATCGGAATCCGGAGTGGATTCAACGGCCGCTGATGGCACGTACAGCAGCCCTTTTAAAACCATAGAATATGCTTTGGAGAAGATAGGGAATAAAAAGGGATATATCTATATCATGGATTACCCGGACATCACATCCCCTATCGAGGTGTCAGGTTCAGGCAGGGATATTACCATAGCAAGCACGGATTATGACAGAAACGGCAATCCCACCAATGAGAATTCGGATTATATTAAGACACTAAAACGAGCCGGTTCTTTTAACGAGCCTATTTTTAAGGTATCGGGAGCAACTCTGAAGCTGACGGATCTTGTCCTGGATGGAAATGGCAGTGTGAGCAGTGAACCGCTGGTATCTGCCGGATCCGGCAGAGTGGAAATAAACAGTGGGGCGGACCTTCGTAATTGCCACGGAGACAACACAAGCAAGGGAAGTGCCGTCAATATAACAGGCAGTGCGGCTCTTTCCATGAACTACGGAACGATATCCGGAAATGTCTCGGAAGGCAAGGGTGCTGTTTACTTTGACAGCACAGGAAGATTCAACGTACTGAATGATGTGATGATAGAGAGTAATACAACCCCCTCAGGCGCTAAGGCCAATGTGTATCTGGCAGAGGGGAGGACCATCACGGTAACAGGTGACCTGAACACCTCAAGGATTGGTGTTACAACGGCCAGGCAGCCTGACGCGTCGCCGGGGGGAATATCCACGCTGGCCGGCCAGGAGATAAAAATTGCCGTTCCTTTGTCGGGAAGCGGTGTGGATACAGCTCCAAGTCCCTTTGCGGACAATTTCTTTGCGGATCAGGCAAAAACGGACGGTACAGGGGTATATGTGACGGTGGGCACTAAGAATCTGACAGGCGCCGGCACGGGAAATGACAGAAACGCCGTAATCAAACGAAACGGCCTTCAGATCAGCTTTACTGTGAGGGACGCTGATACGGGCGGTTCAATCCCCGGAGTCACCCCTATTCCCACCGTCTCAAAAGCTTCCGGAGAATCGGTGGATCTTGCGCCGGGACCGGCCATTACAGGATACGAGCTGGCCGGTGTGGTCATAGAGCAGGGGACCCCGCCCACACTTACGGCCAACCTGACACCCGGGGCAGACTTTGGCCGGGTTACCGGAACCATGCCGAACCAGGATGTGGCAGTCAACTATGAATACCGCAAAATCGGATCACAGATTATATTCAACAGCAACGGAGGAACACCGGAACCGGAGACACTGGTGGGAACAGCAGGCAATCCGGTCACTTCACTGCTTCCCACTACAACACGGTATGGTTACATATTCAAGGGATGGAGTGCGGTAAATGACTGGGAGCACCCCCAGTTTATAAGCAGCCTGCCGCCGGTGTACCCGGAGACACCTGTAACCTACTATGCCATATTTGAGGCGGACCCAAGTATAAAGTTTAACTATACGGTAGAGCACTCTAATGCATCGGGCGATATTATGTTCGCTTCCAACACTCTGGAAGGCGCCTACAGTGTGGAGCAGCCGCTTCTGGAAGAGAAAAGGGCGGTCAGGGGGTATTCCTGGAGCCAGGAGGATTCCAGCACCACTCCGTCTGAATACAATTTCAGCGGCACATCTGTTCCCATCGGCCAGTTTAACGGTACAGGTACATTCAGCGGAAAGATGCCGGGACAGGATGCGACCATACGGTACGGCTACAAAGTACGGTATGGGGATACAAGCGCCAGATCCCTATTTGAGGTACTGCATCAGACCAATAACGGTACCACGGTATCCACTGCGCAGTCTGAACTGTATTATCCGGAGAATGAGATCAGTGCACAGCCGGCGCAGGTTTACGGCTACCAGTGTACCGGCTACCGGTTTGACCTGGGAGAAGAGGCGGGTGAATTGGCGGACGGACTGGTGAATGGTGTGAGAGGTGAGTTTGATGACAGCTTTACGTTTAACGGTATCATGCCCAACCAGCCGGTGCGTCTTGTCTACCTGTATGAATCAACCATCGAGGGATATGGGATAACTGTTAAATATGAGGATAACGGAACGGCTGACAGCAGCTTAAAAGATATCATCCCTCCTGAAGTATCAGGCCCTTTCGAGGCGGACAGCAGTGTGGAGGGCGATTATCTGGAGCAGTATGGTTACAGCCTGGAATCCCATACGGTCCGGCCTGCCGGTACGCAGATACAGTTTGATGACAGCGGATGGGCGGGAATCATGCCCAACGATGACGCCACAATTACGTATAGGCATGACAGGATTCCATCTAAGTGGGCGGATATTACTTATAAGCCTGGCGTTAACGGAACCCTGCAGGGCGGAAGCGGAGTATCCCAGGATGTGCAGGCCCTGTCGGGCGGAAGGTTTAAGGCCAGCGTGCTGTTGGACGATGGCGTATCCCCGGGGCATGAGAACTCCTATACCCTGGAAACCATCAAGGAAAAACGGCTTATGCCGGTACCGCAGCCGGAGAATAATTATTACCGCTTTGGCGGATGGTTTGTTGATACAGACGGGGACGGGGTCCTGAACAATGGGGAGACACTCCTGCCTCAGGATTACCGGTTTACGGCAGCGGCAGTCATAACCGCCCATTTTGAGGAAAATCCGGATGCCTGGATTCATATTAATTTTGAGGCGGGCAGCCACGGTTCTATCAATGCAGGGCAGCCTCTTACCCTGCGCACTACATTCGATAAGAAGTGGGGAGACATTGAGGCAAGCCTTCCGGAGTACACGCCGGAGGTGAACTACCTGGTGGATGACTGGTATGTACAGGGAGAGCTTGTGGATGATGATACGGACCTGGTGAACGGCCAGACTTATACCATCCAGTTCTATCCGGATCCAGCTATCTTCGGCACGGAGGTAGCGGAGCCCGAACCGGCGGCAGGACTTAACGGCCAGGGAAAGGGCCGCATTACGGTATTCGGAACCACACAGGGTTATAAATATATACTTACGGACCTGGACGGAAAGGTACTGGCAGTGAACAAGGGCAACATCCTCACCAGCCGCACTGTATTTGACAACCTGTATCCCGGCATGCGCTATGTGGTGTATGAGGCCACCGGACAGACCGGGGTCGGGACCGGAGACATGATAGGGGATGTGCAGGGTACTCTCAGTGACGGTGCAGAGGTACTGACGCCGGTGGTGGATACCAATTATAAGATTCTCTATGACGAGGAAGACGAGGGCAAGACAGAGTTGATTATACGGCCCGCGGACACGGCCTCCGACTACGCGGTATTAGACAGCGACGGACATGTGGTGGCGACGCCCCAAACCGGCGCGGGCGGATGGCAGAGTGTGTCCGGAAACCCGGGAAGCGTAAGCTTTGGCGGACTGGATTACAACAGGGAGTATACGGTGGTGGCCCGGCCAAAAGGCCAGAATACCATCACGGCGGAGAGCTGCGAGGAAAATGGAAGTATTATCACTACGGACCCGGGAGGGGATCTGGAACTTCCGAACTACATCATCCAGACAATTTACGGTGAGGTGGTGAGCGCAGGTGATATAGAAGTGGGCGCGGACCGTTACGAGGAGGCCCACAAAGGCGATTGGGTGAAAATCAAAGCGGAACCAACCAATGACGAGGGCCGTCCTTTCTTACACTGGAAGTTCACCATCGGAGCGGTGGATGGAATGGATACCAAGATTAACTCCAGGGAAGCCAGCTTTGCCATGCCGGACACCAACTTGGTGCTGACAGCGGTATATGAACGGGCGGCAACCCCCAGCAACGCTGTTGTGGTGGATGAAGTCCGGGGCGGCAGCCGTGAGGAGCTGGCCCTGGATCCGGACGAGGTACCGGTTCTGGAGGACGAACTGACCACGGACGCGGACCGGGAGCTGATGGACGTGAACCATGCGGACGTGACCTATAAGGTGGTTTACAGAAAGAACAATGTACGCGCTTCCGAATCCAATGCCATCAAGATGGGAGGCGACTACGATACGGACCATGAAGCAGCCTATAAGGCGGCCTGGGGACTGGACGTATCCATTGAGAGATATGTGAACGGCAGGAAAGTCAACCGTGCAAGTGCGTCGGAGGCATCTTTTAACACCTATGTACAGCTGGGGAAGCGCGATGTGGACATGATGGATTACCAGCTGTATGAAATCGAAGAGGACGATGACACGGGAATAGCGGTAAGCCTTGTACCCATGGACTACGAGCCGGAAGAGACAGGCGGCCTGTTCACGTTCACGGCCACAGAGGGAAGCAGGTATGTGATGGTGTATAACCGTGCTTACCGGCTGTATTTCCTGAACAATACGGCTCCGGATATCTACCGGTACTGGTTCAAGGTGCGCAAAGAAGAATCCCCTCTTGATTCCTATTATGAGACCGAGTATGCGGGGATTGAGGAACAGCTCGACTATTTCATCAGCCCGGCAGGGGCAGAGTACAGCTACGTGGGCTGGAGCTACCGCCAGGACCGTTACAGGGAGTTTGAACCGGACCGCAGCATAACCCGCAAGACATATATATATGCGTACTATGACGATAATGAAAAAGAGGTGGACAACACCCGCAGGGAGCTGGAAGAGGCTATCCGTGAGGCCATCGGCATAAGCGATGACCATTTCCTGAAGCTTGGTGAGAGTAAGAAGCTGAAGGAATACATTGAAGCGGCATTAGAAGTACTGGACCGCGAGGAACCCAAGGCTACCATTGACCAGCTGGAGGAGGCGCTTTTTGAACTGAAGGACAAGACAGAACCATACAAGGAACTGTTAGACAACCGTTATGACCACTATGACGACCAGCAGAAAGGCGGCAACAAAGGCGGAAGCAAGGGCGGCGGCGGAGGCGGAGGCGGAAGCAAACAGGCGCCTTTTGCCGGAACCGCGCCGGAGAGTTACCTCATAGGAACCAACGGTAACTGGGTGGAAAGCACGGGTCCGTCCGGGGAGAGACAGCTGAGTTTTGTTCTCAACGGAGGCACAAGCCTGAGCGGCATGTGGGCCAGGCTGAAATACCCGGAAGGAAGCCGATCAGGAGACAGCGGCTGGTATTACTTTGACGATAAGGGAATCATGCAGAGCGGCTGGATCTGTGATAAGGCAGGAAAATGGTATTACTGCAATACAGAGAAGGAATCTCCTTATGGAAAGATGGTTACAGGCTGGAGACTGGATACAAGAGACGGCAACTGGTATTATCTGGATCCGTTGAACGGCGTGATGGCCCAGGGGTGGAGGAAGATAGACGGAAAATGGTATTATTTCTCCCCGGTGGGGGCAGGCGTATATGCCTATGACCCCGCAAAACAGCAATGGATCTATGGGGGAGGTACAGGACGCCCCTTAGGTTCTATGTATAAAAACGAAATAACACCGGACGGATACCAGACAGACGCCGACGGTGCATGGATTCAGTAGGAGGAACCGGATGAGAAAGAGATATAATATAAAATCAAAGCTGGCAGGGATGCTGGCGGCAGCCATGGTATTTTCCATGGCTGCCCCGGGATATCCGGCGTATGCGGTTAATTTTGGGGATCCGGTTAAGCTTAAATTTGATCCCCAAAACGGTCCGGGAGTCCAGCTTTCCAGTTATAGCAGCGTGGCATCCGGCGGGGCTATGGAGGGAAATCTGTTTGTGGCAGATGGACACGCTGGGAGTCCTCTGACCAGTTCTGCCAACTTTGCCGGACTGCCCACAGATGACTTCGGTTCCGGGGCAAGGCCGAAGGTCCCGGATTTTAATGGTATTACATGGGACGGCTATACATTTGACGGCTGGTATGGAACCAGCGGCAATCGGGTGGAGACACTCCCTTATGCTTTCCCGTATGATTCCGTAACAACCTACAACGCGGTGTGGAAGGGAAATGAAACCACCCCATATACGTTCAGGGTAGAACATTACAGGGATTTTAACACAGCCAGAGATGAGGCGGATGACAGCAGCGGGTGGCCGGGGGATTATGATGATCCTGATTTAAGAAAATTCTTTGAATCAACCTGGGAAAGCACCCAGATGGCCAATAATCCCATCTCCGCAACATACAGAAGGGATATTCCGGGATATCGGTTTAAGTCCGTGCTTCTAAAGAATAATAAAGTCCGCAAATACGGCGAAGCAAGCGGACATGGCACCATGACAGAGGGAGGGGCAAGCATCAACGCTTCCACCAATGCGGTAAGGGGAAGTATGCCCAATGATTATCTGACAGCGGCTTACCGTTATGAACCTGATCCGACAAAAAAATTCCTGATTACTGTACGGTACGTGGATATGGAGGGCAATCAGATTAAAGCCCCGGAGAGCAGAACCCTTCCGGTGGAATCTGATTATGTTATTGAGCCGGCTGCCATTAATTCTTATCTGATTGCATCAGCGGAACTGACGGACGGCGGAATTACGGATCTGGAGGGGACGGGTGTTATATCCGGTGAGGATGCAGGGGTGAGTCTCAATACTTCCAACTATCATTTTACGGGTAAGATGCCGAACCAGGCCATAACATTTACCTATCAATATGAACTGGATCCCAGCTTTGTAACCACACTTCGGGTGAAACGCATGGATAACCACGGCAATATACTGCGTGAAGAGGAGACGCGGGCCGTGCAGCCGGGAGTACCGGTGGAAGTTGATGTGGATAAAATGTCAGGTTATGTTTATCCTCCTAATATAGTATGGGAAGACAGTCTGTCAGACGTATCCCTGGACCAGGAGACTAAGAAACTGAACCTGACCCCAAATCTTCAGGGTGGAACTGTAACTATCACCTATACCGAAGAGCTGACGGATGAGACATATTGGGCAAAAGTAGAATTCTACAATGGACAGAATGGCTCCTTTAATGGAAATACAGCCCCTAAGTTTGTTAAAAAGTCAGAAAACAATACCCTGGCCCAGGTAACGGAAGGGCTCATGCCAACTCCGTCACCTCACTACAGTTTTGACGGCTGGTACAAGGCTACATCCAACGGAAGTAATAAAACAGGACAAAAGCTGGCAGATGACACTGCAATTAATGCCTCCATTAAACTGTTCGCGAATTTTGAGGAAACAGAAGGAGAATGGTTTGATCTGAAATTTGTCTCCGGTCCCCACGGTACCATTGAGGGGAGCAGGACAAGCCATGTGGAAATAGGGACATCCTGGTCATCCCTGGCACTTCCCAGCACCCTGCCTGATAATTTCTATATGTTTGGCGGCTGGTTTGACGAGAATGGAAACCGGATGCAGAATGCACAGACAATCAATGCAGACCAGACCTATACTGCAAGGTTTATCCCTATTGGAATCAGTGATGACAACATATTGGCAATGCCGGATGCCCGGGGGACCGTAGACAGCGATGGAAGCGGGAAAGTGAGCGTATCCGGCGCCAATGAAAACCGCAGATACGCATTGACTGATATGGATTACAGGGTGGTTGGAACCAAACTGGGAAGCCAGTTAAAAAACACTGGGTTTACCGGATTAAATCCATGTACAAGCTACTATGTCTATGAGCTTAACCAGAGCGCTAACCCGGATATAGGCGTAATCCTTCCGGAACATCTGGACCCGGATACCTTCAGCCCGCCTTCACGTGTGACAGTGCCCGCTCTCGGCACCAACTATGATGTGGAAGATGATGGGGCTGGTATGAAGCAGGTGGTGGTTGAGCCTGCAAATCCGGAAACCCTGTATGCAATCCTTAACATGGAGGGCGATGTAATAGATGTACCCGGGGCCGATGAGGACGGATGGGTCATGTCTTCCGGCGCATCACCTCGTGCGGTACTTGGAGGACTGGAGTCAAACCAGCTGTATGTGGTGGTTGCAAAACAGCCGGGAGAGGACACGGCCGCTGCCGATAAGATTCTTTTAGGTACGCAGGTTGCGGTTATAGGAAATACGCAGGAACAGCAGGATTATACCATAGCCCTGACAAACGGCGGTTTTATCACTAAAATCATGCGTGACGGAGCCATAATTGACTTTGATGATGATAAAACAGCAGTGGTAAAGGCCGGGGATGTAATTTCATTGGATGCTGAAACCACCAACAGCCAGGGGCAGGGGTTCCGGCAGTGGAGCGCGCTGATTGGCAAGCTGACACTGGCCGATAAGACCAGGAGAAACCCTGCTATCACCATGCCGGAAGGGAATCTGGTGCTTCAGGCGAACTATTATGCTGCGGCGGCAGCAACACCCGGCAATGCTTCTATTGATTATACCCCTAAGACAGGGGCTGTGGCCCTTGACCTGTCAGATGACAGGATGGAGGATTTAATTGATGAACTGACTAATAACAGCAGTGACCAGGATGCTATGACAGCAGGGGTTGACGTACTTTACACAGTCAAGTTCACCCAGCGCGCGCCCAAGGCATCGGAGTCCGAAGCGGTAAAATCTGAAGTCGGCAATGATTCGGTAAAGGTACCCTGGACATTATCGTCTGTACTGGCAAGACAGGTGGGCGGCAGCAATAAGGAGATTCCGTCCGATGTGAATAAAGAATCGGATATCAGGGTGTACGCTGTCCTTGACCGCAGTATGCACGGCTATACGGATTACCATCTGTGGAACTTGGAGGATTTGGATGGGGAATATACATGTACAGAGGTGCCTATGGAGCCGGCTCCGGATGATATGGATTCCGGTTTTACAGGAGTTGTCTCCTTTGATGCAAACGTGGAAAGCACCTATGTACTGACCTACCTGAAAGCCCATGAGGTAAAAATCATTGACGATAAACGTTCCATGGAACATATAATTAAGGTCAGGTCCGACACAGCCCTGGAGGACGCGGAAGGATTCATGGATCTGGATATATTTGAGGACTATACGGATCCGATTACCGGAATTGTATGGGAGTATAAGGGGCTGGGAAAGACTGCCTCTTCGGGTAACGGTTATGACACAGGCGAGCCGGTTACAAAGAACCTGACCCTGCATGTACTCTACCAGACGGAAGATGATGCGCAGTGGCAGGAAGCAAGACAGAAGCTATTAGACCAGATTTCCATTGCCCAGGTATTGAAGAACAATCAGTCGGTAAGTGAAGAGGACAGGGAGGAGTTAAGCGAAGCAATTGACATTGCCCTGGAGGTTGCCAACAGAATCTACCGCCCGACTGTTGATGAGCTTTTGGAAGCCTATGACACTTTAAAAGCCCTTGTGGACTCCATTACTTCCGGCGGCAACAATCCAGATGACCCGGACAATCCCAACCAACCAGGCGGCGGGGGTTCCGGCGGGGGTTCCGGCGGGGGTTCCGGCGGGGGTTCCGGTGGGGGTTCCGGCGGCGGCTCACGGGGGGGTTCCGGCGGGGGCAGAAGTCTTGGACCGGGAAATACCTTTAACGATTACAGAACATACACCATTGGTACGGAAGGGCGATGGGAAAGCATTGACACGGATGGCAGACAATGGTCATTTATACTGAGGAGCGGAAGAATCATCAAAGACCAATGGATAAACATCAAGTACAAGGATGCCCGGCAGACCTGTACCTATCATTTTAACGCAGCCGGTATCATGGATTACGGATGGTACATGGACGCGGGCGGACACTGGTATTATCTTAAAGAGGACCAGGGGGCTGACTTTGGACGTTTAGTCATGGGCTGGTACTATGACGCAAAGGATATGAAGTGGTACTATCTGAATCAGTTTACCGGAGGTATGGCAACAGGATGGCAGAAGCTGGGCGAGTACTGGTATTTCTTCAGTACCGGAAGCCAGAGCGGAAAGCCGATGGGTACATTATATGTAAATGAAATAACCCCTGATGGATATATGGTGGATGAAAACGGCAGATGGATGAGGGAGACACCGTAAAAACGGCGAATAAAGTTCCAAAACAATGTCTGCGGTTGTACTGCAAAGGAGTGGACCATGCTGAGTGAGGAAAGGAACCTTCAGATTGAAATGGCAGGTACGGACAGGGCGTGTATGATGCTTGTGTGTATAAACGGTCATGAAAATAATATGCCATATGGTATCATTGTAAATTATCATCTGCCTTGTCCCGTAAGCTTTAGAGGAATCCACGGGCTGATACTGGCCCTTGATGAGGTGTGTGAAATGGTGGGTGCCCCTATGGCAACAACAGAACCGCGGTTCCTGCAAAAAGAAAGGGAGCAGCAGTACAGGGCGCTGAGGGGGAAACGGCAAAAAAGTTCCGGGAAAGTTCTGGAAAAAGAGGAAGTGGCAGGGAACCTGTACCCATATGTAACAGCTGCGAAGGAGGTCATTCTGATCCATGTGTTGTTCCGGCAGAATTCCTCTATGCAGGGGAGGCTCCGGTGCAATTATACAGGGACGCATTATATTGCTTTTCGCAGTGCGCTGGAGCTGATGAGAATGTTGGAGGAGGCAAATACCTATATGTGCCAAAAACGGATAAATAAGGATTTAAAGATGTAAAAAAGAAGGAGTAACGGAGGCAGCCATGGTATCAGTCATGGCTGCTTCTGGAATTACCTGAAAGGGGGGAGTCATGGATAGTGGGAAGAAAACCAGTATTGCAAATATTAAAAGTTTTTATTCAAAATGGCGAGGGATGAATTCCGGACTGGCAGGTATTTTTGCGATCATTATAATAGGGGTGTTTCCTCTTGCGTTCAGGGACTATTACTTTGATATACTGAATTTTAAAACATTTTTTTATTACAAAGTAGTGATTATCTTTGCAGTTGTATTTCTGATGGTAAATGTAATTTTTTTAATTTTGTCAATCTATCTGGGCTGTGACAGGAGTACGGGCAGGAGAAGGAAAATCTGTGCCTCTGACTGGTCCATGCTGGATTTTATACTGATAGCCGGTATATCCACTCTGCAATCCGCAACTCCCGCAGCAGCATTGTTGGGAAATGATGGAAGGTATTCTGGTCTTCTGATATGGATTGCTTATGCTTTTATGTATTTTGCCGTAAGAAGGAGTCTGCGTTTAAGACAATGGTATCTGGACCTGTTTCTCGGAGCCGGCATTGGGGCGTGTATCATAGGAATCCTCCAATACTTCGATATAGATCCTATTGGATTTAAGAATCTTATGGACCCTGGACAATACTATATGTTTACGTCAACCATTGGCAACATTAATACATATACATCCTATGCAGCCATGCTGGCCGGAGCGTCTGTCCTGTTGTTCTTTACAGAGGAGGTCCGGATAAGGAAAACATGGTATCTTTTCTGCATGTCGATTTCATTCGCTGCCCTTATTACCGGGATGAGTGATAATGCCTACCTTGCAATCTTTGCTCTGATTGGGCTTTTACCGCTGTATGCATTCAAAAACCTGAGGGGGGTCAGAACCTACATTTTTATACTGGCAGTGTTAAGTTCGGAATTCTGGAGCTTGCACAGGATGACAAAGCCGCAATCAGGAGCTGCCGGTCAAATGGGAGGATTGTACCGTATCATAACCGGTTCACATTACCTGATTCTTCTGGTGGCAGTCCTGTGGGCCCTGTACTTCATACTGTGTTGGATGATGAAAATGATTCCGGACACCCATCCCCTTATGCGGGATGGAAACAAGGGGAGGTGGGCCTGGCTGGCATTCCTGTCCGTGGGAATTATCCTGACCGGCTTTGCCCTTTATGATGTGAATGTCTGTGGAAATGCAGGGAACTACGGCGGATTGGCACAGTACCTGACGATCAATGACGACTGGGGAACGCATCGCTGGTACATATGGAGAATCGGTATGGAAAGTTATGGGAAGTTTCCCTTTAAACAGAAAATATTTGGTGCAGGACCGGATACATATGGGGCGGTTGTCATGGAAAACCATTATGATGAAATGGTAATGCGCTATGGGGAATTTTTTGACAGCGCTCATAATGAATATCTTCAATATCTGGTGACGGTTGGTTTGGCCGGACTTGTGGCCTATCTGGCATTACTGGTTACATCCATCCGGAAAATGATTCGTTTATCCGGAAAACGGCCCTATGTAATGGCAATTGCCTTTGCCGTAATCTGTTATGCTGCCCAGGCAGCAGTCAACATCAGCGTTCCTATCGTGACACCTGTCATGCTGATGCTGCTGGCAATGGGAGTATCCGGGGAGGATGAGGCCAATAAAGAAATTTCGTAAATCAGTAAACTTTTAAAACCAACATAGAAGTGCCACATGCCGGGGAACTGAGGGGCTCATAGCCAAAGGCCGGAAAGAATGAATTACGCCAGTCCAGGAGTGGGAAAAGATATTGCTGTTTCTGATGGGATAAACATTTCCGGAGATTTCATTACAACCAAAGGGATATTGGAGATGTGCTTTTCAACACACACCAATATTTAGTACAGAACCTCTATTTTTATAGTATATAAAAGTTAATGTTTTGGAACCATGACAAAAAGCTAACTATAATCGTTTATACTAGATAGAATTCTTTCCATATTTAGTGATAGACTTACTATCAGTCTCCTGTATCCCATATTTGGCTAGCCGTTCAGATACAAATTGAACTGCCAGGTTTGATGCCTCTTCCAATATTGCAGCAAATCCCTCTGCATCGGAACTTTTTAGATAATTAAGCATAGATTGATGATATGGTCGATAAATATCATTGATAACTTCCTGTGTTCCCATCATACCTCTAAGCGGGACTCCCCAAAATAATTGCTTGTATAATTCTGAGTAGAATGTTCTAATTGTCTGATAAGGTGCGGACTGGCTCATGAATTTCAAAGAAAACGGTACTATAAGAGCCAGCTTGTCTAATTGTTCGAATAAAATGAGCTGTTCCATCCATATCGTCAGACTTGATTCATCCATGGAGGAAATCGTAAATGATGCAACATCTCGGCAGGACAACGCAAAGAGTTGCAAGCTTTGCTTACAGTCTAATAAGCGTTTCCTTACAATTGGATTCGCTAAATTACAGTTGTCTGCAATCTGATCCATCGAAAGAACCTGCGTGCCGACTCCATTGATAGTCTTTACAATACCGAGATTATTTAATAATGAGAGGGTTTGGCGGATTGTACTGACAGAGACATGTTTTTCCTTTGCGAGTTTTTTTTGGGAAGGTAAAAAACTTCCTACAGGGTAATATTCACGGGCAATTGAAGTTAAAATATCCATTCCCACAGAATAACAAATCTGCGATGCTCTTTTGTAACAACTCCAAGTAAATGTGATTTGGTTTTTTGAGGGAGGAACAGAAATTCTGGTTTTATAAAAACTGCTTATATTGGACTGGTGTTTCTCAAGGACATTTTTGGAAATGACCTGAAGTGCCGTCCAATTTTCCTCCCGGCGGAATTTTATTATATCTGGTATGGCACAGATGTCTCTGTCTACATATTTTTCATAATCAGTCAGACTCAAAAAAGGTAATGTATAAAAGGTATTCAACCAAAGGAAAAAATTCATTAATAGGTCATTATTCAGCGTTCTATATAGGGTCTGTATATAAAACAACACCCAAAAGGCAGGTTTAGTCTGTAAGGCATCAAGTTCAATCTTATCTAATTCTTCCAGTGGAATACTTTTCCATGTTGATACCTGAATACCTCTTAGCAGCAGCGGGATTGAACGGCATATATCGAGCAGAGAGTCAGCTCGTTCTGCAAAATAAGTCTGAATATTCTGTTCTACTTCTTTATCATCGTATTGAACTGTAACTACAGAACCAATACGTTTTGAAAGGGTAATATACCCATCTGTCTGCAATCGGCGATAAGCAAGCCGTATGGTATCTACAGATACAACCAGTATGTCCGCCATCTCTTCTATGGGCGGTAGATGTTCCTCAAAGCGATAAGTTCCAAATTCAATCTGGGTTTTAATTATGCTGTAAATGAGTTGATTTAATTCTAGTTGTTCTTTCAAAAGGATACCTCCTGGTAGGCGAAATTTAAAAACTCATTACTTAAATCAGTATAACATTGAAAAAAAGAAATTTCTACTCATTTTGCAGTCGGCATCTATAAGCTGGTTGCTGTTTTTTGTATTTTATGCTATTCTTATAAATATGTATATAAACAAGGTGCAATACGTCAAGGTTACCGTGCTTGCTATATATCAATATAACTATCCATAATTATTATTGGCTATAGGGAGAATATAATGTTGAAAAATTTGAAAATCAGAACCAGGCTTTTATTGTCATATGTAGTTATCATATTTCTTTGCCTGTGTGCAAGTATTGTGGCCCTGATTATGCTTAATCACATCGGCGATAATTTAACCATTTTCTATGACAACAACTATACTGTGACAGTCAATGTAGCCACAGCCCGAAGGAAAATACAAGAGGCAAGAGGTGATATATTAAGGGCTATTGTGGAATCAGATCAGGAAATCTCAAAAGAGTTGATTGAGAATGCTGACAATAGCCTTATAATGATGCGTGAAACGTTTCCTATCATACGTCAAGTCTTTCGGGGGGATAAATCACTGATAGATGAAGTGGAATCAATTCAAAAAGAAGCGATTGTTTATCGCAACCAGGTGTTTGACGCAATACTGGCTAATAAGAAAGATAAAGCGTTCGACATAATGAAGAATGGTTATGTACCACATTTGAATCAAATGGCGGATAAATTGCAGGCGATAGCCGATATTGCAGGAGAAAATGCAAAGAAAATGGTACAGGATGGTCAAAAAGCTCAGGAAATGTCTATCACCCTTGTAACAGTCATTATTATCCTAAGTTTTATATTGGCGGGAACAATTGGACTATATATATCGAACACCGTCCGTAAGCCTATAAAGGAAATAGAAATGGCAATCCAAAAGTTAGCTAGAGGAGAACTGGAAACAGCACAAGTCAAATATATATCAAAGGATGAGGTGGGTGACTTATCCAATAATATACGCTACTTAATTGGTATACAAAAGAAAATAATTTTTGATATCGCCCATATAATGGGAGATTTGTCAAAAGGGGACTTCACAACCTGTTCCAATGCCTTAGAAGCTTATATGGGAAATTATGAAGGGATTCTAATCTCAATGCGAAATCTCCGTAATAATTTAAGCGATATGCTTCAACTTATTAACCAGGCTGCGTTTCAGGTGGCAGCAGGAGGAGAACAGATTTCTGCCAGCTCGCAGACTCTGGCACAGGGGGCAGCAGAACAGGCATGTTCTGTCGAGGAATTGGCAAACTCTATTTCTGTAATATCAGAGCAGGTACAGGAGACGGCATCGAATGTGGAAAAGGCCCGCGAGCAGACGATGCAGGCAGGCGGATCTGTTAACGATTGCATGCATCAGATGCAGGAAATGGTTAATGCAATGAAAGATATCAGCCATAAGTCGTCCGAAATCAAAAAAATAATAAAAGTGATTGAAGATATTGCTTTTCAAACTAACATATTGGCACTTAATGCTTCGGTGGAAGCTGCACGTGCTGGTGCTGTTGGAAAAGGATTTTCTGTAGTGGCATCTGAAGTGCGGAATCTTGCTGAGCAGTCAGCAAGGGCCTCGAAAAATACTGCAGTCCTGATAGAAGGTTCCCTTCAGGCGGTAGAAACAGGGCGTAAAATCGCTGACAAAACTGCCCAATCCCTTGAACAAGTAGCCCAAAATACGCAGACAGTATCTTGCACGGTGGATGACATTGCCGATGCCGCCAGTCGACAGGCTTCCTCTCTGACCCAGGTAACACAGGGTATTAGACAGATTTCCTATGTGGTACAGACTAATACTGCAACTTCTGAGGAAAGTGCTGGTGCTAGCGAAGAACTAGCCAGGCAGGCTCAGGCATTAAAAAATTTAGTTGCTGGTTTTAAACTGGAAAATAGCGAAGCGCGTTTGGTATCGAAATCCTGTAAGACTTAACTGGCAGGTATCAGCGTGCACTAATGTTAACAGATATCCAGAAAAAACGAATAAATGATGGGCATGGAAAAGCACATCCGCAGGACTTCTTTTGAGTTCAGAAAAATGTGCAGAAGATGAACTTTGGAAGGTTAAAGGGAAGCGTATGAACTTAGAAATAAAGTCAAAAATAACAATTATTATCTGTGCCGTCACTATAATATTTGCATCCATCAGTATATATACTGCCAATAGGATGCAGGAAACTGCCCAAAATATATATGACCATCCCTATACATCCAGCAACAGTGCCAGGGGGATGAGGTCACGCTTGTTGGATATGAAACGTTTTGTGAGTATATTCCTGACCTATGATTTTAAGGGGGAGCAAAATGTTCGTTCGATTTTTCAGGAACGGTATGATTTGCAGTTCAGTGATATAGAGAGGCTTTATAGCTGTTATTCCGGCCCTAAGGAGGATGTGGACACCCTTCAGGCTGCCATGAATCAGCTGATTGCCCAGCAGGATAAAGCCGTAGACTTTGTGGTTGGACATACCGAGAACGAGATCTCAAACTATTTAGCTCTGTATGTATATCCTCAGTATGACAGGGTTAGTGACTGTTTAACAACAATAATAGATTTTGCTGATGATAAGGTCTGTGAGTTGACGGAAACATCAAAACACACCGCAGTACTTACCGTGTCAGTCTCCTTACTGCTTTCAATCGGTATTATATTACTGAGTATATATTCCGAATATATGGATAAAAAAAATTTAAAACTTTTATCTATCCAGGAGCAGGAGTTAAAGGATGCACTTAATAACGCGCAAAAAGCCTTCAAAGTAAAGAAAGAGTTTCTATCATGTATGTCCCATGAAATCCGTACCCCCTTGAGTATAATCATTGGAATGACAAAAATAGCGGCTACACATTTGGATGATTCCAACAGGATAGAGGACTGTCTTTCTAAAATTACATTTTCTTCCCGACATCTGATGACAATTATCAACGATGTGTTGGATATGTCTAAGATAGAAGAAGGAAAACTCTCCGTAAACCACGAACCTTTTCAACTACAACAGTTGCTGGAACCGCTTGTAGCTACCATTTATGCCCAAGCAGAAGAGCAGGGATTGAAATTTGAATGTGGTATAAAAAACGTTCCGGAAGCAGTGTATATTGGGGATTGTATGCGTATCAACCAGATTCTCCTTAATCTCCTCTCCAATTCAATTAAATTCACTCCAAAAGGCGGTGTGGTTCATCTGGAAGTAAACCCAGCACCTGTTGTTGATGGAAAAACCCATCTCCAGTTCATAACCAAAGATACAGGGATTGGTATGAGCGATGAATACCTGAAACGTATATTTAAACCATTTGAGCAGGCCGACAGCGGCACTTCCCGAAAATATGGCGGAACAGGTCTTGGGATGGCTATTACTTATAATCTGGTTAAATTACTGGGCGGTTCCATACAGGTTGAAAGCAAACTGGGTGAAGGAACTACCTGTACGGTTGTTCTGCCTGTCGATGTACCAAACGAAGGAAAACATAAAAAATGGGAATGGGAGCCTCTCAAAGTGCTGGTTGCAGACCCCGATGAGGACAACTGTAATTATGCTTCCATGCTTCTGAATAGAATGGGTATTCATGCAGACTGTGTAAGTGAAGGACATGAGGCTTTACAGAGGGTGTTTAATGCCCACAAAGCATTACAGGATTATGATATCTGCATTATGGATTGGAAAATGTCAAATGTGGATGGTATAGAGGTAATACGCTGTATTCGCGAAGAAATTGGTCCGAAGAAACCAGACATTATAATCTCTACCTACAATTGGGCTGAAATTGAGGACAAAGCAAGGTCAGACGGAGCAAATGCGTTTATCTTAAAACCGTTGTTTGAATCAAGCCTTTATGACATATTAGTATCGCTGACAAAGAATATACTTGCGCAGGAGCCAGAACAGATATCTCAGTTCATTCCTCCGGAATTTCCGGGCAGACATTTTCTGCTGGTAGAAGATAATATACTAAACAGAGAAATTGCCATGGAAATCCTTAAGGTGACTGGTGCCGAGATAGACTGTGTTGAAAATGGAAAAGAGGCGCTGGATATATTCCTTGCATCCCCTGGTGGCTATTACGATTTAATTTTAATGGATATACAAATGCCTGTTATAGACGGTTATGAAGCAACAAAGCAATTGCGTGCCAGTAGCCATCCTGATGCTGAACGTGTGCCTGTCATAGCAATGACAGCTAATGCATTTAAAGAGGATGTGGAACATGCATTGGCTGCCGGGATGAATGGACATTTGGCAAAGCCCATTAATGTGGAAATCTTTTATGATACATTAGTATCAAAGCTGAGGTAGACAAAAGTATGATTGTCTACCTTAGAAAGAATCTCATTTAAGCTATACCAAGAGAAAAGGCGGACAGGTGAAAAATAGTTGAGATAAAAAGGAAATACAATCTATCATAATGAGTAATTATTTACTTGGCCGTCGCTAACGTGGCGGTCATTTTTCGTTTCAATGTTTACAGACCTTGCTGTCTGTAAAATCGGAACCCAGTACTCTATTTTGCTTTTCCCTTCTTCACCCACTTCCTCGCCATGCTTTGCAAAAACATATGTTGCGGATTCATTTAACTGACAAGTCAATTGCGGAAACCCTATTTAATAAATGTTATCGGCAACTGGCTCTAAACTGTCTTGGCATTTTAGCCCCGAAATGAAACACTACATATTCGCTGGCAGGCATTTCTTTTATTATCATTCCTTAATCTCCGCCATATAATCCATCAAACCTGCACAATATATACAATAAAAAACCACCATAAATCCATATTCTTTACAACGATTTGTTGTCAAAAATAAATATAACCTTGTTTTACTGTTGTTAAAAAAGAATATATAATGATATCAGAAAATAAAAAGCATGCTGAATATTTTAAATGAAACAGAAGGAGGTTCAATATGACCAAAATAACAGAAGAGATGGTTAGATCATATTTTCCCCAATTATCAGAGATAAAAAATCAGGAATATGCAAAAAAGGCAGCTGAAATCTGGGTGGAAGCATTTGAAAACAGCTCATGGGAAGATATAGCGGACGCGCAGTTTGCAACCCGTGCTCCTGGGGTGGCACTGGTGAAGCATACGGAAAGTGTTACAGCGAATGCGCTTATGATTGCGCGAAATACCGTTGAAAAATATGGTTATGAGATTGATACTGATATTTTAATCCTTGCTGCGGTTTTGCATGATGTATGTAAGCTTGAAGAAATGGAGATGGGTGACCAGGGAAGCAAAACGAGCAGGAAGAGCAGTCTGGGTAAGATTTACCAGCACGGATTTTTGAGCGGTTATTATACACAAAAATACGGGCTTCCTAATGAGGTTACAGGGCTGGTGGTTGCTCATTCCGGACAGTCAAAGGTGATTCCCAGATCGATTGAAGGAATGATTTTATATTATGCGGATATGATGGATGCGGATATCCATTTTGTTCAGGCAGGAACAACACTTTGCCTGGAAACGCATTGATAAAGGAGGAGAAGGAAATGGCAGTTGGAAATCGTGTTTTTTTAAAGAGAAATTTACCGGATAACTATTTAGTAGAAGAATTCAGCAAATTACCGGCAGCAAATGTAGCAGATTGTATGGGACGGTTATGCGGCATGAATCCCAGTATCAGACTGATGTCAAACCCGTCTGAAGCAATTATGTGCGGTGTGGCTTTAACGGTGAAGGCAAGGCCTGGTGACAATATGATGCTTCATAAGGCAATGAATATGTCTATGCCGGGCGATGTGATTGTTGTTTCCAACGAGGGCGAGCGGAGCCGGGCGATTATGGGAGAAATCATGTATAATTACATGCAGGGTTTCAAAAAAATTGCCGGAATTGTGATTGATGGGCCGATTCGGGATATTGATGTGATTTCAAAAGGGCATCTGCCGATTTATGCAACTGGAACGAATCCGGCCGGCCCTTATAAAGAAGGTCCTGGCGAGGTAAATGTTCCGATTGCGTGCGGCAGCATTACTGTAAACCCCGGAGATATTATTCTGGGCGATAAAGACGGCGTAATCGTTATTCCGAGACAGGATGCGGCAGAGATTCTTGAAAAAGCCAGGACACTCTCAGCGGCAGATAAACAGAAAGCGGAGAATTCTGCAAAAGGGACTGTGAATCGCCAGTGGGTAGAAGATTTGATGGAAAAGAAAAATGTAGAGATTATAGATGACGTTTATAACTGCTAAAAGAGGAGGAGAAACAGATGAAAAATCGTCTGGTAAAAATGATACCGGTAGTTTTGTTTCCGCTCCTGACATGGCTTATCTCTGCTCCCGCAGGCCTGGAGACAGAGACCTGGCATATGTTCGGTCTGTGTCTGTCCCTGCTGTGCGGATTGATTTTGAAACCTTTTTCAGAGCCGGTAATCAGCCTGATTGTATTGGGACTTGGGGCCTGCTTTGTTGAAAAACCAGCTGTTTTGTACAGCGGATATGCTGCCCAGGGAGTTTGGTTTTTGCTTGCAGTGCTTCTTGCCTGCGGGGCGTTTAAGAAAACCGGATTAGGAAAACGTCTTGCATACATACTGCTTTCCAAATTTGGGGGAACCAAATTCGGAAGATCCTCTCTGGGTCTTGGATATGTCATGATGCTTTGTGATTTAATACTGAGTCCGGCCACCGGGTCCAATACGTCCCGTTCTGCCATTGTATTTCCTATTTTCCGGGGCGTCTCAGAGTCACTGGGTTCTTATCCGGACAAGGATCCGCAAAAGCTGGGAGGATATCTGGAGCTGCTGGAACATGTAGTTGCCATGTCCACAGCAGTATTGTTTCTGACAGGAATGGCATCCAATGCAGTGATTGCCTCAACCATTAAAGACATTGCCGGAGTGGAATTGACATGGATGCTGTGGTTTAAGGCGGCATTGGTGCCGGGACTGATTGTTTTGTTTTTGTGCCCGCTGGTTGTGTATAAGCTCTATCCGCCCCAGATGAAAGATTTGGGAGATATTAAACCCTTTGTTGTCAGTAAAATGCAGGAAATGGGCGCAATGAAAAAAGACGAGAAAATTCTGCTGGCATTATTTATCATGGCGATTCTGGGATGGATGCTCGGGGGAAAAATTGGAATCAGTATGTATGTGGTTGCATTTGCTTTTCTGGCATTGGAGCTGCTGCTTGGGGTCATGGATTGGAATGACTTGATGGCGGAAAAGGGTGCATGGAACATGTACATATGGTACGGTGCATTTTTCAGTATATCCGGCGCAATTAATGAAGGAGGATTTTATTCCTGGCTGTCTGGCCAGATACAAAATTATCTGGATCTCTCAGCTGTGAATGGAATGGCTGTATTAGTGATTCTGCTGTTAATAAGTTTTGTTACAAAGTACTTCTTCGTGTCCAATGCAGCCTATATCGCCTCTATTTACCCGGTTATTTTGACATTGGCGGCATCCACAAATGTAAATATAATGGCATTGTCTTTGATGCTGGCGTTTTTCGGCGGATATGGCGCGCTTTTGTGCAACTACGGAAACGGTGCAAGTATCTATATTTTTGGAAATGGTTATGTGAGCCAGAAAGACTGGTATCTGAAAGGAACCATTTTATTAGCTATGATTTTTGCGGTATTCCTTATTATCGGACTTCCGTATTGGAAAATCATGGGCATTTGCTAAGAATAATGAAGAATCATGAAATGAGAGGAAGAAATTATGGGTTGGAAAATTCTTTTACCACAGGAATTAAAAAAAGATGCACGCGATTTGCTGGAAAGCCATGGACATACGTTGATTGACGGCCGCGGATTTGAAACGGAAGATGTAATTGCGGACATGAAAGAGCATAAGCCGGACGCCATTATCGTACGAATTACGAAAATGCCCAGAGCTGTATTTGAAGCAGCTGCACCGAATCTCAAAGTTCTGGTACGCCATGGGGCCGGATATGACGCTGTGGACTTAGAAGCGGCAGCGGATTATGGAGTGAAATGCCTTTACGCTCCGGTTGCGAACAGCACATCAGTTGCGGAGACAGCTCTTATGCTGATGCTGTATATGAGCAGAAATGTAACACGTCTTCGCGATATGTTAACAGTGGATTTTTACGATGCAAAACTGAAAACATATATGACTACGCTGAACGGAAAGACTGTTGGTTTGATTGGATGTGGAAATATCGGAAGCCGCACGGCGAAACGCTGCCTGGCAATGGAGATGAATGTGCTTTGCTATGATCCATATAAGCCGGCATGTGATTTCCCGGAGGGGGTTGAAGTGGTCAGAGATATAGAACGCATTTTCAGAGAAAGTGATTATGTATCTTTACATACGCCAAATACCTCTGTTACAAGAAATATGATTAATAAAGAAACACTCTCGATGATGAAGCCCACCGCATTCCTGATTAATACAGCAAGAGGCGCGGTGGTCAATGAACAGGATTTATATGAGGCCTGTAAGAATCATGTAATAGCAGGCGCTGCGCTGGACGCTGTTGTGCACGAACCCATTCTTCCGGATATGCCGCTGATCACTCTGGATAATGTGCTGATTACTCCGCATGTTGGCGGCAATACGGTGGAAGCGGCAATGCGGGCTTCTTACATGGCTGCAATGGGAATTGTGGAGATGTATGAAGGAAAAGAGCCAACCTGGCCTATACCGGATATTGATTATGAAACAGCTCCCGTATATACTGATACGATTAAGCCGGACAGAAAACCGGTGGGTATGTATGATTATTAATAACTGAGATGAAAGAGCAGACATTCGGCTTTGAAAAAGCGGAGTGTCTGCATGTTCTGTATAAGGAAAAATCTAAAATATAAAAGGAAAAATTTAAAATATAAAAGCAAAAATCGAAACTATAATAGGGAGGAGAAAAATGGGGGATATTCAGGTTACATTATTAATAGGATTTTTTATGCTTATTAGTTATATCTGGGCAAAAATTCCTTATGGAATGACAGCGGTTTTTTGCTGTCTTGCATTAGAGATTACGGGGGTACTGTCATCAGCAGAAGCCTGGGCGGGATTTGGAAACACAACGGTTTTTCTGTTTGCTTCGATTTTCATTTTAGGCGCCGGACTTATGAAAACAAGTTTTATTATAAAGATACAGAAGCTTCTTCAGAAAATTGGCAGCAGTGAGAAGAAAATGAGATGGATTTGTATGTATATTGCCTCTTTTCTTGCAATGCTGACCAGTGCCACAGCAGCGGGGGCAACAATGCTTCCAATGGTATCCCTGCTTAGCAGGAAAGGAAATTTTCAGAAAAGACGTTTGCTGAAGCCTGTTATGGACGCAGCTTGTATGGGTTTCGCAATTATGCCATTTGGAATGGGGGCAGCTTTTATGGAACAGGGAAATTCGTATTTACAGATGATGGGGTCATCTGTACGTATGAGTTTATTTGATTCAGCTATTGCAAGATTGCCGGTATTGATAGTGACAATCAGTTTTATTGGATTATTTGGCTATAAGTTTATTTCAAATCAAAAAGAAAATGGGGACAAAAATCAGGAAGAGATTATTTTGAACGAGAACTGCAATCTTTCTGAATTTAAGGATAAAATGGGAATTGGAATCTTTTTTGGCAGCATTGCTGCAATGATTATCAGTTCTCTGGTGGGGATTCCGTCACACTATGCGCCTCTGATCGGCGCATTGCTGATGATTGTCAGCGGCGTGCTGAGTGGAAAAGAAGCATTTGGAGCAATTGACTTAAATACTGTGTGTATATTCGCGGGAAGTCTGGGTTTTGCAAATGCGTTGACCAAAACCGGAATTGCAGACTGGATAGTAGAAAAACTGGTTTTCGCAACAAACTCCAGCCAAAGTGAATATGTGCTGGTTGCTATTTTTTTGCTTGTACCATTTGCCATGACGCAGTTTATGGGCAATATACCTGTGATCAATCTGACGATGCCCATTGCGGCTACTGTGGCCTGTACAACAGGAATCAATCCCACTGCCATTATGGTTGCCACAGTGGCAGGCGCCACGCTTTCTATTTCTACTCCGATGGCGGCCGGAATCCAGGCGCTGATTATGGAAGCAGGTGAATACCGTTTCAGCGATTATATAAAAGCAGGACTGCCAACGGCGGCTGTTTTTGCCGCCGCTTATATTATATGGGCGCCATTTGTTTTTCCTTTATATTAATAATTAACAGGAAGAATTTTCAAATGATGCAAAAAAAGATTTTAACCGCTCCATGAAATCCTGTGCATATCTGGGAAGAAAACGGTCTTTATGGTATACAATGCCGAGTGGATTGAGCAAGGTTTTTCCATTCAGCTGTACCGGGAAAAAGTAAGTGTTTGGATGGGAGGTTTTGAGCGATGGAACCCGCATCCCTGTGCAGAAAAAGGCGCCCAGACTATATGGGAACAGAGAAATCATCAGGTCGATGGATTCCACTTCCAGAATCTGCCGTGGTTTATAGCCTACGGCCTGAAAACACTTGTCAGTCAGCATACGGAGCCGGTAAGTGGATTTCAACCGCATAAATGGTACCTCTTTAAATTCTTTCAGGGTGGTGCCATTGCTGCATTTTGTAATAATCGTATCAGTCTCTTCACCAAAATATTGCTCCATCAGCTCCCTTGTGATAGCCATATATACTTTGTCATTCATTAACGGAATAAATCGGAGCAGGGAATCATCGCCGTGCTTGATTCCTACGAAAAAGTCCAGGTCCCCCGAGACAAGAAGCTGTTCCATCTTTTCCGACCGTTCCATAGTGACCTGCACATTTATATTTGGCCAGCACTTTAGATAGTCAGGAAGAATGAGCGGAAGCCAGTACTGGCCACGGTACTGGCTTGCTCCGATGGAAAGAGAACCCACATTATTTTGAATGATATCATTCATTTGCCGTGAGATATTATCTTCCTCTGTGAGAATTTTAATGCATGAGTCATACAAGGCTTTGCCCGCTGGCGTCAATTGAAGCTTTGGTTTTCTGTAGAATAATGGGGTACGGTAGTGAGTTTCCAGTTTGTTTATATGCTGACTCAGATTTTGCTGGGAAATATACAGTTCTTGTGCTGTTTTGGTGAAATGAAGATTCCGGGCTAATGCGACAAAGTACCGAAGACTGGTTAAATCCATAATATTCTCCTTTTATAGTCAAATCTCGAAAGAATCTTTTTAAATCCCTAATAAAAAATTATAGCATAAACAAAGTTTTCTGCATAATAATTTTTAGAAAAGTAAAAAGGAACAACCGGATATCTGTGAAACGCCCCGGCAGACATCTTCATAATTAAGAGTAAAAGTGTTCCCATAGCCATTTGTTGAAAGATGTATTGTGCCGATACTGGCATCGTTATATTATATAGGTTTTTTCAACATGCATCAAATTGCGTTTGGCCGGTATATGTGTTAAAATAGCCTTAAAGCTCAAAAAGGAAAGATGCAGTTTGTATGAATAATGGAGCCGAGCCGTTGAGGAGGGAATTCATATGCAGACAAAGGTAAAAGGGATGAATGGGATATTGATGATAGCCGTGCTTCTCATTGTATTCCTGTTCCCTCTGGACGTATCCGCAGCGGAGACGGCTTCTGCCGCGCTTGTAGGCTATTATGAAGATGGCGATTACATGTATCATAATGCGCAGGGGGAGTATGAAGGTTATAACTTCGAGTTCCTCCAGGAAGTCTCAAAACTGAGTGGACTATCTTACGAGGTAGTGGATTCCCCCAGCTGGCAGGAAGCGTTCCAGCTTTTGATTGATGGCAGGATAGACATTCTGCCTGCTGTATACCGCACGGAAGGCAGAATGGATCAGATGTTATTTACCGATGAGTCCATGTGTACGATTTATACTACCCTCAATGTGCGGATGGATGATAACCGTTACAATTATGAGGATTTTGACGCTTTCCAGGGCATGAGGGTAGGCATTATTAAGGGGGGTGAGGATGGCGAAAGTTTCAAACGCTACTGTGCGCAGAACGGCGTTGCGCTCACCATCATTGAATATGATGAGACGCAGGAACTGCTGGACGCGCTTGGGAGCGGGACCCTGGATGGTGTGGCAATTACCCACCTGGGCCGCAGCAGTGTGTTCCGCAGTGTTGCGCGGTTTGCCCCGACCCCAATGTACATTGCGGTCTCGAAACAGCGTCCGGACCTTTTGGCTCAGATTAACCGGTCCATTAATGACATTCTTCTGCGCAATCCTGATTATCGGACGGACCTTTATGACAAGTATCTCTCACCAAGCTCCAATCAGGTTCCGGTACTAACCAAGGAAGAAGTTGAATACATCGAGGCTGCGGATGAGCCGATACATATTTCTTACGACCCTTCGTTTGCCCCTTTCTCATATAAAGATGCTGAAGGCGAGTTAAACGGTATTATGGCAGATATTTTTGCCCGGATTGCAGAGAAGAGCGGGCTGGACTTCCAGTTTGAAGCCTGCCCTGCAGCCACGGCCTTACGTGCAGTGAAACTGGGGGAGACGGATGCCATTTCCGTTGTGGATGGAGATTATCTGTGGGATGAGCGCAACCATATGAACACCACACTGCGTTTCCTGAATACCCCCAGTGCAATGATTACCCAGGCTGAAAGAACGGAGATAGAGGTGCTGGCTCTTCCTGAGGGGTATCAGCTCTCTGAACATGTCGCCCAAAACAATCCGGAAAAGGAAATCCAATATTACGATTCTATACAGGCGTGTTTTGATGCAGTCCTGGATGGAAAAGCTCAGGCAACTTATACCAATACCCAGACGGCAAATTACATAATCAGCGACCCCAAATATGAAAAGCTTCATGTCACTGCGCTGACCCAGTACCCAAACGACCTCTGTATCGGCGTATCCAAATCTGCCGACCCCAGGTTGTTCTCCATATTGGATAAATATATCCAGTATATGTCCAATGAAGAGATTGATACCCTGCTGCTGAACAACTCCGTTTCTGTCCGTCCCATTACCATGGAAGCGTTTGTACATCAGAATATCTGGTTGATAACAGGGCTTGTGGCAGCTGTATCCGGCAGCATCATCCTGCTGCTGTGCATCAACCTGTTTAATATTTCCCGCAGTAAGCGCCGTATCCAGGACCTGCTCTACCGGGATGAGCTGACAGGTCTGGATAATATAAACCGTTTTTATGTCCGGGCGGAGGAACTCCTGGCGACGGGGAAATATGCGGTGGTTTATTGTGACATTGACCGTTTCAAGCTGATAAACGATACCTTTGGCTTTGAGGAGGGGGATGAAGTCCTGCGCGCATTCGGGAGTATCTTACAGAAATCAATGGAGGACAGGGAGTGCTGCGCCAGGCTTTCGGCTGATAACTTCGTGATGCTCAGGCATTACAAGCAATGGGAAACGCTTGCTGCTGATTTGATGCATATCCAGGCGGTGCTGAACAAGTGGAGTGGGGAGAGGGGAATCATTCCTTATGAGATCGCGGTATCCTTTGGTGTTTACCAGGCGGATGCCGGCGAGACTAACGACATGAAACAGATGCTTGACTTTGCGAACTATGCCATGCGCAGCGCTAAGACAGCGGCAGGCGGAAGCTGCTTCCTATATGATGAGCAGATGCGGAATAAGGCCCTGTTTGAACAGGGGCTGGAGGGAAGGCTGGCCTCCGCGATGGAACAGGGGGAATTTGAGGCGTATTACCAGCCAAAGGTGAACATGGATACAGGCAGGATTGTGGGCTGCGAAGCCCTGGTTCGCTGGAATCACCCGGAACAGGGGCTTCTTATGCCGGGGTCCTTCATTCCATTTTTTGAAAAGAAGGGTCTTATTGTCCGAGTGGACCTTCATATGTTTGAGCAGGTATGCCGCACAGTACGCAGATGGCTGGATGAGGGACGTCCCGCTGTTACAGTCTCATGTAATTTCTCGCAGATGCATTTCGGACATGACGGGTTTGCCGGCCAGGTTTCTGAAATTGCTGATCGGTTCCAGGTTCCCCATCATCTGCTGGAAGTGGAGATTACCGAAAGTGCGATTGCCGATGCACCTGAGAGTGTGTCCTCCGCCCTGACGGAACTGAAGATGCGCGGATTTCAGATTGCCATAGATGATTTCGGCTCCGGATATTCCTCCTTGGGGCAGCTGCAAAGGCTGAGGGCGGATGTCCTCAAACTGGACCGCAGCTTTGTATGTGCCGGGCTTCAGGGACCGCGGGAGCAGATTGTCATTGAAAATCTGGTGAACATGGCCTCGGAGCTGGGGATGGAGGTCGTATGCGAAGGAGTGGAAACCCAAGTACAGGTAAAAGTACTCCAGGATATTGGCTGCCACATCGCCCAGGGCTATTACTATTACCGTCCGATGCAGACAGCGGCGTTTGAGCAGCTTCTGGGCTAAAAACAACAGCATGGATGAGCTGCAATACTGCCGCGGCTTGTGAGGCGGCTCCAGAGTGCCTTTTCGCCAGGGTAATACTGTATGATGAGGCATGGGCAGGATCTTCCCTGCGGGTGATGTCCCTGGAAGGGGCGGTGGTAGACTGACAGTCTTTGCACCGGATAGCAGATTATAAATATTTCAGATTTAAATTATTGACCACTTAGTCAATTTGTGATATCCTAATCATAAATAGACCGAGTGGTCAATAATTTTGGAGGGGAATGTTCATGAAGCGGGAAGAGAAAAATCAACAGACAAAACACCGGATTATGGAGAGCGCGCTGAAGGAATTCGCGGAACAAGGATATGGAGCCAGTTCCGTTAACAATATATGCAGCTGTGAGGGTGTGTCCAAGGGAATCATTTACCATTATTTCCAGACCAAGGATGAGCTGTATCTGGCCTGTGTGGATGGATGTTTTGGGGCTTTGACGGAATATCTGAGAGAAAAGCTGATATTGGAAGGGGAAACCGTCCACAGACAGCTGCAGCTTTATTTTGACGCCAGGTTTGAATTTTTCCAGGCATTTCCCATGTACCGCAGGATTTTCTGCGAGGCGGTTATCATGCCGCCGGCCCATCTGGAATCAGCCGTCAGGCAGCGCAAATCCGGGTTCGATGAATTTAATATATCTATATTGAACCGGATATTGGAGCCTCTTAAGCTCAGGGGCGGGGTGTCACGGGAAACGGTGGTGGATATATTCCTGCAGTTTCAGGATTATATCAATGCAAAGTATCAGACATCCGGGGAGAGGGAGATTGATTTCAAGACACATGAAGAGGATTGCAGGAGAGCATTGGATGTGCTTCTCCATGGTGTGGTGGAACGAAAGGATGTGGACATATGAAGAAAGAAAACGCACGTCAGGATTCCATACTGGGTGATATGAAGCCCTCCAGGGCCATTACCAGGCTGGCAGTTCCGGCCACCCTGGCCTTATTGGCAAAGGCCGTCTACAATATTGTGGATACAGCTTACATCGGAATGCTTGGTTCAGATATTGCGCTTGCAGCTGTAGGCGTTACCCTTCCGCTGCTGCTCATCATGGTTTCAGTGGAAAATATTTTTGCGGCAGGGGCAGCGGTGCTGGCTGGCAGACAACTGGGAGCGGGCGATAAGATGGGGGCTAACAGGACGGTCACATCCGTGGTTGGGTTATCTGTATTCATTGGAATGTTTCTATGTGCGGCAGGTATCATTTTCATGGAGCCTTTACTGCGGGCCTTCGGAGCCTCCGAAGCTGTGCTGCCCCAGGCCGGGGATTACGCATTCTGGATGTTTGTGGCGGCCCTTGCCAATCTTCCCGCCCAGAGTATGAACTGCGCGGCCAGGGCAGAGTCATCTGTAAAGATCTCATCTATCGCGGTTGTGACGGGTGCTGCTCTTAATGTGGTGCTGGACCCTGTCTTTATGTTTGACTGGGGGTTTGCAATGGGAGTGGAGGGGGCTTCCCTTGCCACAACAGTCTCACAGTTTGTCACATTTTTTATCCTGGGATGGTTCTACCTATCCGGACGTTCCATCATTAAAATAAAGAGGGAATATTTTAAACCCCAGTGGACTCTAATCAAATCCGTCACACTTATCGGTATACCTACAGCTGTTATACAGATCTGCCTTGCGGCGGCAACATCCCTTACCAATATAGCAGCAAAGTTCATGACAGACGCAGACCTTATTATAGCCGCATACTGTGTGGTACAGCGCCTGGTGCTGATTGGATGCTATGTAGTCATGGGGTTCATGCAGGGATATCAGCCGGTAGCCGCCTACTCCTTTGGGGCCAACAGGGAGGAACGGTTTCATGAGTCCGTACGCTTTGCATTGAGGACATCCCTGATTCTTACCGTGCTGGTGGCGGGAACCTATATTCTTCTGGCCAGGCCGTTGATTATGCTGTTTAACAGGAATCCGGCTGTCATTGATTACGGTGTCAGGCTTTTGATTTCCCAGGTGGCCCTTTATCCGGCTTTTGGGCTGTGCTACATGATGACAATTACATTTCAAACCATTGGTTCTTCCAGATATGGATTATTCCTGTCCGTCATACGCCAGGGACTGTTTTATGTCCCATTCATACTGATTTTGCCCGGAATAATGGGTGTCACGGGAATTTATCTGGCACAGCCGGCAGCGGATATACTGACTATGGCGGTCTGCCTGTACTCAGTCAAACCAATGAAGCGGATGGCGTCGGAACATATGGCGGCATTCCGGTAAGAATGGACATAAAACAGAATGGGGCAGTAAATGCCAGGTACCAGGCGGGGCGGGAATCGGTGAAACATCGGATTCCTGCCCTGACTGCATTTTATGGTTAAAAAACTTAATCATATGCAACTTTTAAGACGAAAGAAGAATCTATATATCAGCAGCAAAGATGTACCGCTATGATGTGCCGCGAAACAACACTGCAAGGAGGGATGTAAACCCCATGAAGGAAGATTTATATAACAGAATTGTGGACTATATCGTCAGCAACCAGGAGAAATTTTACAGGCTGGCCTACAGTTATGTCCATAACCAGGAGGACGCCATGGATATTGTCCAGAATGCTGTCTGCAAGGCATTGGACCACTATGAGGCGATCAGAAATGAAAATGCCGTAAAAACATGGTTTTACCGTATTCTTGTAAATGAGAGCCTGCTGCTGCTCAGGAAACAGAAGATGGAGATTCCCACAGAGGAGGGAATGGGGCAGGAGATACCATATTATGAAGAAGGATACAACCATGAGTACGATGTTTACGAGCAGTTAAACCGGCTGGAGGAGGATGTGCAGACCATCATAAAGCTCCGCTATTTCGAGGAGCTGACGCTGAAGGAAATAGCTTACGTAACAAGGACCAATCTGAATACGGTGAAGGCAAAATTATATCGTGGTTTGAAACTGTTAAAACAAAATATACAGGAGGCGGACTTATGAGACAGATAGAAGATGCAAGAAAAAGATATGAGGAGATACCTATTCCCGCGGAACTGTCCGGGCGGGTCAGGGCAGCAATTGTCCGGTCAGAGGAAAAGCGGAAAAGTCAGAGGCAAAGAATACCAACGGTCAGGATACGCAGAAAACACAGGATATGGGGAACATGTGCAGGTATGGCAGCAGCCCTTGTACTGGTATTTACTACGGCGTTAAACACAAACACAGCTTTTGCGGAAATGGCGGCAGGACTCCCTGTCATAGGAGCAGCGGCGCGGATTCTTACCTTCCGGTCTTACGAGAGGGATGAAGGGGACTGGAAAATATCGGTGGAAATTCCCAGCGTGGAGATGATAGCAAAGGATACAAATGGGCTGGATTCTGCATTGAATCAGGAAATATACGATTTATGCAGCCAGTATGCAGACGAGGCAGTGGAACGCGCCAGGGAATATAAGAAGGCGTTTATGGAAACTGGAGGAACAGAGGAGGAGTGGGAAGCACATGATATTAACATTCATGTGGGATATGAAATCAAGGCCCAGACAGAGGCGTATCTTTCCTTTGCGGTACAGGGAACTGAGAACTGGTCCTCGGCCTACAGTGAAACAAAATATTACAATATTGATTTAAAGGATAATAAAATGGTTACGCTGGCAGATGTCCTGGGCCATGACTATGCCAGGATTGCGGATGAAAGCATACTCCGCCAGATGGAAAATATGGAGGAGAAGGAAGGCATCGCTTTCTGGTCCAAGTCAGAGGGCGGGTTTACAGGAGTCACGGATAAAACCGTGTTTTACATGAATGAGAAAGAAAATCCGGTTATTGTGTTTGATAAATATGAGATTGCTCCCGGAGCTTATGGAAAACTGGAGTTTGAGATAGACAAAACAGGGAACATGGCGGAAAAAACCGGCTATACGGATAATTTCATGGTGCCGGAAGAAGAGATAACTGCTTTTGCCGGAAAGGTAAAAGAGGCTGTTGCAGACCGGGATATGGATGCATTGGCCTCCCTGGCCTCCTATCCTTTGTATGTGGGATTTAAGGACGGCGGCGTTTCGGCGGGGTCACCGGAAGAACTGGCTGCCTTGGGAACAGACCGCATATTCACACCGGAATTGGCGGCGGCAGTGGAGGCGGCGGGAGATGAAACGCTTTCACCCAGCATGGCCGGATTCGTCCTTAAAAAAGACGGAACCCCGAACATTGTATTCGGGGTATCCGAGGGAGTGCTGGCCGTTAAAGGAATTAATTATTGATGGCCTTATCCTTACCAATCACACTTAATATGTAACTGCTCAGCAGGAATCCGGCGCCGGCGGACACGGCCATGATAAGGAATACAATGCGGTAGCCGCTGAGGCCGGGATTGTGGTCCAGGATACTCCCATAGATGGAGTAGAGGAATGCGCCGGGCAGATAACCGATGAAGGAACCAAGTGACATGGCGGAGCCGGTTATTTCCCTGGGTACGTTAATCTCATCCATGGGAGCGAAGAATATGGCCCGCATGCTGAATACACAGGCACCGATGCTGAGGGTCATGAGCATGCCGAAATATACATTCATATGGCTGTGGGGAAGGAACGCAAAGACAGTCAGGGCTGTTCCTGTAATAACAAATACCACGCGCAGATATTTTGTGGCGGAATGGAATACCTTATCGGTCAGGTAGCCGCCCACAGGACCGCCCAGCATTTTCAGGGCATATTGGTTGATGATTCCATAAGCGCCAACCAAAACAGCAGGTATCGCATACAGGTCTTTGAGGAAGGGAATAAAATATGTAAGTCCGCAGTAAACACAATAGACCGAAAAAACATTAAATGATACCAGCCAGATGTTCTTGTTTTTAAGGGCCAGAATTACATTATCCATAGCTGCCTTGTTTCGGCTCACTTTTTCTCCGGCAGCATTGACGGCCTTTATCTCGTCCGGATCAAGAAGGAAATAAGCGATGATGCCGATTACCATGGGGACTGCTGAGTAAAAAAGGATGGCAGCCTTCAGGCTGGCGGCATTGCTTCCGAGCAGTGCGAAGACGCCCAGGGCGCCAAAGGCAATGACGGTATCCACAAGTCCCCGTCCGGCTTCCATGATACCGAACATACGGCCCTGTTCTTCTTCTGAACCCAAAAGACGGACCGTCTTTAACATGGTGGGCCAGTAGAGCATGTCCGCACAGACGGCGAGGCCGCAGTTGATTAACAGAAAGAGCCAGTAGGGCGGGAAGGTAGAAAGGCCGGTGCCCAGTAAACCGATGCCCATAAGCGACATGGGAATCATGACCTTTTTAGACACCCGGTCCGTGAGATAGATGGAGATCAGAAAGCCGAAAGTGGAAATCAGTCCGGCCACACTCATGGCTGTACCTATCTGTGTGTGTGAGAGTCCCATAAATTCCTGCATGGGAACATAAAAAGCATCCTTTAAACACCCCAGCTTATAAATGGTTCCGGCACCCAGCACCAATGTTCCAAATGAAATCCACTTTTTTGATTGACGGTTGTCTGCAATTGTTTTCATTTTTTCATCTCCTGATTTTACTTTTTATTCTATTGTGTTTGGTTGTTTCCGTACACACAGTATATGTGGTAAAATAAGCCAAGTCAAGTTAATATGAGCTAAAATGGGTTAAATTGTGGAATTTATACGAAAATAAATAAGCGATTTTGTGATGTTTTGCGGAGAAAAAGGGTTGAATAGTGTGTTTGTGTGTGCTATTATGAGTTAAAAGTAGTTAAAAAAAGTACAAACAAGCTAATTAAGGGGAAGAAAGGAGCGTTTGCGGATGCTGGCGGAACAACGGTACCAAAAGATAATAAACCTGATGCAGACGGACGGAAGCGTTAAGGTTGCGGATTTAAAGAAGAAGATGGGGGTTTCTCCCGAAACAGTCCGCAGGGATTTGGAAAACATGGAGGCTCAGGGACTGATACGGCGTACGAGAGGAGGGGCTTTTTTAGCTGACAAGGAAGAGATGCCCGGGGAGCGGACCATCCAATATCAGAATTTTTCGGCCAGGGAGAGAGAGAATCTGGAGAGCAAGGTGGAGATTGCAGAGTTTGCGGTCCGCTTTATTAAAGAGGGCCAATCCATTGCGCTGGATTCGGGAACCACTGCCTATGAGCTGGCCCGTGTCATAAAGAGGACATTCCGTTCCCTGACAGTCGTTACCAATTCCATCGCCATATTAAATGAGCTGGCCGATGCAAAGGGAATCACTCTCATTGCCACCGGGGGTGTGTACCGCCCTGAGGAGATGGCTTTTGTGTCTGATATTGCCGGCATGATATTTTCTAAATTAAGTATAAACACATTTTTCCTGACCACCTGCGGTATCTCGGTAGACAGGGGGATCACTTACCAGCGCATGGATGAAATTATCGTGCAGGAAAAGATGATGGAAGCGTCAGACCAGACCATTGTCATTGCGGACAGTACCAAGCTGGGGGTGAATTCCCTGGTGAAGATGTGTGATATTGACCGGGTGGGGATGATTATTACTGATTCCGAGGCATCGAAGGAGCAGATACGGCCGTTTGAGCAGGCAGGCATATCTGTTGAGAAACCGGAAAACTAAGGGGGATAAAGGATATGGAGAGAAATAAGGTAAGCGTATTGCTGGTATCCGTGGACGCGTTAAAACCGGAGTTTGTTTTTGAACAGGAGCGTCTGGGAATCAGTCTTCCTAATATAAGCAAATATTTTGTGGAGAATGGTACATTTGCAGGCGGGGGAGTTCAGAGTGTGTTCCCTACCTTTACGTATCCCTGTCATCAAAGCATCATAACGGGAACTAATCCAGCCACCCATGGTATTTATAACAATGGTATTTTTGACCCTATGGGGGAACATATGGGGGCATGGCACTGGTTTGCCAGCAAAAAGGCGGAAAATTTGTGGGAGGCTGCCGGAAAACATGGATATTTGTCTGCCAGCGTGGCCTTTCCCACTTCTGTGGCTGCCGGAGGAGACTTTATGGCACCTGAATTCTGGTGGGACGGCACGGAGCTTGACAGCCGTTTTATTGATGCCATGTCCGTGCCCCAGGGCATGATTCTGGAGATGGAAAAGGAGATTGGAAGGTACGCAGGGGGGCTGGACCTGACGGAAGCAGGGGACAGGCAGAGATACCGGGCAGCTATGTGGGTATTGGACCATAAACTAGCGCCAAAGGCTGGGAAATGTCCTTTCTTCATGACCGCCTATTTTGCATCCTTTGACGAGATGGCCCACCAATACGGAGTGTACAGCAAAGAGGCAGCACATGCAATTGAGGCCATTGACAAAATGCTGGGGGATCTGATTGAAAAGGTACATAGTATGACAGATGACCAGGCCGTTGTCTGTGTGGTATCCGACCATGGGACACTGGATAACCGGTATAATATCCGGCCCAACGTAAAGCTGAGGGAAGCAGGGCTTATCACTACAGATGGGAACGGCAGGGTGACGGACTGGAGGGCTTGGTCCCAGCGCGCGGGGGGGATGTCTGAAATCCGGCTAAAGAATGGACAGGATGAGGATGCAAGAAGAAAGCTGGATCAGATAATGAAGGAGCTGTCATCCGATCCGGTTTTTGGAATCCTGGAGGTGTTGGACCGGGCGCAGGCCATAGAGAGGGGAGGTTTCCCACTGGCTGACTATGTGCTGGTTTCCCGGAAGGGATATGAAATACGGGATGACGCAGAAGGGGATTACTGTACGGAAACACTGCATCAGAAAGCCCAGCATGGTTATTGTGAACGATTTGAGGAGATGAGGGCATCCTTCATGATTGAGGGATGCGGGATAGAACGAAAGTGCGACATAGGGTCCATGAATCTGATTGATATAGCGCCTACACTGGCATCTGTCATGGGATTTGATATGCCGCAGGCGGAGGGAAGGAACCGGTTGAAGTGATGAAAACAGCAGAGGCAGTACTGGGGAATCTGGCCGGCCTGCTGTGGGGGAACTGGATGTTGTTTGTGCTGCTGGGGCTGGGAGTGTTTTACACCATTGCCACGGGCGGAATCCAGTTCAGGTCCATCCCCTGGATCATAAAGGAATTATGTCCAAAAAAAGAGAAAACAGAGGGTACCCGGGACCATAAGGGAACCGTATCCTCTATCCAGGCACTTTATATGGCGATAGCCAGCTGTGTGGGAAGCGGAAATATTGTTGGTGTCGCCACTGCATTGATTGGAGGAGGACCGGGCGCATTGTTCTGGATGTGGGCAGCTGCATTTTTAGGCATGGCCACAAAGTATGCTGAAATTGTGTTGGGACTGGTGTTTCGTCAAAAAGGTGCGGACGGAAGCTATTACGGAGGCCCCATGTATTACATTGAAAAGGGGCTCCATGCAAGGCTGTTGGGCGTAGCCGCGGCGGTTCTCCTGTTTTTCCAGAATGCGGGAGGAACGTTGATTCAGTCCAATACCATATCGGATGTGGCCTTTCAGGTATTTGGAGTCCCGAAAGCAGTCACAGGGATTTTAATGGCGGCTGTCATGGTTTTCATTATAGGCGGCGGACTTAAGCGCCTGGCGGATGTGGCTCAGAAAATTGTGCCGGTCATGGCATCGCTGTATATTGTGGGAGGTATCGTGGTGGTGTTCACTAATCTGGATTCCATCCTTCCCATGTTCAGAAGCATTTTGCAGGACGCCTGTTCCATGAAAGCAGGGATGGGGGCCGCCGCGGGACTGACAATGAAGGAGGCCATGCGTTTTGGTGTGGCCAGGGGGCTGTATTCCAATGAAGCAGGCGAAGGATCTGCGGCCGTTATTCATTCGGCGGCGCAGGTGGACCATCCGGCCAGACAGGGATTTTATGGTGTTGTGGAGGTGTTCGTAGATACTATGGTTATCTGCAGCACCACTGGTTTTTCCATCCTGGCAAGCGGGGTGCCTCTGGAAGGTGCAAGTGCGGCGTCATTGGCGGCTGAGGCATTTGGGACCGTCGCTCCTCTTTTTAAATACGTGGTTTCGGTCAGCCTGATCTTGTTTGCATCCACCTCCATCATGAGCCAGTGGTATTTTGGCCATGTGAGCCTTATGTACATAAAGAGCCTGAAAGGAGACCGTTTTTACCGCATTCTGTTTCCCGTATTGATTTTATTGGGAAGCCTGAGCACGGCCGGGATCGTTTGGTCTGTTCAGGATTGTATGCTGGGACTTTTAATCATACCCAATGTGCTGGCTCTTCTTAAACTTTCACCGGTGGTAATGAGGATGACCAGGGAATTCTTCAGAGAGAACCAATAGGGCGCAAAGAAACTATAAATTTACAGACAGAAAGGAATGGATATTATGGATTCAAGAATAGAAGCATATATGAAACAGATACCGGTATTGGCGGAAGCTGCCGCCGGAAAAGAAGTGTTCTGGGTGAACAGCAGGGAGTGCCCGGAGAGCGGGCAGGGAGAAAAAGCAGTATCGAAGGAGCAGATACAGGATGCGGCAAGGCGGCTGGAACGTTTTGCGCCTTATCTGGCCGAGGTTTTTCCTGAGACGGCTGCCCGGAATGGCATAATAGAATCGGAGCTGCGGGAAATCAGGGCCATGAGACAGGAACTGAACCAGGAGTGGGGGGCCGGTATAACCGGAAAACTGTTCCTTAAAATGGACAGCCATCTCCCCATATCCGGTTCTGTAAAGGCCAGGGGAGGTATCTATGAGGTGCTGAAACATGCGGAGGACCTGGCCTTTGAGGCAGGGCTTCTCAACGAAAATGAGGATTACCGGAAACTGAACACCAGTGAAATGAGAGAGTTCTTTGGCCGGTATAAGGTTCAGGTGGGATCCACCGGTAACCTGGGGCTCAGCATCGGCATCATGAGCGCCAAACTGGGATTCCAGGTGACGGTACACATGTCGGCGGATGCCAAACAGTGGAAGAAGGATTTGCTGAGAAGCAAGGGGGTTACAGTTATCGAATATGAGTCCGACTACTGTGCGGCTGTGGAGGAAGGAAGAAAGAGTTCCGACCAGGACCCTATGAGTTATTTTGTGGATGACGAGAATTCTGTCAATCTGTTTCTTGGATATGCGGTTGCAGGACAACGGCTGAAACACCAGCTGGAGGAACAGGGAATCCAGGTGGACAGACAACATCCGCTATTTGTATATTTGCCCTGCGGGATTGGCGGAGCGCCGGGCGGGGTGGCCTATGGTCTGAAAGAGATTTACGGCGACTGCGTTCACTGCTTTTTCATGGAACCGACCCAGGCCTGCTGTATGCTGATAGGAATGGCCACAGGAGAGCATGATAAGGTCTGTGTTGGAGATTTTGGAATCAGTGGAAAGACAGATGCGGACGGGCTGGCCGTCGGAAGGCCGTCTGCGTTTGTGGGAAAGGTGATTGAGAAGCGGCTTGCAGGAATCTGCACAATCGAGGATGGAAAGCTGTATGAACTGATGCGCGCGCTTGTGAAAACAGAGGATATATTCATAGAACCTTCTGCATGCGCCTCCTTTGCCGCGTTCCTTCATGCAGATGAAATGGACAGTTATATCAGGGAAAAGGGTCTCAGCGGCTGTATGGGGCAGGCTGTCCATATAGCCTGGGCGACAGGCGGCAACATGGTGCCTCCGGAGATGGTGGCGGAGTATTTGAATATCCGGACACAATCTGCCAGCCTCTAAAGAAAAAACAGCGGATTCTGCTATGGCGGCAAAATCCGCTGTTTTTTAGATGGATAAGCAGGCGATGTGACCCAGGTGTCCTCTTTGATATACAAAAGCCCCTGTCTTGCTGTAGCACGGCAGGGGAACTTTAACAGGATATGGCGGGGATTTCTCCCCGCCAGGTATGGTACGGCGGCATATTGTGATATGCCCCATTTATATCTTGAATATTATGCAGCGCAGACATTTACAGCCTGTAAGCCGCGGTTGCCATTGGTTATGTCAAAGGTTACGGACTGTCCGTCTTCTAATGACTTAAAGCCATCTGTAGCAATACCGGAAAAGTGAACAAAAATGTCCTCGCCGTTTTCTTCATTCGTAATAAAACCAAATCCTTTTTGTGAGTTAAACCATTTTACTGTACCTTTGTTCATGAAAGATACCTCCTAATATTTTATTGTGATTTTAAATAAAATAAAAAAATCACATATTTTTGTAAACCATCATAGGAATAATGACTTACAAAAACATGTGAAATCAAAATCTTATAAAAAATACTTCTTGAGTATACCTTGCTTTTAGAATATTGTCAAGGGGAAATTTTATTATTTTTGTCAGTCATGGCAGAATGTTTTAACTGTTCTTCCATTATATGGCTCCGCAATTTTATATTTCCCCTGTTTATCATTTATTTAGGCTTGTGAATAATCAGCGGGAGACGTATTATAATTGGGAAGGGAAGATGGCGCCATACAGCAAGTAAAATCAAGTATCAGCCCCATTTTTTTTGTATAATGAATCGCAGAGTGGTTGAAACGAGGTAAACAGACGGATGTATGAGTGGAAAAAGCAGATTCAGATAATTGTTGATGAAATTGACCGGTGTATTAAATGTTATAATGACGAAGCCTTGTCATTGCGTGCCCTTTCCTGCAGACTGGGATATTCTGAATATTATACGTCGAGGAAATTTAAAGAAATATCAGGCATACAATTCAGGAATTACCTGCAGCTCAGGAAATTGGCCTTTGCATTAAAAGAAGTCAGGGACAGCCAGAAGAATCTTTTGGAGGTTGCTTTTGATTATGGCTTTTCATCACATGAGGCTTTTACCAGGGCTTTTAAGGAAACATACGGTGTGACGCCCAGCGAATATCGGAAAAATCCTAAACCCGTGGTTCTCCGTACAAAGATAAGTGCTTTTGACCGCTACTTTTTAGGATTAGGAGAAATCGGTATGATTCAATCAGCAGATGGAGTTAAAATTTATTTTGTTACTATACCCGCTCACAAATTTTTGTATATTAAAAACCGTGAGAGCAACGGATATTGGGATTTTTGGCAGAAGCAGAATCTTATTCCAGGGCAGGACTATGAGACGGTCTGCGGCTTGCTGGACAGCATCAAGGGAAAACTGGACGATGGCGGAGGAAGCGAGGTCAACTGTGGAAGCGGTCAAATCATGGCCTATATGAATGATCCGGATGGCAGACTATGTGACTGGGGAATACTGCGCTCTGAATGCTGGGGAGTACGGCTTCCTCCTGAATACAAAGGAGCGGTTCCGCCGCAGATGCTTATGGATGACATTCCTGAAGCCGAGTATATTGTTTTTGAACACGGGCCATTTGATTATGAACAGGAAAACCGGAGTGTGGAGGAAAGAATAGAAAATGCAATGGCAGCGTTTGATTATGCTGATACAGGCTATTGCCTGGATACTTCTCCCGGCCGGCTCATGTATTTTTATTATAATCCCGAACAGTATTTTAAATATATCAGACCTGTACGGAGGGTATGAGCAGGTACCCGGTATAATCCTGGCAGAAAAAGGAGTATATGCCGGCTGCCGTGAGCCTGCTGTGTCCGTGAGTAATGCCCGGAGGCCATCCCGGCCGGTACAGAGTTTGCCGGCAGGGGAGGCTGTACGGCCTTTTAGCGGTGCGGGAGGGTTATGTTGCCTGCTGCTGACAGGCAGAGTCTGTAATTTCTTCACTGATGCCTCTCATCACTATATAATTTACCAGCGCGTCTATAAATGCCCCGTTGCGGGGTTTCTGGCTAAGTTCAAAATCAAAGATTTCATTTAGCAGTTTTCTGCCCCCATGTAACCAAATCGTATTGATAAGAGTGCGTATATTCCGCTCCACACAGCCGATTGAGGTCTGGTAATGGACCGCTATATCCACATATAACCCCTTGGATATATAAGCGAGCAAAGTGGGGTCATGGACGGTCCGGATGACGCCGTAGATTGTGTAACGAAACCCTACATAGGAGTTGTTTACACCGAGGCGCCGAAGCAGGTTACTGATTTCTTTTTCGTGGTTCATGTTAATCCCTCCTTGGTTTTTGTTACCAATGTTACGTTATACGCAGAGGCGTGGTTTGACAAGGGAGATTGGACGACAAAATTGATATAAATAAGTCGAAAAATGCGAAAGTCCTGGCAGTACTATCCTCAGTGACTTGAATTCATCCGTTGTTTTATCCGCTATTTCCAGAATGTCTTCTGTCCGTTTTCAGGGCAGCATCCCTTCCAGTGCTATATCCTTTAGCTGCTTTGACAGTGCGGGCCGTTAGATACGCAGGTAAGCAGCTGTTTTTGTTATGTTTTCCTCTCTGGCCGTAATCGTACCATCTGAGTCAGGACAGCGGAATTTTAACGATGGGCCTCATTCCATAAAAAATAACCCCCCGGTTTTTGGATGTATAAATATGATTTACAATATAAAAACTAAAAAAGGATATTCTGTATCCTATTTGACATCAATGACAACTTGTTAACAGGGCTGAAATGGAGGGTTTTATGGAAATGGAAATGGAAATGCTGCTGATGAAATTTGAATCGTATTTGTGTGACGAGGAAAAATCAAAATCAACCATAAACAAGTATCTTCATGATGTGAGAGAGATGCTTGATTTTATGGGACAGGAATGTATAAGCAAAGAGTTGCTGATACAGTACCGGGGGCATTTCAGCCGTCGATGCAGGGCCCGGACCGTGAACGGAAAACTTTCAGCCATAAACGCATATTTAAAGTGTATGGGATTGGAGGCCCATATAGTGAAATTCCTGAAGGTCCAGAAAAGAATCTATATGGATGAGAAACGGGATCTGACAGAACAGGACTGCAAACGGCTGTTGGAGACAGCCAGCCGTACAGGAAAGACCCAGTTATATTTCCTCATGCTGGTTTTGTACGGGACAGGTATACGAATCAGTGAACTGCCATATGTGACTGTGGAGGCTGTTTATCAGGGAAATGCTGAAATAAATATGAAGGGAAAATACAGGGTCATTATTTTTCCAAGAAATCTGGTCAGACAGCTTAAGGAGTATATAAGGGATGCAGATATAAAAAGCGGATGTATATTCAGGACAAAGAGCGGAAAATGTCTGGACAGAAGTAATATATGCCATTCCATGAAGAAAATATGCCGGGAGGCGAGGGTGGACCAGTCAAAGGTATTTCCTCATAATTTCCGTCATCTGTTTGCAAAGAGCTTCTATGCCATTGAGAAAAATCTGGCACATCTGGCAGACATTCTGGGACATACCTCCATAGAGACAACGCGGATTTACGTGGCATCCAGCCTGAAACATTATGAGAAGGTGATGAACCGTATGGGAATTGCAAAGGACATTAAAATACCACAGAATAATCATTCTGTGGTATCATGCCGGCATTTCTGCAAACCAAAATTACAATCTTCTTGTATTTTATAATAAAAGGCGGACTGCGTCAATATACATATATTATTTTTCCTCAAAGCAAACAAGACCGGGAAGGAAAAAAATACTTGCCGGTTTCTTGGTGTGTCAAATTTGCTTGATTGTTCCTCTGAGTTTCCTATAAAATCCTTAGCGGATTCTTTTTGATACACGCCCAGGCGGAGAAAGTACCACAGAATGATTATTCTGGGGTAATCCACATGAAAACGCCGGAATTCACATGCATCACCGGATTGGTGCTGCTTAAGGAAGGAGATACAGAGATGGTGAGTTGTTCCTTGTTAGAGTATCTGGCCTTGAAGGCAAAATGTGAGTATATGTCAGATTTACGATTTATGCACGTGGAAGAACGGTGGCTGAGGGAATTCATCCTGCGTAACAGAGATGACTTTACACAGGAAGAATGGAAGGAGGCGTGTATCTATCTGACAGGACAGAAGGCATCCACTGAGGATGAGGCAATCGGAACAATCCTGCATCGCTGGACGGATACGAAAGACCGGCCAGGCATGAATCACAGGACAGATATGAATTGCAGGACAGACAGGCAGGATAAAATTTAATAGGAGAGGGCCATGGGAGAAATAGAAAAATTTATAATCATGGAGGATGATATTGCCCGTGACGGAGGGCGTTATCCGGAATATACATATACATTTCTGATTGGCCTCCAGTCATTTTCAGAAGGGATTGCCAGAGGGTATGTAAAATCATTCCATGTGGAAAAATTATTATACTTCCAGGGGCTTGACCAGATGATCTTCATTATGGAAGATATAATGGATGCAGTGGGTGCCCCCATGAGAGGGAGAGTCCCCCGGAGTCTGACCGGTAAACGGAATAAAGATGCAGTAACGGTTCCCTTTGTGGATTTGAGAGGGAAAATAAAGAAGGAGTATGGTTTTGAGCGGGAGGTTTTAAGGGAATTTCCGGTTTATCCCGCGGCCTCTGTCCGGGTTGTGGGCCGTCAGGACGCAGGGATACAGGGGATATTCCGCTCTAAATATGGGGATGTGGGATTCAGGAGCGGTGTGGAACTTATGCGTTTGTTGTACGAGTTTTTTGAGAAAATGTGCTAAAGCAATTTCAAGAGCTGTTGCCCCAGCTCTTTTTCTATTTTAATCAGCTGCCGGTCCAGGCCGGACTTTTCATAAAACCATGGATTCTCAGGGCTTTATATACTATAATTAATAATCATCAGGGCAATAAGGCCCTATTCCAGGTAATGGAATTAAACAGGAAAACAGGAAACAGCGAAAGAAGACCAGGAGATACCATATGCCAAATATAATTGAAATAACAGATTTTGCGGCCCCGGAGCTGGATATTTACGCCCGGCTTACAGAGGGGCAGCTTTTAAACCGTCATGAACCGGACAAGGGCGTTTTTATTGCTGAAAGCCCCAAGGTGATAGAGCGCGCTCTGGACGCGGGATGCGTTCCCATATCCATGCTGATGGAAAAGAAGCATGTGGAAAGCCAGGCACGGGAAATAATACAGCGCTGCGGTGAGATTCCAGTGTATGCGGCGGAATTTGATGTATTGACACAGCTTACCGGGTTTCACCTGACACGGGGCATGCTCTGTGCAATGTACCGGCCGCCCCTGCCCGGGCCTGAGGAAATCTGCGAAGGGGCGCGCCGGATTGCTGTGCTGGAAAATGTCATGAATCCCACCAATGTAGGAGCTATATTCCGCTCAGCAGCAGCCCTGAATATGGACGGAGTTCTGCTGACATCCGCCTGCAGCAATCCTCTCTACCGCCGCGCCGTACGGGTGAGCATGGGAACCGTTTTCCAGATTCCATGGACCTTTCTGGACAGCCGGCTGTCCTGGCCTCAGGAGGGGGTGGGATTTTTGCGTGAGCTGGGATTTGCGACAGCTGCCATGGCATTAAACGATGACTCTGTCAGTATTGATGATTCCGGTTTGATGTCAGAGGAAAAACTGGCTATTATCCTGGGGACAGAAGGGGATGGGCTGGCGGCAGGAACCATTGCGGGCTGTGATTATACGGTCCGCATTCCCATGTCTCACGGCGTTGATTCGTTAAATGTCGCTGCGGCAAGCGCCGTTGCTTTCTGGCAGCTTGGACGCAGGTAAGAGATTGATAAGATGCGGAGGAGGCGGAAAATATGGCAAAAAGAATGCCGCAGGATGTTTCATATGCGGCAAGTGTGAATATATTTGTGCCTGCTACAGGCGAAGCACACCGATTCCCACCAGTCCGGGACCGGTGTGTACAGCCAGGGACGCGGTGATGGCCTTTTCCATAATCAGGCGTCCTTCCGGGATACCGGCAATCAGCCGGGGTCTCAGTTCATCGGATGCATCCTGCCCCTGACCGTTTAACAGGGCGGTCAGGCAGGGGCGGCCGCCTGCAAAGGACCTGGCTTCTGTCAGCAGCCGGGATAGTCCCTGCCTGGCTCCGCGTATCTTAGCGGCAGTATAGTATACTCCGTCCTCATTGCAGGAGATAATGGGTTTTATGTTTAGAATGCTGCCTACCACGGAGGTGACCAGACCAATTCGGCCTCCCTTTCGCAGGTAGGTCAGTGTATCCATATAATAGAAAACCTTGGAATCCCCCACCTTTTTGGGAAGCATTTCTTTCAGCTCATCAAAACTTCTGCCTTCTTCCAGCTGCATCGCTGCCCATACGGCCAGTATACCGGCTCCAAAGGAAATACTCCTGGTGTCCAGCACAAAGGAAGTCAGCTCCTTTTCATCCCCCAGAATGCTTCCCACCGTATTATATGTACCGCTTAATCCACTGGAAATACAGAATGCCAGCACATGGGTATAGCCCTCAGCCTTTATTTCTTCAGCCATATCTTTCACATCCTGGGGACTGGGGGTTGAAGTGGCGGGAATTTCTCCCGGAAAACGCTGATAAATGGTCTCGGGCAGAATATCCACCCCGTCAACATAATCTCGTTCCGGATAAATGATATGAAGGTGCATTACCTTCATGTGAAATCTCTGGATTAACTCATGGGATACATCGCAGCCAGAATCAATTAAAATCGCTGTTTTCATACAACACCTCCATATGTAGTATTCGATACTATATATAAAAGTATCTCATAACACAATGGCTGTGTCAACATGAAAATGAATATATCTCCTGTTTACTAAAACTGTAAGCGGAGCCGCACTGTTTCATGGAAGTCCGAAGCAGTGTTTCTTTAAGCATGTCCAGCAGGTCCCTTTCTGTAATCTGATTTCCGCCTGAAAGAATGCAGCGCCGTATATTAGTCTGGATATTGCCATGAACGGCGGGAAAGGATATAATATCAGCATGTATCAGCACAAGAGGTGCAAAAACAGTACAAGAAGGGTAAGAGTTGCGTTGGATGAGATAGCAGACAGCAGGAAAAAATTGTCAGAATCCATAGAATATCTGTTGAGCAGAAAAAGCCTGGATGATATCCCGGTAAGTGAAATTGTAAAGATGGCAGGCGTATCAAGAAGGACCTTTTACCGTCATTTCTGTGATAAGTACGAACTGGTAAACTGGTATTACGATGAATTTTACGAAGAAAGCTTTGGCAGCATTGTGTTGGGCGCCGGTCTGGAGGAAGCGCTGACCCAGTGCCTGAAGATTTACCGGCAAAAGCGCAGTGTCCTGAAACATGCATATGAGAGCCGTGATATCAATGGCCTGAAGAATCATGATATCGAGATTACCAGAAGGATTTATGAGACATTCCTAAAGCAAAGGGGAGCCGACATCCGGTCTGAGATTATGTGGTTTTCCATTGAAATAGCTGTGCGCGGCGGAAGCGACATGGTGATTCAGTGGATGCTTGGCAATATAGATCTTCCGGCTGAGAAGATGGCGCGGCTGATTTGTGAAACCCTGCCGGAAGAGATTAAAAAATATCAGATGTCTCCTGTCACACATGTGTAAATCTGTGACTTCCCTTTTGACGCGTCCCCTGCTATACTGCACATGTAATAAAGAATGCCATGAAGGAGAACAGTAGTACAGAGGCTTTTCTTACAGAGAGCGCCCGGTTGGTGGAAGGACGCAGGAAAGACTGTATGAATACGCTCCGGAGCAGCAGCCTGAAGGTTTTAGTAGGGTTTGACGGGAACGCCCGATACAGCGTGAGAGTGTTGACAGACACTCGATGAGGAATGTTCTGTGAAGGACATTCAAGTACAGAGGTGGTACCGCATAACCTGCCCTCTGCAGCAAGCTGCTGCAGGGGCTTATTTTTTTGTCTAAAAGGAGGAAGACATGGGAATTTATGAAGAATTGGAAGCGCGGGGACTGATTGCGCAGGTGACGGATGAGGCAGAGATAAGAGAGCTTGTAAATGCGGGAAAGGCTAAGTTCTATATTGGCTTTGACCCCACGGCGGATTCCCTGCATGTGGGGCATTTTATGGCCCTGTGTCTGATGAAAAGACTGCAGATGGCGGGAAACCGCCCCGTGGTCCTGTTGGGCGGGGGCACCGGATACATCGGCGATCCGTCGGGCCGCACGGACATGCGCTCCATGATGGGGCCGGATGTGATTCGCCGCAACTGTGAATGCTTCAAGAGGCAGATGGAACGGTTCATTGATTTTGACGGGGAGAATGGAGCCATTGTTGTAAATAATGCGGACTGGCTGCTGAATCTGAATTACATTGAACTGCTCCGGGACGTGGGAGCCTGTTTTTCCGTAAACAATATGCTTCGGGCGGAATGCTATAAGCAGAGAATGGAAAAAGGACTGTCATTCCTGGAATTCAATTACATGATTATGCAGTCCTATGATTTTTACCATCTGTGCAAGGAACTTGGCTGCAACATGCAGTTTGGAGGGGACGACCAGTGGTCTAATATGCTGGGAGGAACGGAGCTGATTCGGAGGAAGCTGGGAAAGAACGCGTATGCCATGACCATTACCCTTCTCATGAACTCAGAAGGAAACAAGATGGGCAAGACTGCAAGAGGCGCTGTATGGCTGGATTCGGAGAAGACATCTCCCTTTGAGTTTTACCAGTACTGGAGGAATATCGCGGACGCGGATGTGATGAAATGCATCCGTATGCTGACCTTTATTCCGGTGGAAGAGATTGATGCCATGGACGGATGGGAGGGAGCACAGCTAAACAGGGCAAAGGAAATCCTGGCCTATGACCTGACTGCTCTGGTCCACGGGGAAGAAGAGGCACGCAGGGCAAAGGAGACCTCCGTTTCCCTGTTTACCGGGGCCATGGATGATGACAACATGCCGTTTACAGAGGTTGGGGAGGAAAAACTTGTCCAAGGCAGCATCAATATCATGGATCTCCTGGTGCTGTGCAGACTGGCGGCCTCAAAAAGCGAGGCCAGAAGGCTGATCACACAGGGCGGCATCCAGGTCAGCCAGAAAAGGGTGGAATCCATAGACTTTACCGTGACCCGGAACATGCTGATGGACGGAATCATCATTCAAAAGGGCAAAAAGGTGTTTAGAAAAGCAGGGCTGAAATAGTAAAATGACTGCCGTATAAGCCGTCACATAGGTTTCAGATTTTTCTCCAGCCGTTCAACCATCCATGCAAAGCGTCTGGCGCGTCCGTCGTCTGTCCTGGCATCATAGTATGCCCTGGTATAGGTTTTTTGGACGGATGGAGGCATTTTCTGAAAATTAGTATAGGCCGGCTCATGTTCTTTTAAAAGGCCGGCCACGGTCCCGATTTGTTCTGCTGTGACAGCAGGCGGTCCGGAAGGCTTGTCCCATTGACCGTTCTTCCTGGCCTCCTGTATTTTCTCTCTTCCAAAATCAGTCATCAGGCCGCGTTTTTCCAGGTCTTCTGCCAGAGCTTTATTTTTTTCAGACCATTTGCTGTCCTTTCTGCGGGCAGAAAAATATTTGATATAGGATTCATCGTCAATCCGTTTCATCACTCCGTCAATCCATCCAAAGCACAGTGCCTCTTCCAGGGCGTCGCCGGCCTTAAACGCTGTATTCTTTGACTTTTCAAACTTCAGCCATATGCCGCCGCCGGACATGCAGTGATTTATCAGCCAAATGCGGAACTCGTCACGTGTCTTAAAGTGAAGGGGCTCGTTCATAATATATTCTCCGTTCTGTATTGGGGTGAATTCAGGTGCTTAAATTATAACATGGGTCAGGGAAAAAGAATAGGACCTGTGGGAAGATATCAGAGCGGGCAGACTGGAACCGAGGAAAAACCGCTGTAATCTGGTGATATATACTTTGTTTTTATGGGGTTGTCTGTTATAATATTCAAAACGATTGACGGTTCTGAGTGTGACGGCAGAAGGAGATATTAATGGAACGCAGAAAAGTGATGACCATTGCGGCAGTTTTGATTTCAGTTATGGTGGCTGCGGGGGCCTGCGGTAAGATGATGGGAGATGCCCCAGTGCCGGCAGAAAAGGCCGGAGTCTCATCGGGAGACAGGAAGGCACCGGCGGACAGTACTGAAAAAGCTGAGGCAGGTACGGCAGATACGGAAAAGAATGAAAAAGAAAGAACAAAAAAACAGAGTCCGACGGAGACACAGGCCGAATCAGAACAGGCTGCTCTCAACGTGCAGGAAGTGCCTGTTCTAAAGGGTGAAGCAGAGCCTGCGAAGCTGGATTCTTCCGGTCTCCTGGCTAAGGCATCGCCTGAAACCAGCGCCATGACTCTGTTCATATACGACGGAACCTCTGTGCGCCTTTACTATATGTTTGACAGCGAAAAGGAGAGGGAGATACTGGATGACTTAAGTTCCGTAAAGGCAGAGCCGGCGGAGGACTGGTCGGCCAAGGATGCCTCCCTGCCTGTTTACGGAATTGAGATTGGCCGGGAGGATGGACTGAGCCTGTTTGCGGCGTGGACCAACGGCAGGTGGATTGCCCAGGATGGGTCTGTGTATCAATTCGATTATGATTTTGAAGCTCTGAAGCAGAGGAAGGAGTGGGAGAGTGCAGGAGAGCTGCCCTCTTTTACAAACTTTCCGTGTGCGCGGGTATTTACACAGGAAAAAGAACAGTGGAATACCCGGTTCCTGGTTCCGGCAGCTCCTTTAAATCCTCCCAGGGGAATTACCATGACGCTGGATTCCTGGGATAATGATATAGCGGCAGTGACCATTAACAATGAGAGCGGAGGGGAATGGAGCTGCGGTGAATTTTATGAGCTGCAGGTTCTGATTGACGGCGTGTGGTATGAGATTCCGGCCATGCCGGGCAACTGGGGATTTAACTGCATGGGGTTTTATATACCGGACGGAGGCAAACAGAGCATGATCAATCATCTGACAATGTACGGGGAACTTCCGTCAGGAACATACCGTCTTGTCATCAAGGAATTGTCCGCAGAGCATGTCATACCGTGATTTTATCAGGAACACGCTGCGGGGCCTGCTGGCTGGGGAAGAAGGCAGCGTTCTAAAAGCACGATGCTGGAGGACGCAGACAGGAACTCCTGGGTGGTGAGCATGGATTTTTGCTGCTGCTTCAGTTCATCGTGCCGGAAATTCCGTCGGTATTCCTTGGGGGAGCATCCATACTGCCGCCTGAAGCCGCTGTTAAAATATTTGGAATCAGAAAAACCGCAGGACATGCAGATGTCTAACAATGGGAAGTCCGTCAGCAATAAAAGCTGGCGGGCTTTTTCGCATCGGATTTTGGCCAGGTATTCCTGAAAGGGAAGTCCCAGGTAATCCTTAAAAAAGTGGGACAGGTAGGTAAGGCTCAAATCTTCTTTGCGGGCAATGTCCGACAGGAGAAGTTTTTCTGAATAATGTTCGTCGATATAGTGGGTGATTTTGCGCATGCGTGAAGCCTTGCTCTGGGAGGCGTTTTTTTCCTTGTCGGACAGAAGCCTGTTGGGCAGGGTGTCCAGCAGGCCGGCAAAGAGCAGATTTAAAAGTCCGACACATTTTAATTCAAATTTGTCAGCTTTTTTCAGGTAAAGGCAGGCAAGCTCTATCATCATGTCATACAGTTTTTTGCAGACATCCGTCCCGTCCCTTTGAAGAATCAGGGAGGTAAATTCCAGATTGGCAATCCGCGGGTAGTAAGAAGAAAAAAAGGATGGGTGTACCTGTAATGAAACTAAGAGGGCAGGGGAATCAGCTTTCAGCTCATGGCTTTGAAATGGATTCACAACAAAGAAATCCCCGGTTTCCAGGCTGTGGGTTTCATTTTGGGCCTGAAGAAAGAGACTGCCGTCCAGAAGAAGGCAGAGCTCAAAATCCTTATGGATATGGGGGGTGCGGTAAAGCATATTTACAAGAAAAAGCTTAAAGTTCATCTGGCTGTGAGATATGATTTCAAACTCCTGGTTCATGGTATCTCCTCCCTTTCTGACAGTATACGTCCCCAGAGGCGGGCTTGTAAAGTAAAAAGCAAATTTGTCATGGTTTGAACCGTAAATTTGTTTGGGATTTGAGGCCGGGAACTTGATATAGTATAGGTATGAGATACAGATAACCGATGAATCAGGAGGGTAAGGATATGACAAAATTCAAGTTTTCCGTGGGACCGTGGAATGTGCATTCAGGAGCGGACTCCTACGGACCCGCGACCAGAGATGAAATTGCCTTTGAGGAGAAAATCAGAACATTCGCTGAGCTGGGTTTTTCCGCCATCCAGTTCCACGATGACGATGCGGTGCCCAACATCAATGATTATACGGAGGAAGAGATAAAGGAAAAGGCCAGAACCCTTAAAAAGATGCTGGACAAATACGGACTGGCTGCTGAGTTTGTGGCTCCCAGGCTCTGGATGGACGGGCGGACCGCGGACGGCGGATTTATGAGCACCTCAGAGGAGGACAGGGAATACGCCATGTGGAGGGCTTACCGCTCCATTGACATTGCAAAGGAGCTGGGCTGTAATATGGTGGTGCTGTGGCTGGCAAGGGAGGGCACCCTCTGCGCGGAGTCCAAATCCCCTGTATGGGCCACGAAGATGCTGATTCAGGCCATCAATAAAATGCTGGAATATGATTCTGATATCCGGATTTGCATTGAGCCCAAGCCAAACGAGCCCATTGACAGAAGCATCTGCGGGACCATGGGCCATGTGCTGGCAGTGTCGGCAGCCACCATTGACCCGGGACGGGTGGGCGGCAATCTGGAGAGTGCCCATGCCATCCTGGCCGGCCTTGACCCTGCCCATGAAATCGGGTTTGCAATGGCAATGGGAAAACTGATGACCGTCCATCTCAATGACCAGAACGGTATCAAGTATGACCAGGATAAAGCCTTTGGTGTGGAAAACCTGAGGGCTGCCTTTAACCAGGTAAAGGTGCTGAAGGAGAATGGCTACGGTGAAAACGGGGAGTATGTGGGCCTGGATGTAAAAGCCATGAGGACCACCAGGGATCAGGACAGCTATAAGCATCTGGAGAACAGCCTGAACATATTTAAGGCACTGGAAGAAAAGGCGGACCGGTTTGACTATGAGTTCCAGAAGGAATGTGTGAGGAACAGAGACTTTGAGGGGCTGGAAATGTATGTGATGAATCTCCTGATGGGCCTTGTCTGATGTGAATGTGAAGGATGGAAACAGCGGATAGGAAGGTAAAACAGGAAGGCCGACTGGAAAGGCCAAAGGGATAAACCCGTGAAAGGGGATGTTGTGGTGGCTGATGAGAGGGCAGCGGAAAACAAGAGAGCAGCAAAAGGCAAAAGGGCGGTGGCGGCAGGACATATATGCATTGACATCACTCCCCTGTTCCCGAAAGGGAGCACGGGAGAGGCAGGAAGGATACTGGCGCCCGGACAGCTGGTACAGATGGAGGGGGTGAATATCCATCCCGGCGGGGCAGTGGCCAATACAGGCCTGGCCATGAAGCACCTGGGAGTGGATGTCCGTCTGATGGGTAAGATAGGAAAGGATGAACTGGGAACCCTTATCCTTAACTGCCTGGAGAAATACGGGGCGGCTGAGGATATGATTTTGGCGGACCAGGAAAAGACTTCTTATTCCGTTGTCCTGGCTATTCCGGGAATTGACCGTATTTTCCTTCATGATCCGGGCGCCAATGTGAATTTTTCGGGCAGCGATCTGGATTTTGAGGCGATCAAAGAGGCGGACCTGTTCCATTTCGGATATCCCACCCTGATGCAAAACATGTACCGGAACCAGGGGGAAGAGATGGCCCGGATGTTCAGGCAGATAAAAGAGGGGGGAACCGCCATATCCTTAGACATGGCCGCCATTGACCCGGCCTCAAAAGCAGCCGGAGCGGACTGGAAAGGGATTTTGGGAAACATATTGCCCTATGTGGATTTCTTTGTGCCAAGCGCCGAGGAGCTGTGCTTCATGCTGGATGGGGAGCGTTACCGGGAGTGGACCAAACGGGCGGATGGAAGGGACGTCACAGAGGTGATCCGGGTCCGGGAAGTAAAGCCTCTGGGTCAGATGGCCCTGGACATGGGGGCCAGGGTTGTCCTGATTAAATGCGGCGCTTTAGGCATCTATTACCGCACGGCATGCAAAAACGGCATAGAGGACATGTGCAGGCAGCTGAATCTTTCCATGGAAGCCTGGAAGGGCAAAGAGGGCTTTGAGCCGAGCTTTGAACCGGATACAGTGGTATCCGCCACAGGCGCGGGGGATACCAGCATAGCCGCCTTCCTGGCCTCTGTTCTCGGAGAAGCTGATTTAAAGGAGGCAGTGGAGATGGCAGCAGCAGAAGGGGCATGCTGTGTGGCTGCTTATGACGCCCTCAGCGGATTACGGTCCCTGGAGGAAATGAAAGAGAGAATCAGGAAGGGATGGAGCAAACGGGAATACAGACCGTGACAGGGCGGAGCGTAAAAAAGCAGCAGAACCAACCATGAAAGGAGAGAAAAGATGGCAAAGAGACTGACATACGCAATGGTAGGCGGGGGTCCGGATGGGTTTATCGGCGATGCCCACCGCCGGGCAATCGGGCTGGATGGAACAGCAGCCATCGCGGCAGGGGTATTTTCAAGAAACCGTGAAAAGTCATTGCAGATGGCGGAAAGCCTTGGTATTTCCCCGGACCGGTGCTATGAGGATTACCAGACAATGGCCAGGGCTGAGGGGGAACGTGAGGACGGCGTTGACTTTGTGACAGTGGTCACCCCCAACCAGTCCCATTATGAAATCTGCCGGGCCTTTTTGGAGGCGGGAATCCATGTGGTATGCGATAAGCCGGTGACAACAACGTACCGGCAGGCAAAGGAGCTGGAAGCCCTGGCAGAGGATAAGGGACTTCTGTTTATGGTTACCTATACCTACATGGGTTATGTGACTGCAAAATATGCCAGGGAGCTGGTGGCCTCCGGCGCCATCGGAGAGGTACGCACGGTCATGGCGGAATATCCCCAGGGCTGGCTTGCCTTTGAGGACGATTTCGGGGGAAAACAGGGAGAGTGGCGCTGCGACCCCGGTCAGTCAGGCGGAGTGAACTGTCTGGGTGACTTAGGCACCCATGTGGAGAATGCGGTGGCTGCCATGACCGGGCTTAAGATTAAGCGCCTTCTGGCTAAGATGGATGTCATTGTGCCCGGGCGGGTACTGGATGACAACGACAGCATTCTGGTGGAATATGATAACGGCGCCACCGGAATATACTGGACGTCGCAGGTGGCGGTGGGCCATGACAACAGCCTGAGAATCCGTATCTACGGCAGTAAAGGCACCATCCAATGGTTCCAGGAAACGCCTGATAAGATTACGGTTATTGACGCAGACAATACCATCCGGGAAATACACCGCGGATACGGCGCCATCGGGGAAAGGGCAGGTAAATACGCAAGGATTCCGGCCGGACATCCCGAAGGCTGGTTTGAGGCCATGGGCAATCTCTACCGCAGCTTTGCACAATGCGTAAGCGCAAAAAAGGATGGAACGTTTACAGCGGAAATGGTGGATTATCCCACGGTGAGCCAGGGCGCTGAGGGGCTGGCGTTTGTGGAAGCCTGTCTGGAAAGCAATCAGAACGGGAATACGTGGGTGGAGTTTAGGAGGAAATGATTATGGCAAGACCGGTAACGATTTTTACAGGACAGTGGGCTGATTTGGGTTTGGAGGAGATGTGCAGGACAGCAAAGGACATGGGATACGACGGACTGGAGATTGCTTCCTGGGGCCAGATTGATTTGCAGAAGGCAGCAGAGGATCCGGAGTATGTAAAGAACCTGAAGGGCACTCTGGAAAAATACGGACTTGGATGCTGGGCTATCGGCGCCCACCTGCCGGGCCAGTGTGTGGGCGATGTGTGGGACCCGCGTCTGGACGGGTTCGCGCCCCCAGAACTGGCGGGCAAGCCGGAGGAAATCAGGGCATGGGGCATACAGCAGTTAAAATACGCTGCCATGGCCGCGAAGGCCATGGGAGTCAAGGTGGTGACCGGCTTCATGGGTTCACCTATCTGGAAGATGTGGTATTCATTCCCCCAGACCACAGAGGAAATGGTAGAGGAGGGATTTAAACAGATTAAGGAGCTGTGGACCCCTATCTTCGATGTGTTTGACCAGTGCGGCGTGAAGTTTGCCCTGGAGGTCCATCCGACGGAAATCGCCTTTGACTATTACAGCACGCAGAAACTGCTGGAAGTGTTTGAATACCGCGAGACACTGGGTATTAATTTTGACCCCAGCCATCTGATTTGGCAGGGAATGGACCCGGTCATGTTCCTCTATGATTTTGCCTCCAGGGTATATCATGTACATATTAAGGATGCGGCCGTGAACCTGAACGGAAGAAATGGAATCCTGGGCTCCCATATCACCTTCGGAGATCCAAGACGGGGGTGGAACTTTGTATCGCCGGGCCACGGGGATGTGGATTTTGATAAAATCATCCGGATACTGAATGTGAAGGGCTATGAAGGGCCTCTTTCCATTGAATGGGAGGACAGCGGCATGGACCGTATTTTCGGGGGTACAGAGGCGTGCGCGTTTACGAAGAAGATCAATTTCTCACCGTCAGATATTGCCTTTGACGACGCATTAAAGACAAAGTAAGAAGGACAGGTAAAGGACAATGCTGGTAAACTTAAATGATGTATTGGTTCCCGCCAGGAAGGGGAAGTATGCGGTGGGACTGTTTAACACGGTCAACCTGGAGCTGGCCAGAGGCGTGATGGAGGCTGCCGAGGAACTGGATTCCCCTGTTATCATCGGAACAGCAGAGGTACTGCTGCCCTATGGTCCCTTAGAGGACCTGGCAAACCTTCTGATTCCCATGGCAGAGAGGGCGTCGGTTCCGGTGGTGGTGCATTTGGATCACGGCCTGAAGGAGGAGACATGCAGGCTGGCTCTGGAACTGGGATTCAGCTCCATTATGTACGACTGTTCCACTATGGACTACGGGGACAATATGGAGCATGTAAAAAGGATGGCGGAAACAGCTCATTCCTTTGGTGCTTCCATTGAGGCGGAGCTGGGCCATGTAGGGGATAATGAAGGAGGAAGCGCTGAAGGAAGCGGCCCTGGGGCTGAACCGTCGCAGTTTTACACGGATCCGGTCCAGGCGCGGGACTTCATTGACCGGACCGGGGCAGATGCTCTGGCCATTGCCGTGGGCACGGCCCATGGAGCCTATAAGCTTCCGCCTAAGCTGGATTTTGACCGGATTTCGGAAATTGCAGAAACCATTTCCACACCTCTGGTCCTTCACGGCGGATCCGGTCTGTCTGACTCTGATTTCAGGACAGCGGTTGAACGGGGAATCAGCAAGGTCAATATTTTTACAGATATCAACCAGGCCGGGGCCAGGGCCGCGGGCAGCGGATACAGGGAAGGAATAGGACTTACGGATATGATACTGCCTGAGATAGAGGCGGTGAAACGGTCCGTGATGGAAAAGATGAGGCTGTTCGGCTCTGCGGGGCAGGGGAGCGGAAGATAATAATATGAAATAAAGAGGGATGCAGTACCGGCTTACGCTGGTTTTGCATCCCCTTTTGCTATATTGAGGAATTCCTCCATGGCCCGGCTGAAATACCGTCCGTTTTTCCAGTAAAAATACAGATTCCTCTGGCAGAGGCTGCCGTCCAGCTTATAGTACACCACGCCGGGGTGGAAGGGGACCTGTTTAATCAGAGTATCGCTGATGAAGGATATGCCCATTCCGGAACAGGTGATGTTGTAGGATGTAAGCTGCTGGTCCAGTTCAAACCGGATGTCAGGGGTAATGTTATGGCCGGCCAGGATTTTCACCGCCCGTTTTCTGGTATCATTATCCGGCTTAAGCATGATATAAGGCTCCCCGCTGAACCGCTCCAGGGGAACAGGCGCAATGCTGCTGTCCAGGAAGGAACCGTCATGAATCATTTCAAGAGGAATCTGGTACCGGGCTGCTTCCCTGTTTACGTCAAGGGCTGCCGGCACTGCCAGAAGCAGGTATTCCGTTCGGTAGACACGGCTGTCAAAGGCAGTCTTGTCCAACTGGCAGTTATCAATCATAAGGTCGATTCCGCCGTTTTGCAGCAGTAATTTGAGTTCCGATGTATTTTCTTCCATCAATTCCACCTTTACCATGGGAAACTGCCGTGTAAAGCTGCCAATCAGAGGAGGAAGCACCCATGATGAAAAAAGACTGCTGCCGCCCAGAACCAGTTTTCCTGTTTTTAATCCGCCCCAGTCATTCATGAAGCTGCTGAATTCATGTTCTACGGAGATGATTTGTTCCACAGAGCTGATATACCGTTTGCCGAACTCAGTGAGGGTCAGGGGCTTTGTACTTCTGTCAAAAATAGGATAGCCTATGTGTTCCTCAACTCTTTTTACGGTGGCGCTTAAGGAGGGCTGTGATATGAACAGCTTCCTGGCTGCTTTGGAAAAGCTTTTTTCCTGATAGACCGTGTAGATGTATTCCATTCCCTGAAACATAACATCCCCCTTTATTTTCCAAAAAGTATACTTTCAAAGTTATAATCAATATAGAACCATATGTATTGGATTATATTATAACCCAGCCTTATAATAACATCAACTTGATATTATATCATTCGTATATGGGAGGTTTCGTTAAAATGGACGGAAGAAAAGATTACAGGGTGGAAATGGATTCAGTGGGCGCAAAGGATGTGCCGGAAAATGTATACTATGGGGTTCAATCCATGCGCGCGGCAGAGAATTTCCAGATTACTGGTCTGAATATGCACCCGGAAATCATCAACAGTCTTGCATACATAAAAAAGGCGGCGGCAATCACCAACTGCGAAATCGGACTGCTGGAAAAAAAGACGGCGGAGGCAATTGTACAGGCATGCGACGAGATTCTGGAAGGCAGGTTCCATGAGGACTTTATTGTTGACCCCATTCAGGGCGGGGCTGGCACATCCCTGAACATGAATGCCAACGAGGTGATTGCCAACCGCGCCATCGAGATTCTGGGCGGCCAGAAGGGTGATTACTTTATAGTCAGCCCCAACGACCATGTGAACTGCGGACAGTCCACCAATGATGTGATTCCCACGGCCGGCAAGATGACTTCCCTGCGGCTGTTAAAAAACCTGAAATCAGAGCTTATGCGCCTTCACAGGGAGTTTAGCCATAAGGCGGAGGAATTTGACCATGTGATCAAGATGGGGCGCACCCAGATGCAGGACGCTGTGCCCATCCGTCTGGGGCAGGAATTCAAGGCGTACTCGGTAGCTGTCATGCGGGATATCCGCCGTATGGACAAGGCCATGGAGGAGATGTGCACCTTAAATATGGGCGGCACTGCCATTGGGACAGGAATCAATGCGGATGAAGCCTATCTGAGAAGAATCGTTCCCAATCTTGCGGAAGTGTCCAACATGGAGTTTGTGCAGGCCTTTGACCTGATTGACGCCACCCAGAATCTGGATCCCTTTGTGGCTGTATCGGGCGCAATCAAGGCCTGTGCGGTGACGCTGTCCAAGATTGCCAACGACCTCAGACTGATGTCCTCAGGACCAAAAGCAGGCTTTAATGAAATCAATCTTCCGGTCAGGCAGAACGGATCTTCCATTATGCCGGGCAAGGTCAATCCCGTCATACCGGAGGTGGTAAACCAGGTTGCCTTTAACATCATTGGAAATGACCTGACCATCACCATGGCGGCGGAAGCCGGACAGCTGGAGCTGAACGCCTTTGAGCCCATTATTTTCTACTGTATGTTCCAGTCCATCGACACTCTGGCCTATGCGGTCAGGACATTTGTGGACAACTGCGTATCCGGCATCACGGCCAATGAGGAGAGATGCCGCTCCCTGGTGGAAAACAGCATTGGAGTCATTACGGCCCTTTCTCCCCATGTGGGATATGAGAAGGCGGCGGATATTTCCAAGAAGGCCCTTCAGACCGGTACGTCTGTGAGAAGCATAATTCTCCAGGAGGGACTGCTGGATGAGGAGGAGCTGGACCATATCCTGGATCCGGTGCGGATGACTGAGCCCGGGATATCGGGGAAAGAGCTGCTGATGAAGAATAATATAGATGAAAAATAGTACGGAACAAAATGACGCGGGGAGGCACGGGATATGGATTATGCAGAGGCGGCTTTAAAAATGCACCGGGAAAATCACGGCAAACTGGAGATGGCAAGCAAGATTCCTTTAACCACAAGGGATGAGCTGAGCACAGCATATACACCGGGGGTGGCTGCCCCTTGTCTGAAAATTAAGGAGGACAAGAGCGAGGCATACACCTATACGGCAAAAGGCAACCTGGTGGCCGTGGTGACGGACGGAACCGCTGTGCTGGGACTGGGAGATATCGGCCCGGAGGCCGCCATGCCGGTCATGGAGGGAAAAGCCGTCCTCTTTAAAAAATTCGGCGGCGTGGACGCGGTCCCCATCTGTCTGGATACCAGGGACACAGAGGAAATAATCGAGACTGTAAAGCGGATCGCCCCCACATTCGGAGGCATCAATCTGGAGGATATAAGCGCGCCCCGCTGTTTTGAAATTGAGCAGCGGCTGGAGCGTGAGCTGGATATTCCTGTTTTCCATGATGACCAGCACGGCACCGCCATTGTGGCCACGGCCGCCCTGATCAATGCCCTCAAGCTGACAGGAAAGCAGATGGATGGGATTAAGGTCATTGTAAACGGGCCGGGAAGCGCCGGCACGGCTATCACTGAGATGCTGCTTGGTGCAGGGGTGAAGGACCTGATTGTCTGCGATGAGCACGGGGCGCTGTGTCCCGGCCGCGAAAAGATGGATGGACATAAAGAAAAGCTTTCCCTGATGACCAACGTAAGGAAGGAAAAGGGGCGGCTTGAGGATGTCATTGCCGGCGCGGATGTTTTTATCGGTGTCTCGGCAGCAGGCGTGGTATCAAAGGACATGGTAAGAACCATGAAAAAAGATGCCATAGTGTTTGCCATGGCAAATCCAGTGCCTGAAATTATGTATGAGGAAGCAAAAGAAGCCGGAGCCCGCGTCATGGCTACCGGGAGGAGTGACTGCCCCAACCAGATTAACAATGTGCTTGTATTTCCAGGATTATTCCGCGGAGCCCTGGACTGCCGGGCCAGGGACATCACCTGCGGCATGAAGCTGGCGGCAGCTTACGGGATTGCGGGCCTGGTCAGCGGTGAAGAACTGGGGGAGGAGTATATCATTCCTTCTGCTTTTGATGAACGTGTGGCTAAGGCAGTGGCTGAGGCGGTGAAAAGGGCAGCGGTTAAGAGGGATGCGGCGAAGTGGGATGCGGTGAAGCCTGCGGCAGTGAAGGCGGCCGGGGAGGTAAAGCAGGGCCGGGAATAGAACATACTAAAAAGGGGCGGATATTTTCCGTCCCTTTTTCTGCCATTTCTTATGGGTAGAATTTCTTATGGGTAGAGATTCATCTTTGCAAAACCTGTCAGACACTACAGAATACGGTCGAATTCACTTGTTGAGTAAGCTTTCCCCTCATCCTTAAGTTTTCTGGCGTTCTGCATGGCGCGGAAGCGGACTCTGTTTATGGGATAGAAGCAAACAACCAGCGCGCACAGAAGCATCAGGCATCCGGGGATGATGGAAGCCATATTGGTGACAGCGGCTTTGGCGCTGTCCGGCTGTATGGTGAGCGACGCGTCGTAGCCGCCCAGGTCCAGAAGGATTCCCACTGCCTGGAGCGCAGTTGCCTTGCCCAGCTTGATGAAAAATGAGAAGTAGGAAATCATGACCCCGGTGAGCATCTCCCCTGTCTTAAACTCATAAACCTCACATACGTCATAGAGCAGGTTATAGCTGAGCACCAGGAAGCCTATAATGGCAAAGTGCGCCATACAGAACTGGATAACCTGATCCGTGATGCTGTGGAAGCCCACAAATTTGAATATCACCAGGGCAAAGCCTGCAATGGCCATGAAGGTGATAAAGACCCATTTTTTATCAAACACAACAGCCAGCTTTCCGATGAGCACGGACAGGATAACGCCCACAATGGTGCCTGCCAGATACACAACAGCCGTATCTGCCTCAGTTGCGCCCACCACCACGATGGTATTGTAAATAACGCTGGCATTGCAGGTGTTGAATGCAAAATAGAAGAGGAAGGAGGCCACAATCACCAGAATGTAAGGCTTATACGTCAGCACCTTGCCCAGACTCTTGAAAATGGGCTCATCCTTGCTCTGGGGCGGGTATTTGATTTCCCATCCCCTGGTGGCGCGCCATGTGATAAAGATGGCAGTACCTGCTATAGCGCCCAGTGTGAGGGCTGCTAATGTCCAGGCACGTTCCTCGCTGATTCCCTGGCCCTTAAACAGGCTCACCAGTATCATGGGCAGGGCGTTGGCAAAAAACAGGCCGCAGGTGCCGAATACCTGGCGTATGGAGGAAGCGCGGGTCTTTTCATCGTTGTTGGTGGTCAGCTCAGAACCCAGTGACAGGTAGGGAATATTGAACAGGGTGTAAGCGGTCCAGTAAAACACAGACACAACAACAAAATATACAAACTTTAAATTAGCTGAAAAGTTCACTTTTGTGAACATCATGGTAGTCAGCAGGATCAGGGGCACGGTGGATATCAGCAGGAACGGACGTCTGCGCCCGGCTTCCAGTGTGCACCGGTCTGACATGGTTCCTATGATGGGATCGCTGATGGCATCCCACATAACTCCCAGAAAGACAATGGTACCGGCCAGGGCAGGCCGCACGCCTGCGATATTTGTCAGAAAGAAGATGAAAAATGCTCCTACAAACTCAGTGATGACTGTGTCGCCTAAGTTGGCAATACCAAAACCCAGTTTTACCGGCATGGGCAATAGTCGGTCATAGTTATCTTTGTGCTCCATTCTTGTTTCCTCCTCTTATTTGCTTTTACCTGCTACTGGCCGAGAATATCCTTGCTGATTGTGCCGGCTTCCATGCGTTTGCGAAGCTGCCTGTATGTAACTGCTATTTTATCAAAATCCATGACTTCATCCAACAGGGTGTTATGAATGGGAGCGTTATGGGGAGCGCTCCTTATTGTCTCCGGCTCCTCATAGCATTCCCTGGATATCTCTTTGAGGATGGCCGCGAATTCATCCAAATCATCCTTGGAAAATGACTCCGTAGGCTCCAGCGTAAATGGCTCAGGCACAATCCACGGATGGTGGGACTGCCAGTAATGCTGCATGCCGAAATCCACCAGACGCTTGGTCACATCCACGGTTCCAAAGCCGGTGTCCTCTTTTAAGGGCTGCCAGCTGTAACGGCATTGTTCAATCCGGCGTTTCCCCTCGGCATAGAATATCTTAACGCCTTTAATCTGTCCCACCTTTTTCATCATATACTGATTGTTGAGAACAGCGCACACAGCGGCTTCCCGCAGGCCGTCGGCTCCTAACTGGCGGATCCACATGTAAACACGGAGGATTACGTTGGCATTTCCCATGAACATGCGGACCTTTCCAATGCTTTCAGGGCAATTGCAGTCCATATAATACTGTTTGCCGTCGTATTCCACCCGGGGTACGGGCAGAAATGCCTTTAACGGTTCCCTGACACAGAGAGCACCAACGCCGGGTCCCATGCCGCCGTGAGGGGAGGAGAAGGTTTTGTGCAGATTGTAGTGGATTAAATCAGCTCCGATTTCTTTTGCACGGGTAATGGTCATGATGCCGTTTACATTGGCCTGGTCATAGTAGCAGAGGGCGCCTGCTTCGTGGGCAGCATCCACGATTTCCTTAATCTGGGGATTGAAGATGCCTGTATCCTCGGGATTGGTGATAAAGATGGCGGCAGTGCGCTCTGACAAGGCGCTCCGGAAGGCTTCCAGGGAGGGCATGCCTGTCTCCGGGTCGCTCATCAGGGTGATCACCTTGTATCCTGCGGTGGCAGGGGCGCCTGCGTCACAGGGGTGAGAGAATATGGTGGTGATGATTTCATCCTTCTGGGTATTGCCCTTTGCCTCATGATAAGCACGAATCACGCTGGCTCCGGCAAAGCAGGCAGCGGCGCCTCCGCCCATGTGGCAGCAGGCAGCGTCCATACCGGAAATTTCACAAATCATTTCTTCTGTTTTTTTGTATATTTCCAGGATGCCCTGGATGGTGGATGCATCCTGCAGCGGGTGTACGTCGATGATGTTGGGATGGGTATTGGCAATATGCTCCTGCACCTTGGGGCTGTATTTGATGGTACAGGTGCCTTCGCCCAGATCAGGAGTAATGTCGTTGCCCAGAATTTCCTGGGTCAGACGCAGATAGTGGCGGTTGACCCTGGCCTGGTGTACCTCAGGCAGGAACGGGGGTGTCTTTCTTCTCATGCAGGGAGGAATGTCGTCGGCGCCGTCGCCCACTTCTTCTGTTATCTGTGGACTTGGCTTTGTTACATTGACACCTCTCTGTCCGGGAACGGACAAATCAAAAATCAGCTCTTCGTCCCATTTTGCTTCATGGAACCTGCGTAAATGTTTGCTGTAATCTCGTTTCATATTCTAATGTCCTCCCTTAATTTAATATAGCCTGCAACGCACCAGCCAGCTGGTCTATGGATTCTTTGTCTGCAGTCTCGGTCACACAGTACAGAGCGCTCTGACCAAGTTCAGGATAATCCCGGGACAGGTCCACGCCGCCAAAAATCTGGCGGGAGAGCAGCAGCTGATTGATTTCCTCCACTGTTTTGCCGGTTTTATCGAAATTCACCACAAATTCCTTGAAGAACACAGATGGAAACCGGAGTGATACGCCGGGAATCCCAGCCAGTTTTTTGGCTGCGTATTTTGCGTTGGTCATAATGGTATGGCCGATTTCCTCCATGCCTTTCGGGCCCATGAGGGACAGGTAAACAGCCACGGGCGCGGTCCACAGATTGTTCTGGGTTCCGGTAAATTCTTTTCCGTTTTCCCTCATGGCATAGTGGGTGCGCTCGATGAGCACAACCGAATAGCCCTGTTCCCCGGGTACCGTGGTTTCCACCATTCCGTCCACCAGCTCCTTGAATTCCGTGATATAGCGCATATCGTCATGGCTGGCAATAAAACCTGCCTGGCCGCCGCCAAAGTTCAGATGAAGGCCCAGTCCGTGAAGGTCGCCCACACAGATGGTAGCGCCGTAGTTGGCAGGAGCCTCCAGCACGCCCAGGGAAATGGGGTCCGTATACACGATGAATTCGGCTCCCGCAGCCTTTGCCAGCTTCCCGATTTCCTCACCCTGGGTCTCGATGATGCCCAGAAAGGTTGGATTTTCAATGTAGACAGCTGCCGTATCCTGGTCCAGCCTGGATTTAAGGTCTTCCAGGTCCAGCATTCCGGTATCGCTGCGGCAGGCTATCAGTTCAATCTTAATTTCCTGGTCCGCATCTATCATTTTCAGGTAATTGCGCACCAGAGCCAGGTTCTGACGGTTCATGGTATGGGGAAGGAGGACCTTGTTCCTTCCGGTGATACGGCAGGCCATGCGAAGGCCTGTGGCGGATGCCTGACCGCCGCAGTGGCATGGGACGGTCAGGAAGGACATGTCTAACAGCTCTGCCATCAGGCTCTGGTATTCAAAGAATATCTGGTATTTTCCATGGTCGGCCCATGTCTCGGCTCCGTAAGTGGTCAGAAGCTCTCCCCTGGATGCAATTTCATCGCAGACAGCCGGCACATAGTGCTGGGCGCAGCCGGCTCCCATGAAGTTGGAGAATTCATTGCAGTTTTTGTTTTTTGACAGGATGCCTTCGATATGGCGTTTGATTCCCTGTTCATCCGGAATGGCCTCCGGCAGATTTAAAGCACCCTGGTAGCGGATGGCCTCCGGTATTTCTTCGTAGAGCTCCATTACATCACTGATTCCCACCTCAGCCATCATCTCAGCCTGTACATCCGGCGCGGAGTTAGGGATGTAGGGGTATACTGTTTTTTTGCTGTCCATTTCTTACCTCCTGATTTTTGATTTTATTTGTGGATTTAATAAATTACGTTTGCCATGATTACGTCCTTGTACCCGGTGGTGACCGGGATATAACCGGTGAGCATGCGGTTTACCTCCTCGTCGCCCGTGTCAATCAGAAGAGGGTTTCCGCCCAGAGAAAAGATTTTGTCCCTGGAGGCAATGACCATGATGTTTTTCGTCCCCACCCTGCGTATGACTTCGGCGGAGATCTGCTGGTTTCCCCTGCCGAAAATATATCCCTGTCCTCCGATCACAGTGACTATGATTTTGGCCCTGGGATACTTCTTAAGCGCTGCCAGGATATCCTGCTCCGTGCAGTCTGAGCCTATGACCTGGCCCTGGAAAAGGAGATCCACCCCTAACAGGGTGTTGGGCTTACCCATATAGTTCATCAGCCGGGCCGTGGTGGATCCGGTTCCCACAATGTAGAGATATTCCGGCTCCTGTTCTATGAGCCGGCTGACGTACATGCACATGGACTGGATGGACGCGTCCTCTGAGCAGCCCCTGCCGCTTTTTAAATTCTGGACAAATTTCTTTTCATTGGGGACCTTCAGGTATCCGTACAGCCTGGCGTCGCAGATGCCCTGGCGGAACAGATTTTCGTCAATATCCATGACTTCTGCTTCCCTGTATTCCATGACCCTGCCCTCTGCATACCGGACCATCAGTTCGCCGGCTGCCCTGGGGGTGCGGGCATAGACTGCAGAATGTATCTTACATCCTGCCGGGATGCCCAGGACCGGAATAGAGGTTCCCACTGCATCCAGGATGTTGCGCGCGGTTCCGTCGCCGCCGGCAAACAGAATCAGGTCCACTCCTTCATTGCAGAGCATTCCGGCAGCGTCCATGGTGTCTTTAGGGGTAGTGTTCCGGGAAGAGGGGGAGCACTGGCTCCAGGCTTTGGTCCCCTCAGCTAAGCGGTAGTTTAACCCGGCCTGTTTGCAGATGTCCTCACCCATATTGCCTGGGCAGGTATGGATTTCCAGCTGTTGTTCCATTGGCTTTAAAAGCTTCATGGTGCCCAGAGCCTTTGTGCCTGCTTCAGGAACAGCGCCAAGCTCCAGGGCTTTTTTCAGGGTCTGTGTTCCGTCCGAACCCTTTAATCCTACTTTTCCTCCGATACCAGCCACAGGATTTACGATAAATCCTATTTTTTTCATATTATTTATGTACTTAATCCGCTGCTGATGATTTAAGTAATCTCCTTTCTTTATGGATTAATAATCTGATAATATGTTTAAAAATTAACTAATGTCATTATAAGGTATGCTCTATAAGGGATTGTCAAGAAATATTTTGGAATAAAACCGAATTGAAAAAGAAAAACCTTCCTCTTAAGGGGAAGGTTGCAGAAAAACAAAGCGCTATGGATTTTGGCAGATGACCATGTGAATTTTCGTGACAAACTCATCTGCGTTTTTAATCAGATTGGGTCCGATGAAATAGCTTTCAAAAGACTGGCCTGTCAATATGATTCCGTTTTTCTTTGCATAGGCCAGAGTCCGGTGGTAGGCCTCCATGATTTCCTTATAGCTGCCAAGGTGTATGGTGGTGAGACACGGATATTCCGGCATGACCTTGATTTGGCTGTCTCTGACCTGGGTTTCTTTAATAGGATAAAAAATCTGAAAGTGGGTGGGAATATCAAAAAACTGGTGGCTGAAATGGTCATAAAAGAATGCGGTCAGTTTACCGGCAATCTCCAGGTGGCGCGTGTCCATATAATTTTCCAGCTCTATTTCATACTCCAGAAAGAGGTTGCTGACATAGGCGCTGCTGTAATGATTGGAAAAGGCAATGAGTCCGGGAGAATAGATTTCACGTTTCACCTGTCCGGCAGTGGAGGACAGATTATCATAAAACTGGTCTGACAGGCGGTCGCGGAAATCGCTGAGGCGCAGTATGCTTTTGCGCAGGCGCGTAAGCTCCCTGGAGCAGTCCTCAATCTTTCGGTTGAGCAATTTGACCTTATCCTGTCTCTGGTTCTTTTGCAGGTAATCCCGGATTTCATTTAATTTCAAGCCTGCATTCTTTAATTTTTTTGTGGTGATAATATCCTGAATCTGGTCTTTTGTATAATAACGGTAATTATTGTTCTCATCAATATCAGGTATGATAAGCTGAATTTCATCGTAATACCGCAGTGTTTTTGTGCTCACATTGCTCAGTCTGGCAGCTTCCCCCACGGAATACTTATCCTTGATTTCAGACACGACCCCTTCCCCCGTTTCATAAGATGTTACCCACGATGTTCCAAAATAAGTATAGTCCATTGAAAGGGGTTTGTAAATATTTACACAGCAAGTACACAAAAAGGAAAAGCCCTTGGAAAGAGTAACACATTGTCCACCTGTCCCATACAATATACCATAATCATATTTATTAGAGGAGGTTTTGATATGTGTTGTAATAGATGCTGCTGTAGGTGTTGTAGATGTTGTAATTGTGGCAATAATTGCGGTAATAACTGTGGTGGTAACTGCGGTAATGGCTGCGGTGGCAACTGCAGATGCTGCCGGTGCTGCAGATGCTGCAGGTGCTGGGGCTCCAACCAGAATGACTGGGATAATAACTGGTGGCCGGTATGGGACCCGTGTGCAGGCGAGAGGCGCCAGGCTTACCGCGCAGGTTTTAACGAAGGATACAGAGTGGGATTTGAAGACGGAAGGCGGAATTGGCGTCCTATCAACCGATAAAACAGGAGGGCGGGTACCGGCAGTGGCCGGACCCGCCTTTTGCGTTGGAATTTTGTGTTGAAAATTTCCCCGGAGGGCGAAGGCGGCGGTCTTGCCGCATTGCCAGGACCGGTTTGAAGGGAGATGAAGAGCTTGTTTTGTAATCCTTCCCGTGGTAGAATCAAAAGAAGCCTGCACAGTCTGTCTGTGCGGGGCAAGGAGGCAATTTACATATGATGGATGACAAGACCATTTTATTCGAAAAGACACCAGTTCCAAAGGCCGTGATGCAGCTGGCAGTACCCACTATCCTGAGCTCGCTGGTCATGGTGATTTACAACCTGGCGGATACATACTTTGTGGGGATGATGAACAGCCCTGTGCAGAATGCCGCGGTGACGCTGGCGGCGCCTGTACTCCTGGCCTTCAATGCGGTCAACAACCTGTTCGGCGTGGGAAGCTCCAGCATGATGAGCCGGGCATTGGGGCGCCGGGATTATGAGTCGGTCCGGCGCAGCAGCGCGTTCGGGTTTTACTGCGCCCTGTTTTTCGGCCTTCTTTTTTCAGTTCTGTGCACGGTTGGCCTGAATCCTCTGCTGATTCTTCTGGGGGCGGATGCCAACACAATGGATGCAACGGCCGGATATCTGAAATGGACTGTGCTCTTTGGGGCTGCTCCGGCTATCCTGAATGTGGTAATGGCATACATGGTCCGAGCTGAAGGTTCATCCCTTCATGCCAGCATCGGAACCATGAGCGGCTGTCTGTTGAATATCATTTTGGATCCTATCTTTATTCTGCCGTGGGGGTTTGATATGGGAGCGGCGGGAGCCGGCCTTGCCACGTTTCTTTCCAACTGCGTTGCCTGTGTCTATTTTTTTGTGCTGCTCCGGGTCAGAAGGAAAACAACCTTTGTCTGTATCAATCCAGAGAAGTTTTCGCTTCAGAAGTACATTGTGCTGGGAGTGTGCGCCGTGGGCATACCGGCGGCAATCCAGAATCTTCTAAATGTGACAGGTATGACCATACTGAACAATTTTACATCCTCCTACGGCGCCCAGGCAGTGGCTGCCATGGGCATTACCCAGAAAATCAACATGGTTCCCCTGCAGGTAGCCATGGGCTTTTCCCAGGGAATCATGCCCCTTATCAGCTACAACTATGCCAGCGGCAACCACAGGAGAATGAAGGAAACCATATTCTTTACCATCAAGACCCTGCTGCCGTTTCTGGTGGTGGTATCCCTGGGGTATTTTGCCGGGGCGGGCTTGCTTACAAGGGCGTTTATGGACAATGAAGCGATTGTGGCTTACGGCACAAGGTTCCTCCGGGGGTTCTGCCTGGGACTTCCGTTTCTGTGCATGGATTTTCTGGCAGTAGGGGTATTTCAGGCAGTGGGCATGGGAAAGGCAGCACTGAGCTTTGCCATACTGCGTAAAATCGTGCTGGAGATTCCGGCCCTGTACCTGTTAAACCTCCTGTTCCCGCTGTACGGTCTTTCCTATGCCCAGCTGGTGGCGGAGCTGGTGCTTTCCATTGCATCTGTTATTATGCTGGCCCGTATTTTTAGAAGGATGCAGAGGGAGGACGGAGCATCTTCCTGATATGCTGAAATTATATGTGTTAATAAAATCCTCTGGTTTGGAGTACGGGCCAGGGGATTTTTGCGGTACGGGAAAGGACGGTTTTTTATGTTATTATAAAATCCGTTTATATTGGGAAGTAATAGAATATAGCGGAACAGCAATCATGAAGTTTGATATAGAAAAAAACTATACATAACATTCAATGCATATATTTCACCGATTGGACAAAACAAGCAGGTGTTTTTATAATTATCAAGGTAATATAGAATGTGCAGCATAACAGATACATCAATATAAATTTGGGAGTGGAGAAGGATTATGAAAAGAAGATGGTTAGGCATTGCGATTTGCGCCGCCGCATTATTGGCAGCAGGATGTTCCTCAGGTACGGATGTGTCAAGGGCCGCGGATGAGTCTGATACCGGCACGGCTGCCGGCAAGGCATCTGAGACAACCGCTGATACGGCTGCGGCAAAGTCAGAAGCAGGCGGGACGGCCGCAGAAGCATCTGCGGTAAAGGCAGATCCGGTTGAAAAGAAGAAGGTCTATGTGTCGCCAGACTGGGTTCAGAGCGTTCTGGACGGCAATCAGGAGGAATCAGAGGATTATATGGTTCTGGAATGTGCCTGGGGTACAGTCCAGGATGCGGCGGCTTATAAGGAAGGCCACATTAAAGGCGCCTACCATATGAATACGGATGATATTGAATCGGAGGAGTACTGGAATATCCGGACTCCGGAAGAGATAAAGGATCTGATGGCTGAATACGGAATCACAAAAGATACAACGGTTATTTGCTACAGTGATAAGGGCACGAATTCAGCGGACGACCGCGTGGCATTTACCCTTTTATGGGCAGGGGTGGAGAATGTAAAATGCCTGGACGGCGGTTATGAAGCCTGGCTTAAGAGCGGATACGGAACAGAGAAAACCGTTAATACCCCGCAGCCCTCTGACAGGGAGTTTGGCGCGGATATCCCGGTTCATCCTGAATACATCCTGTCCATTGACGAGGTTAAGGACAAGCTGGCAGGAGACGATAACTTTAAGCTGGTCAGCATCCGCAGCAGGGACGAGTTCCTGGGCGGAACAAGCGGATACGGATATATTGACAGGGCAGGCGAACCGGAAGGTGCTGTATGGGGACATGATACGGATGACGGTTCCTATCATAATGAGGACGGAACCACAGCAGGCCTGGATGTATTGAAGGGCTATCTGGAGGAATCTGGCGCTTCCCTTGACAATGAGCTGTCCTTTTATTGCGGCACAGGATGGAGGGCTACTATTCCGTTCCTGATTTGCTATGAAAACGGAATGACCAATATGACCGTATATGACGGAGGGTGGTACCAATGGCAGATGGATGATTCTCTTCCGGTACAGGTGGGGGATCCCGCGGAAAGCAGCTGCCAGTTTACCACGGTGGGTGAGCTGTCCACAGACAAAGCAAAAAAATAAAGACTGATAAAAATAAGCGTTGCGTCTTGATTGAGCCAACGCTTATTAAATGTAAAAGGGAAAATGATAATGAAGAAAGCGGCATATATATCTGCGACAATTCTGGAAATCCTGTGCCTGGCAGGGGCCTGGGCCGTACAGTTCTTTACCCGCACAAAAATGGGAATGGCCCGGTATGTTGTATATAAAAACAGGGGATGGGAGTCCAGATATCCCATGGAACTGCTGGCAAAAGGGGCCGCGCTTGTGATGGTCCTCCTGACCGCCATGCTTCTTCTCTGTTTCCTGCGCCGGAGAAGGAACCTGACAAAAGAGCTGTGGGTTATGAGCGCCGGTATGGTGCTTCTGACATCTGGATATGCGGTATTTACATGGATGAATTCAACAAATGAATTTCGGGCATATTATTTCATCAGCGCAATATTGGGGGCGGTGTCTCTGATACAGTGTATCAAAACATGGATGGGAATGCTGGGGTGCCGGCAGGAAGGCAGCGGGGCGCTGTTCCTTCCGTGACCTGACAGGGAGAGAAAACAGCGGGTGCAGCGGCTGTGCCTATTTCTGGGGAATATGCCTGGGATTCCGGAATGTGATGAGAAGCCGGATATGGGGAAATCAATGGTCAACAGGATGCTTACAAAGTTTTGGTGAAGGTTTGACAAGACAGAAAATGGAGAGAATCGTATAGATGAAACGCGCGATTATTATTTTTACAAGGGTCCCTGAACCCGGACAGACAAAGACCAGGATGATGCCTGCGCTCAGCGCCAAGGGCTGCGCCCGCCTCCACACCTGTTTCCTGGAAGATATAAAAAGGGAATGTGGGAAGGTGGAGGGACAGCTTTTTGTATGCTTTACACCGGATGAGGGCAGAGAACGTTTATATCCGGTTTTTGGCAGAGGGGAGCATTACATTTCCCAGAGAGGCAGCGGCCTGGGAGAACGGATGTATCAGGCCATCCGGGAGGTGCTGGGCCGGGGTTATGAGGCATGCATCCTCATGGGAACCGATGTACCTGAAGTGAGATCGGAGTATCTGGAACGGGCGTTTGGCCTGCTTGAGCAAAACGATGTGGTATTAGGGCCTACCAGGGATGGGGGGTATTATCTGGTGGGTATGAAGAAACCGCAGCGGGACGTGTTTGATGTGGAAGGGTATGGACAGGGCTCCGTGCTTCGGGATACCATGTACCGGCTTAAGACGGCTGGCTGCAGGGTGGGATTAACCGAAACCCTGTGGGATATGGACGTTTACCAGGATCTTCAGGGATACCGGCAGAGAATGCGGGAGGATAAGAGGCTGCAGGAGACGTCCACGGGACGGTATCTGGCCAAAACCAGCCGTATTTCCATCATCGTACCTGTTTACAATGAGGAGAAGACCATTGTACAGATGCAGGACCAGCTGGAGCCGCTGAGGGGAAAATGTGAAATACTGTTTGTAGACGGCGGCAGCACGGACAGAACCATGGAACGGATTCGCCCCTGGGTTAAAGTCATACATTCGGAAAAGGGACGGGCCAGGCAGATGAATACGGGAGCCATGGAAAGTCATGGGGACATCCTGTTTTTCCTCCACTGCGACAGTGAACTGCCTCCCCGCCCGCTGGCCGAGATACGCAGGGTGATGAAGGACCACAGCGCGGGATGCTTTGGAATTGCCTTTCATTCGTCCAATTTCTTCATGTTTACCTGCCGTGTAATATCAAACCACCGGATTAAGGACCGCAGGATCATGTTTGGGGACCAGGGCATCTTTGTGGACCGCAGCCTGTTTTTTGATGCAGGCATGTTCCCGGAGATTCCTGTGATGGAGGATTACCAGTTTTCCCTGACGCTTAAAGAGAGGGGAGTAAAGCTGGGCATGACAGGGCGGCGCATCTACACATCGGACAGACGTTTTCCAAAAGGAACCCTGCCCAAGCTTAAGCTGATGTGGAAAATGAACCGGCTGCGTAAGATGTACCGGGATCGGGTGCCCATTGAACAGATTGACCGGATGTACCGGGATGTGAGGTGAGATGAAATGGAACGGATAGCCGGGTTAAAGGAATATGTGGCCTGGAAGCAGTACCGCAGCGCGCTGGGACTGCCGGACCAGGTGACGGAGGAATACCGTATGCTGGCCCAGGGGGAGTACAACAGGAATTATCTGTTTACCCACCCTGTTACCGGAAGAAAGCTGGTGCTCCGGGTAAACTGCGGCAGCCAGATGCATTTGGAACATCAGATACAGTACGAATATGAAACATTAAAGCTGCTCCGGCAGTCGGGCAGGACACCGCGGCCTTTTTATGCGGACGGGAGTCTGGAGAAAATTCCTCATGGCATCATGGTAATGGAATTCCTGCCGGGTCACGCCATGGATTACAGGACAGAGCTGTCCTTTGGGGCGGAGTGTCTGGCGGATATCCACAGTGTCAGGGTGGGAAGCGGCAGCCATCTGGTCAGGCCAGAGGATCCCTTGGAGGCAATCCTGACAGAATGCGAGGCCATGGTCAGGATATACATGGATTCAGACCTGGGGGACCGGGATATCAAAATGAAAATAAGACAGATGCTGGACCGGGGCTGGAAGCGCTGCCGGGAAGCAACAGCCTGCAACGGCTATGAATGCTGCATCAACACGGAGCTTAATTCCACCAATTTTCTCATCAACGGAGAGGGAAAGGGAAACTACCTGGTGGACTGGGAGAAGCCTGTCTATGGAGAGCCTGCCCAGGATCTGGGCCATTTTCTTGCGCCAACCACCACCTTCTGGAAAACAGATGTGATTCTGACCCCGGAGGAGATGGAGGACTTCATACATCTGTATATCCAGAAGGTGGACGGCAGATTTGACACAAAGGGGCTGATGGAGCGTACCCTTGCCTATATTCCCATCACCTGCCTGCGCGGCATTACCTGGTGCGCCATGGCCTGGGTGCAGTACCAGCAGCCGGATAAGCTGCTGTTTAACCAGTCCACGTTCCAAAAGCTGGGGCAGTATCTGGACATGGAATTTTTAGAGAAAATGGACAGGCTGTAGGAAAGGAATATAAATAGAGAAAAAACAGAGTGAATGGATATGGAAAACCGTGGTGGCCGCATGCATAGCCATGTCCATACTGAGCTATATGTGCATACCATCTGTAAAAAATATGATGAACAAAATCGTGGTCATGTTTGCCGCCGGCTTAATGATATTATTTGCCTTATCTGCCTTTGTTGTCATGGTAAGGAAAATATATATAGAAAAACAAGGAAAAACAAGGAGGAAGAAATGAAAAAGAAATTCGTAACATTAGGAATTATGATGGCGCTGTCCATGACAGTGGCGGCCGGATGCGGCCAGAAAGCAGGAAATGAAACAACAGCCCAGGAAACGGCTGAGAGTACGGCGGCAGATACCGCAGCCGCAGACACCACAGCGGCGGACACAGCAGCCCCAGATACAACAGGAGCGGATGGGGCAGGAAGTGAGACAGCGGCGGCAGCACAGTCAGATGGCAGTTATCAGTATGTATCCCCAAAGGAGGCTGTGGCGGCGGCAAAAGATAAGAGCGCCCATGTGCTGGATGTAAGGGAATGGGATAACTATGTGAAGGGAAGAGTGGCTGATTCCATGTGGTGCCCTATTTTCCCGCTGGAGGATGATTCCCTGGCAGAGGCCATGGGTACATATGCAAAGGAGAACTTAAGCGACGGACAGAAAATCTATATCATCTGCAACAGCGGCAAGAGAGGCGCTGAGAAGGCAACCGGTGTTCTTAAGGAGGCCGGCATTGATGGTTCCCTGATTTATACTGTGGAGGGCGGTGCCAAAGCCCTGGAGTCTGAGAAAGGCGCCCTTACCACCAACCGCGCTGAGGAGGATATTGACTGGAAGACGGTTGCGGCGGCAGATGCCTTAAAGGCAGTGGGTGGAAGCGATGTTCAAATCCTGGATGTCCGAGACAATGATACATATGCAGAAGGCCATTTAAAGGGATCCCTCCAGAGCTCCTTAAAGGAAATCGAGGACCCGGCCGCACAGACTGCCATGTACAAGATGGCAAAGGAGGAGATGGATCCGTCCAAACCTGTATACCTGCTTTGCTACAGCGGCAACAAGTGTGCCAAAACTGGTATTTCCGTTATGAAGGATGCCGGATTCGATGTTGATAATCTGTTTATCATTGAAAATGGCGCAAAGGATAAGGATATCCAGGCTGCATTTGTGACAGAATAGGATAACCCTTCCGGTGATGTGATTTCTCCTGTCCGTACTGCATAAGATTACGGCAGGGGGAATCATAGATTCATCAGACAGGGTTATTATTTTTAAGGAAAACAGCGGAGGAGAAAGTATGAAGAAAAGAATCATGGCAGCGGTACTGGCTGCCGCAATGACGTTGTCCCTTGGAGCGTGTTCGGGCAGCGGACAGACACAGGGCGCCGGAAGCAATCAGGCTGAGGATGCCGGAAGCAGTCAGGCTGAGGATGCCGGAAGCAGCCAGGCCGGGGATGCAGACAGCCGCCGGTCCGGACTGGAGAATATGACCTTTGACCAGATGAAGGAGGAGGCAAAGGGAACAACGGTCACCTTCTACGGCTGGGGCGGGGATGAAAAACTGAACCGTTGGCTGGACGATGAATTTGCGCGGGTCATGAAGGAAAAATACGATATCACAATGGAACGTGTCCCCATGGATATCGACCAGGTTTTAAGCCAGCTCACCGGGGAGATTCAGGCGGGAGAGAAGGACGGAAGTATTGATATGATTTGGATTAACGGGGAGAACTTCCAGTCGGCAAAGGAAAACAATATGCTGTACGGCCCCTTTACAGACAAGCTTCCCAATTTTAGTGACTATGTGGATGGGGAAAGCGAGGACGTGACCATGGACTTTGCTTATCCCATCGAAGGGTATGAGGCGCCCTACGGTAAGGCCCAGCTGGTCATGGTGGCAGACCTGGCAGTGACGCCGGATGTGCCAAAGAGCGCCGGAGAGCTAAAGGAATTCGTGGAAAAATATCCGGGCAAGGTGACATATCCCGCGCTTCCTGATTTTACGGGCAGCGCGTTTGTGAGGAATATTATCTATGAAATCTGCGGCTACGAGCAGTTTATGGATATGGCGGCTGATAAGGAAACTGTCCGGGCGGCAGTGGCGCCGGCCATGGAGTACTTAAGGGAGCTGAATCCATACCTTTGGAATCAGGGCGCTGCCTTCCCGGATTCCTCCACTACCGCGGACAACATGTTTGCGGACGGGGAACTGGTGATGAGCATGACGTACGGAGCCTATGACGTGGCTCTGAACATTGAGGACGGAAAATATACAGATACCACGGCAGCCTTCCAGTTTGAAAAGGGAACCATCGGTAATACCAATTTTATGGCAATTGCGGCTAATTCCGGCAATAAGGCCGGGGCTATGGTGGCAATTAATGAGATGATATCGCCGGAGATCCAGGCAGACCGCTATGAAAAGCTGAGGGTCATTCCGGTTCTGGACAACGAAAAGCTGTCCGGTGAGCAGAAAGCGGCCTTTGACAGGGTGGATCTGGGTAAAGGTACAATCCCCCAGGATGAACTTCTCTCTAAACGCCTTCCCGAAATGCCCGCACAGCTGGTTCCCATTATCGAGGAAATCTGGACTGAGGAAGTAGTGGGTAAATAACGGGGGAGAATCGGATGGGTGGAATCGGAGTGGAGGGGAACGTAATGCAAGGGAACAGCATAAGAGGGGACGGATGGAGAGGGAACAGAATGGGTGGGAACGGAGTGGTGGGAAAGATATGAGAAGGAAAAAAATGAGAAGAAATCTGATTCCGTACTTACTTCTGGTCCCCCAAATCATATTAACCCTGTTTTTTATCATAGGATTGACAACTGGAATTACCCAAAGTCTTGGGGTAATTCCAGCTTTTGGATTGAGGGAACCAACCTTAAAATACTACCGGGAAGTGCTGACCAGGCCGGATATGCTAAAGTCCGTGCTGTACAGCCTTAAGGTGGCATTTCTGTCTGCGGGTGTTGCTACTGCGGCAGGTGTGGGTTTAAGTGCTGTGTGTGTGATGCACAAAAGGACAAAGGGGTCCATGATGCGGGTGATACAGCTTCCCATCATTGTTCCCCATGTGGTGGTAGCCATTTTTATGGTCAACATCTTTTCTCAGAATGGTTTGCTGGCCAGAATTGGTTACGCCCTTGGAGTAATACAGGAACAGCAGCAGTTTCCCATGCTCATTTATGACACAAAGGGAGTGGGAGTCATCCTGGCATATCTGTGGAAGGAGATTCCCTTTATAATTTATTTTGTTATTGCTTTGATGGCGAATATCAATGAGAAACTGGGGGAGGCAGCCATAAACCTGGGGGCGGGCCGGTGGACTGCTTTTTGTAAAATCACCCTGCCGCTTTGTAAGGATGCGGTAATCAGCGGGTTCCTGATTATATTTGTATTTGCCCTGGGCGCCTATGAGCTTCCCTTTCTCCTGGGCGCAACCTCCCCAAAGGCCCTTCCGGTGCTGGCATACCAGCAGTATATCCATCCGGATTTGAGAAACCGGCCTTATTCCATGGCGTTAAATGGAATCATTATCGTTCTCTCCGTGCTCAGCGCCTGGATGTATTATTTCATCATGCGTAAAAATATGAAGGCACTGACAGAGCAGTAGAAGATGGAGCGGATGGAGATGAAGAAGAGAAAATCGTTTATCACAAATATGATTCTGGCCCTGCTGTGTGCATCCATTCTGATTCCCGCGGCCAGTCTGGTTGTATGGGTATTTACGGAACGGTGGGCCTGGCCAGATCTGTTTCCCCAGGTGCTCTCGGACCGGGCAGTCATGGAAATTGTCAGAAGAAAGGGAGAACTGGTCTCACTCATGGCATCCAGCGTCATGATTTCTTCTGTGGTGGCCGTCCTGTCGGCCGTCATCGGGATACTGACATCCAGGGCCCTTGTCCTGTACCGGTTCAGGGGGAAGGATTTGATGTCATTTTTTACCGTGCTTCCTCTCATGGTACCTGGGACTGTGTTTGCCATGGGGATACAGATTACGTTTATCCGGTTGGGACTTAACAATACAGTGGCGGGGGTCATTCTGGCACACCTGATTTATTCCCTGCCCTACGCGGTGTGCCTCATTATGGACGGCACCCGGGCAGTGGGCATTGCGCTGGAGGAGCAGGCCCGGGTGCTGGGGGCCGGTTCCTTTCAGGCATTTAGAAGGACCACACTGCCAATGCTGGTTCCGGTGATACTGTCGGCAGTCAGCATGTCATACATTGTATCCTTCAGCCAGTATTTTCTGACACTGCTTCTTGGAGGCGGCAGGGTAAAGACCTTTGCGGTTGTGATGGTTCCCTACTTACAGAGCGGCAGCCGGAATATTGCCTGTATTTACAGCATTTTGTTCATGGGCATCACCCTGCTGGTATTTGCTGTGTTTGAACGGATTGCGGGGTATTGGACAGGACAGATAGTTGGAGGATATTATGAGTCTTAACATAGAAAATCTGAGGGTATCCCTTCAGAAAAAGAAGATACTGCATGGAATCGACCTGGAAATACAGGAGGGAGAGTTTGTATCTCTCTTGGGAAAATCCGGCTGCGGAAAGACCACTCTGTTAAAATGCATAGCAGGTCTTTTGGAGCAGGAGAGCGGGGATATACGGATACAGGGAGCATCTGTGATGGACCAGCAGCCAAAAGAGAGGGGAACGGTAATCGTGTTTCAGGATTTGCGGCTGTTTCCCCATATGACGGCGGAGAAAAATATTGCCTTTCCCATGGAACTCAGAAAGGTGCCGAAAAAAGAGCAGAAGGAACGGGTGGAGGCACTGCTGCGGGCGGTTCAGCTTCCCGGATTTGAGAAGAGAAGGATGAAGGAGATGTCAGGGGGCCAGATGCAGAGAGTGGCCCTGGCCAGGGCTTTGGCAGCAGAACCCAGGGTGCTGCTTCTGGACGAACCCTTTTCCGGCCTGGACGAGGGGCTGAGGACAGAGATGGCGCGGCTGGTAAGAAAACTTCATGAGGCGTGGAAAATCACAACTATTCTCGTCACTCACGACAAGGCTGAGGCCCTTCGCTTGTCCGACCGCATAGCATTGATGGAGGATGGGAAGATTCTTCAGTACGGAACACCGGAGCAGATGTTCTGCCATCCGGGAACAAAAAAGGTGGCAGAGTACTTTGGAAAGGTAAATTATATTTCCGGGTCAGTGGCAGGAGGCTGGTTTGTCAGCCCTTTGTTTGAAAAAAGAACGGATTTGCCGGATGGGGTCTATGATGCCATGATTCGTCCGAACTCAGTGCAGCTGAAAGAGGAGGGCAATTATACCGTGGAGGAAGTTACCTTCATGGGGGAGATGACAGAGATAAGGGTGAGGGTGCCTGAGAAATTGGCTCCCGGCGGAAGCATCCTGTGCCAGAGAATGGAAGGCCCCGGCCGGCCGGCAAAATTACGGGCAGGAATGAAGGCCGGACTGGCCGTGGAAACGGAAGGGGCAGTGCTGTTCAGGCATGATATGGAATGAGGGAAAAGGGGCCGGAAACGGTATGTGGTGGCAGGTTATGTGCTGTGGCGGGGACTGTGTCCAGGTGGGGACTGTGCCGGGAAAACATGGACGGGAGGAGATGCAGATGAAGAAAATCGTATTTGACTGTGACAATACCTTTGGAGTAAAGGACTGCGATGTGGATGACGGGCTGGCCCTGATGTATTTGCTGGGAAACAGGGAGGCCCAACTTCTGGGAATTACGTCCACCTATGGAAACAGCAGCCTGGATGTGGTGCAGGCAGTGAATCTGCGGATGCTGGAAGAATTGGGGCGCAGGGATATTCCTGTAAAAAGAGGCGGGGAGAAGAGGGGCTGTTACCAGAGCGAGGCTGCCGTCTTTCTGGCGGAAATGGCGGACCGCCATCCGGGGGAGCTGTCGATTCTTGCCACGGGTTCCCTGACAAACCTGAAAGGCGCATATGAGAGGGACAGTCATTTCTTTGAAAAGGTAAAAGAAATTGTCTTAATGGGCGGAATCACAAGCCCCCTTGTATTTGAAAAGAAGGTGATGGAGGAACTGAATTTTTCCTGTGACCCACCGGCTGCCAGGACCGTCCTCACAAAGGGCCGGAATGTTTCCGTGATAACAGGTAACAACTGCCTTAAAGTTTTATTTACAAAACAGGAATACAGGGAACGGTTATCGGGAACGGAAAACAGGGCGGCAGCGTATATTATGGAAAAAACAGATGATTGGTTCAGATATAATGATGAGGGCTACGGCATTCACGGTTTCTATAACTGGGATGTGACGGCAGCGGCTTATCTTATGCATCCGGAATTGTTTGCGGATAATGTGAAAGGCCTGTGTGTGTCGGACCAGGACCTGGAGACAGGATATCTGAGAATGGAGGAGGATGAGATGAACGGGGGATGGAAAGCCGGAATCAAAGCTGGGATGAAAGCCGGAATGAGAGGTGCTATGAGAGGTGCAATGAGAGATGGAACGGAGTCCCGGACAGCAGGCGGGAGGTGTATATGCAATCTGCCGCTCATCAGGGATGGGGCGGTGTTTAAGGACAATATTTATCGGAGTTGGCTGAGTGTGACCGGAATCCTGGCGGATGTCTGAGGATGCCTTGAACAGGTATGAATCAGGTCTGAGCAGGTAAGCATATGAAAAAGGACCCTGAAATGAGATGTAGGGGTCCTTTTGCGGTATTATAATTTTTTTGTCAGTCCGGCTGTCAGGAAAGCTTAAGGACGCACCAAAAGTTTGGCGGCTGTCATGCGTTCCACAATCTCATACATATTGGTGACGCTGCCGACCTGAAGCTTCTCGCTCAATCCATAGAAATTCAGGCAGGTTCCGCAGGTGAGAATCTCCACGCCCTGGGATTCCATGGATTTTAAATCCTCCAGGTTATCAGAGCCTTCGCAGGAAAGATAGGCGCCGCTGTTATACAGAAGAATGGTTTCCGGCAGGACATCCTGCTGTGTAAGGGCGTAGACAAACCCTTTCATGAGAGCCTTTCCAAGTTCAGGGTCACCGTGGCCCATAAGGTTGGAGGACAGAACCACTGCCATGCCCTTTTTGCGGCTGTCAGGCTGGCAGACCGCCGGTTCCTCAGAATCATCCGGTGCATCGGAATCAGGGGTTACTCCCTGGCCAACTGGGATTTTTACGGAAAATTCATTGTCGCTTATTTTCTTGGAAACAGCTGAAAGGCCTTTGCTGGCAGCCATCTTGCTCAGGTTCTGGACCGCAATCTCATTGTCTACCAATACCTCAACCGTCTCTCCCGGATTGCAGGATTCCAACGCTTTCTTAGTGTCAATGACAGGCTTGGGGCACTGTTTTCCGCGTTCATCTAATTTCATAGTTCGTATCCTCCTTAAACATGTATCTGATTCTTCCTATTCCCGGAAGTGTGCTTTGAAATTATCATCACATGTCTCTAATTATAGCAGGTTTGAAAATGTATGCAAACGCTTTTGCCCCTTTGCAGGCCCGGCATTTATTTTTTCTATAAGGAAACAGCCGGCTATTTTTTTTATCTATACGGATGCGGAGCCGTTATTTTACAATCAGGTATAAAGCTGTTTTTATCACGCTATTAACCCGCTTTTGATAATGATGTATATACCAAGTCCAACAAAGACAGCCGGTACGGCAAAATACTTATACGTTTGAATGATTGCTTTTATCTTGGGGAAATCGGTTATCTTTTCTCCCAGGAAGCACCAAACCGCCATCATTAAAACAAACACTATGATAGTTATAATGACCTGTATTGATGAATAGCCAGTAAACAATGGAATATAAACGCCAATATTATCAGCTCCATTTGCCACGCCTACGAGAGCAACGCTTAAAATTTCAGGCTTTACGATTTTACTGGCCATAGATGTTACATTCCGCAATATATTCTGCAGCTTGTTGGGGTGGGCAGCTTCGGTTTTTTCTGTTTCCAACGGAAATTCTTTACGATTGGATTTGTTTTGGGCAGGCCTTTTGTATGATATCCATTCTTTGACGCCTAAAGCAATCGGTATAAAACCAAGCAGACCGACATATTTTTGCGGAACAAAGTTGAGGCCGAAAGCGGCTGACAGGCTTATTGCTGTCAGTATGCCAATAGCAAGATATTGCCCAATGACAACATATTTCTTTTTAAAAGTTTCGTCAACCTTGGCATAGAGCACCATCATGACAAAAATATTATCTATGTTGGTACTGATAAATGAAACAATAGATGTAGTTACTATGCTGCTCATTGTTTGGAACGCCTTTCTGCAAAATATAAAAGCCCATGCACACATTTTAAGTGTGTATAGGCTTACTATTCCAGTTCTAACCAGTTATATTCTGATTGACTTTTATACCTGATGGTATGAACTGCCCCCGCCCTATACGGATACATTGATTATAGCATAGCAATACGTTTTCTTTCAATGACTTTGTTCGTTGACCTACGTTCAATCATTTTATCTTCAGGAACATAAAAAACGCCGGAAGAAGCAGGCATTGCCGCCGGAAGCTTAGTGACTGCTGCGGGAAACGAATCTGCATGTTAATTTTCATCCAGCTTGTCAAGTGCCTGGGCAATGTTGAACGCATGGTCGCCAATGCGCTCATAATCGGTCAGGATTTCCGAATACAGGATGGAAGTCTCCACATGGCATTTCCCCTTTCGCATGCGCTCAATCTGGTTGGAGCGGTACCGGGCGGTCCGGCTGTCAATGTCTTGTTCCAGCAGCAGGGCCTGTTCCAGAAGGGAGGCGTGCTGCGGTAAGGATATATGTTCTGCCGGAGCGTCATGTTCCGTCAGAGAGCCGCGTTTATCTGGAGATTCCTGCTCTGGAGCAAAAGTGAAATCAACGCAGCAGGCGCTGCAAATCAGGTTTACGGCGCGCATGCAGGAGGTCCTCATATCGGCCAGTTCAACCGATGCCTGGGAAGAAAGCTCCAGCCTGCGCTCCATCATGGTCCGGGCATAGCCGGCAATATTTGTTGCATGGTCGCCGATGCGCTCCACATTTCCGATGATGGAGAACATGCGGTTAAGCGCATTTACTTCAGACGGGGAATTTTCCACTGCAAGGACCCTGGAAATCCTTCTGGATAACTGGGCATTGTAAAGATCAATCTCTTCCTCACGTTTTTGAATCTGCTCCAATTCGTATTCATCCCTGTGCTCAAAAGCCAGAAAACTGGTTTCAACATTGGAGGCCGCCAGAGCAAGCATCCGGCTGATGTCCTCATTCAGCTGCTTCCTTGCTATGACTGATACGCCAAGTACATGTTCGGAGGCCAGCAAATCCTCAAACCAGCGCTCCTCATCCGTTGTTTTCTGCGGCTTATCAGGCAGAAGCTTTTCGGATATCCGCGCAAGCTGTGTGCCGAAAGGCAGCAGAAGCAGGGTTGTGACAATGTTAAACAGTGTATGTACATTGGCAATCTGCGCCGCGGGATTGTCCGGTGTGAACGAGGCCATCCACTGTGTAAAGGGGGACACCAGGCAGATCAGGGTAAACACAGTTGTGCCAATGACATTGAATATCAGGTGAATCAGGGTGGTCCGTTTCGCGTCGCGGTTTGCCCCAATAGAGGCCAGGACTGCGGTGATGCAGGTGCCGATATTCTGGCCGAACAGGACAAAGACCGCGCTGTCCAGTCCGATTAATCCGCTTACAGCCAAAGCCTGAAGGATACCAACAGATGCAGAAGAGGACTGTATGATAGCAGTAAAAGCTGCTCCGGCCAGAATACCCAGAAAGGGATTGGAAAACTTTGTCATCAAATTGACAAAATGCTGGGAATCGCGCAGCGGTATCATTGCCGCGCTCATCATTCCCATGCCGAGAAAGAGGATACCCAGACCTGCAATAATACCACCGGCAAACTGGACCTTTTTCTGTTTGACAAAAAGAATCAGGGCAACACCTGCAAATGCAATCAACGGCGCGATGGCCCCGATATCCAGGGCTATGAGCTGGCCGGTCACGGTGGTCCCGATATTGGCGCCCATGATGATCCAGACAGCCTGTTTGAGCGTCATGAGCTGGGAGTTGACGAAGCCTACCACCATGACGGTTGTGGCGGATGAGGACTGGATGATAGCAGTGATTCCGGCTCCCACGAACACGCCTAAAAACCGGTTGGCAGTCAGCCGCTCCAGAATCTGCTTCATGCGGCTTCCGGCTGCGGCTTCCAGATTGGTGCTCATCATCTGCATGCCGTACAAAAATAATGCCAGTCCTCCTAATAGACTGAAAAACGAATGAATACTCACAATGATTCCTCCTCTTTTATCTGTTTGGCAGTATTATTTCAAAAGAAAAAGGCATTGCCCGCATCCATGTGTATGAATGCGGGTCATGCCTTTTCTTTTAAACATATGAAGCGTGGTTTTTGGGTGAAAATTTGGTCATCGTCGTTGACGGTGGCGTCCATATGTATGTCATTTCCCTTCTGATGTTTTGTATATGGAAATATCCTGTCCTGCTGGAATTATATGAGGATAAAGGGACAATGTCAACGGGATGGGAGGAATATTAACGATACTTTAATATCAGGCTGTATTTAGAATGGTATGATTTGCATAAGAAATGGGACTAAAATGGTAGGTTTTATGCGGGTTTGCGCCATTTTTGTAACTTCTGGTTCCTACCGCTTTCTACCATGTTATTAGGGTTTATTGGTCACAATAAAGTCACAAATCAATGGTTATCTTTTCTAGTTCTTTTCGCAGATCCTCTATGTCACGGTGGCCGTAAACCTTGTTGGTAATATCGGCCTTGAATGAGTGTCCCATCATCCGTTTACGGTCGTTTTCTTTTACCTCATACTTTTCACACAACATGGAAAATGTATGCCGGCAGTCATGTGGTGTATGTTTGGGGTTACCTGGAATTCCAAGTTGGTTTAGTAGCTCATCCATTTGCTTTCTGAAATCTTTGTCGTTGCACGGAAGGAGCTTCCCATACTTGCTTATCCGGCGTTCAACCAAAGGGAGAATACCGGAATGAATTGGTACGATACGTCCTTTACCGGCTTCCGTTTTTATTCCACCCATAAAATACTTTTTCTGCAAATTTACTTCTAGGCCAATGTATTCTGATATACGCCATCCGGAATAGCACATGATGAGAAGCATCTCAGCGGTTTCATTTGTTTTGTTATCCCACAGGATTTTCAGGTCTGCATCTGAAAATGGCACACCATGTTCATCATCGTCATCCCGTTTGATTTTAACATACTGGCTATAGTCCTTATCACACCATCCTTGACTGTCAGCGTACTTATACATTTGCCTGTACAGGTTCCTGATAAGTTCCAGACTGGCATATTTTAGATTACACGCATCCAGGTTATCCTGCAGGTCTTTTGTGCGGAGGGAGCTAAATAATTTATCGTAGAGGGACGCACAGTTTTTATATGCGGCCTTAATTGAATATTTGGTTGCATTAGAGTATTTATTGCCTTCGGAGAATTTATCCATGTAGAAGGTCTCGTAGACCTCTGAGAAGGTCTTTTCCGGCTCGTCCGGTTCAATTCCCTTGACGCGGTTGTAATCAGCCAGGAGTTTCCGTGTTAGATCATCGAGCTGTTTGGTTTCATCCGGGAGCAGCAGAGTGGCTTCCATACCTGGGGCGTAGGTGCCGGCTTTGTAAGCAGTCAATACGATGAATCCCTTCATCCAGGTATCAACATAGCATAAGGCCTGGGGCCGATTTCCGTCGATGTCTGCTGGGGGATGGACGGCGTAAGGGTTTTTACGTTTCTTTCCCAGGTAACGGATAGAACCATAACCGTTGGGGAGTCTAGGGTGTTTGCTTCGTGTTGGCATGGTATCAGTCCTTTCCGTTGCGATATCGCAACTGATTTTTTGGTATAAAAAATACGCCCCTTGCTAGGACGCTCCAGGAATGATATAATCCAAGTGTCTATGTTGATTATATCTTCCGGGGTGTCCGGTAAGAGAAAATCTATGTGAAAAGCTCTGGGAGTTTGTGGCTCCTGGGGCTTTTTACTGTCAATAGCCATTTATGATATTTCTTTCATTCTCATACTTATACGGTATTGCTCGGCATCTGGCACATCAATAAACTCTACAGTTTTGTCAAAATTTTTCTTTACCACTTCTTTTATCTCATCTAATGTTACATTAAAAAATTCTCGCCTTTGATTGACCATATTTAGTTTCCTATTTTCAAAAGCCCTGTGCAATGCTGCCTCCAGAGCAGGGGCATCGTCAGAAAATATCATTGCATGCACATCGAAATTAAATGGAACAGAAGCGTCACCTAATTCATCAATTCTCTCTTGCGGCTCTAAACGACGCGTCATTCCAATCTTATACACATTTTCACCAAACGCTCCAATATTGGAAATTATGTAGACATATCCGGCCCTCATATTAGCTTGTCTATAATCTACGTCATTGAGAGCTTTATCAATTTCGGAAAGTTGGCTTTCCAATTCGGCCTTTTTTAATAATAAATCCGGATTATCCGGATTGAGCTCAAGTTGCATTTGAAGTTTTTCAAAAGCCGTTTGGTAATGAGTTTGCTCTTTCTCGATTTTACGACGCTGTTCTTCTAATTCTTTCTGAATTTTTGCTTGTTCCCTTTGTTCTGCTCTTGCAGCCTTTAATTCTTCTTTTTCTTGTTGCTTTTTTGTTTGAAATTCAAAAGCAAGCCGTAATTCCTTCACTTTAGAATTAAGATAGTTCTGCGTAATTGAAATATTCATAATGGCGCCTAATTTAGATATAGCCTCTGATGATTTATAAATTTTATCAAGCGATGCATCAAAATTTGTATATTTGACTTTTGAAACCAACTCATCGCATTCGCTATTAAATGCACGAAGGAGAAGTTTTTGAGTATCAGATACCATTTTTCTACCTTTGGCTGCACTGCCATTTACTTCCCATTGTGTATTACCTGTAACAGCCTGCTTATTTTTAATCAATTCCTTTTGAGTGGCCCGTACTTCTGATAGCTTTTCTTTATAATCGAGCGAAGAAGCAAACTCAAATTGTGGTTTATACAGTCCAAACTCTTGGACAAGGATTTCATCGTCCATCCATACTATTTCTTTTTTCTTTCGCTGAATCTCATTGTCTAAAGCATTGATATCTGAATTTTTGGATGCAATAGTCAAATTCAAATCATCAATTTGTTTTTGATGGCTAATTTGTTCTGACTGTAACCTGTCTATTTCCTGCTTTAACATAAAAGCATCCTGCATTTCTGGAGTCATTAATGCTTTCAAGCTTTCATGTTCATGTTTCAACTGTTCCAATTCAGCCTTGTACTGGTTTCCCTTAAAGGTATCAAAGAATCCCATAATTATAGTCCCCCTAATCATATGTATTTTTTATTAAAAAGCCATTGGCTAATTAATCAGATGTTCCTAAATATTTATTCTTGTTTATAACATTCATTATATATTTATATCTTTCTACTTACTATCCTGTAAAAGATAATTTCCACGTCTCAAATTGCCTTGATAAGTCTGAGTTTGATATATCGTTTAAAGACTGAACTTGTATATTTCGCTCACATTGCTTTTTCGCAGACAATATTTCTAATTTATCAAGAGGAACTCCTGATAAATACTGTTCGGTTTCATACTTTAAGTTTTCAATGCGATAGTTGATAACGGCTTCTGGCACATGAAACGTATCGGCCATTTCTTTTTTGAATTTTTCGATATTTCTATAAGTATTTAAATAAGCGAAGCAACGTTTAATCATCGGTAGGAATACTTGGTACGGAACAAAAAATTCAGCTGCTCCCTCATTAGCTTGCCATTCTATAAAAGGATTTTGGTTGGCTTGCAATTTATCGAAACAATTAAAGGTTTTTTGATTTAAACATCTGTGTAAAGCAAGATGTATCATCTCATGGCCACAATCAAAATTTTGTTCTTCTTGGGATCTTTTGCAGTTCAATAAAATAACATCATCCTGTTTAGCATCTCCTATTATGGCCATTCCACGTAATCCTTTTGTTTGAAAGGGAACTGATTGAAGTAGAAAACCTCTACGCAATAGCGTTTGAACAAGGTCAAATCCATAACACATTCTACCTACTCCCAGGAAGTCTTTGAGATTTTCTACTTCCCTATAAAGCCCGTCTTTACTGTAATACAAACCCATATCTTATTATTTATCCCCCCGCAATTTTCTGATAGTTTCTAAAGCCAGTCGTATATCATCTGGGTCAATACCGCTCTCTTGGGCCTCCTTGGCATATGAGAGATATATACCTTTCAGTTCGCTATAAGGATTCCCATCGCCTTGCGAATCATCTTTTCCCGTCATGAGATAATTAGTTGATACACCAAGGTATTTTGCAATACTAATAAGTCTATCTGAAGGGAAGACACCTTTTCTTAACTGACTAATATAACCATTGGAATATCCTAAATCCTTTTCTAATTTTGAGATGGGAATTTTTTTGCTTTTGCATATTTGTCTTACTCTTTCAACGCTATCCACGTAATGCCTCCTATGATTTTAGAGAAAACCCATAAAATTATTATTGACAAATTAGAGAATAGCCTATATAATGAATTCAGGATTTAGAGAAAACCCATAAAATAAAATATAGTATACTCTCAAAATATGTTTCTGACAATTCATATTTTAGATTATTCTCTAATGTTTGTCAATGCTTTTCTCTAAAAATCCCTTATATTTTAATAGAAAAGGAGGTGCTGAATTGCTGTACGATAAGATAGTGCAGTTCTGCAAAGAAAACCACATACCACTTTACTCTTTTGAAAAAAGGTGTGGACTTGGTAACGCTACAATAAGAGGATGGAAAACTTCTAATCCCAGGATTGATTCTATTCAAAAAGTAGCGAAAGAAATGGGCGTACCAATTGAAAAGTTGTTGGAGGAGTCAGAAAAGGAGGAAACGTAATATGAATGAAATTAAGATTTCTGAAAAGAAAGAACTAGGGTTTAAGGCGAGGACCATCCTTAATCCTGACGGCAGCATTTCTGTAAATGCAGAGGACACGGCCGTTGGATACGGATGGACGCAGGAAAAGAAGGGAAAATTGTATATCCGCTGGGAGACATTAAACGGATATTGCAAGGAACTGGGATTTTCCCAAGAAGTTGGGAAAGACGATTATGTCCCGGAGTCCCTGTTTTACATGCTGGGTTTTAAAGCTGGAAATGACCGGGCGCTGAAATATCAGCAGTGGCTTGCCATGGAAGTATTACCCTCTCTGAGGAAGAATGGTTCCTATGAGATGCCAAAGGAAGAAAAGAAGGACAAGCTCAAGAAAGAATCCCGGGCCTCCGTCAATATGACGGTTAAGACAATCGACACCATTTTTAGCAGGGCAGGTGTTGACCCATTGTTCATAGCCGTGGAGGCAAAGCGCATATACGCAGAGGCCGGGTACGATATCAGGATACCACTCCTTACTGATAAGGAAACAATGTCAAAGCTGTATGACTGCACAAGCCTTGCGGAAGCGGTTGGGGCCTATTCGGAAAAAGGTAATCCACATACTAAGGCAATAAGTGCGATATTACAGAAACTGACGATTTCTGAGAGCGAGATTGTGACAACACCTTACAGCAGGAATGGTCATGATGGAGTAACCATCCAGTACAAGCCATCGGTTCTTGTAAAGGTTAGGGAGTGGCTGGAGGAAAACTATTATCCCACCAAGATTCCCTATACAGATTCAAAAGGAAAGCAGACGATGTGCACGGTTGTATATCGAGATATGTAAATCATGGCTCATCTAAAAAGCAGTACGTTGACAACTACATCCATCCACAGCAGCCGTCCAGCTGTAAGCGGTAAGAACGTGAATCCGCTGTGAAGGAGTGTATCGGAATATAAAGTAATGGAAGGAGAGTGATACTGTGACAAGACTATGGCTAAGTCCTGAGGAAGCGGCCCCTGTCCTGGGAATGAAACCGGCAAAGATTCGGAATTACATGCGCAGGGGCATCCTGGACCTGGGGCTGGCAATCCCGCCAGAGAAAACTGGTAAGACCATGTGGGAGTTTCGGATATACCCGGCAAAAATAGAAAAGATAATCGGAGAGAAACTGGAGCGTCCAGAGGAAGGGGAGAAACAGGAATGAACAGAAACAGGGAACCCGGCCGGATGGACTGGGCGCTGATCATCGTGCTACTACTGATGACGGTGGCATATATGTGCAAATGCTGGCAGGTGGACCAGCTGGTAAGAATGATATAGGAGAGGTGAGGACAATGGAGAAAGAAACCAAAGAAGTGGTATTGAGCCATATTAAGGATGGGACCTATGTTCCGGACATGCTGTTTGACATACAGAAACTGATGGCCAAGGCCGGGATGGAGCTATATGCAAAGCCATGCTGTGACCGGATTGAGGCAGCAGGCCTGGTGGACAAAGTACATGTCCTGCGGATTCAGCCATCCCCATGGAAATTACAGGTGGATGCCGATGGCATGGAGGCCTGCCGCGGGATATTGGAGGCGTACCTGCAGCCTGAATATCTGAATGAAATGTATGAAATCATCAAGGGATGTCGTGACTGGACCATATCTGTCAACAACATGCTCTATTCCTTACGGAAGATTAGCAGTAAAGACCTTAAGGCTGACCTTATGGACAACTTTGTATATAAGGTAGGAGAGGACGACGAGCAGGGCGTCACGGAGCTGTTTAAAGCGGAGTTAGAGAACCGGAAGCTCTGGGGCAGGATGCGTAAGCTGACAAGGAGGACTGCCTTTGTAATCCAGATGTTAAGGATGTTCCCCGGTCCGCTCCAGATACTGGTACCATTCATCAAGGAATCCTGGAAGAGCTGGAATACAGCGGGAATTGTGCCGCATGTAGAGAGCAACGGGAAATATACTAAGGCCCTGAGACGTTTTACGGATATTCATGGCGGTACCCGCTGCATAGAAAGACTACAGGGAGTTGACCTGGCACGATACATATTCCTGGCGGTCAAAGCCTATGGAAAAGAGAATCCTGCAGAGTTTAACCATACAAAAGCCTATAAGTCCTGCCTGGAGATAGAGAACAGGTACCAGAAGCTAAAGCAGGTCATGGATACCATCGGCAGGCTGACACCTTTGGAGTTGCTGAGGATGTTCCCGGTCAAGAAGGAATATGACGGAGAGAAGTGGGGGACAAAGGATTACTACTATACCATGGAACGATTGAGGCGCCTGCCGGCAGACAAGCCCATAGGGGATGCTCAGGACGTTGCCGTTCTTCTGTGGGACTATCAGAACTGGGACCTGACGGAACTATTACTTCAATGGCAGAACGTCCTGGGGGATTTGCATGTTTATTGTAATGAACCTGGTCCTCAAGATGAGTTTGATGAAAGATTACAGAAGGCGGTGTGATCGGATGGGCAGGAGCAGGGCAATGAAGCCGACCCGGAACCAGAAGGCGCTGATGAGTAAGGCAGGCCTGGCGGTAAACAACTGGCTGGTGTTGGAAGAAACAAAGACGGAGCTGAGACTGGTGAGCCGCGGCGCCGGTGTGAGACGCACAATAAAAAAGTCCCTAACTAACGCCAATTAGTTAAGGACAAGCATAGGCCTGGAGGCGCTATACCAAAGTTCAACCAACTATAGTATAGCACCTCTGAGCCAGAAAGGAAAGAGGATTGATGATGCTGCATGAAGATTTAGTCCGAGAATTGGTAACAGAACTGTATAAGATGGATGTGGCTGAGTTATTGGAATTTAAGGAAGATGAAGCAACGGGACTGGAATTACAGGGGATACCGAAAGAGATACGTGACCATTGTATCCATATTATTGATGTAGTGATTCAGGTGAAGCAGGAAAGGATGGGGGCAACGGTATGAACATACAAGAGGAATTGAAAATCTCTCAATATCAGCCCGTAGTAGGGTGGGCTGGAACGGACGAGGCAAGGATATTTCAACATTGGATTCAAGAGTACGGATGCAAGAATATCCCTTTCATTTGTTCGTTGGTTTACAATCTGGGGCGTATTCAAGGTATCAGGGATGAACGTAAGAGAAGAAGGGGAGAGGTGACGTTATGACTTTTCCAATTAATAAAGGAGAGTTCGTTGATAGGTGGCTTAAGACCATAGGGGAACATGATGATACAGACCGTGAGATGGCAGAGGCGATTGTAAGTTTGGCCAACCGGGCATATTATGCAGGCCTTGCAGAAGGCAGGAAGGAGATAGCAGCATGCAGAGAATGATATGTATATCAGTGGATCAGCACAACCGGATGATTGAAAGCTATGACAAAGCCATGGAAGAGTTACAGGAGCTTAGAGAGCTGCTGCAGATGCCCCAGGGTGTCGTAGATGAGGTTGCACCGGCGCAACCCGGCCATAGGGCAGCAGAAGATAAAAAAGGAACTGTCCGGGAATGCAGGAAAAGCATCATGAGCGCATTAAAGGATGTTGATGACCTTAAGTTCCTGCAGCGAATCTACATAAGCATATTGGTTGCTAAAAATGGAAGGGTGGGTGACTGCCATGACGAACGAGCAGCTTGTGGCGCAGATTAAGGCTGGAGAGGACGTGACCAGGAACATGGAGCAGCTTTATCTGCAGGTAAGGGACTACATTCATTCTGTGGCCATGAAATACCGTAACAGCGGAGAGGTGGAGGACCTGGAGCAGGAAGGGTACCTGGCCCTCCATGCAGCTATTGAAAAGTATGACCCTGGCCAGGGATTCAAATTCTTGACTTATGCAGCGTATTACATCCGGCAAGGGATGCAGCGTTACCTGCAGGTGAATGGGAGTTGCTTGCGTCTGCCGGTCCATTGCCAGGAGAAGATACAGAGATATAACCGGTTTTGCCAAACGTTCAAGATGGAGCATGGCAGGAAACCCACGGATACTGAGATTGCAGCAGGGATGGACCTTATTTTAGAGCAGGTATGGGAAATCAAGGAGAATGCCCAGGCGGTTCACTTAGGCAGCCTGGATGCTCCAGTTATGGGGATAGAAGGCAGTGAGGATGCCACCGTGGGAGAATTGACTGGGGATGATACAGATGTAGAGGGAGAGGTTGTAGAACAGATCCAGGACGGGCAGCTTAAGGATGCATTGTGGGGATGTGTGGATTCTCTCCCGGACCGGCAGCCAGAAGTGATACGGAAACGGTATCAGCAGGACATGACCCTGGCTGAAATCGGAAAAACATATGGAGTCACTGCAGAGGCGGTGAGGCAGACACATGCGAAAGCATTGCGGGAATTACGGAAGCCCAGGGCCGCCAAGCAGCTGCGCCCATTTCTTCCGGGAGTGGGAATCTATGAAGGCGGCATTGATAGCTTTAACAGGACGTGGACCAGCAGTACCGAAAGGGCAGCACTCAGTATGGCTGAGTCCATGGAGATAGAGGAACGAAGGCGGGAGAAACACATGGAGCTGCTGGATAAAATAAGAGCGAAAGTTGCGATATCGCAACAGAAGGGAGAACAACATGAATAAAGAAGAGATAAAGAAAATTGTGGTGGACTATATAAACAAGAATGAATCGGCCAGCTATGCGGAACTGCAGTGGCTGTTTGAGGAGAAGGGCTATGACTACAAAGGAGAACTGCTGTCCTGTTTGGATGTCTGTGAACATGTGGTGTTCTGGAGTGGCTGGAATGCGGAAGCCTTTGACCTGATGACGGAGCTGTTGCATGAGGGAGTGGTCCACCGGGAGCCGGCGCATCCCCTGCGATATTTAATGGATGGGGCCGGGCTTACCATGACGAAGGTGCAGCGGAACATATCGTACAAGACGGACCACTGGGCGCCGGTGGTGTTCGTAAAAGGACCGGCGCCGGAACTTGTGACGTCGCAAGTTGGGACAAAGGCGGAGGGGACGGAATGAAATGTAATATCTGTGGAACCAACATGAGGGCTGTTACATACAATTCGGATGGATATGGTGAACGATTGGTTGTCCTGGATGATTTTAACCCTAGCTCTGGAAGGTATGAAATGGCTGGAAGAGTTATGTATTGCCCAAATTGCGGAAACCTGCAGGTAAAGTCAAGGAAAGCAGCAAGACTGTGACGGAGCTGCCGAAGCAGCTCCATACACATTATCTCCAGGGCCAAAATGTGTTGCGGTTACGTCTGTCCCTGTAGTCATCGCGCCTGTCGTGGTCACGGCGGCACGGAGGACAGGGAGGACAAGGTGGACAACCAGGTCTACGGCGGTGGCATTGAATAAATTGTTCAAAATTATCACGCATAGGATTACCTCCTTTAGCATCTATCAATAGGATTGTTAATCAAAGAGGATACTCTGAATTCGTGAGTATGTCCATCCTGAAAAGTCGTTTGGGCTTTCGCAAAGTGAATATGCCTACCATCTCCTACAGGTATAGCAGGAGAAGATGTCCCGCTAAATTCGTGAATATGTCCGTCGTAAGAATCAGTAAGAAATGTTACCCTATGAACATGGCTTCCCATATAGGGGATTGCCTCACCGGATACAGTTGCAAAACGGTGATTATGAGGGTCATCACAACGTTCGGCTATGAGGGTGCTTCCCAAGATTTCGTGTACATGTTGCATGTTGAAAGTATTTGCTTCATTCATTTTTGTTTGCTCCTTTCTTTTAGTGTAATATAGCATATGCAAAAAGAGATGAACGTGTGACAAGCCGTAAGAATGAGTAAAGGTGACAAGATTGAATCCATGCAGAACAAGAGGGACTGATTGAGAGGGTAAAAAACAGAAAGAGACAAAAATATTCCGGAGGATCTAGATCCTCCGGAATATGGAGAGGTTATTACATATTAATTCATGAAGAGAGACCACTTGATTATTACAAACTTGTTACATGCAATCGTTGAGTAATGGAATGATTGAATCCAGTTTTGCCTTTAATACGCCTTCGAGGCTTATAATCCGGTCCAGTGTAGACTGAACGGATGAATCAATGGCCACTAAGGTTTCGTAATCACTATAAGCAGCAACGACCTTGCTTATTTTATCACATTCCGCATTCAAGATGCAGGCAAGAGCCTGCTCTTCGTTAGCAATGGAGGTAGCAATCTCCAAAAGAATCGGGCATGGACAGCTCCTTGGACATGTTGTTGGGCAAAGAATATTTCTATCATCGGTCATTATTATTATCTCCTTTCTTATCTCTCTATCGAGATAATAATAATATATGGACTAGATGAAAAAGTGTGACAACCCCTGTCTGAATGAAAAGTGGACATATAATCAAGATTGGTGATGCGATTTTGGGAATTCAATAAAATGATGTAATGGCGCAAGCCTTTACATATAGCAATTGGTTAATTCAAACCCAACACATGCTTATAATATGTCACGGTATGAATGCATGAGGTGTTGGACTCACAGGGAGGAGCTTTCTGACCATCCTCCGCCCGGGAAGGAGGCTTTAAGTGAATCAGAAGAAATTAAAAAAGACGATATATAAGCTGGCGGAGATGTGTAATGCAACAGAATGCAGGAATTGTTTCCTGTCGTTTGATGAAAGTAAATGCGTATTGAAACACGCCAGTCTACCAGATATAGCTAAGGGATGTTTTGATAAAGAGCAGAGGTATGAGGGGACGGTCTGGGTTCGTTTTAAAAGCAAGGAGGATTTTGGACAAGCTTGTAATGATATAAGGGAGCGATTAAGGACAGAAGGGGACTATGAAGTCGTGATTTATCTTATAGATACTAATGGAATGCAAAAACAGGTATTGAGGGCAGACGAAGAGGTCCTTTCACAACTTATTGAGGACTACGGAGAAGATAATGTTAAGCTGGTTCTGAAAGTACCAGATGAGGTTTTATCATACTTTTAAATGGAGGGCAGGTAAAGGATGTCGGAAGACTATAGTTTAAGACAATATGCGCTGGCTTATGCGAAAATGGGGATGGCAGTGTTCCCCTTGGTTCCGAAATCCAAAAATCCTGCCACACAACACGGATTTCAGGATGCCACAATGGATTTTAGCCAGATAGACAAGTGGTGGAAGAAGAATCCGAATTATAACATTGGAATAGCAACCGGCCAGGTTAGCGGCGGACTTATTGTCATAGATTTGGATATTGATAAAGAGAAAGGGAAATATGGCAATGAGACTCTAAGGGAATGGGAAACGGAGCATGGACAACTGCCCGATACATGCCGGACGATAACAGGCCGTGGAGGTTATCATCTGCTTTATAGGGCGGATAGGGAAATACTCTGCAGCACAAATGAAGAAAAGGCAGTTGATATAAGAGGGGACGGCGGTTATTTTGTGGCTCCGCCCAGTATACATGAAAATGGTAATCGGTATGAATGGGAACAGGCCCCGGATGAATTTGTCATTGAGAAGGCAGACGACCTTGTTTATAGGTTCATTGACTTTGTAAGGTCCGAAAAGAGGGGGAAGTCAACCTTTTTAGTTCCAGAGGAAATACCGGAAGGCAGCCGGGATAACACTATTTTCCGTCTGGCCTGCAGTTTACAGGCCAAAGGATTATCAGATGAGGCCATTCTGGCTGCAGCAATGACTGAGAATGAAACCAGGTGTTTCCCGCCTCTGACGGATAAAGAGGTTAAGCAGAAAGTGGAGAGCGCCCTTAAGTACCAGAAGTCAACAGCACCGTATTCGGGGAAGGCCCTGCCGCCTAAAGAAGGAATAACTCAGTTCGTGGATGCTCCTATCCAGCTTAGGTGTGAGGACTGGATATGCAATAAGGACGGAGTATATAAGTGGGTGCAGGGAAAGAAGGATACGGACCCTCCCGTCCTCATAGATGTTTCCTATCAACAAATACTACCGGTCGGGCTTACGGAGAATATTGAGTCAGGGGAACAGAAATATGATATTGCATTCAGCGTCAGGAGGAATGGGAAATTCATGTGGAAAGATATCAAGGTGGAGCCGGCGGTGTGCTGCTCCAAGACTAAGATCGTCACTCTTGCCAATCTGGGTGTGGTTGTCAATGACCAGAAAGCAAAGAATCTTGTTAATTACATATCTGACATGTACAGGATAAATGAGGACAGCCTGCCGGTTACAAAGGCCGTGTCCCATTTCGGATGGATTGGAAAACAGTTCTTTCCCTACGTCAAGGACATCGTGTTTGATGGGGACAACGCACAGGCAAAAACCGTGCAGGCCGTAGGACCCCGCGGCTCATTCGATACCTGGCAGAAGGAATGTATGGAATATAGGAAGAACCTATTTGTACGGCTTCTGATGGACGCAAGCCTGGCTTCCATCCTGATTAAGAAAATCAACTGTCTCTGCTTTGTGCTTCATCTCTGGGGAGCCTCCGGGACTGGAAAGACGGTGGCCTTTATGGTGGCGGCCTCCATCTGGGGTATTCCGGACGAGCTTATCCTGTCCGTGGATTCCACCATCAATTATTGTACAAGCAGGGCAGCCCTAATGAAGAGCCTGCCGGTATTTGTAGATGAGACACAGCTTTCAAGAGGGAACCTGGAGAAGTTGATTTATGCGATGACGGAAGGCAAGGAAAGAGGGAGGCTGTCGAGGAACAGCAGCGAGAAAGACCGGAAGACCTGGGAGAATGTATCATTTTTCAATGGGGAGCAGCCAATAGTTGGGGAACAGTCCGGGGCCGGCGCGGTCAACCGTGTGATTGAACTGGAGATTGATAATCCGTTATTTACAGATTTTGCACATGTCCTGGAGACTGTCAGGGAACATAATGGACATGCTGGAGAGAAGTTTGTGCGGCATGTCCAAGGGATTGCGGACACAGAATTGATAAGACGGCATAAGGTTCTTTGCCAAAAACTGTCCATCCTGGCACAGAGCACGGGAAAACAGGTTCAGAGCCTTGCCTGTATCCTCCTGGCGGATCAGCTGGCAGGGGAATGCCTGTTCCCAGGGGAGAAGGCCGTTGACCTGCTGGAAGGGGTGGGATTCCTTAAAAGGGAGGCAGAGGTGTCTCAGGCCGAGAGAGCATATCAGTTCATCATTGACTGGATTGCTGCGAATGAGAATCTATTCGACCCAATGTACAGTAATAAGATTTTGGGAAAAATAGCGCCGGACCATTGCATGTTTAACCAGTTTGAGCTGATGCAGGTATTGGAGGAGAACGATTTTAATTTTGATGCGGTCAAGAAAGAGTGGTCAGTTTCTGGATATCTGGAACGTGCAAGTGACGGAAGGTATGCTTCTTTAACGACCGTGGCGGGGAAAAAGACTAGGGCCAGGTATGTGAAGATTATACTCCAACAGCCTAAATCCATTGAGGAATATGAGGATTATACTGGCCCCGATGACCCGTTTAATGAAAAAATGCGAGATTAATTGGCTTAAAAGTGGTAAAAAGCGAGAATGCGAGAATTATGCGAGCCTAAAAAAGTGTAGAGTTTATAAGGGTTTTCACTATGAGTCTCGCAATCTCACATATATATCTGTTATAGAGACATATATACATTTTATATTACATGGCACGAAAGGCGCTATACATGATGTATTAATATATAGCTCCTTAAAACGAAAAAGTATGCGAGCATGCGAGAACATGTCCGTAAACCCGCATAAAATAAGGTTTTTTTTAGGCTCGCTACTACTAAAAGGACTGAGAGCCAGATGCGATTATGAGAGACTTTTGCGGAAAAATGAGAGAATCTGGCTCCTGAGCAGGTGAAAGGTGAAAAGATGATGAAGAAAATAAATAGAATCATGATGGTACAGAGTATGGTAAACACCCTGGTGGACAGCATCAAGGAATATGAGACTTTCGAGAACAAGAACGGATATCCGCCTATGTATTGCAACACCGAACAGTACAATACAAAGGAATCCATCAAGAGGCGGATTGTGCAGGCCAGGGCGGAGTTGAACCAGCTGGCCAAGGAACTGTAAGGAGGTAATCAAATTGGAATTGACAGAAAATGAAAAGAAGAAGGAGTTCCTGATGTCCTATCAGAAGGAGAAGCGGCGGGTCTGGCGCCTGGAAGAGCAGTTGGAAGAACTGAGGCGGAATAAAATGTCTCCTTCTGTTACCAATGACGGAATGCCGCATGGGACGGATAAGAAGGACCTGTCTGATTATGCAGTGAAGGTGGACGAGATAGAGCAGGAACTGGTTGCAGCCCGGTACTGCCGGATATGTGCATTCCAGGAGGTGCAGAAGCGGATTGAGGCTATGGAGGATGAGAGAGAAAAGGATTTGCTTACATACCGGTATATTCGGGGAATGAAGTGGGAGAAGATTTGCACCGAAATGAAGCACAGCTGGCAGCACATCCACCGCATACACGCCAAGGCATTGAAAAATTTCACAATGTGATGGAATGTGACTATAAAGGTGTGATATATTGTAAGAAACAAATTGGGCCTTCCGGAAACGGGGGCCTTTTCTATTGCCCATTTCCCGGCGCCTGAAACTCAGGGCGGCCGGGACCTTGTGCGAAGGGGATTTTTTATATTACAAAAAGGTGGTGAGCTTGATTGGCGTTGACTCAAAAACAGAAATTGTTTATTGATGAATATTTAATTGACCTGAATGCCACTCAGGCCGCCATCCGCGCAGGATACAGTCCAAACAATGCGGATAAGATAGGGTCTGAGTTACTAGGGAAAACTAGAGTTTCAGATGCGATAAAGACAGCTATGGCGGAACGTTCGAAACGTACCGGTGTCAATGCGGACCGTGTGGTCCAGGAACTGGCGAAGATTGCTTTCGTGAATGCAACAGAGGTGATTGACCCTAAAACGGCTATGGTCAGAGAGGATGCACTTCCGGAGGACACGGCTGCCATTCAGTCCGTGAAGGTCAAGACCTTTGGCGAGGACGGGCTGGAACGGGAAATCAAGATGGCTGACAAGCTTAAGGCCCTGGAGCTCCTGGGGCGCCATCTGGGGATGTTTAAGGATAAGATGGAGCTGTCAGGTGGGCTTAACACCGAGAAAACCAAACTGGATGACCTTCTTGAGCAGATGCGTGGTGGTGGGTAATGAGTGCGGAGAGATTGCTGCTGTCGGATAAGTACAAGGCGTTCCTGCGTTGTGATGCGCCGGTGGAGTTCCTGGAGGGTACCACGGCAGCCGGAAAGACCACGGTAGGCCTGTTCAAGTTTATGCTTAAGGTTGCCGAAAGCCCTAAGAAGCTTCACATTCTGGCTGCCGATGACACAGGTGCCGCTGAGAAGAACATCATCCAGAAAGACCTGGGCATCCTGGATGACTTCGGTGTGCTGGTGGAGTACAAGGGCAATGGCGGCGGTGGCTACAACATGCCCCACATCCTCTTCCATACATCCTATGGTGATAAGATTATCTTTGTTGTCGGCTACGGCAACAAGCGTAAGTGGAAGGATGCCCTGGGCGGCCAGTACGGATGCCTGTATATCGATGAGATAAACACGGCTGACATTGAGTTTGTGCGTGAGGCCGCCATGCGGAGCGATTACCTGATGGCCACGCTCAATCCGGACGACCCAGGTTTGGATGTATACAAGCAGTATATCAACTGCTCCCGGCCATTGCCTGAATGGGAATCAGAGACACCAAAGGAAATTAAAGACGAATTGCAAGAGGAGCCAAAACCCGGCTGGGTACATTGGTTCTTTTCTTTTGCCCATAACCTGGGCCTGAGCAAGGAAAAACTGGAACAGATAATGACCAATACCCCGAAGGGAACGAAAATCTGGAAGAATAAGATTCAAGGCCTGCGTGGTAAGGCAACCGGATTGATATTCTCCAACTTTGAGCGGTCTAAGCATGTCATCACAGTCCAGCAGGCCAGGGCACTAAAATTCAAGAAGTTTACGGCCGCCCTGGACACGTCCTACTCGTCCAAGTCCCCGGATACCATAGCCATGATATTCCAGGGGATTACAGAGGACCGGAAGCTTGTGACCCTGGCTGAGAAGGTCTACAACAACGCCAAACTTGATATCCCGTTGGCACCCAGCGACACGGCGGTCAAGTTCGTAGCCTTCCTGGAGCAGTGCCGGAAGGATTGGGGATTTGCCAAGGATGTGTACATAGACAATGCGGACCAGGCGACCATTACGGAGCTGCGCAAGTACAAGCGGCTTAAGGGCTGCCTGTATAATTTTTACGATTCCTACAAGCGGCCGGAGATTCTGGACCGTATCAACCTGCAGTTGGGCTGGATACAGCAGGGATGTTACCTGGTGGTGGATACCTGTGCGGAGCACCTGTCCGAGTTAGACCGGTACTCGTGGGATGACGAGAAGGATAAGCCAGAGGATAGGAACGACCATACCATTAATGCCAATCAGTATGCGTGGATACCATACCGGAACCTGATTGGATTTGAGGAGGCGATAAAAAGTGATAAGTAGAGATTGGGAGCGTAAACAAAACGAACGGAGAAAAAGGCTTCTGAAAAAGGCATGGGAGGAATGGGAATCGTGGACGCAGAAAGAGCGGGATATCTGGAACCTGGAAATGATGCAGACCGACATAGCGTACATGTCATTGGCCTACCGAAGCGGGTACCACGCATCGCTGGGGCGTGCAATTGCAGTGCTTAAGGAGGTTGAGAAGAAATGAGGTGGTTAAGCAACATGAATGAGACAATTAAACGTGGCATTCGTACCTGGCTGAATGTGGTTCCGGCCAGCGGGAACTGCATCCAGATTAACGAGGTCCTGGACTTCGAGGCCAACGCAATCCGGAACCGCATATGGTACCGTGGCGATGGTAACGAACTGGAGCAGATGTACCAGCAGGCTCCAGAGTATGCTGACAAATATAAATTCTGGGCCAGCAGGTGCACACCAGGAATGGAGATGCGGAAGATACATACGGGACTGCCAGGCTTGACTGTCCGTATCCTGTCTGGCATCGTTTTGGATGACATGAACGATTTTGACTTTGCAGAAAATGACCAGCAGCGGCAGCTGTGGGAGGACATAGCAAAGGATAACAAGTTCGCGAAGAAGATGGAGAAGGCATTGAAGGAAGTCCTGTACATCGGGGACGGTGCCTTCAAGGTCACGATTGATACGACCGTCAGCGAGTTCCCCATCCTGGAATGGTATCCAGGGGAACGAGTTGAGATTGTCCGGAACCGGGACCGGGTGAAGGAGGTCGTGTTCAAGACGCCGTATAAGGCTGGCCATCAGCAGTATGTCCTATATGAGCATTATGGATATGGTTACATATACAACGAGTTGTACAAGGGTGACACTTCGGTGCCCCTCAATGCTATCGACGCCACCAAGGGCATCAAGGACACGAAGTTTGATGATAATGTCATCCTGGCAGTACCCTTGCAGGTGTATGAGTCCACCAAATATGAAGGACGCGGCGGCAGCATCTTTGATGGTAAGCTGGACAGCTATGACGCCTTTGACGAGGCCTGGTCCCAGTGGATGGATGCTCTGAGGGCCGGCCGTGCCAAGACATACATACCTGAGTGCCTTGTGCCGCATAATCCGGAGACCGGTCAGGTCATCAAGCCAAATCCGTTTGATGACCGATATTTTGCCTCTGATAACGACATGTCAGAAAGTGCGGATAACAAGGTCAACGTGGTGCAGCCGGCAATACCCCATGACAGTTATCTTGCATCTTACTGTACAGCACTGGACCTTTGTCTGCAGGGGGTCATAAGTCCCAGCACTTTGGGCATTGATGTCAAGAAGCTGGATAATGCTGAGGCTCAGCGTGAGAAAGAAAAGGCTACCCTGTATACCCGGAACGCCATCGTGGAGGCGCTGCAGGAAACACTGCCTGAGCTGGTGGGGGCAACCATCAACGCATATAACTTCCTGCATGGAAAGGCTGCGGAGGAGGTCAAGGTGGACATCCCATTCGGCGAGTACGCCAACCCATCCTTTGAGAGCCAGGTGGAGACCCTGGCCAAGGCCCGGCCCGGTGCTCCTATGATGAGCATTGAGGCCCAGGTGGAGGAACTGTATGGGGACAGCAAGGATGAGGCGTGGAAGCAGGAGGAGATTGCCCGGCTGAAAGCGGAGCAGGGTATTGCAGAAGTGGAAGAACCCGGAATCAGTACGTCTGCCGGTGGCTTCCAACTAAACATGGGGGGAGGAAAGGCATATGAAAGTCAAGGTAATGAACCGCCTGTACCAGATGAACCAGAAGGAGTACCAGGGGCTGCTGCAGGTGGCAAGTGAGCAGGTGCCATTCGGGATATACGCCATTGAGAAGCAGGGATATGCAGAGCTGCGCTGTGATAAGTGTAGCAGCGTCACACAGCTTAAGAGTCTGACACGGCAGTTTAAGGCGCAGGGGTTCAAGGTGCATGCAAATGGGAGGTGATGCCGTTGACAGAGTACGATATCGGCGCCGCCTTCAAAGCCATAGAGGATGAGCTGATTGCCTCCATGATTCGCAACATGGACCGACACCGGGCCGAGGAAACGAAGGAAGGCATTGAGTGGTCCATGTGGCAGGCCGAACAGTTGAAAGCCCTGGAGAAGTACAAGAGGGACAACCAGAAACGCTTTAAGGGCCGATTCCAGGACCTCAACAAAGAAATGGGGGAGCTGATACGGATATCCAGGCAGCGCGGTAATATGCAGCAGGAAGTCAAGATACTCGATGCCATCCGGAAAGGTTTTCCTGCTAAGAAAATCAGTCAAGGCGTCACGGCAGAGTTTTTCCGGCTCAATGACCGAAAATTGGAGGCCTTGATTAAGGCAACCACCAATGATATGCAGCAGGCAGAAACAGCCGTCCTTCGCATGGCCAACGACCAGTATCGGAAGGCCATCTTTAATGCCCAGGTATATGCCAATTCCGGCGCCGGTACCTACGAGAAAGCCGTTGATATGGCTACCAAGGACATACTTACCCGAGGGCTTAACTGTGTGGAGTATGCCAATGGTGCCCGTCATACCCTGGCGGATTATGCCGACATGGCCATCCGGACGGCATCCAAGCGGGCTTACCTACAGGGCGAGGGAGAGAAAAGGCAGGAATGGGGGATTACCACGGTCATCATAGCTAAGCGCGGCAATCCATGTCCTAAGTGTCTGCCCTTTGTCGGTAAAGTCCTGATTGACGACGTCTGGTCTGGCGGAAAGAAATCCGATGGGCCGTATCCCCTCATGAGTAAGGCCATAGCATCCGGACTGTATCACCCCAGATGCAAGGACAGCCATACAACCTATTTCCCTGGCATCTCCACGGCGGACGATACCTGGACTGAAAAGGAACTGGAGGCGGTCGGTCAGACCAATAAACAGGAGGCCGGGCAGCAGTATGTAAAGAGGCAGGCAGAGAAGTATGGACGGCTGGCGGAATATTCGTTATCACCAGAAAATCAGAAGCAGTATAAACAGAAATCTGAGAAATGGGAGAGGGAGGCAGGAAAGAGATACACGGTCTCAGATGAGATAAAGGTGCATCGGGATGATACACCTGAAAAAATGATAGATTTAGTAGATAAATACACAGAGGATGAATTTGTTGTGCTTAATGAGACGGCTGAGCATGCGTATGCGTATGACCCGGACACAGATACAATTGTAATCAATATGAAACACCCTCAGTATCCATATCAAGACTACAAGGAAATTATGCTCCATGAGCTGGCGCACAGAATTGACCAGAATGAGTTTGGAAGCCCTATGAGCACAGAGTTTTCGAATGCTATCACCGAAGTGGAAAAGTATTTAATGAAAAACGCTGAACGATATAGGAAAATGTTTGAACCGGGCGGAGAACTGGAGTATAATAACCTTATCAGCGACATGATGGGATGCATTACGGATAATTCAATTGTCGGTGGGGCTTTTCATGCTTCGCAATATATTGGCGTTCCGGGATACACAGAACTGGAGGTATTTGCCGATATCTTCTCTGCGTTGTATCAGGGGGATGATGATACTGTTAAATTCATAAAAGATGAGTTTCCGGATATACACAAAGCATTTCTGAGGGTTATAGGGGGATGATTCATGCTTAAGAAAGAGTTTGTTGATATGATGAGAGATGATGAGGAACTGCAGGAATTGCGCCGTAAAGTGTATTCGGTTACCGGGCAGCTTAAAGATATATCATTCCGTATTGGAGCAAATTACACTTATGAAGAATGGAAAGAGCAGCTGAGAAAAATTGTAGAAGAACACGAAACCACCAGTCAGTAATGGCCGGTGGTATTTTATTTGTTGCGATATCGCAACGGAAAGAAGGTGGAGATATGACCCCGGCAGTACAGATTACGGCAATTATATGCCTGACACTTATTATATTGTGTTGGAATGGAAAGAAGAAATGAGTGAAGCACGCGGGACTATCCCGGGTGTTATTTTTACGCCCAAACACGAGCATGGCTTAAAACTGCTGCGTGGCCAGCGACACTGATGACAATGGATGCAATAAAAAATTACAGGGTGACACCCTTAAAATGGAGGTATGGATGATGAAACGTATGAACTTACAGTTATTTGCTGAGCCCGCAGGTGGAGCAGAGCCGCCGGCAGGAGGTCAGAATCAGCAGCAGACACAAACTCAAACAGGACAGCAGGCATCCCCGGCAATTGATTATGCCAAAATCCAACAAATGCTGGAAGGGACTCTGGCCGCTAAGGAGGACACGGCCTTGAAAGCCTACTTCAAGCAGCAGGGGCTCAGCCAGGAAGAAATGGAACAGGCAATTGCCACATTTAAGCAGCAGAAGGCGGCCCAGCAGCCAGATGTAGGTGCAATCCAGCAGCAGCTCACCCAGGCTCAGGCAGTGGCTCAGAAGGCCATGATTGACAGTGCAGCCACCATGGCGGCAGTATCACTGGGGATTGATGCCAAAACAATTCCATATGTCCTTAAGATGGCCGACTTAAGTCAGGTCATGGGGCAGGATGGGAAAATCAACGATGAGGCGCTTAAAGCGGCTCTGGACAAGGTACTTGAGGACGTGCCGGCGCTGAAACCCCAGGCATCAGGCTCCACCGGGTTCATCCAGGTGGGAGCAGCCAGTGGGCAACAGCAGACGCAGGCGACAGACGACGCCCTTAAAAAGGCGTTCGGACTTTAATGAAAGAGAGGATTAAGAAATGGCAGTATATGATTATGCAACAACCTTTACACAGCTGCTCCAGCAGAAGTACGCAAAGGAATTATGCTCTGATGCTTTAACACAGAGTAACCAGCAGGTGAAGTTCATCAATGCCCAGACTATCAAACTTCCAAGGATGGCAGTGACTGGGTATAAGGACCATACCAGGACACCGGGATTCAATGTAGGCACCCTGAGTAATGACTGGGAGGCAAAGAAGCTGGAACACGACAGGGATGTGGAGTTCTGGATTGACCCCATGGACATTGACGAAACAAACCTGACCTTATCCGTGGCAAACATACAGAACACGTTTGAGACTGAACAGGCTATCCCGGAAAAAGATTCCTACCGCTATTCTAAACTTCATGCAGAGCTGACCACCTATTCAGGCCGTATTAGTACCGATGTGATTACGGCAGCCAATTTCTTGGAAGCATTTGACGAGGAAATGGCGAGGATGGACGAGGCCGGTGTTCCGGAGGAGGGGAGGATGCTGTATGTCACCCCAACCATGAATAAGATTGTGAAGGAGGCAGAAGGACTCCAGAGGGTTATGACCGTCGCATCCCCGTCCACAATCAACCGTAAGGTACATAGCTTGGATGATGTGACCATAAAGATGGTTCCGGCAGCCAGGATGAAGACGAAGTATGACTTTACAACCGGCTGTGTAGCTTCCGCTGACGCCAAGCAGATTAACTGGATTCTGATTCACACATCCTGTGTGGTCTGCCGCGACAAATACAGCTACATCAAGCTGTTCACCCCAGGAACGGATTCAAGAACGGCGGACGGATATTTGTATCAGAACCGTTGCTATGGCGACCTGTTCCTTCTGGAAAAGAAGGTGGAGGGATGTGCCATGAACGTAGAGGCAGCCGGAGCGTAAGGAGGTAGTATGAGAGCAGTTAAGGGAAATAAAGAGTACACCATTGATGAAAGCCAGCAGAAGTCCTATCAGGATGCGGGCTTTGATATTGTGGGTGATGACGGCCGGATAACCGCGTATGGACGCGGAAAGACAGTGCCTTATGATGAATACATGAAGGCGGTTAAAGAGATTGAGCATCTGCAAAACATAGCGGCTGAAAGATACACTGAAAACGAAGCATTGAAAGCAGAAATTGCAGCCCTCCAGGCCCCAAAGCAGGAACTGGCAAAGAAAGCAGAGAGTAAAAAGGCGGGTGAATGACATGCCCTATGAACCCTATGTCACATATGAGTACTACTGCGACGCATACAAGGGGGATGTTATCCCCATGGATGAGCTGGACAGGGCCCTTAAGCAGGCCAGCCGCCACATTGATTCCCTGACCTACAACCGTATTGTGGGCCGGGGATTTTCTAATCTGACAGCCTTCCAGCAGGATGTTATCCAAGAAGTGGTCTGCCAGCAGGCGGACTTTGAATGGGAGAACGCAGACGAGATTAACACCATCCTGCAGGGCTACAGCATCAACGGTGTGTCGGCACAGTTTGGCAGCAGTTGGAACGTATTTACAGACAAGGGTGTGGCTATGAAGCGAGATGTGTACGCCCTGCTGTCCCAGACGGGCTTGTGCTGCCGGTTAGCGAGGTGAACCATGAAATATCCATGTTTAGTGCCAAAACGGCTATGCAGGACGGATATACACGTCCATCTGGAATCAGAGGATACAGACAACCGCGGCCATCCAGAGAAGGTAGTGGACTTGGACCTAAAATGTAACTTCCAG
>Ga0129310_1000090_pt1 | contig 120235 bp, 108 predicted proteins | sample Go1ome_2_FD_94433 | JGI IMG/M metagenome (GOLD analysis project Ga0129310, IMG submission 94433) | Western lowland gorrila individual fecal microbial communities from Wisconsin, USA - Go1022A metagenome | ecosystem: Host-associated > Mammals > Digestive system > Large intestine > Fecal... | reverse complement strand
TGGCTTTTATGATTTAGCCACAGCCTATCAGTCTGTGCACGTCAACTATTGAAACCGCCGTGTACCGAACGGTACGCACGGTGGTGTGAGAGGACGGCGGTTAATCACCGCCTTCTACTCGATGCTGAAATTGTTAAATATGTCTTCCCAGGACAGCCGGGCCTGTGTCCGGGCAGCAAAAAAGGAGCCTGCAAAACTCCCGGTCCTGCGGTGCCCCTTTGATCTGTCACGAAACGTATATGCTTAAGCTACGCACACATTAACAGCCTGTAAGCCACGATTGCCATTGGTAATGTCAAAAGTAACGGACTGTCCATCCTCTAATGACTTGAAGCCATTGGAAGCGATTCCTGAATAATGAACGAAGATGTCCTCGCCATTCTCTGCGTTTGTGATAAAGCCAAATCCTTTTTGTGAGTTAAACCACTTAACTGTACCTTTGTTCATGAAAGATACCTCCTGTAATATAATATGTGTTTCTTGAATAAAAATAAAAATCACATATTTTTGTAAATCATCAACTCGTTCATGACTTACAAAAATATGTGAAATCAGAATTAATCAAAAATACTTTTTTAATATATCATAGGGGAGGGGATTTGTCAAGAGGGAAATTTATCGGCAGCCAGCGATTCCACCGCCAGAGATTCCAACGCCAGAGATTCCAACGCCAAAAGTTACGGTTAAAAGTCCCACCGCCAGATGTCCCATACGGAGAAACACCGGATAGGGGAGCTATCCGGTGTTTACTCAAGGGGAGTATAAATAATTAATAAGGATGAGGTCATGGTTTAAGGGAAACCATTTTTCCTCATATTATTTATAATATATTTTCAGGAAAAAAGCAACCTTATTTTGACGATATGGATGTTTAAAGCGGTGAACAATCCCTTGGTTTTATTGTATTTTCACTACGGTGTCTTTTTTGCTCCTCATTTTTGCGGGCAAAAGAGATGGTTTTTGACCGGAATGACATGGAATTATCGTGGCAAAGTCACAAGCGGACAGGGACTTTACTGTTAGATGGTGTGTGGACATATTAAAAAATTCATGAAAATTGCCAGAGATGGAAAAATGAACCCTGTTTAATTTTAGAATAAGAACAGACAGACGTTCTGTTTATTTTTTTGTTTTCTCTGGAATAAGAGGACTGCATTTATGCCATACTAAGGCTGTAACTAAAAAAACGTGTTTTTAGGAGGTAGTGAAGATGTCTAACAAGAATAACTACAACAACGACATGGAAAACAGCTCAAGAAATTGCAAGAACATGGATCAGCAGAATAACAGCCAGAACAATTCTCAGAACAGTTCCAAGAACAGCTCTCAGAACAGTTCTCAGAACAAGTCCCAGAATAGTTCTCAGAACAGCTCTCAGAACAGCTCTCAGAACAATTCTCAGAATTATTCCCAGAACAGCAGCCGCAACAGCAGCAGAAATGAGTCTAATTTCTAATCTGGCAGTTTGTTGTGCAGATCGATCCGGAGTAAAAAAGAAGGCCGCCGCCGTGATAAACGGCGGTCTTTTTTTGTTTCATAGGGTGCGCCCAGTAAAGGGATTGAAGTTCGGTGGGTGAAAGTCCCACGCTGTAAGGTATAAGCCGTACCGCAGCTAGCGAGTCTTGGGTGGGTAGTAGAGATACTGACTGCTAAGCGTAGACAGCGAAACTTGCAGGGCATAACTATATATAGCCTTGATATCAAAATGTAATTGGGAAGGAAGAGGTGCTCCTATTCACTGAAAGCAATACGGCTGTAAACGATAATGGCGAGAATACAGCCGCTTCCCCGGTTTTTTTAGGTTGGTCATGCAAGGAAGAATTTTAAGTCAACCGGGGAGGTCTGTCTGGATCCGGAGGAGTTGCGTACATCTGGTATGTGGAACAACTGAAGAAGGGAGAACCACAAAATACCCAGCAGAAGTCGGATGGCCGAATAGTACACAGAAGAAATAAAGTTGTGGAAGTCGAGAAGAACCTGTCCTCGCACCTGTCCTCGCAGGTCTGTCATGTAAAGTCATACCAAAGAGGAAACATAGTCTGTACACAGAGACGGGAGGAACTATGGAAACGAAATTGGCGAGAATCTCACAGCTGTCGAGCGAAAATCCAGACATGGTGTTTACGTCCATAGGACATCAGCAAGCCTGAACTCGTTTTATAATATCGTGCGATACAGGCTGTACTACTGGCTGAATAGAAGAAGCCAGCAAAAAAGCTATACAAAGGAAGGGTACAAAGAACTGATGAAACAGTTTCCGCTTGCCCAGCCACGTATTTATGTCAGTATATACAGATAGCAGTCGATGTATAAGCTTTACAGGGAGCCGAATGCGGGAAAGCCGCACGTTCGGTTCTGAAAGGGGTAAGCCACGTAAGGGGCTTATCTGCTTACTAAATGCCCTCTCCGCTCAAAGGAACGCTGGGATGCTCTCTGCATGGGGATTTTGTGGTTGCAGGCACTTGGACTGGGGCGAAAATCATGCTAGAATATGGGAAGATGCAGCGAATAAAATCTTCTGATGAAAGGTGACCAGCCATGATAAATATGAGAGGTCGACTGACTGCAAAATACCGGTCCATGGAATTGGGAAAAAAGATCCTGGTTATCCTTTTGTCCGTATCCCTTTTGCAGATCGGAATTATTCTGATGATATCCTACCACTTAAGCTCCGCCATTATAACGGAACAGACACAGGAACTGATCAGCGAGAGCCTGGAACAGAGTGCGGGGAATATAAGGGCAACATTTGAACGCTTTAACAGCGTGATACAGGAGATCTATACCAACCCGGACTATATTGACGACCTGAAGATCATCAATTCCTGGGACGGGGAGGATTATTACCGGTCTAAGCATTCCCTGGAGGACAAGCTGCGGGATATCATATATATGAACGAGGAGATCATGGGGATCGCCATTGTGGGGAAATATGGGGATGAGTGCTTTTATGACAGCGTGACCTTGTCAAGCCGGAAGCCGTATTGTTTCCCTCCCAACCTGAAGAATGATCCGCTGGTAAAGGATGCCATGAAGCAGAAGGGCAGTATTTATTCTCCCCTGACCAGTAAGAACGATGAGGAATATGGAAGCCACTCCTACTTTTTCATAGCCCACCCCCTTGCTGATTTTAACAATTACAAAAGGGGAGCCGAGGGCTGTGTGATTCTGTGTATTGATGAGAGCCGGTTCCGCAGGGTTTACAGCCAGGGAGGCGAGGAGTCCAACATTTCTTTTCTGGTGGATTGTTACGGCAACATGGTATCATTTCCCCAGCAGGGATACCATGATACCAACCTGTTTCCAGGGCGGTCCGGGGTGATGATAGGAGAGGAGGATATGGATGTCCTTAAAAAGGCGTCCTATGATTTTATCAGCAAGATCCATTACTTTCGTGCCGGAAACCTGTCTGTCAATGCCCTCAGCATTCTGAACGGGGAATTCTTTATTGTGAATATCCAGGATCTGAACTACTCCCTGTCTAAGCTGCGCTATCTCCTGATCATGATCTGTCTGGTGGCAGGGCTGGTGGGAGCAGTCTGTTTCCTAATTGTGTATTACATATCACAGGATACGGACCGGTCCGTGAAGAAGATACTAAAGGCCATGAACGAGGCCAATAGGGGAAACCTGGACAGCAAGGCGGTGGTGGAAGGAAATGACGAGTTTGCCAGGATCTCCGAGCACTTTAATGATATGCTGGCAGAGATCAAGAAGGCGAACCAGCAGGAGCGGGAGTCCATGGTCCGGGAGAAAAATGCAGAGATACGGTCCCTGGAAGCCCAGATCAATCCACATTTCCTTTACAATACACTGGATACCATCAACTGGCAGGCAATTGAACAGCAGCAGTTCTCCATCAGCCAGATGATCACAAAGCTGGCCCAGATCCTGCGCTACAGTATCCACAACAGCAATGAGATCGTGACGATCCGGACAGAGCTGGAATTTTTGAAAAAGTATATCTATTTACAGCAGCAGCGCTTTGACTACTCATTCCAGTGCTCCATTGATGCGGATGAAAAGGTGGAGGAGTGCTGCATCCACAAACTCCTGCTGCAGCCACTGGTGGAAAATACCATTATCCATGGATTTCCGGACAGCGGGAGGCCGGGGGAGATAGACATATCCATACAGTACACAGAAGAGGGAAATATTTCCATAGAGATCAAAGATAACGGCGTGGGCATGAGCCCTGATCTGGTGCGGCAGCTGAACTCATATGACGGCAGGGCTGACACCCTGGGCAAAACCATTGGAGTCAGGAACGTGATCACCAGGATCAAACTGTATTATGGGGACAAAGGGGATATCCGTTTTGACTCAGACTTGACAGGGACCACGGTGCGCATTGTGATTCCGGAAGTACATTAGGAAGGGGTGATGGGATGAGGATCGTTCTGGTGGAGGATGAACATAAAACCAGGAATGGCATTCTGAATATGATAAAGCAGTTTACCGCCCATGAGGTGGTGGGGGTTGGGGAAAATGGGCAGGAAGGATATGAACTGGTGAAAGAGAAGCAGCCGGACCTGATTATCAGCGATATCAGGATGCCGGTCATGGGCGGCCTGGAAATGCTCCAGAAGCTGTTTGATGAAAAGGTCAGGTTCAATGCAATTCTTCTCACCGGGTACTCGGACTTTGAATATGCCAGGAAGGCCCTCCAGCTTCAGGTGGTGGACTATCTCCTGAAACCGTTGGACGTGGAGGATTTTTTAAAGAATCTAAGCGCCGTGGAGACAAGGATCTGTAATACGAGGATCCAACAGGTTTCCGTGGAACAGCTGCTCATTAATTACAAGGAGTGCCAGGAAGAGCAAAAGGACTCAGTGCGCCTGGTGCTCCAGGAGATGCTTCACATGAATGACAAGACAGAACTGACCTTGTTTTTATTGTCCCCGGGAAGGATGTTTGTGGACCGGGTGGCGGAGTTTATGAACTGTACAAAGGAACTGCTGGAATCACTCTGCATTGAAAATTCCTGTGTCATCTCCGTGCCCGGGGAAAAGCGCATCCTGGTCATTGCGGCCGGCACGGAGAGAAACAGGGGGTTTAAGAACCGGTTTGCCATAAAGGTCCTGCCGGAGCTGGAGGAGATAGGGGCCTGTACCTGTGTCTGCCACCGGGTCTGGGGAATTGAAAATCTGTGGCCCGGGGTGGAACAGATGACAGGCTGGCTGCCCTATGCGTTTTCCCTTGATCCTGACAGGATGATCGATGAGGAGACGGTTGCACAGGTGCGCTACGGGCCATTGGAATATCCTGAGCATTTGGAGAAGTCCATGATCCGCGAACTTCGCAATGGCAACAAGAAGAAACTGGAGGAATACGGAAATAAATTTATCAGGGAGGTTGCGGACAGCAATGGCAGACCGGAAGAGATACGGGAGTGCGCCGTACGCCTGATCGCCAATGTGTTCAATGTGGCCAGGGAGATGAAGGAGTATTTTAACCAGGAAGAGAACATTCAATATTTTATTGAAATGGTCGTATTGAGTGAAAGCAGAAGCGAGGTCCATTACCAACTGGAAAAATTCATACATATGATCTCCAAAGAGCCGGGGGAAGAAATGCTCACGGAGAACGGCATGGTCATGAACGCGGTTTCCTATATACGCACCAACTATAAAGAGGACATCACACTGACGGATGTGGCCAGGATATGCAGGGTGACGCCGGAATACCTGAGCAGGATTTTTTACCGGGAAACAGGGATTAACTTCAGCGCTTTTTTACAAAATTTCAGGATCAGCGCTGCCAAGCGGATGCTGATGACCGGCAATTATAAGATCTATGAGGTGGCTGAGGCCGTTGGCTTTCATGACCAGAAGTATTTTATTAAGGTATTTAAAAAACTCTGCGGGGTGACTCCGTCAGAGTATAGGAAGGAATCCAGGTTATGAGCATAAAAAGGGTTATGCCTGTTGTAATAGGAACACTTATGATCTCCATCCTGATTGTATATGTCCAGTTCCAAAAGGATATCCCGGAGGATAAGTCTGCACAGGACCAAACCGCGGTCATCAAAGTCCTGTCCTGCTATGAGATCATGGGGCAGCAGGAGATATTAAGGCAGTTTGCGGATGAGTTTAATGAACAAAATCCAGGCCTGCGGGTGGAGATGGAATTTATTGACAAGGAAAACCTGAAAAAGGACATATGCCTGAGGGAGGAACGGGGAGATAAGGCGGACATGGTTATCTGCGACAGCCTGGAGATGGCCGGACTTCTTGACATGGATGTGCTGGAGGACATCACCCCCTACATTACCAAGGAGCGGAGGGCCAGCGTCATATGGCCGGATATGTGGCAGGCTGTTATGGATGATGGGAAATACTATGGGATCCCCTTTAGCTGCGATCCCTATGTACTGTTTTCCAATACCGGATATTTTGAGAAAAAGGCTCTGGATGTGCCGGATAACTGGAATCAGGTATTTGAAGTGTGCAACAGCATTGACAGCAGCGGGATTTACGGCCTTGGATTCGGCGTGCGGCGCACAGGGGATGGAGCGCGGCTTTACAGCAGCGTGCTTTACATATGCGGCGGAAGCTACTACAGTCTGGACAGCAGTCCGGGGATCAGGTCCCTGGAACTATTCGACACCCTGAAGAGGTGGGGCTATGTGGATAAAAATGTGATCAATTATACACAGACAGATATTGCGCGGGAATTTGCAGATGAAAAGGCAGCCATGATCATTGCCCCCATCAGCGTAAAAACCTATCTGGACCAGCTAAAGAGCGGTATATCCTACAGGATCACTGCGGTGCCCGGGGAGGTTAGGGAGGGGTATGTCCTGTCAGGGGACAATATAGGGATCCTGAAAAACGGGGACAGAGGCGCCCTTGCATTTATGGGGTATCTGTACCAGCCGGAGGTCAGGACGCGTTTCTTAAATGCCACAGGCACCCTTCCCCTGTTTCAGGCAGAAGCAGGAGAAGGCGGAAATGACAGGGATATGCTGCAGCTGAAAAAGGGGTTTGTCAACCAGGGGATTTTGTTAAAGAGTTACAATTCCTGGTTTGAGGTATCCAGCATCCTTTCCGAATATGTTTGCAGCCTGCTTACAAAGAAAAACATAGATGTGCCCGAAACTGCAAGGAACCTCCAGGATGAGGTGAGGGTTGCGATCATGAACCACTGATGCTTTTTGCGTCAGTGGTTAAAATTTTACCCTTTTTTCAAAAAAGTGGAATATACTTTGGCTGTTTGAAATGATACCATCAGTGTACAAAGAAAAATAAAGGAGAGGGAAAAATGAAAAGAAAATTGATCAGCGCGGCATTGGCCGCTGTTATGGTTTCCAGCCTGGCTGCATGCGGGGCCTCCGGGTCTGCATCCGCCACCGCAGCCCCGTCTGAGCAGCAGAGCGGGAAGGAGGAGACCGGGGCGTCATCAGGGGAAAAGAAGACTCTGACCGTTACATTTAAGGATGATGGCCAGGGAGAAAACCATCCGTGGTATGTATGGCTTAAGAAAAGCTATGAGGAATGGGACCAAAAGGATGGGATCGATCTGGAACTTGCCCCCATCACATCCTCTGAGGGGGATTATTATACCAAAGTTGCCCTGCAGCTGGCGGACAAGAATACCTGCCCGGACATTGTGATCGAGGATACCTTCCAGCTTCCAAGTGATGTAAGCGCCGGATACCTGACTAATCTGGACTCTTATGTGGCCGGTTACCCGGAATGGTCCGATGGGACATATTATGATTCTCTGAAGGCAGGTTCTGTTGCAGAGGACGGCTCTGTCTACGGTATCCCTTATTCCACGGATGCCAGAGGGATCTGGTACAACAAGGAGATCTTTAAGCAGGCAGGTCTTCCCCAGGAGTGGCAGCCGGAGAACTGGCAGGATATTTTGGACGCGTGCGCTGCCATCAAGGCCAATGTTCCGGATGTGATCCCATTCTGGTGTAATTCCGGTGTGGCAACCGGTGAGGCTACCTCCATGCAGACCTATGAAATGCTGCTGTACGGAACAGGTGAGCAGCTTCTGGATGAGAATGGAAAATGGATCGTAAAGAGCCGGGCCATTGAGGACACCCTGCAGTTTATCAGTGACATTTATACCAATGGCTACGGACCCTCCCTGTCCCTGGTACTTAACGGGCAGGCCACCAACACGGCCAGGCGCGAATATCTGCCCCAGCAGAAACTGGCAATGTCCATGGACGGAGCCTGGATCTGTGCAAACTGGGAGGAGACAGGCGCTTCCCCATGGCCTGAATACCAGGAGATCATGGGATTTGCAGCCATGCCCACACAGAACGGCGGCGGTGTGATCACCATGTCAGGAGGCTGGTCTGTTTCCATTCCTGAAAATTCCGATATGAAAGATGAGGCGTTTGCCTTTATTAAGAAATTAATGGAACCGCCTCTGTACACCGAATCCGTGATCGCCCAGGGAAGTATTGTCACCAGGACGGATGCGGCTGCGGATGAGGCATATACCTCCCTTCCCTTCCGCACGGAAGCAACCGACCTGCTGGAGGGAGCCTTCTTCAGACCACAGAACGAGCAGTATTCAGTTGTGACCAATAATATCCAGACCATGGTGGAGGCGGTTGTATCCGGCAGTACGCCGGAGGATGCCATGAACCAGTATGCCATGGATGTGGCCCGCGTGGTGGGGGATGACAATGTAGTGGAGAAATAAGTTCATCTTTCCCGGAAAGATGAAGCCTGCGGCGGATCGTGTAAGGCGCACATACCTATCATGTCATGCAAAGCATGAGGCGACTTACACAAGTACGTTCAGGCGTACCTGAATTGTGGAGCGGCGATCAGACGGATTACCCTCCACATTTTTATGAAAGGAAGAGTTGTCCAATGACAAACAGACAGGTATATAGTTGGCGGGAGGAGATGAGAAAATCCGTGCTTCTGCTCCCGGCAGTGGCAGTCTTACTGTGCTTTTTCATCGTCCCCATTGTATTGACCGTGTATTACTCGTTTACAAATATGGCGCTCAGCGGTTCCAATGCCAGGAATTTGAAGTTCATTGGCCTGGAGAATTACCAAAGAATGCTGACAGACCCCAGCACCATCACGGCTATCAGGAATACCCTGGTATTTTTGGCGGGCAGCCTGGCAGGACAGACCATCCTGGGGTTTGCAATCGCCTATTTTATGAAACAGAAGACCAGGGCTTTCCGCAGTGTGGTGGGCCCCTGTTTCCTGGTGGGCTGGGTGATGCCGGAGATTGTGGTGGCATTATGCTTTATGGCCTTTTTTAAGGAAAACGGAACCTTAAACGTGCTTCTGGGCGCTGTGGGGATAAAGGGCATTGCCTGGCTTTATGAACATCCCATGCTCTCGGTGATCATAGCCAACGTGTGGCACGGGACCGCATTTTCCATGCTGAATTTCCAGTCCGCCCTGGATAACGTATCCGGGGAGATAGAGGAGGCAGCCCGTGTGGACGGCGCCAACCGGCTCCAGGTTCTGATCCGTATCATTGTACCCTGCATCAAGGACAGCATTGCCACCAATGTGATGTTAAACACCCTGTCCACACTGGGGGTATACGGACTGATCTACGCCATGACAGGAGGAGGTCCTGCCAATAAGACCACCACCCTGCCCATTTACATGTACAATCAGGGACTTAAGGGAATGCAGCTGGGATTTGGAACTGCCATCGGAATGCTGATCCTTCTGGTGGGCATCATATGCAGCCTGATATATGCCAGGATCTTAAAATCAAAGGATTAGGGAGGAGCGCAGCATGAATAACAAACAGGTCAATTATCTGCATTATATTGTATTGAGTTTTATGGCGCTTACATTCCTTTTGCCCCTGGTGTGGCTGGTGGCGGCGTCACTGGACCCCAATGCCAGCGATGCCCTTAAGACCCCTGCGGCCTGGACCATGGGCAACTTTGTCAGTGTGCTGACGGAAAAAAGCAATCTGCGGGCTTACTGGGTGGGCTTTGTGATATCATTTGTGGAATCACTGGCAGTGGTCCTGCTGTCCTGCCTGGCCGCATATCCGCTGTCCAGATACAAATTGAGCTACAAAAAGGCATTTATGAACATCATACTATTTATGACCGCCCTGCCCATGATCGCCGTGATCGTCCCGGTTTATAAAATGTACCTGAGTCTGGGGCTTTTGGACAAAATCTGGGGAGTGATCCTGTACCTCTCGGCCTCATCCCTTCCCTACGGGCTGTGGCTGATGAAGAATTTTATGGACGCGGTTCCCCAGGAACTGGAGGAGGCTGCCTGGGTAGACGGGGCCACCACTATGAAATCCATTACAGGGGTTGTGCTGCCGTTAATGTTTCCGGGAATCTGCACCGTGTTTATCTACACGTTTTCCAAGAGCTGGGGCAACTTTTTTGTTCCGTATATCCTTCTCAGCTCAGCGTCCAAGATGCCGGCTTCCGTGAAGCTGTATCAGTTTTTCGGCCAGTATGGACTTATTGACTACGGTCCTCTGGCAGCTTATTCCATCATCTACACGCTGCCCTCCATCCTGCTGTACATATTGTCCCAGAATTATATGTCCAAAGGATTCAGTTTATCAGGAGCCGCAAAAGGGTAGAGTTTCAAGATTTAAGGAGGTTAGAAATGATCATGCTTCGCCAGCGGATAGGAAAGTTCCTTTCTTATCTGGAACAACAGATTTACCCCCTGACCCGGGAGGTAACGGATATACGCTTTATCAAGTCGGAGGAAAACTACAGGGGCAGAATGGATCTGAATGCTTCGGAATGGAAGCCCTTTGGCAGCGGGGGGATATGGGGAGGCCACAGAGAGTATTACTGGTTCGACCTTAAGGCAACGGTACCGGAATGCTTTGAGGGAAAATGTGTCTGCCTTGAGATCCTCACCGGAAAGGAAGGGGGATGGGACGCAACCAACCCGCAGTTCTCCTGTTATGTGGACGGCGTGCTGCGCCAGGGATTGGATGTCAATCACCGGGAGGTGGTCCTTTCCGAACATGCTGCGCCGGGGCAGGAGTACCGGATCGTTCTCTCTGCGTTCACAGGGGACCAGAATTTTAACTTAAAACTCAAGGCTTCCCTGAAGGTGCTGGACCGCCTGACCGAACAATACTATTATGATATTTCCGTGCCATATCATACGGCCTGCCTGCTGGACGAGGAGGACCGGGATTATATAACCATCATCAATATCATCAACCAGTCCGTCAATCTTCTGGATTTCCGCAAGGAGGGGTCGCCTGAATATTATGAAAGCCTTGCCAGGGCGCAGCAATACATAACAGAGGAATTTTATGAAAAACGGTGCGGCACCAAGGACAGGCCGACCATCTGCTGTGTAGGCCACACCCATATTGACTGTGCCTGGCTGTGGACCCTGAGGGTCACGCAGGACAAGGCTGTGCGCAGCTTTTCCACGGTGCTGGAACTTATGCGGCAGTATCCGGAGTATAAGTTCATGTCCAGCCAGCCCCTTTTGTACCAATTTGTGAAAAAGAACGCCCCTGAGATCTATGAGGAGATCAGGGAACGGGTCCGTGAAGGGCGGTGGGAGACAGAGGGGGCCATGTTTGTGGAGGCGGACTGCAACCTCTCATCAGGGGAATCACTGGTGCGCCAGATCCTGTACGGCAAGCGTTTTTTCAAGGAAGAATTTGGAAAGGACAATGTGGTCGTATGGCTGCCGGATGTGTTCGGCTACTCAGCGGCCCTGCCCCAGATCATGAAAAAGACAGGGATCCGGTATTTCATGACCACTAAGATCAATTGGAATGAATTCAACCGCATGCCCTATGATACGTTCATGTGGAGGGGGATCGATGGCACGGAGATCCTGACGCATTTTATGCCCACCAGGGATTATAAGGACACGGCGGACAATGCCAACAGGACCAACTTTTTCACCACTTATAACGGCTTTATCAATCCGTCCCAGGTCAAGGGATCCTGGAAACGGTACAGCCAGAAATACCTGAACCAGGAGACTCTGATGGCCTGCGGCTACGGGGACGGCGGCGGAGGGACCACCAGGGAAATGCTGGAAAACCAGAGGCGGCTGTCCAAGGGGATCCCGGGCTGCCCCAACACCAGAATGTCCCATGTAACGGAGTTCTTTGAAAAGCTGGAACAGGATATATGCCAAAACCCCTATCTGCCTGTGTGGAGCGGCGAACTGTACCTGGAATACCACAGGGGCACTTATACCACCATGGCACGGAATAAACGTTATAACAGGAAATCGGAGTTTGCCTGCCAGAACATGGAATGGCTGGGAGTGATGGAGGAATGCCTGCTGGGGGAGGAAGACCTGCCTGGCGGAGGGCATCCGGGAGGGAAGTATCCGGCCCGGCTGCTAAAGGAGAGCTGGGAGACCGTGATGAAGAATCAGTTCCACGATATACTGCCCGGTTCATCCATCAAAGAGGTATATGAAGATTCCAAGGCAGAGTATGAAGAATTGCTGGAACGTGCCGGGCAGCAGATCAGGGAACAGCTTCAAAGGCTGGCGGATCATGTGGATGCCGGAGCCGGGGACGTGGTGGTGTTTAATCCTTACGGCGCTTTGGGAGAAGGGATTGCGGAATTTTCACCGGGGAAGGGGAAAGAGGTAACCGGGCTTCGGGACGGCTCAGGAAAGATTCCGGTCCAGCAGACAGCGGAGGGCCGCTGCATCTTTGAGGCCCTGGGAGTGCCCTCAAGGGGGTACCGTACCTACGGGTATGGGGAGGAGAACGCCATGCCTTCGGAACTGACTGTCAGCGAGAGGGGAATGGAGAACCGGTACTTTATCCTGGAATTCAACGAAAAGGGCCAGTTTTCACGCATTTATGATAAGGAGAACAAGCGTGAGGTCCTGAAGCCGGGCCGGGCCGGCAATGTGATCATGAGCTACGAGGACCGTCCCCACAACTATGATGCGTGGGATATCAATAACTACTATACGGAGAAAAGCTGGGAAGTGGATCAGGTCTCATCTGTTCAGGTTACGGAGATGGGGCCGGTGCGCGCCGCGGTGCAGATCGACCGGCAGTACCTGGATTCAACCATTTCCCAGACTATTTACCTGTATGGCCATACCCCCAGGATCGATATACGGACCAAGGTGGACTGGAACGAGCACCTGATTATGCTGAAGGATATATTCCCGCTGGATGTCCATACGGATGAAGCGTCCTTTGAGATCCAGTACGGCAATGTAAAACGGCCCACCCATTCCAACACCTCATGGGATTTTGCAAAATTTGAGGTATGTGTCCATAAGTGGCTGGATGTGTCCGAGTACGGGTACGGGGTCAGCTTTCTCAACGACTGCAAATACGGCTGCAGCGTAAAGGACGGAGTGGTGGGGCTGACCATGTTAAAGTCCCCTCTGTATCCCAATCCGGATGCGGACAAGGAAAAACACGAGTTTTGGTATTCCATTTATCCCCACAAGGGGGACTGGAGGGAAGCCGGCACGGTGAAACAGGCGTATCTGTTTAATAATCCCCTGATGGCAGCTGTGAAAAACGGATCTGACCGCACCCTCCCGCCACAGTATTCCCTGGTATCCGTGGATGCGGATAATATTGTGATCGAAGTGGTGAAACAGGCGGAGGACAGCCGGGATGTGATCCTGCGAATGTATGAGTGCTTTAACCAGCGCACGGACACGCGCCTCACATGGAGGCTTCCGGTAAAGGGGGCTGCGGAATGTGATATGCTGGAGGCAGAGGAGAGGACGCTGGATGTGGCAAAGGAGGGAACCAGGCTCTCATTTATGCCCTTTGAGATCAAGACCGTGAAACTTATGCTTCAAAGCCCATAGAGAGCAGGGGAAAGTGCGCAAATACAGCACGGGAAATGAAGACGCCGTAACAGGCGGGTCAGTAAAAACCGATAATCATAGAACAATAGAATAACGGAACGGCTAAAAAGCCGGCGTGCAACCAAGTACGCCGGCTTTTTGGTGGTGTCCACGGCCCGAAGCCCCGGGATCAGGCCCGCCCCGCCCAGGTCCGCCCCAAAGTCCCCACAATCCCGGTTTGATCCTTCACCCCATGGACCACACCGCATATATTGATAATAGGACACGTCTGACAGGCTTTTTTGCCGGCCGGCCGTAAAGGAAAGGGCAGGTGAGTAGGAAATGACGACATTTCCAATGATATCATATAGACAATTTGACGAATGGCTGGAGCAGGGAAAAGTGGCCCAGCTGGTGGATCTGCGGGAACCGTGGATGTATGAGCATGACCGCTTGTGGGGAAGTATGAACATTCCCTACGAGGAGCTGGAGTGTAACATGGATCTTATCAGAAGGGACGGTACCGTGGTGTTCTATTGTGACCGGGGGGCGAAAAGCATGGTGGTCTGCCGGGACCTGTGGAGATTGGGCTATGATGCAGTGGATCTGGCTGGAGGAATGTTGAATTACCGGGGGAAATACATTGACAGAAGCCCGGTTTCAGCTATAGAATAGAAACCGTAAGTTTGAGTGATAAAAGCTGTTTTCAGGAGGATAAACCCATGAAGATAATGTTTGCATCGGATATACACGGTTCTGCGTACTATTGCAGGAGGATGCTGGATATATATGAAGGGACCGGAGCAGAGCGCCTGGTTTTGCTGGGAGATATTCTGTACCACGGTCCCCGCAATGACCTGCCAAGGGATTATGCGCCCAAGGAAGTCATTGCCATGTTAAATCCCATGAAGAATGAAATTTATGCGGTTCGGGGAAACTGTGATACAGAGGTGGACCAGATGGTGCTTGATTTCCCCATCATGGCGGATTACGGACTGTTTGTGATCGAGGGCAAAACCTTTTATGCCACCCATGGACATGTGTTTGACCAGGACCATCTTCCTCCCATGAAGGAAGGCGATATCCTTGTTCATGGACACACCCACCTTCTGAAAGCGGAGACAGTTGACAATACACCCTGCGGACGCATCACTGTGCTCAACCCAGGGTCTGTTTCCATACCCAAGGGAGGGAATCCCCATACCTATGCCATGCTTGTGGACGGGGTATTCCGGATCCTCACCCTGGACGGGGACCTGGTAAAAGAAATGAAGCTGTAATATGCGGAGAGGATAATTGATTGAAGACATATGAACTGATCGCACCCTGCCATTTTGGACTGGAAGCGGTGCTGAAAAAAGAGATACTGGATCTGGGATATGAGATATCCCTTGTGGAGGATGGCCGTGTTACCTTTATCGGTGATGATGAAGCGATCTGCCGCGCCAATATATTCCTGCGCACCGCGGAGCGTGTGCTTTTAAAGGCAGGGAGTTTTAAGGCAGAGACATTTGAGGAACTGTTTCAGGGTACAAAAGCCATTGCCTGGGAGGAATATGTGCCGGAGGATGGAAAATTCTGGGTTGCAAAGGCTTCCTCCATCAAGAGCAAGCTGTTCAGCCCCTCTGATATACAATCCATCATGAAAAAGGCAATGGTGGAGCGGATGAAAAAGCATTATGGCGTATCATGGTTCCCTGAAAATGGAGCCAGCTATCCCCTGCGCGTATTTCTGTATAAGGATGTGGTGACAGTGGGTATAGACACCAGCGGCGATTCACTCCACAAACGCGGATACAGGACACTGACCAGCAAGGCGCCCATTACAGAAACCCTGGCAGCCGCACTGATTATGCTGACCCCGTGGAACAAAGAACGCATACTGGTGGATCCCTTTTGCGGAAGCGGGACATTTCCCATTGAAGCGGCCATGATGGCGGCCAATATGGCGCCGGGTATGAACCGCTCCTTCCTGTCTGAGGACTGGAAGAATTTGATCAAGCGTAAATGCTGGTATGAGGCCATGGATGAGGCCAATGAACTGGTGGACAGGGATGTGAAGGCGGACATTCAGGGGTATGACATTGACGGTGATATTGTAAAGGCGGCCAGGGCCAATGCAGAGTCTGCCGGAGTGGACCATATGATCCATTTCCAGCAAAGGCCTGTCAGCGCTTTAAGCCATCCCAAGAAATATGGATTTATTATATCCAACCCGCCGTACGGCGAGCGGCTTGAGGAGAAATCCAACCTTCCAGCCCTGTACAGGGAGATCGGGGAGCGCTATGCTGCCCTGGATGCATGGTCCATGTACCTGATTACTTCCTACGAGGACGCGGAGCAGTACATTGGGCGCAAGGCGGACAAGAACAGGAAGATCTACAATGGTATGATGAAGACATACTTTTACCAGTTCATGGGACCAAAGCCTCCCAGACGCAGTCAGGAGAGCAGAGAGAATTGAGAAACAGCAATACCTTTATTTCATATACAGGCCAGAAGTGGCTGATATTGGCCCTGGCCGGCGTTTTGCTGGCGGGGTCTGTTTCCGGTTGCGGCAGTCTTGGGGCGGGAAATCCCCGGCAGGAGATGCAGCAGGAGACGCAGGAGAGCTTATCAGGCACGCAGGAGAACAGCGCCGGCCATACGGCCGGCCGGACTGACGGGGGAGAGACGGGAAAGGAAGAAGAACGGGAAAAAGAAACGAAGGAAAAGGATACACAGGAAAAAGAGACAAAGGATGAGTATAAACCATATATATGGAACCGGGGTTACGGACCGCAGGTAAAGCTGCCGGCTGCCTATGACTACAGGACAGAGGGAAGGGCGCCCCAGATCGGCAACCAGGGATCCCTGGGAACGTGCTGGGCCTTTGCATCCCTCACCGCTCTGGAGTCTTCCCTGCTGCCTGGGCAGAGGATGACATTTGCAGTGGACCACATGTCCATGCACAACAACTTTCTTTTAAGCCAGGATGAGGGCGGGGAGTACACCATGTCCATGGCCTATCTTCTGGCATGGCAGGGGCCTGTGCTGGAATCCGAGGACCCTTACGGGGACGGTTATTCGCCGGATGGTCTAATGCCCAGGAAGCATGTGCAGGAGATCCAGGTCCTGAAGGCCAAGGATTATGATGCCGTTAAACGGGCCGTATACCTGGAAGGAGGGGCGCAGAGTTCTCTGTATACCTCCATGAGGGATTACCAGAGCGAGTCCGTGTACTATAACCGGGAAACCAATTCCTACTGTTATATGGGCAGCGAAAAGCCGAACCATGATTCCGTGATTGTTGGATGGGATGACAATTATTCCAGGGAGAATTTTAATATGGACCTGGAGGGGGACGGGGCGTTTATCTGTACCAACAGCTGGGGGGAGGATTTTGGGGACCAGGGATATTTTTACGTATCCTACTACGACACCAATATCGGGGTTCATAATATTGTCTACACAGGCGTGGAGCCGGTAAATAATTACGATAGGATCCACCAGAGCGATCTGTGCGGCTGGGTGGGCCAGATCGGATACGGCCAGGACGAGGCATGGTTTTCCAATGCGTACAGGGTCGGTTCCGGGGAAATGCTGGCAGCCGCCGGATTCTATGCAACGGACAGTGATACCCAGTATGAGCTTTATGTGGCCAGACATCTGCCTGAGGCCGGGGATCCGGAACTTGAAAAGGCGCTGAACAGCCGCACACTTCTGGCACGGGGTAAGCTGGCCAATGCGGGGTTTTATACAATTCCCCTGGAAGAAAAAATACTATTGGATGATGATGAAAAATTTGCTATAATAGTTAAAATAATAACACCCGGGACCGTCCATCCGGTTGCCATAGAATATGATGCCGGGGACGGGATCGCTTTGGTGGACCTAAAGGACGGGGAGGGTTATCTAAGCCATGACGGCAATGTCTGGGAACATGTGGAGGAAACCCAGGGCTGCAATATCTGCCTGAAGGTTTACACCAAGTATAAATAATTGAAGTATAACAGATGAGGATCGGAAAAATGGGACACAGAATCATTTTTGCCACTGGCAATGAAGGAAAGATGAGGGAGATCAGAGCCCTCTTGGGAGATCTGGGGCTGCCTGTGCTGTCCATGAAGGAGGCAGGTGTGGACCTGGACATCGTGGAGGACGGAACCACCTTTGGGGAGAACGCTGAGATCAAGGCCAAAGCGGTCTGGAAGGTGACAGGCGATATTGTGCTGGCAGATGATTCCGGTCTGGCGGTGGATTACATCGGCGGCGAACCGGGGATATACTCCGCAAGATATATGGGGGAGGATACCTCCTATGAGATAAAGAACAGGAATATCATTGACCGGCTGAAGGATGCCGGGGGCAGGTCCCGCAGCGCCCGGTTTGTGTGCAACATAGCGGCCGTGCTGCCGGACGGACGGGTCCTTCATACGGAGGAGACCATGGAGGGAATGATAGCAGAAGAACCTGCCGGAAGCGGAGGGTTTGGGTATGATCCCATTCTTTTCCTGCCCGAGTATGGTCTGACATCGGCTGAGATCACCATGGAGGAGAAGAATAAGATCAGCCACAGGGGGAAAGCCTTAAGGGCAATGAAAGCGGCTCTTGAGAAAGTGCTTAAAAGAGAGATGGAGAGGACGCAGGATGAAAATATTAATTGTCAGTGATACTCATAGAAAAGACGGAAACCTGAAACAGGTCATTGCCCGGACAGGACATCTGGATATGCTGATCCATCTGGGAGACGCGGAGGGCAGCGAGCATATGATCGCGTCCTGGGTCAATGAGGACTGCGACCTTCAGATGATCCTGGGCAACAATGATTTTTTTTCCAATCTGGAACGGGAAAAGGACATTATGATCGGTGGTTACAGGACCCTTCTGACCCATGGACATTATTACAATGTATCGGTGGGCGCCGAGTACCTTGCAGAGGAAGCCAGGGCCAGGGGCTTTGACATAGCCATGTTCGGCCATACCCACAGGCCGTTCTATGAGGTGGACAGAAAGCCCGGGGATAAGGATCTGATCGTGCTGAATCCTGGCAGCCTCTCCTATCCGCGCCAGGACGGACACAAGCCGTCCTATATGCTGATGGAGATCGATAAGGAAGGGGAAGCCCATTTTTCCCTGAATTTCCTGTAAATTCGGGCAGAAGAAAAGATAAAATACTTATTGACATTCTCATAGGCATAGTATATAATAACTCTTGCGTCTTAAAGACGGGAGAGAATGACGGGTATATTATGCCGGTGCCGGGGTGTGGCTCAGCTTGGCTAGAGCGCCTGGTTTGGGACCAGGAGGTCGCAGGTTCAAATCCTGTCACCCCGATTTTCAACTCAATAAATTGCATATATGCAGGTGTAGTTCAATGGTAGAACACTAGCCTTCCAAGCTAGATACGTGGGTTCGATTCCCATCACCTGCTCTGAGAGAGAAGCCTTACAGGGCTTCTTTTTTTGTATTATAAAACAGTGTTGGCATGATGAGATCCGGAAATGTTTGTGAACAAAGTAGCAGAGATAAGGAGGAAATTGTTAACAAGTTTCAAACAATTTATTTTAAAAGGAGTAATTATTACATTGATTGAAATAAAGTTTCGTTATATAATGGATTTATTGACAATTTAGTTTCATTTCTTATAATTAAAAGTGAGGACGGGATATGATGAAAAATGTATTGGTAAGACTGCAGGAGTACAGGGTACAGGCCAACGGAGCGGAGAAGGACCTGGTCCGGTATCTGCTGGAAAAGCCGGAGGAAGCATCCAAACTCAGCATCCATGTTCTGGCTGAGAAGACCTATACCTCGGCGGCCACGATCATCCGGCTGTGCAAAAAGCTGGGATTCAGCGGCTACAAGGAATTTAACAGTTCCCTGAATTACGAGCTTGCACTGCGCAGTGAAGCGCGTAAGGACATCAGCACGGAAATCAGCCGGGATGACGGACTGAAGGACATTGTGGATAAGGTTACTTACAGAAGCATACAGGCGTTGGAGGACACTCGCAAATTAGTGGACCTGGACGAACTGCAGAACTGTGTGGACATCATTGAGAAGGCTAAGACCGCAGGGCTGTTTGGGATCGGATCCTCTCTGCTGGCAGCCAGGGATATGTATCTTAAGTTCCTCAGGCTTAACAAGCCCTGTATCTGCAATGATGACTGGCATTCCCAGCTGGTGTGCGCCAGGAACCTGACAAAGGAGGATGTGGCTGTCATATTCAGCTACTCAGGCCTTACCAGGGAAATGCTGACCTGCGCCAGGGTGCTGAAGGAACAAAACGTTCCCATTATCACCGTGACCCGGTTTGCGGAAAATGATCTGACACGTCTGGCTGACTGCAAACTGTATGTGTCTGCCAAGGAACTGCTGGTGAGGACAGCGGCAACCGCATCCAGGATATCCCAGCTGAATATCATCGACATCCTGTTTACCGCATATGTGAAGAATAATTACGAAAGAAATATTGCCAGGCTCAAAAGCAATGTGATAACAAAGGACATTATATAAGTTCATTTTCACATCGGATGTCCTGAACAGTTACGTATATTTTAAGGAAGGAAGGACGATCATGGAACTCTTAACCTATAACCAGGCATATGAAGCCCAGGTGGTGGAACTCTGGAACCAGGAGCTTTTCGCCGACCCCATAACCGTACATAAATTCCGCCGGCAGGCACTGTTGGACGACAACTTTGATTCGGATCTGTGCTATGTGGCCAGGGAGGATGAAAAGACAGTGGGATTCCTGCTGGCCACCAAACGTAAATTTCCTTATCTGGAACGCGGCACAGAGCCGGAGCGGGGATGGATCAATGTGATGTTTGTGGCAGGGGAATACCAGGGAAAAGGGATTGGCACTGAACTCCTTTTGAGGGCTGAGGGGGATCTAAAGGCAAGGGGAGCAAAGAACATCACCCTGGCAGCCTATAGTCCCAGTTACTTTTTCCCGGGTGTGGATACTGAGAATTACCCTGGGGGCGCTTCATTTTTTGAAAAGCATGGCTATGTACAGGGAAAGACCAGCTACTCCATGTGCAAAGACCTGCACGGCTACCGCCTGTCGGATGAGACAAAGAAACGGTTAAAAAAGGCAAATGAGGCAGGTTTTTGTTTTAAGATGTTCACTTACCAGTACGCGGTGGACCTGCTGAATTTTGCCCGGGATGAATTTGGCGGGGGATGGAAACGCAACTGCCTGCTGACCATGCAGCATGACCGGGCAGAGGACTGTATCCTGCTGGTCCTGGACCAGCAGGATCAAATATGCGGATTCTGCACCAGGATGATCGATGAGAATCCCATGCGCTTTGGTCCCATTGGGACAGCGGAGCGTGTGAGGAATCAGGGGCTTGGCAGCATCCTTTTTGACCTGGCTCAGCTGGAGATGGAAAAGCGGGGGATCTATCACCTGTATTTTGTATCCACGGATGAACCGGGGCGCAGGTTCTATGAACGACATGGAGTTCATGTGTTCAGGACATTTAAAGATTACCGGAAAAATCTATAGGGGAGGGAACAGGATATGGAAATTGCAAAACGCGTGGTGAGTATTGGAGCCCATTCATTGGATGCTGAACTGCTGGGAGGGCCTTTGGTCATAAAATATGCAAAGCAGGGCAGCCGCTGCACCCTGATTCATGTGACACAGGGCAGGCTGGAGGATCCCAATGCGGCAGAAGAGGAAAAGCAGGCGTATCTGAAGTCGCTTCTGGACCAAAACCAGAGGGCGGCCAAGGCTCTGGGCGGGGATACCATCTGGCTGGGATATGTGTCCAGCAGCATGCCCTCCCTGGAAGACTTTGCCGGACGCTTGGAAGAATATTTTGAGGAGGAGAAAGTGGAACTGGTCATCACGCACTGGCGCGGTTCCATGCATCCAAGACATATCAATACCCATGACGCAGTGACATTGGCAGTGAAGCATTTAAGGAAAAAAGGAAACCCCATCCGTCTTGTGTACGGGGAGACCTTTGAGGATCTCCAGGGCTTTATCCCCCAGGCATATTACAGCCTCAGTGAGGAGGAGACGGACCAGTGGTTCAGGGCCCTTAAGGAGTACCAGGTATTTAAGGGGGAGATCAATGATTTCCCATATATTCCTTATTATACTACCAATCTCAAGGTAAGGGGAATTGAATCAGGAAATGACTGCAATACAGTGGGCTATATGTATGCAAGCCAGATAGAGGAACGCTTATGGTAGGGTTGAAGGGAAAAGATAAGGAAGTATTATCCGGTTTAAAGACAGAGAGCAGGAACCCCAGGACACTGGACCTGGACCTGATGAGTGTGGGGGAACTCCTGACCGTGATGAATGAAGAGGATAAAAATGTCATTGAGGCGGTAAAACAGGCGCTGCCGCAGATCCAGGAAACCGTGGAAGCGGTCATCTGTGCGCTGAACAAGGGGGGGAGGCTGATCTACGCCGGAGCCGGAACCAGCGGAAGGCTGGGGATCCTGGACGCGGTGGAGTGCCTGCCCACATTTTCCACCACGGACGAGGTGGTGGGGATCATGGCAGGAGGTGAGAAAGCCTTTGTCCACGCCCAGGAGGGGGTGGAGGATTCCAAAGAGGAGGGCAGAAAAGACCTGGAGCATTTAAAGGTGGATGAGCGGGATGTGGTGGTGGCCCTTTCTGCTTCCGGGCGCACCCCATACTGTATCGGCGCATTGGAATGTGCAAGGGAAGCAGGCGCATGCTGCGTGGGGCTTTCCTGCAACCGGCCGGCAGAGCTTACGGATTATTCGGATATCGCCATTGAGGTGGACGCCGGTCCTGAGATCCTCACAGGGTCTACCAGGCTGAAGGCGGGTACGGCTGAGAAAATGATCCTGAACATGATCTCTACCGCGGCCATGGTGGGGATCGGGAAAGTATATGGAAATCTTATGGTGGATATGCGGGCCACCAACCTGAAACTGGTGGAGCGGGCCAAACGGATCGTGTCCATGGCCTGCGGCTGCACGGAGGAGACAGCACAGGCAGCCCTTGAACTGGCGGATGGAGGGATCAAGGCAGCGATCGTCATGATTCTGACAGGGATAACGGCAAAAGAGGCAAAGGAACGCCTGGAGATTCATAAGGGATTTGTGAGGAAATGTTTGGATGGTACACACGGCCGTGACTGAAAGGAGGAACTGCAATGGCAGATTTGTATGTAAGGATTGACGACAGGCTGATACATGGACAGACCATCGTGGCGTGGTGCCCCACTCTGCAGATCAAGGAAATCGTGGCGGTGGATGATGTGAGCGCCAAGAATCCCATGCTTAAGACCATTATGACCATGGGGGTTCCGGGCACGTACAAAACGCATATTGTTACAACAGAAGAAGCCAGGGAGATATTGAAAAAACCGGGAAGCGGCAACCGGCTGATGATCGTAAAACAGCCTGAAGTCCTGACCGCGCTGAAGGAGGAGATCGCAGGAGCCAAGGCGGTTATGCTGGGAAACCTGGCTAAAAAGGAGGACTCCAGGCACAAACTGGACGGAGCCACGGGAATCTTTTATCTCAGTGACCGGGATGTGGAGATCCTGGATGGATTTGCTGCTGGCGGACTGGATGTATTTTTCCATCAGCTGCCAACTTCAGCCAGGACCACGTGGGAAGCGTTTAAGAAAACAATTTAGCGTATAGGAGGGGAAGAAATGAGTGTCATACAGATTATAGCGATTTCACTGTTTGTGTATCTGGGTTCCATTGGCTCCATTGTGGGAAATACCATAGGGTGGTACACCCTGGGAAGACCCCTGGTGGCTTCCTTTGTGGTGGGCGTGATCATGGGGGATCTGCAGACAGCCATGATCGTGGGCATTGCCCTGCAGATCATGTACATGGGCAATGTGACTCCCGGCGGCGCCGTGGCCTGGGACTTGTCCTATGCCACCTACATTGGTACGGCCGGCGCCCTGGTATTTGGAACCGGCATGGAAAGCACACAGGTCATCGGCCTGGCCGTGGTGTTTGCGGGAATCGGCGGACTGGTGGGACAGATGGTATGGAACCTATCCTATGCCCTGAACCTGCCTTTAAACCGCCTTGCCAACAAGTACGCAGAGGCTGGTGAGACCGGAAAGATGTATATTCCCAATGTTGTATGCGGGCAGCTGATCGGTCTGGCCTGCCGTTTTATTCCGGCAGTGATCCTTCTGACCACCATGACAGCCGCATCGGCGCAGGCGGATTTTGCGTCCATGATACCGGGCTGGCTCACAACCCTGCTCAGCACCTTTGGCGGCATGATGGCGGCTCTTGGAATGGGGATCATCATCTCGTTCCTGTTAAAAAAGCAGTGGCAGATATGCATTTTCCTGCTGGGCTTTGTACTTGTAACTTATTTTAACTTAAACACCATGGCGGTGGCTGTGATCGCAACCCTGCTGGCAGTGATCTACTATGTGTTTCAGATTGAGCAAAAGGAGGCAAGGGCATGAGCAGGCAGTTAAGCAAAAAAACATTGGATCAATCATTCTGGAACTGGTTTTTCTGGAACGGCTGCTCCCAGCAGGCGGAGAGTATGCTGGGCATGGCCTTTGGCCAGTCCATGGCTCCTGTTGTGGAGGAACTGTATGACACCAAGGAGGAAAAGGCCCAGGCTTTGAAACGCCACGTGACCCTCTTTAACACAGAGGCACAGGTAGGATCCATCTGCAACGGCATTGTATGCGGCATGGAGGAAGCCAATGCCAATGGACAGTGCACGCCGGATGTGATCAACACCGTAAAGGTGGCTCTGATAGGCCCCACATCCGCCATTGGCGATTCACTTTGGGTGGCCACCATTATCCCCATTCTCCTGACCATATGCATGTCCATTTCACAGGGGCTTGACAGTTCCATGGCATGGGTGGGGGCTGTCATCTATCTGCTGGCTTATCCGGTCCTGACCTGCATCCTGTCCAGGAAATTGTTTTACTTTGGGTACAAGTCAGGTCTGGAGGGCATGTCCGGATTTATGGCAACCGGTAAAATGGATATTCTCACCAACTCCATGAATTTCATGGGACTTTTGGTAGTAGGCGCCCTGACCGCGTCCTTTGTCAGCTGCTCCATCCCGTTCCAGATTGTAAAGGATGTATTTGATGCGGCTACCGGGGAGGTGCTGGCAGGACAGGTGATATTTAACGCAGACGCCACAATCAACAACATTTTCCCAAGGCTGGTGCCTTTGGGGCTGACCCTGGGCGTATACTGGCTGTACGCCAAGAAAAAGTGGTCGCCCCTTAAGCTGATGGGGCTGATACTGGTCCTGGCAGCCATACTGACCGGTATTGGGTATATGAGCGGGTTCTACGCATAGCCGGCCGCCCTCAGGGCAGCTGTCTTAAAAAGGGGAGTAAACAATAGAAACCAGGAGGAGCTTAAGTGACAGGACTTGTAGTGACAGGCCACGGGCAGTATGCGCAGGGAGTGATGAGCGCCATCGAGCTGGTGGCCGGTGTACCGGAACAGGTACAGGTGGTTAATTTTGTAAAAGGGGAGGGCATAGAGGAACTGAAGTCCCATATGGTGCAGGCGATTCGCGACCTGGAATCGGATGATGTGCTTCTTATGACCGATATCCTGGGCGGATCGCCCTTTAATGTGGCGGTGCAGCTGCTGGCGGAACCGGTTGGAAAAAATCTCAAGGTGGTGGCGGGAGCAAACATGGCATCCGTTGTCCAGGCCGTGTTCATGCGGGAAAATGTTCCCTTTGAGCAGCTTCCGGGCCAGGTGATCCAGGCGGGCAGAGAGGGAATCGTGGATGTGTCGGCTATGATGGAAGGAGCCGTGTAGAGGGACTCCATGCGCCTTACAAGAAATGCCGGAAGATGCTTTAGCAGTTCTCTTTAAAGAGGTTCAAAAAGGGTCTTCAAAAAAAATATAAAAAAGTGCTTGCAATCTTCAGAAACCTATGGTAAACTATCTCTCGTTGACAACGGTAGACGGACAAAGTGTGACATCATGGTAAGTTGTCAGCGAGTGTGAGTCTGTAGCTCAGTTGGATAGAGCAACGGCCTTCTAAGCCGTGGGTCGGGGGTTCGAATCCCTTCAGGCTCATTGAGCGCAAGCTCTGAATTGAATAATTATGTATGGTGGGTATGGCGAAGTTGGTTATCGCGCCAGATTGTGGCTCTGGAGGCCGAGGGTTCGAATCCCTCTACTCACCTTTCCCTTATGGGAATTTTTTTTTATCTGGATATTTTATCTGAGATTTTTGGGCCGTCGCCAAGCGGTAAGGCACAGGACTTTGACTCCTGCACTCGAGGGTTCGAATCCCGCCGGCCCAGTTAACATAATTGACAGGGCAGCTGTTCTGCCCTGACCAGCAGATGTACCGGTAAAGGTATGTCTGCTTTTTTGTTTCTAAAAATTTGTTCCGCCGAGAAGAAAGGAATATAAATTTTATGGATTATACAGAAAGCCATCACAGAATACTCACAAATTCCAGGTATGCTGGTTAAATGTGGAAATCTTGAGAGAAACAGGGAGGTAGGGTCCGCAGGATGACAAATGAGCAGTATTACGATTTTATCAAGCCTTATGAGGATGCCAGGCGCGTTCTGAACACCCGCATGGAGGTGTTAAACCACACCCTGTATAAGGAACGGTCCGTTTCCGGCCCCATACACAACATCCAGAGCCGGATCAAGGAAAAGCGGAGCATTGAGGAAAAACTCAGGCGTTTGGGGTTTACGGACAGTATGAACAATGCCAGGAATGAACTCCAGGATATTGCGGGAATCCGCGTTATCTGCTATTTTGTAAATGACATTTATAACATGGTGCATATCCTCAAACGACAGACCGATCTGGTCCTGATCAAGGAAAAGGATTATATACGGGTTCCAAAGCCTAATGGTTATCGGAGTTACCATCTGGTCCTGGGCATTCCAGTATACTGTCTGGACACCATGGAGTATTTTCCGGTGGAGGTGCAGTTTCGGACCATGGCCATGGATTTCTGGGCCAGCATGGAGCACCGGGTGTGCTATAAAAAGAAACCGGAAAACAAGGAGTGGCTGGAGCAGGAATTCTGCCGTTATGCCCGAATCCTTAAAGAGATAGAGAGCGAATTTGAAATCCATAATGAAAGAAAATAAAGTGCTTTATAACCGGCATTCAGGGATTTTTCCCCGGATGCCGTTTTTTTCCCGCTTTTGTACATAATAATGGGTAAGGATTTCCATGATAAAGGATATGGAGGTAACAGTTATGCAGAAAATATGGATATGCGGGGCCAACGGGCGGGTGGGCAGAAAGATGACGAAGATCTTAAAGTCCCAGCCGGTGGAACTGCTTTTAACAGATATGGATGACCTGGACATCACGGTTTCCAGGGATGTGATGGAATATGCCAATATTAACAGGCCCCATTTTATTGTAAACTGCGCGGGAATGACGGACCTGGGCCAATGCGGGCAGAACAAAGAGGAGGCCTTTAAGGTCAATGCCCTGGGAGCCAGGAACCTGAGCATAGCGGCCAGGATGGGGAAGGCCAGGCTGGTGCAGTTTTCCACAGATGATGTGTTTGACGGTAACAGCCGGATCCCCTATACGGAGTTTGACACTCCGGCGCCTCTGACCGTGTATGGAAAATCCAAGCTGGCGGGAGAAAATTTTGTAAGGGAATTCTGCAGCCGCCATATCATTATCAGAAGTTCATGGATCTTTGGGGAAGGAAGCCCCTATCTGGAGACCATACTGGATATGGCTCAGAGGGGCAAGACCATACAGGCGGCAGGGGACCAGTTCGCGTCTCCCACAGGGGCAAAGGAACTGGCTGAAAAGGCCGTGGAACTGATGTATCACGGGGAAGACGGCCTTTACCATGTGACTGGCAGGGGGATCTGCAGCCGCTATGAGTTTGCCAAGGCTGCGGTAAGCCTTTTGGAACTTGATACCCAGACCGGTATTCGGACCGGTGCCCGTGTGGTGGAGGTAAACTCGCCTGAGGACAGGCTCAGCGCCATGAGGCCGTCATACAGTGCTCTGGATAACATGATGCTCCGCATATCGGGCATTGAGCAGCTGCCGGAATGGCAGGTTATGCTGGAGGCGTTTATGGAGCGCCGGAAAAAGAGGCGGGAGGGACGGCTGGTCAAATGAAAGAAAAGAGGAAAATAGGTCTTACAACAGCTATTTTTATCGGGCTGATACTGGGCGCTGTCACGGGGATTCTGCTTCATTATGTGGTCCCCGCCGGACCGGTCCGGGACAGCGTGGTTATAGACGGTATTTTTTATGTGGTGGGAAACGGTTTCCTGCGCCTGATGCAGATGCTGGTGGTCCCACTGGTATTCTGCTCCCTGGTGTGCGGCAGTATGGCCATGGGGGATACAAAAAAGCTGGGGAGAATCGGGGTAAAGACACTGGGATTCTATCTTGTGACAACAGCCCTGGCCATCACTGCGGCCATTCTGACCGCCAATGTGATCGATCCCGGCAAAGGGCTTGACATGACCTCCATTGAGACAGCGGACGTGGCCATTGGGGAGCGCGCCAATCTGGCGGATACCCTTCTTGCTATCATCCCCACCAATCCCCTCCATGCCCTGGCAAGCGGTGACATGCTGTCCATCATCCTGTTTGCTCTGTTCGTTGGTGTGATCCTGGCAGGCCTGGGGGAGAGCGGGGAGACTGTGGGGAATTTTTTCAGCCAGTTTAATGATGTGATGATGCAGATGACCGTAATGGTCATGAAGCTGGCCCCTTACGGCGTGTTCTGCCTTACGGCCAGGACCTTTTCCGGCATTGGCTTTGATGCCTTTGTGCCACTGCTCAAATATATGGCCGGAGTCATGATCGCCCTGGCTATTCAGTGCCTGGTGGTCTATATGGTGATCCTAAGGGTATTTACAGGCCTTAGTCCGGGTAAATTCTTAAAAAAGTTCCTGCCTGTAATGGGATTTGCCTTTTCCACAGCCACCTCCAATGCCACCATACCCATGTCCATTGACACACTTCACAGAAAAATGGGAGTTGCCAAACGGGTATCCTCCTTTACCATTCCTCTGGGAGCCACCATTAATATGGACGGCACGGCCATTATGCAGGGCGTGGCCGTGGTGTTTGCCTCACAGGCGTTCGGCATTCACCTGGCCATGGCTGATTACCTTACAGTCATCCTCACAGCCACCCTGGCGTCCATAGGCACGGCCGGAGTGCCCGGGGTGGGACTGATCACCCTGTCTATGGTATTTGCCTCTGTGGGGCTTCCTGTGGAGGCTATTGCGCTGATCATGGGCATTGACCGAATCCTGGATATGAGCCGGACTGCGGTGAATATTACGGGGGACGCGGTGTGCACTACCATTGTGGCCAGCCAGGACGGGGCGGTTGACCGGGAGGTGTTCAATGACCCGGAGGCCGGGGCGGGAATGGAGGAGTGAATCCGGGAGTCAGGAGCGGTCTGGGGAGAAAGGGAGCGGACCGGGGAGAAAGGAACGGACCGGGGAGAAATTTCTTGACGTTCCCTGCTGCGGATTTTATACTGGTACCAGGAGATTCCGAGAGTACACGGAGAAAAGGCAGGAGGATGTCATGAACGTATTTGGGATGGAGTTTAAAAGTAGGGAAGAGAGGGAGCGGGAGGAACAGGAGTACCTGTACCGCATTTTCCCTGGAGGGAATGAGCAGAAGGACCGGGTGGAAAAAGAACTGACATCCAGGCTGCCCGGCCTGGACGGCAAAGGACTGATGCTCTATTATATCCTGCTGCGGGATGCCATGACGGGCAGGGATGGGATGTGCTTTGAGGATGCGGCGGCCAGGATATCCAAGAAACAGCGCATTCTAAAGGCAACGCCTGAGATGCTGTCAGTGGTAAGGGCTGTTATGGATGAAAATTCATGAGGACAAAGACGACAGTGCTGAACGTACGGTTTCCGGGTGTGTGGGGATCCTCTCCTTCATGCTGGGTAAGGACCATATAAAAGCAGTGCGGATCTTTTGGACAGCCATGAAACTGTGAGCAGGGAAATGCTGGATGAGAAAAAAGCAGATGAGGCCATCACCATCTATCAGTCCAGATTCCCTGACCTTAAGATGGCGGCAAGTCTTAAGAGTAAGCTGAAGGTGACAGAGGACAGCTGAGGTTTTATCCTAAATTTATTCATATAATTTGTACATATAATTTATATATACAAAAACCCCGCAGATATCATACCTGCGGGGTTTTATTCATGCGCCAGAGAAGATTCGAACTCCCGACACTACGGTCCGTAGCCGTATGCTCTATCCAGCTGAGCTACTGACGCATGCTGCTGTTTTGTTTCCTCAACAGCGCAAAAACTAGTATATATGAGTTGGACAGAAATGTCAATGGTTTTTTGAAAAAAATTAAAAGTATTGAAAACAGATTTTGCCTATGGTATCATTACTTTCATAAAGTTAATTTTTCGGATGAGGATGCATTGGCGCAGAAAACAGGTGTACTGCGTCTTTTTGTGTATGAGGCCGAACAAAAAGGAGGAGAATCTATGAAAAGAAAATTGAGCCTGGTTCTTTCACTGATGATGGCAGCCAGCCTGGCGCTGTCCGGCTGCGGAGGCGGCAAGGGAGGGGAAGCATCCAAGGCGGAGTCCGGCGCGCCGGCTGAGAGCAGCGCTGCAGACGGCCAGGGGACATCCGGCAGCGTGGGGGATACCAGCATTGATACCACAGGTTTTCTTAATGTGGCATTAAATGCGGATATCCAGACAGCAGATATGCAGAAGACATCCAAGGATTATCAGATCCCCATTAATATTTATGACAGCCTTTGTGAGATCAAGGTGGCGGATGACGGCACTTCCTCCATCCAGCCATGTCTGGCGGAGAAGTGGGAAATCAGCGATGACGGCATGGAATATACCTTTTATCTGAGAAAGGGCGTCAAGTTCCACAACGGAGAGGAACTGAAGGCCAGCGATGTCAAATATACATTTGAGCGTATGCTTACAGTGCAGGGAGGGACCAACTCTGAGTTCCTGGACCAGATCAAGGGGGCGGGCGCGCTTTTTGAGGGCACAGCCACTGAATTGGAGGGATTTGAGCTTGTGGACGATTATACCTTCAAGCTGATATTGGAGGAGCCCTATTCCGGTTTCCTGGCATGTATCTCAACCCCGGCTGTTTCCATTTATAACGAGAAAGCCACCGAGGAGGCGGGGGACCAGTTCGGCCTTGACCCGGCCCTTACAGTGGGGACCGGTCCATTTAAGTTTGCCAGCTGGACCTACAATGACCAGCTTGTACTGGTGAGGAACGATGACTATTTCCAGGGCGCAAGCCAGCTTCCCGGCGTTGTGATCAAGATCGTGCCTGATACGGAGACACAGACCATGATGTTTGAGAGCGGCCAGCTGGATCTTCTGGACATGGATTATGTGACAGAGCAGATCGACCGCTTCCAGCAGTCTTATCCGGACCAGCTGGTATCAGGCCCGCGTTTGGGAACCACCTATTTCACCATGAATCAGAAGCTGGAGCCATTTAACAACCTGCAGGTAAGAAAAGCCGTTCAGATGGCCATTGACCGTCAGGTGATCCTGGATACCCTGTGGGGCGGCAGGGGCCAGCTGGAAAACGGCATCTTCCCCCACGGCCTCATTGGATTTAACGCCAACATGCCGGAGATCAAATATGATCCAGAGGGGGCAAAGGCCCTTTTGGCAGAGGCAGGATATCCGGATGGGTTTACCATGGAGATTGCAGCCGACATGTCTGCATCCGATACCGTGACCATGGCCCTGGAGATCATCAAGGAGCAGCTGGCCCAGGTGGGGATCAATGCTGAGATCAAGAACTATGATGAATCCACATGGCTGGAGACCAGAAAGTCAGGGGAGCTGGGTTCCTTCATGTCCACATGGACTGCGGATTACAATGATCCCGACAACTTTATCTACACCTTTTTCGGCAATGGGGAAAAGACCACGGCCCGTTCCCTGAATTATCCGGATACCGCTGTGATGGACCGTGTGGCAAAGGCCAGGACCATTCTGGATAACGATGAGCGTATGAAGGAATACAATGCACTGGAGGAGAAGATCATTTCCGAAGATGCGGCATGGGTGCCCATGTTCTCCAGACTTCATGTCTTTGCAGTATCTAAGAGAGTCCAGAATTTCAGGGTTGCCTGGAATGGTCTCAGCGACAATGATTTTTATCCGTTGTCCATCACTGAATAAAATAAGAATAAGTGTAAGTACGCCCCGGCTCCGGTGGGAGCCGGGACTGCCAAAGGTGCCGCATGAACTGCGGCACCTTTGGCAGATATGCGGAGTGCCCTCAGAAACCTCTTTGTTCCAGCGCATTTTCACAGTCCCTTATGGCAAGGTGGTTTCTGAGAGTACTCCCATTACGAAAAGGGGGTAATCCTGTGCTGAAGAAATGTTTAAAACGTATCGTCATATCCATTCCGGTCCTCATAGGTGTTGTCCTGATCATATTCGTTATGCTCAGGATCATTCCGGGCAACCCTGTGACCACCATGCTGGGGGAACATGTAAACCAGGCTGTTATCGATAAGGTCAGCAGGGAGATGGGTCTGGACCAGCCCCTGTACATACAGTTTTTCCGGTATGTGGGCAATGCCCTTAAGGGGGATTTCGGAACCTCCTATAGGCTGAACCGCAATGTGACCAAGATCATCCTGGAAGCGTTTCCTAATACGGTGAAGCTGTCCGTGTGCGCGGCCGTGGTTGCCTGGGTGATCGGGATCACAGCCGGTATCGTGGCGGCGGTCAAACAGAATAAACTTCTGGACCGTCTGTTTATGGGCTGTGCGCTGATGGGTGTTTCCATGCCTGTATTTATGACAGCCCTGGTGCTTCAGTACGTGTTTGCCTTTAAGCTTAAGCTGTTTCCCGTGTCCGGGTATGATTCGCTTATCTGTATGGTGCTGCCCGCCATTGTGCTGGGATGGAATTCAGCCGGAAGCATTGCAAGGATGACCCGGTCCAACCTGGTGGAGGCCATGCAGGGAGATTACATACGGACGGCCAGGGCAAAGGGGCTGAGGGAGTGGGGCGTCATTGTGCATCACGCCCTTAAGAACGCCATGCTGCCGGTGGTCACCATGATGGCTCTCCAGGTATCCAGTATGCTTTCCGGTGCAGTGCTTACCGAGAGCGTGTTCGGAATCCCGGGAATCGGACGTCTGGCAGTCAATGCCATTGAGACAAGGGACATGCCGCTTTTGCAGGGCACGGTTATTTTTACCACAATTCTTGTAATTGCAGGAAACCTGGTGGCGGATATGCTGTATTCGGTGCTGGATCCGAGAATCAGGGAGGGTGCATGATGAGCGAGGAGAAAATAACGATCAATTCCATAGATATGGAATCACAGATTGGGGAGTCGGAAACACTGCTGGACCAGATAAGGACCATGGTGCGCCAAAATAAACTGGCGGCCCTGGCAGCGGTGGTGATCGCGGTCATTGCCCTGGCGGCCATATTTGCGCCTTTGGCAGCTCCGTACGACCCATATGCGCAGACCCTGACCGACAGGCTCCAGGCGCCCAGCGCAGCCCATATCCTGGGCACGGATGAGCTGGGGAGGGATGTGTTCAGCCGGATCATCTATGGGGCAAGGGTATCTCTGATGGTAGGGTTGGTCCCCACTGTGATCTCTATGGCCATTGGGACGATCCTGGGCCTTTTGGCAGGATTTTACGGTGGCAAGACAGATTTTGCCATCATGCGCCTGGCGGATGTGATGCTGGCTTTCCCTTCCCTGCTTCTTGCAATGGTCATCACCTATACCATCGGCGGAGGACTGGTGAGTATTTTTATGGCCCTGATCCTGGTGAACTGGGCAGGGACGGCCCGGATCGTCAGATCCCAGACCCTTTCGTTAAAGGAGGCGGAGTATGTGGAGGCGGCCCGCTCCATAGGAGTAAAAAAATGGAAAATCATGTTCCGGCACATCCTTCCCAACTGCCTGCCTTCCCTGATCGTTCTGTTTACACTGAACATTCCGGCGGCTATCCTGACAGAGTCCTCCCTAAGCTTTCTGGGAGCGGGACTTCAGCCGCCGTCCGCCAGCTGGGGCCTTGCGGTGGTAAGGGGAAAGAAATACCTGTTTTCAGAACCATGGCTTTCCATTGCGCCCAGCGTGGCAATCATGATCGTGGTGATGGCGTTTAACTTCCTGGGGGATGGACTTCGGGATGTGCTTGACCCGTATTTGAAAGAACAGTAGGAGGCCGCGGATGAAGGAAGAACATGTATTGACCATAGAGAACCTGCAGTCCTATTTCTTTACTGCCAAGGGAACCGTACCGGCGGTGGATGATGTGACCATTGAGGTGCCGGCCGGGAAGATCATTGGTCTGGTGGGAGAGTCGGGCTGCGGAAAAAGTATGACAGCCATGTCTGTGATGGGGCTTTTGCGCCATCCCGGCAAGGTGGTGGGGGGCAGGATCCTCCTGGACGGAAGGGATATCACCCATCTCGGGCCAAAGGAAAGGGCAGGTGTAAGGGGAAATGAGATATCCATGATTTTCCAGGAACCCATGACCTCCTTAAACCCCGTGTACCAGGTGGGAAGACAGGTACAGGAAGCCATTCTCCTGCACCAGAAGGTGTCCAGGGAGGAAGCAAAAAGGCAGGTGATCGAGATCTTCAGGGAGGTGGGGATCCCGGAGCCGGAGAAGCGGTACAATTCTTATCCGCACCAGCTTTCCGGCGGCCTCCGCCAGCGTGTGATGATAGGCATGGCCATGGTCTGCAAGCCCAAGGTCATGATCGCTGATGAGCCGACCACTGCCCTGGATGTGACCATTGAGGCCCAGATCCTGCGGCTGATGAAGCGCCTGAGGGATGAGCAGGGAACCTCCATTATCCTGATTACCCATAATATGGGAGTGGTTGCGGAAGTCTGTGATTATGTGTATGTAATGTATGCGGGAAAAGTGATGGAGCAGGCGGAGGTCTTTGATCTGTTTGCCAACACAAAGCATCCCTATACCCAGGGTCTGCTGAGGTCTATTCCCAAGCTGGACAGCAATGAGGAGCGCCTGTATACCATAGAAGGCGTGGTGCCCAACATGCTGCACCTGCCCCGGGGATGTAATTTCTGCAACAGATGTACAAAGGCGGCGGCACGATGCCTGGAGGAAAAACCGCAGCTGTATGATACGGGGACGGATGAGAACGGAATGAGCCACAAGGTGAGGTGCTTCCTGTATGATGACAGAAGCGCGGAGGGCAGTCGGGAGGCGGAACATGGCAGATAAGAAAATACTCCTGGAAGCCAGGGATCTTGTAAAGGAATTTGCCCTGGAGGGCGGAAAAAAGGGAAAGAATGTGGTCCACGCAGTTTCCGGCGTGAACCTGAAGATCTATGAGGGAGAGACACTGGCCCTGGTGGGGGAGTCCGGATGCGGCAAGAGCACCCTGGGCCGGACCCTGATCAGGCTTTTGGATGCCACGTCAGGCACCATAGAATTTGACGGAATGGATATTATGGGGATGAAGGATAAGGAATTTGCCGGGATCAGGCGGCAGATGCAGATCATTTTCCAGGATCCCTATGCATCCCTGAATCCAAGAATGAATGTAAAAGAGATCATTTCCGAGCCCCTGACCACTTACGGTCTGGCAAAAAACAGGGCAGAGGTAGAGAGCCAGGTCCAGGCGCTGATGGATGAGGTGGGGATTCCCAGGGAATTCATCAACCGTTACCCTCACCAGTTTTCAGGCGGACAGAGGCAGAGGATCGGGATCGCCAGGGCGATCGCCCTTCACCCAAGGCTGATCATCTGTGACGAGCCTGTGTCTGCTTTGGATGTGTCCATCCAGTCACAGGTATTGAACCTGCTAAAGGATCTGCAGGAACAGTACCAGCTGACGTATCTGTTCATCTCACATGACCTTGGGGTGGTAAAATTTATCTCCGACAGAGTGTGTGTGATGTTTCTGGGAATGGTCTGTGAGGTGGGGGATACACATGAATTGTACAACCACCCACTGCATCCCTACACGCGTTTTCTTCTCAACGCCATACCCAAGGCCGATCCCAGGCTTAGGAGCGATGAGCAGGAGCTGCTTACAGGGGAGATCCCAAGTCCGGTCAATCCCCCCTCGGGCTGCCGGTTCCATACCAGGTGTCCTTATGCAAAGGAGGTATGCAGCCAGAAGGTTCCGGAGGGGACTATGGTTGGGGAGAGACAGGTGTTTTGTCATTTTCCGTTAACATGAGACCGAGGGGTGGATCCTTTACAGAGCTGGATCCTCTAACGGAAGATCCCGATGCAGTACCCTATGACAACCCACAGCACGGAGAGAATCCACAGGGGCACGAATGAGAATTTAACGTAATCGGCCAGTTCCGTGCCATCGGCCAGATCACAGGCCAGGTATATCTGGGGCTGGGCCACAGGGGAAACCATGGCGCCCATGTTCATGAGAAGGGTCAGGATGACCACCTCGCCGGGAATGCCGAATTTGCTGCTGACGCCGGCTACAATGGGCACCAGGGCGTATTGCCAGATATCATTGGTAAAGATAAGCATGAGCGGAGTGCTGAACAGGGCGATGATCAGGTAGACCCATGGACCCATGGCACCCGGGATGATGCGGATCAGGAAATCTACCATGGCATCCATCATACCGCTCTCGGAAAGGACGCCTACCACCACGCCGGACAGGAACACGGCGCATGCAGTGGAGTACATTTCCTGGGAATATTTCTTTAACAGGCTGCCCTGAAGTTTCAGGTCAGGGTAGTTGACGCACAGAGCCACGATCAGTCCGATGGCAAATACAAAATAGTCAGGGCAGGGAACCGCGCTCAGACCGATGATCAGCAGTATGGTCCAGATCAAGTTGAACCAGAACAGCCTGGGGCGTTTAAGCTCTGAGGACTCCATGGTTACAGCCGTGTCCACCTGTTCATCCATCTGGCCGGCTCCTTTTTTCATCTGGATTCTGGCCAGGATGACAGCAAGGCAGACACACAGTACAATATAGATGAGCATCATGGGCAGCATCTTTGAGAAAATGTAGTTCTGGGGATTTTCAATGCCCTCCAGCAGAGTGGCTGCCCTCAGGGTACGGCCGTTCCAGGGCGTTACGAACAGGGCGCACATGGTTGCGGAACATAAAAGCAGCAGTACTTTTGGATCGATTTTTAACTTTTTGTACAGAGGAAGCATCATGGGTATGGTCACCAGATAGGTGGAGGTGACGCTTCCGTCTATTTCCGTGATCAGAGATACCAGCACGGTGATGATGCAGATCACCGTGACACTCAGTTTTGTGTGCTTTAGCAGGAACTCCACCATGATATCAAAAAGTCCTGCTTCCGACATGACTGAGAAATAGGGCAGTGAGAAGAATATGATGAACATCAGATCCCTGGTCTTCCCAAGTCCCACATTAATATAATCACATACTTCCGTAATGCTGGCACCCACCAGCAGGGCCCCGATTATGGGAATGATGGTAAATGCAAACAGGGTGCTTACTTTCTTTTTCAGGAGCAGTGTGGTGATGAGTATCATCATCCCAAAGCCCACGATGGCTGTATAACTCACGTTTTATTCCCTCCCTTTATTTATAGCGTTTCCTATCTCACAAGACATGGCTTTTTGGAATCATAGATCCATCCCGGGATCAGGTACTGCATGGCCATGGCGTCATCCCTGTCATGGCTGGGCATACGGTTGTAAAGCTTGTTGGCCTCCATTACCTGATCCATGTCCAGTGTGACACCAAGTCCGGGACGGTCCGGAACTTCCAGGTAACCGTTCTTTATGACCGGGGTATCCTTTAACAGGTTCTGGCCGTCCTGCCAGATCCAGTGGGTATCCAGGGCCGTGGGACTGCCCGGGGCAGCTGCGGCCACATGGGCGAAGGTGGTAAGGGTTATGTCAAAGTGGTTATTGGAATGGCTGCCCCAGGTAAGTCCCCAGTCATTGAGGAGCGCGGCCATGCGCAGGCTTCCCTCCAGACCCCAGAAATGCGGGTCCGCCAGAACAATGTCCACTGCTTTTAAGGCAGCGGCATGGTAGAACTGCCTCCAGTTTGTGGCAATCATGTTTGTGGCAACCAAAAGTCCGGTGGCATTTTTGAATTCCGCCATGATCTCACGGCTGGAAAATCCTGCCTCGGGGCCGCAGGGATCCTCAATATAGGACAGGATGCTGCCCATGCCCCGGCACAGGCGGATGGCTTCCTCCAGACTCCATGCGCCGTTGGGGTCTATGTTGATGCGGCCCTGGGGAAACTGCTTTTTGAGAGCCCTTACCGTGTCCATTTCGTAATCCCCTGAGAAAACGCCGCCCTTGAGCTTGAAGTTGCGGTAGCCGTATTTGTCCTGAAGGCAGCAGGCCTGTTCCACGATCTGTTCATGGCTGATCATTTCCTGGCGTCTCATCCTGAACCATGGATCACGGCTCTGGGATTCATCCAGGTAGGGAAGGTCGGTTTTGTTCTTATCCGATACATAGAACAGATAACCAAGTACTTCCACCTGATCCCGCTGCTTTCCCTCTGCCAGAAGTTCGCACACAGGAATGCCCAGGTGCTGTCCGAGAAGATCCAAGAGGGCGCATTCAATGGCCCATTCTGCCTTTACCACAAACTTCAGTTTGCTGATGTCCAGGGTCTGAATGCCTTCCCCGTCATCACCCGCAGCCTGTTTGCCGCCTCTGTGGATACATCCCAGAATGGAACGGTATTTGCCTACTTCCTGTCCCACGACCAGGGGAATACAGCTGGTAAGGCATTCATATGTATAATCCCCTCCGTGGATCTCTCCAATGCCTGTATGGCCGGAGCTGTCCTTTATAATGACCAGATTCCGTGTAAAATAGGGAGCATGGGCTCCGCTGAGTGTCATTTCCATGCTGTCGTAACCTGCTACAGGAATTACCTGCATCTCAGTGACAATAGGTGTGTTTGCTGACATGTTTTATTTCCTCCTTATATACAAATGCCTTGCTTTTTTGACTGTTTTTATTATAATACAGTTAGGAAAATCAGGCCAATATGTAAAAATAATCGGGGCAATCACTTTTACTAATGGTGAATGTGAATAAAAACAGGCCTGCAAAGACAGGTCCGCAGCGGGTCTGCCCATATGCACACGGGGGGATTATATTGGATACAAAATATTTAAACTATATTTTAACCATTGCAAGAAGAAAAAACATGACAAAGGCTGCGGAGGAACTGTATGTGTCCCAGTCCTCCTTGAGCCAGTATTTGTCCAGGCTGGAGCAGGAGATCGGGGATCCTCTGTTCATACGGGCAAAAGGGGAGCTTTTGCTGACCCCGGCAGGGGAACTGTATGTGGAGGCTGCCAGGAAGGTGATACGGATCCAGAAGGACCTTTATCAGGACATACGCAGCCTGAACAATAAAAGCCATATCACCATTGGGGTCACGTCCCAGTTTGGCCTGAGGATGCTGACGGAGATCATACCCGCGTACAAAAAGGAGTTTCCCCAGGTGACCATTGAGATCTCGGAATCCAATGTGCCCGCCCTTACAAGGATGCTGCTGGATGAGGGGATCGACTGCGCCATTATGGCCCTTAATGGTACGGATGCCTTTTCCAGGGAGCAGGTTTCCGTATTGCGGGAAGAGGAAGTGCTTTTCGCCATACCGGCATCCCATGAGTACAGGAAGCGCAATCAGGACAGTGCCATGACCCAGGAGGAACTGGTGAGAGAGTTCGGTAAAGACAATTTCATGCTTTCCAAGAAGGGTTCTACCCTGCGGGTGCTGGCGGACCGGATCTTTACAGCCTGTGACTTTCAGCCCAGCACCATGTGTGAGACCAACAGCATCATTGCCACACGGGCCATGGTGGCAAAGGGTATAGGGGTTACTTTTATTGCCAGCTCCTGCGTCAGCGACCGGGAAAATGTAGCTTACTATTCATTGGATCCCAAACTTTACCGGTACAATGTGCTGGTGCTCAGAAAAAATCTGATACAGAACCGGCCGGAAAGGGTATTGTTTCAGTATATATATGACTATTTTAAAGAGTAGGAACCAGAGGCGCCGGGAAGGCGCATTTCCCGGTTAATGTTGAAACATGGGGACTTTTGTGATATCATTATCAAAGAAAGAGATAAGAGAAATCGGGGGATAAACTCTTATCTCTTATTTTGTACTGAGCGGGGATATATACATTATGAGACAGAAACTATCAAAGCACAATCTGCTGCTTGTTGGATTTACATTATTTTCCATGTTTTTTGGCGCGGGAAATTTGATCTTCCCGCCTTTTCTGGGAGCTCAGGCAGGCAGCCTTACATGGCAGGCCATGGGAGGATTCCTGATCAGCGCGGTGGGCCTCCCTGTGATGGGGGTGGCGGCAGTTGCGCTGTCCGGTGGACTGACCAATCTGGCAGGAAGGGTGCATCCCTGGTTTGCCTTTCTGTTTACGCTGCTGATATATCTTTCCATCGGACCATGCCTGGCCATACCAAGGACTGCCAGCACCTCCTTTGAGATGACGGTGCTCCCTGCCCTCACCGGCATGAATCTGAATATGCAAGGTGTGGTGGGCCAAACCGGGTTTACCCTCCAGACACTTTCACAGTTTGCCTATTCGGCCCTGTTTTTTATTGTGGCCATGATAGTGGCTTTCAGGCCCGAGAAGCTGACAGACCGGCTGGGAAAGGTTTTGTGCCCGGCGCTTTTGGTCCTGATCGGCGTCATATTTACCGGGTGCCTGGTATGGCCCATGGGACCTTACGGGACGCCGTCCCAGTCCTTTTCATCAGGACCTGTGGTTAAGGGATTTCTGGAGGGATATCAGACCATGGATACCATTGCCGCCCTTAATTTCGGAATTGTCATTGCCCTGAATATCCGGGCAAAGGGGGTGGAGCAGGAGGGCGCCATTGTGCGGGAGACCATCAAGGCGGGGGTGATCGCAGGAATACTGCTGGCCCTCATCTACGGAGCCCTGGCCCATATCGGGGCGCCGGCAGGCACTGTTACGGCTGATACGGAAAATGGAGCCAGGATCCTTACCTATGTTGCGGGAAGCCTGTTTGGGCAAGCGGGGATGATGATATTGGGAATGATCTTCCTCATTGCCTGCTTTAACACCTGTGTGGGACTGCTCAGCTGCTGCAGCCAGTATTTTACCACCATCATTCCACTGATCGGATACAAAATGTGGGTGGCTGTGTTTGCGGTCATCAGCCTGGTGATCTCCAGCGCGGGTCTGAACCGGATCCTGGCGGTTTCGGTTCCTGTGCTCAGCGCCATTTATCCCGTGGCCATTGTGCTCATTGTGCTGGCATTTATGGATCCTCTGACAAAAAGATGGCCGGCCATGTTTCCATGCAGTATATTGTTCACAGGGATCGTCAGTGTGGTTTATGCGCTGGAGCAGAGCAAGGTGGTCATACCGTTCCTGAGCCAGGCAACCACCTTCCTGCCTGGTTATGGGGCCGGACTGGGCTGGATCGTACCTGCCCTGGCCGGAATGGCGGCCGGTGTGGCCGTGTCCTCCGCAATGGAAAGCGGCTGGTGACGGAAGGCAATGCTATAAAGAAAAAGGATATAAGAGAGATGACACAGACAAAATGGATGCTGCACGCCAAAAAGGCGGATTTTAATAAGATAGCAGAGAACTTTGGGATAAGTCCCGTGACAGCAAGGATCATACGCAACCGGGGGATTGAGGACATGGAGTCCATTCGGCATTACCTCCATGGCTCAATCGAAGATCTCCATGACCCGCGTCTTCTTCCGGACATGGAAAAGGCGGTGGGCATACTGAGGCGGAAGGCGGCGGAGGGAAAGACCATCCGTATTGTGGGTGATTATGATATTGACGGAGTGTGCTCCACCTATCTGCTTTACCGGGCTTTAAAGCGGATCGGGGCCAGGGTGGATTATGAGATACCTGACCGTATTAAGGACGGATATGGAATCAATGAGATGATCATCGAGGCAGCTGCATCAGACGGCATTGATACCATACTTACATGTGACAATGGGATCGCTGCCGTCAGCCAGATCGCCAGGGCAAAAAAACTGGGGATGACGGTTATTGTCACGGACCACCACGATATACTGGTGGAGGAAAATGAGGAAGACCTGCCTGAGGGGGGGAGGGAAGTGCTTCCTCCGGCCGATGCGATCGTGAATCCCAAGCTCAGGGGATGCGCGTACCCGTTCACCGGTATCTGCGGCGGAATGGTGGCGTTTAAACTGGTGCAGGTGCTCTTTGAGGAGTCGGGAGTTTTGGCGCAGGAGTGGCTTGACATGCTGGAGATCGCGGCCATTGCCACGGTGGGGGATGTGATGAAGCTCCAGGGGGAAAACCGTATCATTGTAAAGGAAGGCCTGCGCTGTCTGGGCCATACCTCCAATCTGGGGCTGAAGAAACTGATCGAAAAGAATAATCTGGTACCGGGCTCCATTACTGCCTATCATATCGGGTTTGTGATCGGCCCCTGCCTGAATGCCAGCGGACGCCTTCAGACAGCTAAGATCGCATTGTCCCTGCTGCTCTGCGAGGATGAGGAGGAAGCCGACCGCATGGCTATGGAGTTAAAGGAACTCAATGACCAGAGAAAGGATATGACCCAGGCCGGGATTGACCAGGCCGCAGCCATGGTGGAGGAACGGTATTTGGATGACAAGGTCCTGGTAGTGTTCCTGCCCGACTGCCATGAATCACTGGCCGGGATCGTGGCGGGAAGGCTCAGGGAGAGATATAACAAGCCCTCCTTTGTGCTGACCCGGGCAGAGGGCTGCGCCAAAGGCTCCGGGCGTTCCATAGAGGCCTACCACATGTTCCATGCCCTGGTGGAGGTGAAGGACCTGCTGCTGAAGTTTGGGGGCCATCCCATGGCAGCGGGGTTTTCCCTGGAGGAAAAGGACGTGGACGAGTTCCGGAGACGCCTGAATGAGAATGCCAGGGAGCGTTTGACGGAGGAGGACTTTATCCCCAGGGTGTGGATCGATGTTGCAATGCCCTTTGAATACATAACGGAGCCGTTTGTCAGGGAACTGGAACTTTTGGAGCCATATGGGCAGGGGAATGAGAAGCCGCAGTTTGCCCAGAAAAGCATGGTGATCCGCAGTGCCCATGTGATGGGGCGAAACCGGAATGTGGTACGGCTGAGTCTGGTCAATGAGCGGGGAGTATCCATGGACGGCGTGGTATTTACAGATGGGGACCTGTTCATGGAGGAGAAAGGAAACAGCCGCCTCATGGATGTGATCTATTATCCAGGCATTAATGAATACAATGGGAACAGGAACCTGCAGATCGTGGTAAAGGACTGGAAGTTCCATTGATGACAGCGCTTTAAAGCGCCATCATCCCCGACATGATACATCCGCCAACGGCCCCACATGACATGACTTCCCGGATCTGGGCCGCCTCCAGGCGGATGCCTCCTATGGCATAGACCGGTATGGAAACGGTTTGGCATATCTCCCTTAAAAAAGCAGTTCCCCGCGGGGGCAGTCCCTTTTTACAGTCAGTGGCATAGATGTGGCCGGCTGTCAGATAGGTGGCTCCCAGGGACTGGGCCTCCAGGGCCTCATTGGCGGCATGGACCGATACACCGATGGTGGTGAATCCGTCCAGCTGTTTTTTTTCTGCCGCCTCCCTTAATTTCCACAGCGGCAGATGGATTCCATCAGCACCCAGAATGTGGGCGGCCTCTGTAAAGGTGTGGAGGATGCAGGGAACCTGATAGGATGCACACAGTTTTAAGACCTCCCGTGCCATGGATTCATAGTCTGCCTCATCCATGTCCTTTTCCCTCAGGACCAGGGCTGCCGGATGAAAACAGCATATCCGGCGGACCTGGTCCATAAATGGCCGGGTGCAGAGACTGCGGTTGGATACGGCCATGATGCGGTCCCTTATTTCCTTTGGTATTGTTTGTTCTTGTATATTACACATAGATATAATCACTCATCACCGGCTGGAGATTCCTGCTCAGCAGGTCGCGGAACACCTGATCCACGCTGCGGTTGTCGGAAATCTCAAACTGGCTGTCTCCTTCCTCTTCTATTTCCTCTGAATGTCCTCCAATCCCGGTGCTTACCCCGGCAGATACCTTGGTGGCCGCAATGGATGCCAGATGATCCCTGACCCTGGCGCATTCCCTGGTGGACACGGTGATGCTGGCCCAGGGCATAAGGAGACGGTAAGCTGTGACCACCTGAAGAAGCTGTGTCTCATGGACATCCATGGGATTGATCTTGTCATTGTTGATAATGGGTCTGAGGCGCGGGCAGGAAAACGCGATCTCCCCGTGGGGATATTTCCTTTGAAGCAGCCAGGCGTGGCATCCGGTTGCAAATGCGTCCTTGCGGAAGTCCGACAGTCCTAAAAGGGCTCCCAGACCCACGCCCCTCATTCCGCCCTTCAGTGCGCGTTCCTGGGCATTGAGGCGGTACGGAAAACAGCGCTTGTGGCCGGACAGGTGCAGGGTCTCATATTTGTCCGGGTTATAGGTCTCCTGGAATATGGTTACGTAATCCACTCCGCAGCTGTGCAGGTAAGCGTACTCATCAGAGTTCAGGGGATAGATCTCCAGGCCGATCACCTTAAAATACCTGCGGGCGATCTTACAGGCTTCTCCAATATAAGAGACAGTGGACTTTGCCCGGCTTTCACCGGTAAGGATCAGGATCTCCTTCAGCCCTGTGCGGGCAATGGATTTCATTTCCTCCTCGATCTGTTCCGGTTCAAGCTGTGCACGCCTTATCTTGTTCTTGCAGTTGAAGCCGCAGTAAATACAGTAGTTTTCACAATAATTCGCAATATAGATAGGGGTAAACATGTAGATGGAGTTGCCGAAATGTTTTCTGGTTTCTACCTGGGCAGCCTTTGCAATGTCTTCCAGCAGAGGCTGTGCGGAAGGGGAGAGCAGGGCGGCGAAGTCCTCCAGGGTGCGTGTTTCATGGGCCAGGGCTGCTTTGACATCCGCGGCCGTGTACGCTGACGGATCATAGGCGTTCATAAGGGACAGGACCTGCCTGCCGATTTGTGAATCCAGTACCTCCATATCGGGAAGATAGGCCATGTGGTCAGTGCGTTCCTTTTTCAGGTCCTGGCTGATCTGGGGGTTCAGGATACTTTCATTCATGGGTTCATTGTTCTTTTCATTTTGAGACATGGTGTCACCTCTTTTTATCATAGGGTTTGTGGTTAGTCGTGGAGAAATCCGGTCAGGGGGGAGGAGGCACTGGCTTCCTTGTCCAGTGTCCTTCCAAGACCTGCCAGGTATGCCTGCCTTCCGGCTTCAATGGCCAGCTTAAATGCCCCGGCCATTGCCGGTACGCTGCCTGCTGTTGCGATGGCTGTGTTGGCCATGATGGCGGCGGCGCCCATTTCCATGGCCTCACAGGCCTGTGAGGGGCGTCCGATCCCCGCGTCAACAATAATGGGAAGATCTATTTCATTGATAAGGATCTGAATGAATTCCCTGGTGCACAGTCCCCGGTTGGTTCCGATGGGAGCGGCCAAAGGCATGATGCAGGCGGCTCCTGCACTGGCCAGATCCCTGGCCGTGTTCAGGTCCGGGTACATGTAGGGCATGACCACAAAGCCTTCCTTGGCAAGGATTTCCGTGGCTTTGATGGTTTCTGTGTTGTCGGGCAGCAGATATTTTGCATCGCGTATCACCTCTATTTTTACAAAATCCCCGCACCCGGCCTCCCTGGAGAGACGGGCGATCCGGACGGCCTCCTGTGCGTTCCTGGCGCCGGAGGTGTTGGGAAGGAGGGTGACGTGGCTGGGTATGTAGTCCAGGATATTGGCGACGCCGCCTTCATTTGCCCGCCGCAGGGCAAGGGTGATGATCTGGGCTTCTGCCTGTTTTACGGCTGCCTGGATCAGATCCAGGGAATACTTTCCCGATCCCAGAATAAAACGTGAGGTAAAGGTGTGGCCTCCGATGATAAGAGGGTCGCTGCAGGAGCTTAGGGCTGTCTGCTCCGTGTTTTGTTGTTCCATTTTTGTTTGTTCCATCTTTGTCTGCTCTCTTTCTTTTTGTTCCATGTTTCAATTCTCCTTTGCTTTTAAACTGTGCAGCGGCTGTCTCTCAGACGGTCTCCTCTCCAAGGATCAGCCGTGTGATCATATTGGCCTGGTGGGCGGCGCAGAGCATGACCCTGGGCGCCATAAGGCCGTTTCCCGGCCCGGGAAGGGAGGTGCCGTCTCCGCACACATAAAAATGCCTCCCGGCTCTTTTGGTACAGATACTGTTGCCGCTCCCGAAACCCGCCATTCCGGACGCGGATACCAGGAACTTGTCCGGAAACTGTTCCAGGATCCCATTGGCCAGCATGGCTTTTGCCTCAGGGCGGTCAAAGGCTTCGCATATGATGGTCTCATGTTCAAACAGGGACTGGATGTTGGATTCAGTGACCCTGACACAATGGGTATATATATCCAGGAAAGGATTGATCTCCTTTAATTCATGGGCCAGCGCAAGGGTTTTGTACATGCCCAGGTGGCGCGCCGTATATTGCTGGCGGTTCAGGTTGGTTATGTCCACAACATCAAAATCAATGAGATGCAGGTGGCCCACGCCGATCCTGGCCAGTGCAAACGCCACATTAGAGCCCAGGCCTCCCAGCCCTGCCACAGCCACCCGGGCATGGTCCAGTTTTTCCTGGACCTGGGCCGTGTGCCGTTCGGTCAGGGCACGGTGAAGCTGCTCTTTGTTTAAGACAGTGTCCATATTCAGCCTCCTCCTACAAAACTTACGATCTCCAGTACATCATCATCCCCAAGCCGGGTAGTGCCATAGCTTCCTTTGGGCAATATGGAACCTCCAAATTCCACTGCAATCCTGTCCAGACGGTATCCCTGTTCCAGCAGATACTCCTCTACTGTGACCGGCTGTGACAGCTGCGTTTGCCTGCCATTGATCATGGGCATTTGTTACACCTCCTTTTCCGGCAGTGGGCGCTGGGAAGCTCCTGGCGGCAGGAAAGCTTCCGGCGTACATTGCAGAATAAAAAAATGTTCACAAAGCAATACACCCGCGGTGGTGCACCCCTTCATGAACATAGATTCACTCTGTCTGCCTGTATTTAATTGTGGATTGCGGACCGGATCTGGTCCCGTATGGTGGAGAGAACAACAAAATACGGGAATACCAAAGTATTCCCGCTAAGAAGTTTCATGATCGGTCCCTACGTTGGCATTATCCAAATCAGGTTCATGGGTCGAAGTTTAAAACTTCCTCTCAGCCTATTCATAAGCTCCCCGTTTTTTACAAAATCCAGTATAGGACACGGGAGCGGGTTTGTCAATACTGTTTTTAAAAACAGGGGGAGGGGAATTGGATACATCTGTATGAATCCATTGTTTGTTAAAATTGGATAAGTAGATATGTAGATAAATCATATTGACAAATTTTGACGAATTTTGTATAATAAGTTAATTTACATTGTCATTGTAATTCGGTATGGTCTTACATATTGCATGGTATATGCGGGTTAATACATATATATAAAAGCAAAATCACCAAAACATGCGCCTTTTGGGAGGGCGCAGGGGTGGCTGCGTGCTGCAGGAAGCCTGTACCGGACCCTTACAAGACAAAAAGAGGAAAGTATGGAGGAACACGAATGGGAAAGTATATTGGGAAAAGACTGCTGACTTCAGTGGTCATTCTGTTCGGTGTGTCGGTGATTGTTTTCTTCCTGGTCATGAGCATCCCCGGCGACCCTTATTCCGGCATGTACTCGCCGGATATCCCACCTGAACAGATCGCAGCAAAATTGGAGGAGCTGGGTGCCAATGACCCCTGGCCCGTACAATATGTAAAGTGGCTGGGCCGTGTGGTGACAGGTGACTTTGGTTATTCTATCTGGTACAAGACCCCCGTCATCGGCATCATCCTGGACAGACTGGGAAACACCGCGCTGCTGGCATGTGCAGCCATTGCACTGAGTACCCTGTTGGGTATTACTGTTGGTATTTATTCGGCAAGGCATAAAAAGGGAATCGTGGATAATACCTCGTCCATCCTGGCTTTTGCAGCCATTTCCATTCCCAGCTTCTTCTTCGGCATGGTGCTGATCAAGATCTTCGGCGTCAACTTAAAGCTGCTGCCGATTTCCGGAATGGTCACGGTATCGGCCAATCCTGTCACAGGCCCGGCCTATGTCCTGGATGTGGCCAAGCATATGATATTGCCTACCATTGTCCTGGGTCTGATGAATGCGGCTACCATGATGCGCTATACCCGTGCCAGTATGGTGGATATCCAGTCCATGGACTACATACGAACTGCCCGTGCCAAGGGCCTGCCTGAGCGCAAGGTCATCTATAAGCACGGTCTGAAAAACGCCCTGAGCCAGATCATCACGATCCTCAGCCAGCAGATTCCCAGTCTGCTGTCCGGTTCTCTTTTGACAGAGACGGTGTTTCTGTGGCCCGGCGTTGGCCGTTTGAACTTTGAAGCTGTTAACCACCGCGATTACCCGCTGATCATGGGCATCGTGCTGATTTTGGCCAGTTTTACGCTGATTGCCAACCTGATCGCCGATATCTCTTATGCTCTCATTGATCCCCGGGTTCTGCACGAGGAGAAAGGATGAGGATGATGGAAATAAAAAAAGAAAAGATCCAGACTCCTTTCCAAGAAAGTCTGAAGAAAATTTTATCCAACAAGCTGTGTTTGGTCAGTCTGATCGTGCTGGTGATCCTGATCTTGTTTTCTATCTTTGGCCCCATGTTCACAGGATATGAATCTGATTCCATTGACCTGCTGAATATGCTTACCGGCCCCAGCGATACGCATTTGCTGGGCACGGATGAATTAGGCAGGGATATGTTCACCCGTCTGGCTGAAGGAGGCCGTGTATCCATCAGCGTGGGCTTGATCGCAACGCTTTTTAAGCTGTGTATCGGTGTGCTGCTGGGCTGTATTGCAGGTCTGTACGGCGGGATTGTGGAAAGTGTCATTATGCGTATCGTGGATATTATTATGTGCTTCCCCTTTTTTGTCATTGCCCTGTGCATCGCTGCCATCACCGGTCCCAGCTTCCATAACACAATTTTTATCATTGGTATTCTGGGCTGGCCCGGTGTGTGCCGTATCGTGCGCAGTCAGGTGCTGAGCCTGAAAAATGTTGAGTATGTGGATGCAGCCCGCTCCCTGGGCTTAAACCAGATGGAGATCATCTTCCGTCACATCCTGCCCAATGCCAGCGGTCCTATTATCGTCTATACCACCCTGAGCGTGGCTAACGCCATCCTGATGGAGGCGTCCTTAAGTTTCCTGGGTCTGGGTATCGCTATGCCACAGTCCAGTTGGGGCACGATCCTGTCCACTGCCCAGAACATGCAGATCCTTCAGGACTGCTGGTGGATGTGGATTCCCGCAGGTATCCTGGTCCTGAGCACCGTTCTGGCTATCAACTTCCTGGGTGACGGCCTGTCCGAGATCCTGGATCCTAAGAAAAAAGGAAGGGGTGCTGACTAATGGCGGAACATGATATATTCTTTCAATTAAAAGATCTTTGGATCAAGTTTGGCCCCGCGGGCAAAAGCTATCCTGTTGTCAAGGGGATCAACCTGAATATCGAGCGCGGCAAGGTGCTGGGGCTGGTGGGTGAGTCAGGCTGCGGCAAGAGCGTCACCATGCTTTCCTCCATGGGCCTTTTGCCCAAAAATAACTGCGAAGTCACCGGCAATGTCCTCTTTGATGGTCAGGAGCTGAACGGACTGCCTGACAAGGAATTCCAGAAGATCCGCGGAAAGCGTATCTCCATGGTGTTCCAGGAGCCTATGACCAGCCTTAACCCTGTGTTCACCGTGGGCCAGCAGCTCAGCGAAGTGCTGGAACAGCACCTGAACATGACCGGACAGGCCAACAAGGCCAAGTGCCTGGAACTTTTGAACCTGGTATCGATCCCTGATCCTGCCAGTGTATATGACTATTATCCGTTTAAGCTCTCCGGCGGCATGCGCCAGCGTGTGATGATCGCTATGGCCCTGGCCTGCGATCCCGAGCTGGTCATTGCCGATGAGCCAACTACGGCCCTGGATGTAACGACCCAGGCGCAGATTATCGATCTGTTCAAAGAATTGCAGAAGAAGCTGAACACCACCATCATCTTTATATCCCATGACCTGGGGGTGATTGGTGAGATCAGCGACAACATTGCTGTCTTGTATGCCGGTTATGTGATGGAGGAATGTGATACCAAGACATTGTTCCGCAATCCTCTGCATCCTTATACCTTCGGCCTGATGAGTTCCCGTATGGGACGCAGCCTGAAAAACAAGGGTAAGCTTTACAGCATCCCCGGAATGGTGCCCAGCGCCGAGAATATGCCGGCGGGATGTCCCTTTGCCCCTCGCTGCCTCAAGGCAGGCGGCCAGTGCGCCTGCGAGATCCCTCCTTTGGTGGAGGTAGAGCCTGGCCATAAAGTACGCTGCTGGGAGGTGACTAACCATGTCGAAGCCACTGATTGAAGTTGAAAATCTGAAAAAATATTTCCCTCTGGGAAAGAACCCTTTTAGCAAGAAGAGCGGCCGCGTGGTCAAAGCTGTTGACAATGTGTCGTTCCAGATCAATGAGGGCGAGTGCTTTGGCCTGGTGGGTGAGTCCGGTTCGGGCAAATCCACCACGGGCCGTTGTGTCCTGAACCTGCTGTGCCCCACCAGCGGAAAAGTATATTTTGACGGCAAACCCATCTTTGATGAGGAGAAGGGCATTGCCCTGAACCGCAAAGAGATGATGGAGTACCGGAAGGAGATGCAGATCATCTTCCAGGATCCCAATGCCAGTCTGGATCCCCGCATGACCGTGGGCCAGATCGTGGAAGAAGGAATCAAGAAACACAAGATCGCCACCGGCAAGGAGGCAAGCGACCTGGCCGCCTATTATCTGGAGTTGTGCGGCTTGGACCGCTCCATGGCCAACCGTTATCCCAGCCAGTTCTCCGGCGGACAGAAGCAGCGCATCGGTATTGCGCGGGCTCTGGCTGTGAAGCCCCGTTTTGTGGTGGCTGACGAGCCGTTGTCCGCATTGGATGTCTCCATCCAGTCCCAGGTTCTGAACCTGATGAGCGAGCTGAAAGAGAAGCTGGGCCTGACTTATCTGTATATTTCCCACGATCTGAAGACCGTGGAGTATTTCTGTGATAAGGTCGGGGTTCTGTACCTGGGCACCCTTTTTGAGACCGGCACCACGGAGGAGACAATGACAGAGCCCCTCCATCCCTACACCAAGGCCCTGTTTTCCGCTATCCCTCCCGAGGATCCCACCGCTGATGATAACCCTGAGCGGATCAAGCTGATAGGCGAGATCCCCAGTGCTACCAATATGCCATCAGGCTGTAAGTTTCACACCCGCTGTCCGTACGCCACTGACAAGTGCAAGAACACCGAGCCTCAGCTGGCCTGCACGGGCGGAACCCATTTTGTGGCCTGCCATCATTGGCAGGAGATCAATCATAAGTAAAGCAGGAAAGGAAGTAGAAAGATTATGGATCCCAGATTTAAAAAGATCGCTTCTACCGTTATGTGCCACAGTTTAAAGATCCAGCCAGGTGAGAAGGTGATGATCTCAGCCGTGGACGATGGCGACAAGCTGGCAGAAGCTCTGGTGGAGGAAGCATATGCCTGTGGTGCTGTGCCCTTTGTCAGTTTGGAGCAGACCACCATCCGCCGTGCCATCCTAAGGGGGGCCACCGCAGAACAGCTGGAGCTGATGGCTAAGCCCAGCGTGGTTCTTATGGATGAGATGGACTGCCATGTTACCATCTCCGCTCCCTATAACAGTTGCGAGTTTTGCCTGATCTCTCAGGAAAAGCAGACCATGTACACGAAGTATTGTAAAAGCTTGATCAGCCGTGCCAAAAGCAGGCTGCGCTGGGTGTCCCTGACTTATCCCAACCATGGGATGGCCCAGAATGCGGGCATGAGCCTCAGCGAATTCTCCGACTATTATTTTGATCTTATGACCATGGATTATGACAAGCTGGAGAAGGCTTCCCTGCCCATGGCCCTGCGTATGAGGGCCGCGGACCAGGTACGCATTGTGGCACCGGGTACGGATCTGACCGTGTCCCTGAAGGGCTTTACCGCTCTTATCGCTGCCGGCGAGCACAATCTGCCCGATGGGGAGATTGCTTCAACCCCTGACCGCTGTTCTGTTAACGGCACCATCAGCTTCAATGTTCCCTCCATGCACAATGGCTTTCTCTTTACCGATGTGCGCCTGACCTTTAAGGACGGCAAGGTGGTGGAGGCTTCCGCCAATGACACAGAGCGTTTCTTAAAGGAGATCTCCCTGGATGAGGGCTGCCGCTACATAGGCGAGTTTTCTATGGGGACCAGCCCCTATGTGCAGCGTGTTGTACACGAGACTCTTTTTGACGAGAAGATGGGCGGATCCATGCATATGGCCCTGGGCGCCTGCTACAATTTCCCGGGCCGTGACAACGGCAACCGGTCCAGCATTCACTGGGATCTGATCCAGAGCCACCGGCCTGAACACGGCGGCGGTGAGGTGTGGATCGATGGCGAGCTGGTGCGCAAGGACGGCATCTACCTGCCTGAGGATCTGCGCGTACTGAACCCGGACGTTTATTTTGCCCAGGATTGATAAATGCCGCTGATGCGGCAATAACCTTTGGAAGCATCTCTTTGGGAAAAGCCCGGGAGAGTAGCGATAGGCGGATTCCTTAATCCGCAAAGGCTTCAGAAAAATTTTTGAAAGTAGGGAAGATTATGAAAAAGAAGATCACAAAAGTTCTTTCTACTGGACTGGCTCTTACCATGGTTCTGAGCATGGCTGCCTGCGGCAGCAAAAAGCCTGCCGGCGACACACCAGCCGCCACCAGCCCCTCCAGCAGCGCAGCTGCAGTTGTCGGTACCGACACCGGCAAGGTTGCCGAGGTTACGGATGAAACTGTTTCTGCCAAGGATACTCTGGTTTGGGGATCCAAGGCCGGGGCATCCGGCGTTTTCCACCCCACCCTCCAGTACTCCAACTATGACCGCGAAGTTGTTTTCCTGGTCTATGACCGTCTTCTGACCAAAGATGTTGACGACAATTATGTTGAGAGCCTGTGCGAGTCCTATGAGATCAACGAGGACGCCACTGTGTACACCTTCAACCTGAAGAAAGACATCAAGTGGCATGATGGTGAGGCTTTTACTGCTGAGGATGTGGCGTTCACCTATGAGACCACCTGCCATCCCGATTTTGGCAAGGGCTATGATGAGTTTTCCGCCGCTCTGCTGGGCGCTGACGCTTACCATGACGGCGCTGCCGACCATGTGGAAGGCATCAAGGTCATTGATGACTACACGGTCAGCTTCACCTTCAAGGCGCCTTACCTGGATGCTCTGGTGAAATTTATTGACAAGCCTGTACTGGCAAAGCACATTTGGGAAGGCACCCCTGTGGGAAAGTGGGGCGATGCCACCGAGCTGCTCCAGAACCCTGTGGGTACCGGCCCCTATAAATTTGTGGAGTTTGTTCCCGACCAGTATGTCAAGCTGGTTGCCAACCCTGACTACTTTAAGGGCGAGCCCCTGATCAAGAACTTTATTTTTAAGGTTTCCAACAAAGACACCTGTCAGGCTGAGCTGGTAAACGGGGACATTGACATCACCGAGGTCAGAACATGGCGTCCTGATGGTATCCAGACCTTCCTGGACAACAACATCCCTATTGCAGAGCAGCTTGACACCAACGCCACCTACCTGGTGTTTGACACCACTGATCCTATTCTCAGCGATGTAAGGATCCGTCAGGCCATCATTTACGCTATGAACCGTCAGGCCATGGTGGATGGACTGGTTGCCGGTCACGGGTCCCTGTCTAACGCTTTGATGAAGCCATCCCTGTCTGTGTATCCCGACACGCTGAACACCTATGATTACAGCATTGAGAAGGCTCAGGAACTGCTGAAGGAAGCCGGATATGAGGATACCAATGGTGACGGCATTGTTGACAAGGACGGCAAGAACCTGGCTCTGACCCTGCAGTACAGCACCGGAAGCAACGATGAGCTGGTTCAGGTTATCCAGAATTTTGCAAAGGCTGCCGGGATCCAGGTAGACTTGGTGGGTCAGGACTTCAACACGGTTCTGGCAACTCTTAAGGATTCTACCGCTGAGTTTGATATGGCGATCATGGGAGCTACCTACCGTGCCAACATGGGTTACGGCGGTTCCAACTCCTGGATGTCCCGCTGGGATAAAGATCCCAAAGAGGTTGAACTGCTGAATGCGGCTGCTGCCTCCAAGAATATGGAAGAGGCTGCTGCCAATTACGGGGCATGGTGTGAGTACGATAATGAGATGACTCCTCAGTTCGTCCTGTACTTCTATAACCAGGGTTATGCCTACAATCCAAAACTGGTCAACTATGTGGTAGCTCCTGATGAGTGGTTCTACAATGTTGAGACCTGGTATTTTGAAAACTAATTGACTACCTGATAAAAAGGGGCTGCTGCAAACGTAGACCATCTACCGCAGATCATCTACCGTAGATCATCTACAGGAGCATCCGCTCCTTTTTGCTGTTTTTCGTTTCCGGAGCGGTCCTGCGGTGGTATGGATAAAAGGGCAAAACTTAGCCGCCAATAACTCGGGCGGCAATATCCCAGGTATTTTTGGTGTTGACATCGGCTCGGTGTGCTGTTATAGTTACAATTGTGATCAATTATAAGAAGATGGGAGATGAAAGGATGAGAATGTATTCTTGCAGATAATGAATTTCATAGACAGCATGGAGATGGTGCAGCAGATGTTTCTTCCTTTTACAGGGGACGGGGCGCTGGTTGCCGTGCCCCAAAGGTGCTTTTCCATGCGATGCAGGAATATATATCCTTTTATCTTTATAATACAGGCGCACAGTGCTGCCGGGAGAAGTGTTGCCGGTGGGAATGTGCGGTCCGCTGTCATGTTTTTTCAGGATCCGGGTTGAGATCATGGGACCCGGGACGGACTTCGGAGCTTATGTAAGGGATGCAGGAATATTCTTGCATCCTTTTTGCTTGGAGAAAATCGAAATGGAGGGATGAAAAGAATGGCGCAGATACAGGTAAATCATTTGACATTTTATTATGAGGGAAACTACGAGGAATTGTTTAGCGATGTTTCCTTTGCCATAGACACGGATTGGAAATTGGGATTTGTGGGCAGGAACGGAAGGGGAAAGACCACCTTTCTCAACCTGCTCATGGGAAAATATGAGTACAGAGGAAGCATTTCGGCTCCGGTCCATTTTGAATATTTTCCCTTTCAGGTTAAGGATAAGTCCAGGATGACCATTGACATAGTGGAGGAGATGGATCCCGGTTATGAACTGTGGAAACTGCTAAGGGAAATAAACCTGATGGAAATGGAACCGGAGCTGCTTTACCGGCCATATGACACCCTGAGCAATGGAGAGCGCACCAGGATCATGCTGGCGGTATTATTTACCAAAGAGCACAGCTTCCTTTTGATCGATGAGCCTACCAATCATCTGGATGCAGAGGCGAGGCAGGCTGTGAGCCGGTACCTGAACAAAAAATCGGGGTTTATCCTGGTATCCCACGACCGCAGGTTTATGGATGAGTGTGTTGACCATGTGCTTTCCCTGAATAAGAGTACCATTGAAGTGGTGCAGGGGAATTTTACCACGTGGTGGGATAACAAGAGACAAAGGGATGAATGGGAAGCTCAGGAGAACGAAAAGCTGAAAAAGGAGATCGGGAGGCTGAGGGAGTCGGCCAGGCAGACGGAGCGCTGGTCTGACACAGTGGAGAAAACAAAAAAAGGGACCAAGACCGGCGGGCTGAAACCGGACCGGGGGTATGTGGGACATAAGGCGGCAAAGATGATGAAACGCTCCAAATCAACGGAGAGCCGGATGGAGAAAGCAGCGGAAGACAAGGAAAAGCTGCTGAAGGATGTGGAAACAGCAGAAAGCCTGAAGATCATTCCACTCCGCCACCATAAACAGGTCCTAGTGTCCATGGAGGATGTATCCCTTGGGTACGCCTTGGAAAAAGGTCCGGTCCTGGAACATCTGACCATGGAGATCAGGGAGGGAGACCGTGCTGTCCTGGACGGAAGAAACGGCTCCGGTAAATCCACGGTGATCAAAGCCATTGTGGGAGGGGATGGAGACCCCCTTGTATTATCAGGGAGGATCCACACGGCGTCAGGCCTTGTCATATCCTACGTATCACAGGATACATCCTGGCTTTCAGGGAGTGTCAGCAGGTTCACGGAGCAATACGGACTGGACGCCACCTTGTTCCGGGCAATCCTGAGAAAGCTGGATTTTTCCAGGGACCATTTTTCAAAGGAAATGCAGTTTTACAGTGAAGGGCAGAAAAAGAAGGTCCTGCTGGCAAAAAGCCTTTGCGAACAGGCGCATCTTTATATCTGGGATGAGCCGCTGAATTTTATTGATGTATTTTCCAGAATGCAGATAGAGGAGCTGATTATGAGCCATGGACTGACCATGATATTTGTGGAGCATGACCAGGCGTTCAGGGAAAAGGTGGCAACAAAGGGGATCAGTCTGAATGACATGGCCTGATCACAGGATTTGTGTTACAATAATTCCAGACCAATGCCGGAAGGCAGAAAATACAAAAAGAGTGGAAAGAAGGTTGAGGAAATGGACCTATTGGAACAAATGGAAGCATATCATCCCTTTAACGAGCAGGAGGAAATGGACCAAAAGCTGATCCTCAAATGTCTGAGACAGGATGAGGATATATTTACACGAAAGAACAGCCTGGCCCATATGACCGCATCGGCCTGGGTGGTGAATCAGGACCGTACCCGGGTGCTGATGGCATATCACAATATCTATGATTCCTGGTCCTGGCTGGGAGGCCATGCGGACGGGGACCGGGATCTGCTGCGGGTGGCTGTCCGGGAGGCCGTGGAGGAAAGCGGGCTTTCGGATATACGGCCTGTGACGGATTCCATCTATTCCATAGAGGTGCTGACCGTGGACGGACATGTAAAGCGGGGGGCATATGTTGCCTCCCATCTGCACCTGAACGTCACCTATCTTCTGGAGGCGGATGACCATGGAATTCTGCACACAAAGGAGGATGAGAACAGCGGCGTTGCCTGGTTCCCCGCGGAGGAGGCGGTCAGCGCCTCCTCGGAGCCGTGGATGCGGGAGCGGATCTACAGCAAATTAAATGCAAAGATGGCTGCATACGGAGGTCTTCAGGGAGCGGCGGGGATCAAGGAGGCTGCTGATGAAGGGATTTGACCGGGATTATCCATGGCTGTCCCTCTGTGGACTGAATTGCAGGCTGTGCACCCTGTATATGGATCAGTATTGTCCGGGCTGCGGAGGCGGGGAGGGGAACCAGTCCTGCGCCATTGCAAGATGCAGCCTGTCACATGGGGGAGTCACGTTCTGCTCCCAGTGCGGAGAATTTCCCTGCGCCAGGTATGAGCAGGCGGAGGAGTACGATTCCTTTATAACCCACCGTAATAAAAGGAGGGATCTGGAAAAGGTGCTTCAGATCGGCCGGGATGCCTATGGGGAGGAGCAGGAGGAAAAGGAACAAATATTAAAACAACTTTTGGCCGGTTACAATGACGGCAGGCGCAAATCATTTTTCTGTGTGGCGGTCAACCTCCTAAAACTGCAGGATCTGCGGGAGATCATGGGCCATCTTGAAAGCCATGAGGCGGCGGAAGATGAGACCGTCAGGGAAAAGGCGGTGTACGCGGTGAAACTGTTCCAGGAGCGGGCCGCAGAGCGGGGCCTGGAACTGAAGCTGAGAAGAAAGCCCGGAAAGAAAAAGTAAAGATTCTTAATAAAATACCCTCTATTATTGTGTGCCCATTATCATATAATTAGGTTGTAAACAGGTTCTGTTTTATCTGATCAGTTTGTGAAAGAGGGTGCAATATGGAGTCTGCATGTTACCGCTACTTTTCAATACGCACAGATTGTTACTCCAATACATGGCCCACTGATGATGTTGAGGCTTACATAGAAAATTCCGGGCTCTTTTCCAGGTTATCTGCAGGGGCGTACCATGGGCGGAACTTTTTCTGCGCCCTGCAGATCATGCGTGTAAAGGACTGGGATGGCTGGAGCAGCAATGATTATGACAGCAGGAGATCAAATTATATTGATATTGTCACATCCCATGAAGCCTCCCCTGAACGGGATGCATTTCTGGGCAGTCTTTCCCGTTACCTGGGATGGAGGATGGTGGAAGAGACCGGATGACAGGTATCCCATTGATCCGGCCGGAACCAATTGCGCTTTCATGGCGGATATGATACCATGTCATGGTATGAAAAACGGAAAGGGGACTTAAGAATGGGAAAATTATACGGAATCGGCGTGGGGCCGGGAGATCCTGAGCTGCTGACATTAAAGGCCCATCGGATCCTGGGTGAGGCGGATGTGATCTTCTGCCCGGAAAAGAAAAAAGGCGCGGGCAGTTTTGCCTACGATATCATTAAAGGACTGCTGAAAGACGCCGGGGCGGAGATCGTTAATCTTGTGTATCCCATGCATTACCATGGGGACCGGCTGCAGGAAATGTGGAAGGAGAATGCCGCGCAGATCGCCGAATGTCTCAGCGGGAACAGGATTGGGGCTTTTATCACCCTGGGAGATCCGGCTGTTTACAGCACATTCATGTATACACTGCCCTATATAGAACAGGCCGGTGTGGATGTGGAGGTGGTGCCGGGCATCACCTCTTTTTGTGCGGTGGCTGATTCCATGAAGATGCCTTTGGTGGCCTGGGATGAGGATCTGGTGGTGGCTCCGGTACGGGAAAACAGCAGCGAAGATCTTGGGAGGATCCTGAGAGAACATGACAATGTGGTGCTGATGAAGCCTTCCGCCAACCAGCAGGCGCTGCTTCAGGCGATCCGGGAGAATCATCTGGAAGACCACTTTGTACTGGTGACCAAATCTGGTACGGGTGAGGAGCGTCTGGTGACGGATTTTGCAGAACTGGAGCAGTATGAGATCCCATACCTGTCCACGGTCATTATCAAGCGTCAGGGAAGGTGAGTCAATGATCGTATGCAATGATCTGCATAAGGGGTTTGGGGATGTGAAGGCAGTGGATGGAATCTCCTTCCAGGTGCCGGACGGAACATTTCTGGGGCTTTTGGGACCTAACGGAGCGGGGAAGACAACGCTGATGCGCATGATGACCGGACTTCTGGCGCCGGATACGGGCACGGTGGAGTTTGACAACAGGCTTATGGACAGGAATGCCATAGGGGTGAAACAGGTGATCGGCGTCACCAGCCAGCATGTAAATCTGGACAAGGAGCTGACCGTGGAGGAGAACATGGAGTTTGCGGGGCGCCTTTACCGCATGAGAAGGAATGAGATTGCGGCTGCCGCGGACCGGCTTCTGGCGTTCCTGGGACTGGACAGTGTCAGGGGACGGGTAGTTCAGGGACTGTCCGGAGGGATGAAGCGCAAGCTGATGATCGCAAAAGCCCTGATCCACGATCCCCGGTATCTGTTCTTAGATGAGCCCACGGTGGGAATCGATCCCAAGGCCCGCCGGGATATCTGGGATTTTCTCCATGTGCAGCACAAGGAGGGAAAGACCATTGTGCTCACCACCCATTATATAGAGGAGGCACAGCACCTGTGTGATAAGGTGATGCTCATTGACGGGGGCAGGATTTTTAGGGAGGATACGCCGGAGGCGCTGATCGCGCAGATCGGCAGGTTCAAGGTGGAATATGACACCGGGGAACGGATGGAGGCCGAGTTTTTTACCGACCTGTCAGGGGCAAAGGCCCGGGCCGGACAGCTGGATGTTCCCTGCAGCGTGCTTCCCTCCACGCTGGAGGATGTGTTTTTCCATTACACCAGCAAGGAGGTGGAGGGATGGAAATAACAACGATCCTCTGGAGAGAGTGGCTGTTCTTAAAGCGGAGGTTCTGGCGGGTGACATTTTCACAGATGGTCTCCCCGCTGCTGTATTTTGTCACCTTTGGAATGGGGCTGGGGGGCATGGTGAATGTGGACGGACAGCCCTACCTCCATTATTTGATCCCCGGGCTTCTGGCCATGACCACCATGCGCAACAGCTACACCTCTGTTTCCACGCGCATCAGCGTCATGCGTCTCCATGAAAAAAGCTTTGAGTGTTACTTCTATTCCCCCACGCGGATGTATCTCCTTGCTATTGGGCATATTCTGGCAGGGGCCTTGAGAGGAATGTACTCAGGGGTGTTTATCCTGCTGCTTGGCCTGGTATCCAGGGCGGGTCTTGTATATAATGGCTGGCTCCTGGCAGCGGTGGTCCTGAACGCCTGGATCTTTTCAGCGTTGGGATTCCTGGCAGCCATGGTGATCCGGAGCCACTATGATATGAATAACTTTACAAATGTTGTAATTACCCCCATGTCCTTTCTGTGCGGAACCTTCTTTTCTCTGGAGGGGATTCCACAGGCCCTGAAGCGGCTTGTAAATGTCATGCCCCTGACCCATACCACCCGGCTGATACGGGGGCTTTCCTTTGGAGGCAGCGTTAACTGGACGTCCATGGCAGTCTCCGCACTGTTTGCGGCCGTGCTCACAGGATGCTGTGTGTGGATCTGTTACAGGGAGGCGGAGTAGTTAAGATTCCGTTCAGATTTAGGAAGGCTTATTGACACAGTTCCGCCTTTTTCTTATAGTAACCTGAGAGCCTGTTGATGGATCAGGGCTGATTCAGGTGAAAAGGAGCGGACAGGGTGGGGAAGACCATAAGCCGGGTCGTGGATATCTGGTATCATATGACCCTGAGAAGGAAGCTGTCTGTAATCATTGCAAGCGTGGCTGTGATGATGGCGGCTTCCATTTATATTAACCTGATAGTAGTGTATTATTTTGTGGATCATGGACAGGAGATCATGGATGACAATCTGTCCTGCTATAAGTTCCAGGATGCCCTGGAGGAGGAAGCCGCCTGTTTTGCCAGGCTGATCGGGGAGAGAAATCTGGAGAGCGAACAGGCTTATAAGGATTCCGGCGTGCGTGCATTGACGTATTTGGAACAACTGCCCTTTGACTATAACCAGGTGGGAAGGGACAGGTACGCCATCACATGGAGCATCCGCAACAGCTATGGCGAATATGAGAAGCAGAAGAAAAAAGTCATTGCCATGGAAGCAGATGAGGATGGGTATATCAGGGAGCTATACAAGGTGTACAGCATGCAGGGGTATCTGAACACTTACGCATCGAGGCTTACAAGGGCAGTCCTCACAGAAGGAAACAGCTACTATGAGGCCCAGGTGCCGTCCCTTAGACGGATGCCTCTTGTGCTGGTGCTGATCAGCATTACGGCATTCATCGCATTAGTGGCCATGCTGCGCTTTATTACGGGAAGCATTGTAAAGGTATTGGTACACCTGGCGTCCTCATCCGGGAAAATAGAGCGCAATGATTTTTCAGGCGCTGATGTGGTCTGGGCCGGAAGGGATGAGATCGGACAGCTGGTCAGTGCATTTAACAAGATGAAGCATTCCACGGAGCGTTATTTTGCCGCGGCAGAGGAAAAAAGAAAGATGGAGGAACAGCTGCATTGTCAGGAACTTGAACGTACACAGCTGGAACAGCGTTTTTCACTGGCTCAGCTCCAGCTGATCAAGAGCCAGCTCAATCCCCATTTTCTTTTTAACACACTGAACATGATCACCCGCATGTCCCAGGCGGAGGATGCGCCTGTTACCGAAGAAATGCTGGTGGCCATGAGCAATCTTTTGCGGTACAGCCTGAGAACCACCAATGCCTTTACGCCATTGGGACAGGAACTTAAGGTGGTGGAGGATTACATGTACATACAGCGTATGCGCTTTGGAAGCAGGATACGCTGGAGCGTGGACTGCAGCCGGGATCTTTGTGAAAGGGAGGTGCCCGTGTTCCTGCTCCAGCCCCTGGTGGAGAACGCAGTGATCCACGGCATAGCGGATCAGGAGGAGGGCGGCGCCATCTATATACGGATCCGGGAAAAAGGAGAACTGCTGTGGATCTCGGTGGCGGACACGGGAGCGGGGATTCCCGGAAAGCACTTGAGGGAACTGCAGGAGGCATCCACATTGAGGGGAAAGCGGCTGGGAATCGGACTGGGCAATATTTACCGCAGGATTACCGCTTATTATGATAAGGGCGGGATCCTGCTTGACAGCAGGGAGGGCTGCGGCACCGTGGTCCAGATGGAATTTGGAAAAAGGAAGGAATAGGATTGGGGAATGGCCGGTTTAATGATTGCAGAGGATGAGCTGATCGAGCGTATGGTTCTTAAGAAAATGCTCCAGAAAAAGTTTGGGGAACAGTGTACCATCTATGAGGCCCAGAACGGTCATGAGGCAGTGGAGTTAGCCAGGCGGGAAGAGATCCAGGTGATCATCCTGGACATCGGTATGCCGGGGATGAACGGGATCCAGGCAGCAAAGATCATACGCAGGGAGCACCCGGAATGCTGCATCATTTTCCTTACCGCCTATGACCGCTTTGAGTATGCCAGGAGTGCCATTTCCGTGGGGGCCATGGAATACCTTTTAAAGCCATATTCCAGCAGGGAGATCATTCACGTGACAGGGGAAGCTCTGCACCTTGCGGACCGGTACCGGACATGGAGGGCCGGGAAAGATGGAGCCGATGGGGATAGAGCCGGTGGAACCGGAGCAGAAGCAGCGGCCGGAAAGGATGGGGCCGGTGGGACTGGGGCTGGTGAAACTGCGTCTGGTGAGATCCTGCCCTTCACTCTGCGTCTGGTGGACGAACCGGATCAGGAAAAGGAAAATGATGAGTCGTGTACCCGCCTGTCCCTGATGGTTTCCATGGTGGAGGAGTATATACGAACCCATTATATGTATGAGATATCCATGCATGATGCGGCAAAGGCAGTGAATTATTCCGATCCCTATTTCTGCAAGATGTTCAAACAGCAGTTTGGCCAGAACTTCACATCCTATCTGGCGGAGTACCGGATCAATGAAGCCAAAAAGCTGCTCTGCCGGCCCAATGTGAATGTGAAGGATGTGGGCATCCGCGTGGGGTATCCGGACAACAACTATTTCACCAAGGTATTCAGGCGGCTGGCCGGCATGAACCCTTCGGATTACAGGATGGAGCTGCTTCAGAAACTCTGATAAGAAAAATGAATATGCGTTAAGATGGTGTTAAAAACATCTAATAAATTTATTTATTAGATGTTTTTTTTATATATAATACATAATAAAAAGCTAAAAAATTACTACGGATGATAAAAAGATACGATATAAATGGAAAACAAGCGGGGCTATAATTGAGTTATGAAACACAACACTGTGCAGGAAAGAATGACTGTTATGACACACTGCCAAAAGAGGCGGGAGCCTCAGGCGGAAGAAAAGCAGAAGGAAAGATGAAAGGAGAACGGGATATGGAACAGGAGCTGTTTCGCATGGAGGGGATCAGCAAAAGCTTCCCCGGGGTCAAGGCTCTGGACCGGGTATCCCTCACTGTAAATAAGGGGGAGGTCCTTGGGCTTGTAGGTGAGAACGGCGCCGGAAAGTCAACGCTGATGAAGATACTCTCAGGGGTGTACCGGGCAGATGAGGGGGACATCTACATTGAGGGCCAGAAGGTGGTGATCGACTCCGTGGCAAAGGCCCATGAGCTGGGAGTCAGCATTATCATGCAGGAGCTGAACATGTGCGGGCATCTGAGCGTGGCGGACAACATTTTTATTGGAAGAGCCCACAAAAAGGGACTTTTTATCGATGATAAGAGAATGCATGAGGAAGCCCAAAAAATACTGGATGACCTGGGTATTGATCTGAATACCTACGCCCATGTGGGCAGTCTGAGCATTGCAAAACAGCAGATGGTGGAGATCGCAAAGGCCATCAGTTTCCACTCAAAGATACTGGTGCTGGATGAGCCCACGGCCACACTGACAGAGAGGGAAATTGAGCAGCTGTTTGGGATTATACGCAGGCTGAAGGAAAAGGGAGTGGGCATGGTCTACATCTCCCACCGGATGGCTGAGCTGAACCAGATCTGTGAGCGGGTCACCATTATCCGCGATGGCCAGTACATAGGGACCAGGAACCTGGCTGATATCACCATGGATGAGCTGGTGAACATGATCGTGGGACGCTCCCTGGAGGACAAATACCCCAAATATGTGCGGACCCTGGGGGAGGTGGCGCTGGAGGCCAGGAATGTGCGCAGGGGGAACAAGGTAAACGCCGGTTATTTCTATGTGAGAAAAGGGGAGATACTGGGCATTTCCGGTCTGGTGGGAGCAGGGCGTACCGAACTGATGCGGTGTATTTTCGGAGCTGACAGGGCAGACCATATGGAACTGAGCCTGGAGGGAAAGCCGGTGAAGATCAATTCCGTGATCCAGGCCATAAAACATGGGATCGGTTATGCGACAGAGGACAGAAAGAGGGACGGGCTGGCTCTTGGCCTGGATGTAAAATATAACACCAATATGGCTCATCTTCCCAGCATCACCCATTTTGGGTTTATAGATGACAAGGCGGGAACCGTGAACGCGGAAAAATATGTGGATCTGCTGCGCACCAAGACGCCCAGTATCCATCAGCTGTGCCAAAACCTTTCAGGAGGCAACCAGCAAAAGGTGGTGCTTGCCAAATGGCTGTGCAATGATGTAAAGGTCCTGATCGTGGATGAACCCACAAGGGGAATCGATGTGGGAGCAAAATACGAGGTATACGAGCTTTTTAACAGGCTCAGCGACCAGGGAGTGGCGATCATCATGATTTCATCGGAATTGCCTGAGATCCTTGGGATGAGTGACAGGATACTGGTCATCCATCAGGGAGAGATCAACGGCGAGCTGGATGCAAAGACGGCCACCCAGGAACAGATCCTGTACCTGGCAGCCGGATATAACAAATTAGAAGGAAAACCAGCCCCCACATTATCAGCAGGGGCAGAGGGAAAGGGAGCGTAAGTATGGCGGATTTAAAAGTAAAACAGGAAAATGAGGCAAAGGGCAAAAAAGGCAGCGGGTCCTTTGGCAAATTAAATGCTGCCACCAGAAGGGCGATCTATTCCTTTGGCATTCTTGCAGGGCTGTTCCTATTATTCTCCGTGCTCCAGGTGGATAAGTTCCTGGCCCCGGCCAATCTTCAAAATCTGCTGCAGCAGATCGTTACATACACCATTATCGGGTGCGGACTAACCTTCTGTCTGGTCTGCGGGGGAAATGATCTGTCCGCCGGTGCATCCATGGCATTGTCCGGCATCATCATGGTAAGCCTGCTGACCCAGGGGCTGCCGCTGGGGGTATGTATCGTCCTCTGTCTGGCCATGGGAGTTTGTACCGGGATCATGAACGGATTTTTTATTGAGATCCTGGGTGTGGTGCCGTTTGTGGCAACCCTTGCAACCCAGTGGGTGTACAGGGGCATGGCCAATGTACTGGTGAACGGCGCTCCTCTTTACACCACCAATATTCCGTCTGAGGCGGTCCAAAAGCAGTTCTATGTGCTGGGAGGCGGAAGGATCGGAGGGGACGGCCTTCCCTACAGCGTGATCATAACCCTGGTATATGCCGTCATACTGGGGATCGTCCTGGCAAAGATGCGCATCGGGCGTCAGATCTATGCCTGCGGCTCCAACCTGGAGGCGGCAAAACTGTCAGGCATTAATGCGGTAAAGACGCGTATGTTTGCATATTGCATCTCCGGATTGTCAGCAGCCATCTGCGGTATTCTGGTTGCCTCACGTCTCTCCAGCGCCCAGCCCACTGCCGGAAACGGATATGAGATGGAGGCGATCGCGGCATCGGTTCTGGGAGGGATCTCCATCCTGGGAGGCGAGGGCACGATCCTGAACACGGTGATCGGAGCTCTGATGATGGGCGTGATCCGAAACGGCCTGAACCTGAATGGAGTCAATTCCTTCTGGCAGCAGGTGATCGTAGGCTTCATACTCCTTATTGCTGTTGCGTCACAGACAGCAAATAAAGGCGGGAACCTGAATTCCATCAAGCGCTTTTTCGGTTTGAGCAAATAAAACCGTAGAGATAGACAAAACAAAAATAAGAGTGTACTATCCGGATCTTTTGGTACTCAGATTTGCGAGATGATTTTTTGTCAGTTGCGCATAAAATTATGAGGTGTACGCGGTGTGTATATTGAATAAATTTGTATGCGGCTGGCGGGAAATCAGCCGCAAAGATGGGTGCCGGGGAGACTCCGAGAGTGCACAAGAATAGCAGGAGGATCATAATGAGAAAATTAGCAGCGGTTTTAATGGCAGGAGCATTGGCAGCATCAACACTGGCAGGGTGCGGGAGCAGTACGGCCTCCAACACCCAGGCAGATACCACGGCAGCCCCTGCGGATAAGGAAAACACAAAGGCGCAGGGAGCTCAGTCAGGGGCGCAGGGGGCACAGTCAGAGGCGGGAAGCAGTGAAACCCCGATAACGGATAACAGTGAAAAGACTATTTATGTGATCGTTAAGGTGTTGGGAAACCAGTACTGGAGTATCCTCCAGGCCGGTGCAGAGCAGGCCGGCAAGGACCTGGGATGCAAGGTGGTGGTTGTGGGAACCGCTCTGGAGTCTGATATTGAAGGCCAGCTGACCCTTCTCCAGAACGCGGTATCCGCCCAGGCGGCAGGGATCGTCATAGCGCCTCTGGACAGTGTTTCCCTGGATGCGCCTATCACAGAGGCATACAATTCAGGCACTCCGGTTGTGCTGGTGGACACGGTTACAAAGAGCGATAACTACAGCGCAGCCCTTCTGACCAACAATGTGGAGGCTGGGAAAACTGCAGCGGAGGAAATGATCCGAAGATTAAAGGCAAAGGGCCTTTCCGAGGATGAGACAGCACAGATCGCCATCCAGGTAGGCTCCACCGGCTCCCAGACCATCAACGACAGGGTAAAGGGCTTTAACGAGTACTGGGAAGCCAATGCCCCTGAAAAATGGGTGGTTCTCAATGACGACATCAAGGTAAATGAAGGCGATATCAGCAAGGCGGTTGGTTTCTGCCAGGACTTTATCACCACCTACCCTGATCTGAAGGGGGTATTTGGTCCAAACAACGGTTCCACGGTTGGTTTTGTAACAGGGCTGACAGAATCCAAGCGCACGGATATCACCATGGTAGGATTTGACTTCTCCGCAGAGATCGAAACCATGATCCGCAGCAATGAATATGATGTTGCTTCTGTTGTCCAGAGACAGTATTTTATGGGGTATGACGGAGTAAAGACAGCAGTGGAGCTGGCAAACGGCCAGACTGTGGAGGATAAGACCATTGATACCGGTGTTGTACTGGTGGACAGCAAGAATGTGGACTCTGATGAGGTCCAGGGAATCATCCATCCATAAATGATCCCATGACAATTGGAAGCTTGAAACTAAATGGAGGCAGCCGCCTTTGCGATTGAGTGATCGTAGAGGCGGCTGTCTTTTTTGTTTTGACGGAAAACTGTTACCTTTTCTCTGGGGAGGGGAATGGCGGATCGGATGTTTTAAAATCACATCACCCATTGACCCCAAACCGGGATGCCGTTTTGCATCCCGCTGCATATACGCATGTGAAGCGTGTCGCCAACCCCAGAAACTGGAAGAACTGATGCCCAAGCATTTTGTGTCATGCTGCCGGACCAGGGAACTTAGTTAATAGAATCAATATTTAGTAACAGTTCACATCGGATGTCCTGAACAGTTACAAATATGTTATACTGCCAGCTGGTTTGAAACAGTGTGCTGGCAGTTTCTATGTCAGAGTGTATCTGTAATTGGTCTGATCATTAGTCGTTGTATAAAATGCATAATAAACCATGAAAGAATAATACGATTTGTACAAAAAGCTAAAAAGCCATTGACATGAATAAAAAATTAGAGTATTTTAAATATATGAAAACGGTTTCTTAATAGAAATATTGTAAGCAAGCTATTATTTTAAGATATTTGCATTCTGCATGTAAACGGTTTCATATAAAAAGGAGTGGGAGAATGAAAAAACAGACAGTCACCATACGGGATATAGCAAAGAAGGCAGAGGTGTCAGTGGCTACCGTATCACGCTATCTGAATGAGAGCGGATATGTGGAAGATGAAAAGCGCAAAAGGATTGCAGCAATTATAGAAGAACTGGATTACAGGCCCAACCGGCTGGCCCAGGGTTTGAAGTCAAAGGCTACAAAAAATATTGTCTTAATCGTTCCGGACATACAAAACCCTTTTTATTCAACCATGGCAGTGACCGCACAGCAGCAGATGATGAAGAAGGGATACACGGTAACCTTGTTTAATACGTCCGGGGATCATAAGATGGAGATGGAAAGCATCAGGACAGTACAGAATATAGGAGCTGACGGCATCATTTTTGCAGCGGTTTCCATGAATCCGGATATAGAAGAGGCCCTTAAAAAGACAAGCCTGCCAGTGGTGGCAGTGAATATTTCGGAGGCAGGATGTTTTGATACCGTGTATGGAGATGCAGGTACCAGCACCTATCTGACAACCAAATACATGATTGAAATGGGACATAAAAAGATTGCCTTTGCCGGTTCTGTGATTGGCAATGCAAATACAAGAAACAGAAAGAACGGATATATCAGCGCAATGAAGGAGGCGGGGCTGCAGATAAGGGAAGAATATATTTTTGAGATGGGTCAGATCCTTAACAGTGATGCGGGAATCAAAAGCGGTTACTATTTTTCCGCGCTGCAGGACAAACCCACAGCTATATGCTGTTCTAATGATCTGATTGCGTTAGGAGTATACAGAGCCTTTTATCAACTGGGGATTGCCATTCCGGACCAAATGTCTGTTACGGGAGTGGATGATATCATGTATGCGGATCTGTGCAGCCCAAGGCTTACCACCATCACCAATGACAGTGAAGCCTATGCAAGAGTAGCGATTGAGGCGCTGTTAGACCGTCTCCAGGGGAATTATCAGGGAGAGGTAAGGGAATACGAGATTGACAGGAAACTGGTTATCAGGGATTCCGTGAGAGAATTAAGAGATGCATGATACCTGTTCAGGCGGGTATGCAGATAAAACTCAGGAGAAGATGAAAAGGAGAGGGAAAATGAAAAGGAGAGGAAAGATGAGACAAAGATCCAGCGGGAAATGGGGAGTTTTATTGGCCGCAGCAATGGTATTGGGGATAACCGGATGCGGGGCCGGAACGGAAGGTACCGCGTCAAGTGATGTATCGGCTCAGAAAACAGATGGGTCAGGGGAGAAATTAGTTATTGGTGTGGCATTAAATGAAGAAATCGACTTTGTAAATGAACTGCAGAACGCTCTGGAGGAAAAGGCCGCACAGGCAGGGGATATAGAAGTTATTTTTACAAATGCAAACGGAGATGCGGAAAAACAGCTTTCGGATGTGGACTCCCTTATTACCCAGTCCCCGGATGTAATCGTTATGCGCACTGTGGATTCGGATGCCGGGGTAGCCTGTGTGGAAGCCATAAAAGAGGCCGGTATCTATTGTGTGATCCAGGATACGCCAGTGAATACGGATCTGTATGACTGCCGTATTGTAGGAGACCAGTCCATGGTGGGGCAGCTGGTCGGTACATATATGCAGGAATGGCTGGATGGAGATGAAAGCCGCATGATCCATATGGGGTATATTAACGGAAATACTTCAGAAACGATTAAAAAACGTGAAACGGGAATCTATGATGCGGTGGATCCTGCAAGGATCGAGACATTTTCTTCGCAGGTGGCCCAAGGATTTTCAGCAGAGGGCGCAATGTCTTATGCAGAGGACTGGCTGCAGTCTCAGCCGGATATGAACTGTATTGCATGCGCCAATGATGAGATGGCTGCGGCAGCCATACAGGCCCTGACCGCAGCGGGGATCGACTTTGAGGATTTTCTGGTATTTGGATGTGACGGCGGTGCGATCGGACAGCAGTATCTGGAGAGCGGTGAGCTGGATGCGACCGTATATCAGAGTGTGTCCAAGGTGGCGGAGACCGTTCTGGAAGTTTCAAGAGGTCTTGCAGATGGTCAGACATACGAAAACAAAATGTATGATCCGAAGTGTTATGAACTGTTGACAAAAGATAATATGGACAAAGTACTGAAAAATAACTAATGATTCTGCCTGAAATCAGGCGAACCGGCAGCCATGGCATCTGAAATGCTGTCGCTGCCTTTTTTGCGCCAAAATCAGTCTGAAATATGGAGAAAAGTGATGGAGAAGAGAGAACCTGTTTTACGTGTTGGGAATATTACAAAAACGTTTCCGGGTGTCCAGGCTTTAAAAGGTGTTAACCTGGATATATATCCGGGGGAAGTCCATGCGCTGCTAGGAGAAAATGGGGCAGGCAAATCGACTCTTATGAAGATCATACTTGGTATTTACCAGCCCACATCAGGAAAGATGGAGTATAAGGGTGAGCCATATACTCCCAAAACACCTACAGAAGCCCTTGCCAAGGGAATATCCATGATCCACCAGGAAATCAGCCTTGTACCTACTACCTCTGTATCGGAAAATATATGGATCGGCAGGGAGAGGCAGTTTGGAAGCAGAGCGTTTATAAATAAAAAGAAGCAGGAGGAGGCTACCGGAGAGATACTTGCACGTCTGGGATTGGATATTGACCCCTCCACAGAGGTCTCTGACCTGAGCATTGCAAAGATGCAGCTGGTGGAAATTGCAAGGGCTGTATCATATGATTCGGATATCATTATAATGGATGAACCTACAAGCGCTTTGACGGATGAGGAGGTAGAGAAGCTTTACGGTATCATTCGTTCCCTTGTAAAAAAGGGGAAAGCGGTTATTTATATTTCTCATAAATTTGATGAGATATTTAATATATGCCACAGGGCAACCATTTTCCGGGACGGGGAATATATTGATACAAAAATGCTGACAGATGTCACGGAAGAGCAGCTGGTCCATCTGATGGTGGGACGCAAGATGGATGAGATGTTTCCAAAAGTCAAGGTTGGTATAGGGGAGCCGGCTCTGGAAGTAGAACATCTTCAAAAGGGAAATCGGGTCAATGATGTAAGTTTCACAGTACACAGGGGAGAAATACTGGGGTTTGCAGGCCTTTTGGGAGCGGGGAGGACTGAAATAATGGAAACCATATTTGGGATCACCCCAAAGGATGGAGGAACGGTAAGGCTTAAGGGAAAAACAGTGGATATCACCAATACCAAGCAGGCCATTGAGCATAAGCTGGCCATGGTCACCGAGGACCGGCTTCATACGGGAGTAATATCTATTCAGCCAGTGCGTGTGAACGCGTCTCTGGCTTATCTGAGAAGTATTACAAGAGGGGGATTACTGAACCGGAAAAAGGAACAGGAGGATACAGACCGCATGGCACAACGGCTGTCGATCAAGGTGCCTTCCATGAACAGTGCCATTGCCTTGCTGTCAGGAGGCAACCAGCAGAAAGTAATCATAGCGAGATGGCTTCTGACAGAACCGGATGTACTGATCATGGACGAACCTACCAGAGGAATCGATGTGGGGGCAAAAGCAGAGATTTACAGACTTATGGGCGAATTGGCAAAACAGGGCAAGGCAATCCTGATGATATCATCAGAGCTTCCGGAAGTAATGGGAATCGCGGACCGTATTATGGTTGTGAGGCAGGGGAGCATTGCAGGCGAATTCCAGCGTGAAGAATTTAGTTCGGACCATATTATGAAATGTGCATTTGGAGTTAAATCATAGGAGGGATATCATGAAAAGAGGAACGTGTAGAGGGGCATTGATGTTTGCCCTGAATAATAAAGCAATGATATTAACGGTTATGATGCTGTTGATTTCTGTTATTTTAACATCCGGAACATCCTTGACAGCGCAGAACATGACTGGGGTAATGCGGCAGATCTCTGTTTTAGCTATTATCAGTATTGGTTTCACTATTATTCTTGCTGGCGGAATGATGGATCTGTCCGTAGGGAATGTGGTAAGCCTGTGTGGCATCTGCTATGGGATCGCATCTAAATCTGTGCCGCTGTGGGCCGCTATCGTGCTGGCTGTCATGGTGGGGGTAGGATGTGAATTTTTTAATGGAATCATGATCCGGGCATTTCGTCTTCCGTTTTTTGTACTGACCTTGGCTACGGGGCAGATTTTTAAAGGAGCGGCGGAGATCATTACCGATGGAAAATCAGTGGGAGGCCTTAACTCGCAGGTGAAATTTCTGGGTCAGGGAAGGATCTTTGGGTTTCTGCCCATGCCTTTTGCCGTTATGATCATAGTAGTCCTCTTGATGGCAGTCCTCCTTGGAAGGACGACCTACGGGCGGCATGTGCTGGCAGCCGGAGGAAATCCCGGGGCTGCGGAGGTGTCAGGCATTCGGGTGGGATTTATTAATATTACTACGTTGATGATTGGCGGGATCTGCTTTGGCCTGGGGGCAGCTGTGCTTACAGGAAGGGTTGCATCCGCCATACCAACGGCCGGGGATAATTACCTGATGGATTCCATTGCCGCTGTTGTCATTGGCGGCACGCCCATGCACGGAGGAAAAGCAAAGGTCATCGGCACTTTGTTTGGTGTTGCTCTTATAGGGGTCATTAACAATATGCTGAACCTCCTCAATATCTCGTCCTATTGGCAGTGGGTGTGTAAAGGGATCATCATCATTATAGCCATTATACTGGACTCCATGACGGACCGCGTATTTAAAACCCAAAAAGCATAGAGGAGATTGGTGATGAGTAAAAAGGTACAGATAGACTGCGTGTGTGAAATGATGGAAGATCCCATTGGGATCGATTGTCCCAGCCCAAGATTTTCATGGATGTCGGATTCCATCGTGGATCAGCAGAAAGCATACCGCTTGATGGTCAGCCAATGGAAGGAAATGGAATTCCCGGTATGGGACAGCGGTATTGTGAATTCATCCCAAAGCCACTTGGTACCGTATGAGGGTGAGCGGCTGGAAAGCGGAACGCGGTATTATTACCAGGTAACTATCATCTGCGAAAATGCTGTGTATACCAGTGGTACAAATAAATTTTTCACCGGTATTGTGGAGGAAAGGGACTGGGATCCTTTCTGGATCGGAGGCGCAGGCGTCCGGAATCATTCCTATCTGATCCGATGGCCGGTTAAGATCCGAAAGCCAGTGAAGACAGCGGCAGCATTTGTGGCAAGCCCCAACTATTATCTTCTCAGCCTGAACGGAAGGCTGTGCAGGGATGTGAGATTAAACAACGCACGCACGGAGTATTCCAAAACCATGCTCTATGAAACATATCCCTTAAGACTGGAACAGGGTGAAAATGTACTGGGAATTGAAATTGGAAACGGATGGCATGCTCTTGAACTGGGGGAGCGGGGGATTGCAAAGGGGGAGCACATTGTAGCCATACAGGTGAGGATTGAGTTTGAGGATCACACTGTGGAATGGTACGGAAGCAGTCCGGATAACTGCTTTTATACGGACCGGGTCCCGGATATCCGCAACAGCATATATGGCGGCGAAACATATGATGCAAGGCTGGAACAGGCGGGATGGGATAGTACGGGGTTTTTCATGACAGAGACAATGGGATGGCACAGGGTATTTCAGCAGGATTCGCCGGGGGGGATCATACGGTCGCAGATGATGGAGCCGATCCGGGTGATGGAGGAGATTAAACCAAAGGAGATCTACGAATCAGGGGATGGAAGTTATACGGTAGACTTTGGGCAGAACTTTGCAGGATGGATGCGCCTGATGGTATGGGGAGAACGGGGACGGGTCATTTCTATGCGATTTGCGGAGCTGATGAATGAGGACTGCTCGGTAAATGAATGCTCCCTTAACGGAAACCACGCTGTGGACTGTTATATCTGTAAAGGAGAGGGGACAGAGATATTTGAGCCTCGTTTTACTTATCATGGATTCAGGTATGTACAGATCACTGGACTGGATGCCAAACCGGCTTCGGAACATCTGACCGGGTGTGTGGTATACAGTTCTGTGAAATACATTGGCGGTTTCCACTCAGATAACAACCTTTTGAACCGGTTCTACCAGTCTGTTATCTGGTCGGAAAAAAGCAATCTTTACAGTGTGCCCACTGATTGCCCACAGCGTGCAGAGCGGGTGGGCTGGCTGAATGATATGACGGTGCGAAATGAATGCGCCCTTTATAATTTCCGGCTGCCTCAGTTTTACAGAAAATGGATGGGGGACATAAGGGATACCCAGGGAAATACCAGCGGTGCAATCAGCGACACGGCCCCTTTCTGCCGCATGGGCCAAAAGCCGGCTGACCCTGTCAGTACCAGTTTCCTGCTCATTCCCTGGAATGTATACTGCCTGTACGGCGACAGGAAGATACTGGAGGAAAATTATGAAGCCTGCAAACGCTGGGTATCTTATCTGGACCGGCATTCCGACAATGGGATTGTGAGATATTCGCCCATGGGAGACTGGGCCAGTCCGAAAAAATGGTGCGATGACAGGAGTATTGGAGCAGGAGCCGTGTCCAGAATAACGCCAACTGTATTCATGGCCACAGGCTTTCAATATTATAATTATGTTCTTTTGGGAAAAATGGCAAAGGTGCTTGGGGAACAGAGTGATGTCTGTTTATTTGAGAAAAAGGCGAGAAAGGTAAAGACAGCCTTTATGCAGCACTTTTATAACAGCCGGCATGGGTATTTTTGCAATAACAGCCAGGGCTGTAATGTATTTCCATTGTACTTGCATATGCTGCAACACGAGGAGGAACAGCAGGTGCTGGAGCATTTGCTTAAGGACATAATGGAAACAAACAAATGCCACCTGACAACCGGTAATCTATGCAGCAGATATGTGGTGGAGACATTGTTTCAGTATGGATATGCGGATGAAGCATTTGCCCTGCTGACCCAGACCAGTTATCCAAGCTGGGGATATATGTTTGAACATGGAGCCACCACTATGTGGGAACGGTGGGAGATGGTGGAATCCTACGAAGGATATTCTAAAATGGCATCTTTTAATCATGCCATGACAGGGGCAGTGGGCGTTTGTTTTCACAAGTACCTGGCGGGTATCCGGGCAGACGAAAATGAACCTGGCTTCCAAAATGCCATTATACGTCCTGTGATCCCTCGTAAACTGCGGCATGTAGAGGGAAAGGTCGAATCGATCCATGGAAATTTTAAATGCCGGTGGGAGTTTGAAAGCGATAACAGGCTTAAAATGGCGGTTCAGATCCCGTTTAACTGTACGGCCGACATATATCTGCCCGTGGGATGGTGCTCCCAAGCTATGGTTATGACAGGGGGAATATCTGTCACAGAGGAATTTGAAAAGGTCAGTCTGGATGAAGGGGATTACCTGCACCGAAACTATATGGCAGGGCGGTATGCATTTGAGGTGGTATCTGTTTGAAATGGCATTTGATTAAGGTGGTACCTGATTGCGGCAATATCCTTTGATGTGTTTTATCATTGAGAAGACAGAGTGTATAATTGTGAAATATAATAGCACACTTTTTTGCTGACGGATTTTTTTGTTGCCCCCCACTTTTCGCTATGCTATGATTAGAATCAGAACGATTCTTAAATATGCTGTATGGATCATTGGTATAGCAGAGAAAAATGTGATAGAACAGAAGCATGAGTGAGGTACACAAAATGAGACGAATGGAAACAGATTTACATCTCCACTTGGACGGCTCCCTGTCCATGGATGTGGTGAGGACCCTGGCAGAGAGGATCGGATATGACCTGGAGGGAAAGGATTTAAAGAAGCTGTTGTGTGTGGGAGATGACTGCGCCAGCCTGGCTGAGTATTTAAGCTGCTTTGATCTGCCGGGCATCCTTCTTCAGACGGAGGATGCCCTGGAAATGGCCTCCTGCGACCTGGTAAAGCGCCTGGCCGCCCAGGGGCTGGTGTATGCGGAGATCAGGTTTGCCCCGCAGCTCCACAGACAGAAGGGGCTGACCCAGGAGCAGGCGGTGGAGGCCGTTGTCAGAGGGGTACAGGCAGGCAGCCGGGAGAGCGGTATGTATGCAGGGGTCCTGCTCTGCGCCATGGTAAACGGCAGCGATGGGGACAATGAGGAGACACTGGAGCTTTCCAGAGCGTATTTGGGAAAGGGTGTTGTGGGCGCCGATATCGCAGGGCCTGAAGGGCTGGTGCCCATGAAGCATTTTGAAGGGATGTTCAGACGGATCTATCAGGCGGACGTACCGTTTACCATCCATGCGGGAGAATGTGGGGATTACGAAAATGTAGCGCTGGCAGTGTCCTACGGGGCCCGGCGCATCGGTCACGGCTGCGCGGCCATCCGCTCTGAGGCGTGTATGGACCTGCTGAAACGGGAGAATATCACCCTGGAGATGTGTATTGTCAGCAACCTTCAGACAAAGGCGGCGGAGAGTATTGAGGCCCATCCCCTGAAGGAGTTTTACGCCAGGGGGATCAGGGTGACCTATAACACGGATGATATGATGGTGTCGGATACGGATCTGGAGCGGGAAGCAGCCCTGATCACCGGCCGGATGGGGCTGACCCAGAAGGATCTGATCCGGATGAACGAGATGGCTGTGGAAGCAGGATTTGCCGGGGCTGAAGTGAGAGAGGGGATTTTGAGACGGATGAGGGAACAGTCCGGTATATGGAAGTAGGAAAGGGATAGCTTGGATGAATGCCTGAATGAAAGCCTGGAGGAATACCGGGTGTGGTGATAGGCTGACTTTCCCATTATCATTGCCTTTTATTGGAATAATGATATAATGTGTTTATGAGTTCTTAACAGTTGACAGGATAGTGGGGTTAATGATATGGGGAATGATTTAAAGCAGCCGGCGACAGTAAAAGAAAGGGCGGTAAGGCGGTGGGAGGAGTCCCTTGGATTCAGGATCAGCCTGCGGGTCACGGTGGTGTTGATTCCGTTTTTGGTCCTCCTGATCGTTGTCTCGTGTATTCTGTCCGTCCGAAGCATTTCATCTCTGAATGACAAGCTTTTGGATGTCCAGACCGACTATGCGGTGTCCATTGTGGATGATTTTTTCAGCAGCAAGCTGGCGGTTGTCAGCATGTTTGAGAACAATGATGACCTTCAGGCATATTTTCAGGCAGTATCCGTGCCTCAGGATATAGAGGGGTACGAGGACAGGGAAAAGATACAGGAACTCCTGTCCATGGTCCTGGAAAAGATGGGGGATGAGATGGTGGCGGAGGCCTGGGCAGCCGATGCCAGGACGGACCGGTATCTGCTTTCCGGCGGTGAGGTGGTGGAGGCAGGGCTTAAGGATACCGTATGGTATGAGCCTGTTCTGTCCGGCAGAGAGCCTTTTATATCAGATCCATACAGGGATCCGGCCACGGGAGAACAGATCGTTTCCGTGGTGGCTCCTGTGTTTTTTGACAACGGACAGGAAGCGGCCGGATTCATGGGGGTTGACGTGTATGTGAGCAATCTGTCCGAACTGCTGTCCGGGATAAAGGTAGGGGAACGGGGGTATCTGGAACTGATCTCTAATCGTTCCGACTACATATACAGCGAGGATCCCACTGCAATGGGACGGAATGTAACGGAGCTGGATATATCAGACGACTATAAGAATAAAGTCCAGGCCAATTACAACGGCGTAACGGATTTCAGCTATGGAAAAATCAGATACACGGCCATGTTCAGAAACAGCAGGACCACAAACTGGCTGGCGCTGGCAACCCTTCCCGTGTCTGAGATCAATGCAACCCGCAACCAGCTGATCGCTGTTATGGCCTTTTTATCTATCCTTATACTGGCGGCCCTGGTCGTGCTGATCATCAGCATGATCCGCAGGATAACAAGGCCTCTTGCCGATATAAGCGGCAGGATGCAGGACTTTTCCCGGGGTGATCTGCGGGGGGATATCCAAGTATGGGGAAAGGACGAGATCGGGCGTCTGGCAGACAGCATCCGTTCATCCACCCGGTCATTAAAGGATATGATCGGGGATATTTCTCATATACTGGAGGAGATATCCGGCGGAAACCTGGACCTTAGGGTAAAAGGAACATACATCGGCGACTTCAGGTTTATAAAGGAAGCCCTGGAACGGATTGTGCAGTCCCTGAACGAAACACTGGGGCAGATCGGCATTTCTGCGGAGCAGGTAAGCAATGGTTCCGAGCAGGTGGCGGCAGGCGCCCAGGCCCTGGCCCAGGGGGCGGCGGAGCAGGCGGGAACAGTGGAGGAGCTGGCGGTCAGCATAGGGGAGATATCCAGGCAGATCACTGCCAATGCGGACAGCGCCGCGGATGCCAGCCAGAGAGCAGAGGCTGTGGGCAGGGAAGCGGCGGAGAGCAACCGCAGGATGCAGGACATGCTTGCAGCCATGCAGGAGATCCGTTCCGGTTCCCGTGAGATATCCAAGATCATAAAGACCATTGAGGACATTGCGTTCCAGACCAATATCCTGGCGCTTAATGCGGCTGTGGAAGCAGCGCGTGTGGGGGAGGCAGGCAAGGGATTTGCTGTGGTGGCAGGGGAAGTGAGAAATCTGGCCACCAAAAGCGCCGAGGCGTCCAGGAATACGGCGGATCTGATCAACGGCTCCATGAGAGCCGTGGAAAACGGAACCAGGATCGCAGACCATACTGCCAGATCCATGCAGAATGTGGAGGAGGGAGTCAGGATAGTGGTGGGCGCAGTGGAGGGAATATCTGTTTCCACCAGTAGACAGGCTGAATCCGTGACCCAGTTATCCCAGGGCATTGAGCAGATATCAAATGTGGTCCAGGTCAATTCAGCTACGGCAGAGGAAAGCGCGGCGGCCAGTGAGGAACTTTCCGCACAGGCAATGCTTTTAAGGGAATTGATTGAAAGGTTTCAGCTTAGGGGAAATACATCAGATGAAAGTGAGCTTGCCGACTGATCTGCCAGGTTATCATATGATAGAGGATACCAAGAATCATAAAAAGAGAGGCGGCCGTTCCTGTGCATTGGCAGGGACGGCCGTCTTTGATATATAAGGAACATAAAGAGACGGATCAAAGTTCCCGGATCAACTGTGTGTAGATGCGGAACGCGTCCTTGATCTTTTGTAAATCGCAGTGTTCATCCCTCATATGTGCCAGCTTATATTCTCCCGGGCCGAATCCAATGGTGGGAATGCCCATTGCAACGGGGGTGATGGCATTGGTGCCAAAATCCCAGAAGTCATAGGAATCCGGGTCCCTGCCGTAAATGCAGGTATATGCCCTGCGCAGGGCCAGGGCCAGATGGCTGTCCTTGTCTATTTTCCATGGATCGTGCATGGGTTCATAGTCTAGCTGGCCTCCGTTCCAGGAGGTGTGGTGCAGGGTCCCCACTTCCCAGTGGGCGTCCTTGCCCTTTATCAGCCCGTCCATTTCTTTTCTCACCTGGTCCAGTGTCTCTCCCCAGGCAAGCCTTCGGTCCAGGTAAATGCTGCACTGGCTGGGGACAGCGTTCAGGGATGCACTGACACAGGATATGTCGGAGAGCACAAGGGTCCCGTGAGGGCCTTCCCTGCGGGACAACTCCTGGTTCAGCCGGTCCACGCGGCTGATGATCTCCGCCATTTCATAGACTGCGTTCTTTCCTTTTTCCGGAGCTGACCCGTGGGAGGATATGCCATGGGTGATGATGCGGATCTGGGCTTTGCCCTTATGGCCTAAGGTGATCACATTGTCACAGGGTTCGCAGATAATGCAGTAATCAGGTTTCAGGTCATATTCCCTGTAAAAATGTTTCAGGTTCTCGCCGTCACAGTATTCTTCGCACACAGTTCCCGTGACGTAGACGGTTTTGTCTTCCAGATATCCCATTTTCTTTGCAAGGGCAGCGCCGTACAGGGCGGCGCACAGGGCGGATTTCATATCCACCGATCCTCTTCCCCAGATGGCGTTGTCCACGATTTCTCCTGAGAAAGGCGGCACCTGCCACTGGTCGGCGTCATTGACCTGGACCGTGTCCATATGGCCGTCAAAGTGTATGATGGTTTTTCCGTTTCCGATCCGCCCCACTACGTTTCCAACAGAATCGATCTCTGCCAGGTCATAGTCCAGGCCTTCCATGTGTTTCCTGATCAGATGTGCCAGATTCCCCTCCTCATCCGAATAGCTTCTGGTCCGTATGGATTCTGCGATCAATCCCACCAGATCCTGTTCCATATTTTCCGGTATGTTCAGATTAGTTTCCATAGTTTCCTCCTTTACACGGTTTAAGTCAGAAGTCCTTGATGATTTCATTATATTAAGATTTTATTGCTTTTTGTGTCATAATATATGGATAAAATATAACTATATTGACGGAGTAATGGACCGAGTCATATAATGAAGTTTAACTGATAAACAGTATTTGAAACAGGGAGGTGAAATGCCATGCAGGTCTACAGCATTCCCATCAACAGTGACCAGAGGGAGATCACTCATCATGGCACCAGCGAATTTCCCATTGCGGTCTATGAAACGGATCTGGAGAAAAATGTTCTGGGTTATGTCCCATGGCATTGGCATGAGGAGATCCAGTTTTGTTATGTGGTCGGCGAAAGGGTGTGCTTTCACATAAACCATCAGAAGGTGGTTCTGGAGAAGGATCAGGGGATCTTTATTTCCTCCAATATCCTGCACATGGCAACGCCGGCAGACGGAAAGGGCGGAGTTTATGTGTGCATGGATGTGGATCCCGCGCTGCTAAGAGGCTTTGGGGGCAGCGTCATAGCCAGGCGCTATGTAAATCCCGTGCTGGAGAATAAGAACAGGCCCTGTCTGTACATTTGGGGAAAGGACGGGTGGGAGAGGGAGGCCGTGGCATCCATGAAAACGGTTTACGACCTGTACAGAAAGAAAGGGGAGGGGTATGAGATGGACATAACCATAGCGCTGCTTTCCCTGTGGAAGGAACTGTACCTGAGAATAAGGGAGACGGCCGGCACGGACGCGGACCCGGTGATGACAGGGCGTGACAATGAGCGTATCAAGCAGATTCTCTCCTACATACATGGGCATTTTTCAGAAAAGATCACTTTGGAACAGATTGCCGGACAGGTCAATGTCAGCAGGAATGAATGCTGCCGATTTTTTAAAAGGTATATGGGATGCTCCATTTTCACTTATCTCATGGATTACCGGATCCTGAAAAGCACGGAACTGCTGCTGGCAACCGACTGGCCGGTGAGTATGGTTGCCTCCAGCTGCGGTTTCCATACTGCCAGTTATTATATTGAACAGTTCCGCAGAAAGAGAAATGCCACTCCCGGGGAATACAGGAGCGGCAGGCGGTGAGACGGTAGGGAGATGACCGGCTGTGGGAATTCTGTTTTATCAATTGCGGTGCGGATCCCAGGGGTCCTATGACAGATGCCCGGGTTCAAATACCGGGGCATTTTCACGTTCCGTGATCCGGGACCGGTGGGCACTGCGAACCTGCTCCCTGCAGCCGGCAAGAATATCGGAAAAGCCGGACCATTTTTCCAGATGGGCATTCTGCACCAGTTTATCTTCCTGGAGATGGGCCTGGATGACCAGGTTATAATACAGCTGGGTGTCCACTTCCGGAGAACGGCAGACGCGGGTCAAAAGCTGGGTGACGACCCTGTATTTTTGAAAAAGCTGCCTGGTGGCCTTGTCACGGCGGTAGGGAGTGATCAGGCAGTTGAGGATATATCCGGCAGCGGCCCCGGCCAATATATAGCCAAGGCGTATGAGGAAGATGCTGCCCACTGCCTGAAACCCAAAGGCATCCATAAACACTGCGCCTCCCAGGGCGCCCACGGTGGAGCAGGCAAACGTCTGGGCGTAATCTGAAAAATAAAAGGAAATGTAACCTGACAGCATCATGGCAGCGGTACGTCCCAGGGGGGAGGGAATCAGAGCGTAGATGACCACGGAGACCAAACCTCCGGTTATGGTTGCCAGCACACGTTTTTTGATCTTCACAGGCACATCATCAGCGTATGGCAGGGATACGGATGCCAGGGTAAATAAGAGCCATTTGCCGTGGGGAAGGGACAGAACCCGAACCAGAAAGGTGGCGCAGGCCAGGATCAGGGCTGTGCGAAGGGCGTATACCGCACGCACAGGGCTGAGATCCAGAGCGGTCCTCAGCTGCATCTTTAAGGACAGGGCCGTGGGGCGGTAGTGCTGTCTGTTCTGGGGATCCGTCATATGGAGGAGCCTGTCGCGGATGTATTCCAGGCTGTGAAAAAACAGGTCCGCCCTCTTGTCATCCAGAAGGCGAAAGAAATCCTTGGCGTCCGGTTCCGGTATCAGGGTGATATCCTGGTGAAGAAAGGCGCAAAATGTCTGAAGGCGGTCCGAAAGATTCTGGAGCATCTCCCTGTCCTTAAGGGACAATTGTGAGGGAAGTTCATGGACCAGGATCAGAAGGTGTTCCAGGCCGCGGCCTGCGTCTATCATATAAAAGCTGGCATCGGACACACACAGCACCTTTTTTCTGCGCTGGTACACGATCCGGCTTAACTGGCACAGCTTGCTCCTCATGGCGGCGGGATCCGGCCGGTTGGGAGTTCCTGCCAGACGGCAGGCAATGGAAAGTCTGATGCTGTCTATCATTTCACTGAGCACATCCCTGGCAGTCTCCTGAACGCGATTCCTTCCCATAAACAATTGGTACAGGATAATGGACAGGGCGCCGGTCAACATGCCGGCAATCCTGCCCGGAAGCTGGTCTGCGCTGACCGGAGAGATAAAGATAAGGAACAGGTAGGATAATATATAAGGAAAATACATATGGCTGGAATATTCATAAGTATATGCATACAAAATACCCAGCAGTGTGATAAAATGGACGAAAACGGACAGGGGAGCGGGAAGGGCATTGACCCAGTAAGCGGCCAGGGCCATCCAGACCAGTACCAGGGCCTGGGTAACCAGATGCCGCAGCGGTGTGGCGGTCAGGTCGCGTACCATGGAGGCGGACATCATAATGGTAAATATAACGCCCACAATGGTGTTCTCAGGGCCGAATATGTATGAAAACAGATGCACATAAGCCAGGATAAAGATAAAATTGAGAGTGCTGGAACGGAATTTTTCCCGGATCATTCCGGGCAGTTTTAATTGGCTGCTCATAAATGGCTGTATCTCCTTTTTGGTTGTCCTGTGTTTGGATGCCCCGTTCACTGCGGTGAGTTTTGGGGAGGGATTGACTTTGAACTCATATATTTATATAATCGGAAAGAAAAGTCATTTAAATATGATTGTCATACTTTGATTACTAATTAATAAGAATATCATGTCCGTAAAAGAATGTCAATATTCAGAAGGGATTTCCCGAATGGGGTATTTAAAAGGGATTTCCCAAATGGGGAGGATGGAATGGGAGCAGGAAAAATTTCTGAGAAGTTTGTTCAAAATCTGTTAATCGCAATGCCGGTCTGGCATTCTAAACTGGTGCGTCCGTTTAAGGATACCCTGAACGGGGAGATGAGCCTGGAGACGTATTATTGTTTGGAAACAGTGAAGATGCGCGGGACAGCCACCATGACCGAACTGGCCCGCCAGTTGAAGGTACCGAAGCAGCAGGCCACAAAACTGGTCGACAGGCTGAGTGAAAACCAGTTTGTGGAGCGGGTGCATAACCAGGAGGACCGCAGGGTCACGTGGATACGCCTGACCCCCAAAGCGGTTTCCTACCTGGATGAGTATTATCTGAAAAACACGGCATTTATCGGGATGATGGAGGAAAAGCTGACACAGGAAGAACTTTCCGATCTGAATCATGCCATGGAGATCCTGGGGGATATCCTGCCTAAATTAAAATAAAAGAACGTACGGTACAGCTGCTTGCGTCTCAGCAGTTGCGGCATTCAAAGGTAACCGGCCGGTTCAGTTTTCCCAATGATACGATCTCTGAGCCGCTGTCGTGATCGGGGACCAGCTTTGCGGATTCGATCTGGCTGTTATTGTATGTGTTGAAAAAATATTCCTGATCTGAGAGGCTCATGAACGCGGTGTACTGGGTATAACTGGGGATTTCCAGGTCAGTCATCACAGCCCCCTTGGGAATGGAGACATTGTTCAGGATGTGAAAGCCTGTTATGACAGCCGCCTCCCGGCCGGAGGGAACGGATACATGGCTTTTCAGATAAGCGGCCCGCACAAAGCGGGAGGGCGGCGCAAAATCTCCCGGCAGTCCCAGTGTACCGGCTCCCTGGCCAAAGGGGGTAAGGCTCACTGAGTCCCAGACAGCTTCCTTTTCCTGGTAAGGCGATACGTTCATGTAATTGCGCAGATTGGTCATATGCCATTGAAAGCCCGGGCTGTTGGTAAGTACGCCAATGGGGTTATCCAGCAGGTACAGGCCGTCTACCGTCTTCTCCACAACCAGGCAGGCCCCGGTCTGATCCGTAAGGATCCAGTGAAGAGGAGCCACGGTGTTGGTGATGCTGTCCTCCTCCCCCACAATGCGGATCGAGTCCAGCACGGTGACTGCCTGATTGACGTTTTTGCAGATTCCCAGAAGAAAATTAACAAGTTCAAGGGAGGCAACCGAGATCACTCCCGGCCCCTGAGTCCGGTCCGGGGCCGGATCATAGCTGGCAAAACCGGGAAAATACAGGACAGCTGCGGCGAACCCCATCTCGTTGACCCCGTCCACAAAAACAAGGGGTGAGATATCCTGTCCAATGCCTATAAAGCGGTAGCGGTTGGTGATCTTATGGGTTTTGAGCATATTGTTCCACTCATAGCCTCTGGGCGAAATATAAAGTTCCGGATCCAGGGGAAATGAAAAATCCATGGTACGCCCAAAATAAATATCCCCCTGCATGGTCTGCATTGTAATTGCTGTACACATCCAAAAACCTCCTGAATTTACATAGATATTCATATCAGGCTATGTATATTCCGGCGCAGGGAAAAACATTCGTCCTTGCCCGCAAAATATAATTGCGATAGAATAGCAGCATACAGTGTACTCCCGGAGTCTCCGGAAGTACACTACAGTACAAAGGAGGAGCATGGAATGACAAAAGAAGAATTGGCCCTGGAGATCGTGGACCGTTTAAAAAAGGAATACCCGGATGCGGGGTGTACCCTGGATTACAATCAGGCATGGAAGCTGCTGGTCAGCGTGCGCCTGGCCGCCCAGTGTACGGATGCCCGGGTGAACGTGGTGGTACAGGACCTGTACTCCCAATATCCCGATGTTGCCTCACTGGCAGCAGCGGATGCGGCGGATATTGAGCGTATTGTTAAGCCCTGCGGTCTGGGACACAGCAAGGCCAGGGATATCAGTGCCTGTATGAAGATCCTGCATGAGGAATATGGCGGTAATGTGCCGGACGATTTTGACGCGCTGCTGAAGCTTCCGGGGGTGGGACGCAAGAGCGCGAACCTGATCATGGGGGATGTATTCGGCAAGCCGGCCATTGTAACGGATACCCACTGCATCCGTCTTGTAAACCGCATGGGCCTGGTAGACGGCATCAAGGATCCGAAAAAGGTGGAGATGGCGCTGTGGAAGCTGATACCTGCCCAGGAGGGGAGCGATTTCTGCCACAGGCTGGTTTATCATGGAAGGGATGTGTGCACGGCGCGGACCAAGCCCCATTGTGAGAAGTGTTGTCTGGAAGATATATGTGCAAAAGCCGGGGTGACGGAGTGAGATATAAGACTTGGCCGACCCCTGAACCACTTGGCTCCTGCAGAAAAAATGCCCAGGAACGGCCCTCTTTCCATTGAGAAAAATTCACAAACTTTACAGTAAATAAAAGTTTACATTTGCATTTTCAAAACAAAAAATGGTAAAATAGGAAGGAAGCAAAAGGTTGATATTGTTTTCAGGAAGGTGAGAAAATGCTGAATGAGACTGTGAGGCACATCAAATACGGATTGGGTAAAGTGGCGGAGGTGGATCAGAACCATATATGGGTTTCTTTTTCAGGGGAAGCCGGGACAAAGCTGTTTTTATATCCGGATGCCTTTGAACGGTTTCTGAGTTTTGAATCCCAGGGCCTTCAGGAGGAGGCGCTGTCTGCCCTTGCGGCTGCCGGAGCGAAGAAGAAGGAAGAGGAAGCCATGCGGCTGTTCCGATATAAAGTATATGAGGCACAGCGGAAAAGGGAACAGTCGGAGCTTCTTAAAAGACGCAGGAAGGCGGCGCGGGAAAAGGCAGTACGGGAAAAAATGCCGCGGGAAAAGGCAATGGCGGAACATGGGGGAATGATATCAGTGGAGGGGCAGGTCAAATGAAAATCATCAATCAGAGGGTGGAACACAGACGTTACGGTGCGGGCACTGTTTTTGCTTTAAAGGGCAAAAAGGTTTACGTTGCCTTTGGCAAGCTGTATGGTGATATGGCATTTCCTTATCCCGGGGTGTTTAAGGAGGATATGAAACTGGCAGACCCGGACATGATGGAGGAACTGTTGGAGGACATTGGATAGAATGCCGGTGTGCTGTGGGTTTTAATTTAAAAGCAGTTTAGGCTGCACTATTTGATGATAAAGAAAGAATGACGGATATGGATTCGCCCCTATCCCGCTATCTTTCGTAATTGGTCAAATAGTGCAGCCTTTTTGTAAGCAGGAATAATATCCCGGACATCAAAGCCATTGCGGACTCCTTTAGGCATGTGGTATCTAGCACAGGCTGTAGGTAGGGACCTCAGCATTGATAGGGTGATTTTGCTTAACGCGCTGAAGGGCATCGTTGGTAGGTATTTTCTCAATATCCGCCCGGAGAAGGGTCATGGCTGTTTTAATATCGCCTTTTTCAATGTAGTCCAGCATGGCAAAGTGAAGGTCTGCCGCCAGATAATAGTTTTTCATGATCTCCACAAAGTAAATAACTTGACGGTCCATGGATTCCAGCAATGTATGGAGGGCGAAATCATTCCCATAACAGGAAAAAAGCTTTGCATGAAAGTCACGGTTTAATTTCCAGTAGTTAATAAAGTTCTTGTCCTGTTTGTCGGCGTATTGCCGGCAGATTTCCCGCAGTGACTGGATATGTTCGGGGGTAATGGAGTAATAATACTGTTCCAAGAAACTGCATTCCAACACAGCGCGGAAGTTTACAATATCGCGCAGCTCCTGCTGGTCCGGCCTGCGTATGCGGTATCCGTGACGGGGAATGCAGACGATAAAATGGTCGCTGCGCAGCTGCATCAGGGCCTCTCTTACAGGCGCCCGGCTGACATTGTATTTTTCCATCAGGGCTTTTTCGGTAAGGTATTCATCAAAATCAAATTCATTGTGGATAATATCGGAAAATATTGCATTGTATACCTGGTTCATAATTGTTTTCGTCTCTTTTTGTTCCATATACAGCACAGTCCTTTCAACGTAATTTCTTACATTAAATCATATCATAAAAATCCAAAAAACACCTTATGTTTTTGAATCATATCACAAAAATAAAAAGCAGGGGAAGATTTTAATAAAAATTGTTGAAAAGCTACAAATATTATTAAAATATATTGTATATAATGACAAAAATCACAATATATATTGTGAATGGAAAAAATCTGTGATATGATTACAGAAGCTCCAAGAGGGAGAAAAACAAAAGAAAGAAGGGCTTGAGTATGAGCGAACAAAAGAATTCCAAAAAGTGGATCGGTTATGGATTGCTTGCTCTCATGGCTGTTGCCTATCTGTATTTTGGCATTTATAAGATTGCCATCGGAGAGGCGCAGTGGGATGTACAGACCGCATTTTTGACCATGCTGATTCTGGTCATTATTGGAGAGGTCATTTCTACCGCTACGAAAGCATTTGTACCATCCATGTTTATTACGGCAGTGTTATTTGTAATCGGATTCTGGACCTTCCTGCCGGCAGACATCCTTCAGCAGGGTGGAGTTGCCGCAAATTTACCCACATTTCTGGTTATGATGATGGTTGTGCACCTGGGAACCATGCTGGATATCCAGGAACTGATCGATCAGTGGAAAACGGTTGTTGTCACTCTGGCGGGTATGCTGGGCATTCTGGTGGTTATCCTGACCGTGGGAACCCTGGTCCTGGGCAAGGAGACAGCGGCGGTTGCAGCTCCTCCTCTGACAGGCGGTTTTGTGGCAGCTATGATGATGCAGTCCGTTGCGCCTACAGAGCATCTTGCAATCCTTGCAATGGCGGTATACGTACTGCAGGGTTTTGTGGGATATCCTCTGACCAGCATCTGTCTGAAGAAGGAAGGATATTCTGTACTGAACCAGTATAGAAAAGGAACCTGGCAGACAGCAGCAGTACAGAAGACGGCGGCTGCAGAGGAAAACAAACATGTTCTTTTCCCTCAGCTGCCCGGCAAGTATAAGAGCGACTTTACATATCTGTTTACAATGGTAATCCTTACCGTGATGTCCGGTTATCTGGATAAGTTAAGCGGTGGATATATTTCCAAGTTCGTATGGGCGCTGATCCTTGGAGTATTTGCAACAGCCTTTGGCTTTACAGAGAAGAATGTTTTGGTTCGTTCCCGCAGTATGGGTTTTGTTTACACGATCATCATGATGTTTGTATTCTCACAGCTCAGCAGCTGTACGCCGGATACAGTGGTTCAGCTGATCAAGGATTTTGCAATTTTAATCGTGCTTTCAACCGTTGGCATTGCAGTTTTCGCTATCCCTCTTGGAAAGAAGCTTGGGATGAGCACGCCGATGGCATTTGCTCTTGGCTTAGGTTCCATTGCAGGGGGCTTTCCGGCCAGCTATACTTTAAGTGTTGAGGCAGCTAAGGTATGTGCGGAAAATGAAGAGGAGTATCAGGTTCTGGAGCAGCATATGCTTCCAAAGACGCTGGTTGCAGGTTTTGTCAGCGCTACATCCGGTTCCGTATTCATTGCAGGAGCCGTTATGGCCATGTTCTTTAAATAAGGTTTTACGGGAGGTATTCCATGGATTTAGGTTTACAGGGCAAGACGGTGGTAGTGACCGGAGCCAGCAAGGGAATCGGCTATGCAACGGCGGAAGCCTTTCTGAAAGAGGGCGCAAAGGTTGCAGTCTGTTCCCGTCATGAGGATGAATTAAAGGAAGCTGCCCAGGCGCTTTCCGGTTTGGGAGAAGTGTATTATGAGGCATTTGACGTATCATCGGCAGCGGAAAATTATGCGTTTGCAGAGCATGTCCATGACCATTTTGGAAGTCTGGATGTGTGGGTGAATAACGTAGGTGCCACAGGCTATAAGAAAGGTGAAGAGTATGATGATGAGGAGATCGACTTCATGACAGGAGTCTGCTTTAAGTCGGTGATCTACGGCTGCCAGGCGGCATTCCGATATATGAAGGAGCAGAAGAAGGGGGCGATCGTCAATGTAAGTTCCCTTGCTGCGCGCTGCTCTTCCGCGGGAAGAAGTACTCTTTACGGACCATTAAAATCCGCGGTTAACAATCTGACCAACACCTTTGCCGGAGAGTACTGCGCACATAACGTGAGAGTAACCTGTATTATGCCGGGCTTTACCGTAACGCCTCTGGTAAAAAAAGCCATCAGTCAGGAGGAGCTGGACCGTAATGCATCATCTACTCTGCTTCGCAGAATGGCTGAACCGGAAGAAATTGCAAAGCCAATTGTATTTCTTGCCAGTGACGCTGCAAGCTATATGACTGCTGTTACGATTGAAGTATCCGGTGGAAGAAGCATGACGCTTAATCCAACCTATGCTTATGACAGGCTGGAAGCAAAATAGAAAGCAAAATAGAAAGCAAAAGAAAAAGGAGGATATTTAAGATGATCGACAACAAAATTACAATTAAGGATGACGAGAAGGTTAATATTCAGAGAGGGGCCATCGGACATAGATCCACATGGACAGGTTTAACCTACAAATATGCCGTAGAAGAAGGAAGGGCAGAAGAGGTTGAGGCCATTATACGCAAGGCTATCAGTGAGACGGGAAGAGTACAGGGAAGTGAGATCAGGGAACGCTGCGAGAAGCCGGAGAGCTGCGAAAGCTTTTTTAATACCATGTTTACGCCAACTCTTCAGAAATCCTTTGAGGTAGAAGTTAAGGAGAAGAATGACGATGTCCTGGATGTGGAGTTTCACCACTGTCCGCTGTTAAAGGCATGGCAGGACCTTGGCTTTGACGATGCCCTGTGTGCAAAGCTGTGCGATATGGCCATGGACGGTGACAGGAATATAGCTAAGGCAATGGGATTTGACTTCCATTTGGGCGATACCATTGCAGACGGATGTCCTACCTGCCAGGTAAGATTTTCCAGGAAAAAATAACAGGAACACAGAGGACGGCTGGTTTTTTAGCTGTCCTTATTTTTGGGGAGCTTTATCCCGGAGCCGGTGCCGCAGCCCCGGCTTTTTTCTTGACGCGTCCTTGTTTATCAAGTATGATTAAAACAGCAAGCTATTTTCGCAGATAAGTGAAAGCAGGTTATGATTGTGGGAAAACAGAATGGGGTTACAGGCGCGCAGCGCATGGAAGATGCAAAGCGGCTGGCAAGCCGGCTGATGCACCTGCACTATTGTGAAAATGATGTTGATAGTATCATATCCGCATTTGCCCCGGAGTTTTTATGGATGGGCGCGGGGGAAGATGAGTATATAGCCGGACGCCAGGCGTGCACCGGCGCATTCCGGCAGATGAAGGGCGAAATCCCCAGGTGTAATATATGGGATGAGGAATATGATGTCATCCAGCCGGCAGCAGGTTTTTACATAGTGACAGGGAGGATGTGGATCGCCACGGATCCAAGCACCCGGATGTACCTGAAAGTGCATCAGAGGGTGTCATTTGTGTTCCAGGAAACGGATGAGGGGCTTAAGTGTTCCCATATCCACTGTTCCAACCCATATCAGGAGATGATGGAGGGGGAGCAGTTCCCTGAGAAGATCGGAAGGCAGTCCTATGAGTATGTCCAGGAACGGCTGAACCGGCTGGAGGAGGAGATGCAGAAAAAGAACCTTCAGGCAGAGGAGGATGCCAGGCGTCTGCGGGAACAGACAGGGCTTCTTAGCAGTATCTATGATACGGTGCCCTGCGGCATTATCCGTTTTTCACGGAGCCGGGACAAGGGCTACCGGCTCATCTCCGCCAATAGGGCGGCGCTGACCCTTCTGGGATATGACAGTGTGGAGGAAGGACTGAGGGACTGGCATGACGGCGTGCTGGGAACCGTCCTAAGGGAGGACCAGGAACGGCTGCGGGACTGTTATCTGAAGCTTCAAAGTCCCGGGGACAGGCAGGATATGGAATACCGGGCGCAGTGGAAGGACGGCTCCATCCACTGGATGGATGGAACCAACATGGTGGTGGGGACCACACCGGAAGGGGATTATATCATTCAGCGCACCTTGGTGGACATCACGGCCCGCAAAACTCTTCAGCAGCAGCTGGATAGGGAACAGGAAATGTACCGTGTGGCCATGGAGGCCAGTGCTGCCGTCATGTATGAATACCTGATGGATTCTGATACATTTATCAGCTATGAGCCCAGGCTGGGGGAGGGAATCCTGCGCGGTGAGCTGCATCCGTACTCTAAGGCGCTGGTAGAGCAGCAGATCGTGCATCCGGATGATGTCCCCATGGTGATCGACAATATATGCAAAGGCAGGGCGGAGGCCTTTGAGGTGCGCTGTGCCACTCCCGGAGGGAAAAAGGGCGAATATATCTGGTACAGGGTGAACAGCCGCCTTATACAGGAGGATGGAAAGCCCGGCCGTGTGGTGGGAGCACTCTATAATATTCACAGTATGAAATCCCTTCTGTTTGAAAACAGTGAACGGCTCCATATGAACCAGTCGGCCCTGCTGGCAATAAACGGGGTGTATGTGAGCATTTTCTATGTAAATCTGCCTCAGGACAGCTATTATGGGGTGCGTGTGCCGGATGCCAGGGAGACGAAACTGCTGCCCAGGGCCGGTAAATTTTCATCCATCCTGCGAAGCTATATCCTGAATCAGGTGGATGATACGGACTGGCATAAGATAGAGCTGATGTGTGACAAAGACTGGCTTATGCAGATGATCACCCAGAAGAATGAACACATGGAAGCGGAGTTCAGGATGGCGGCCGGCGCCAGTGAATCTCCCATGTGGCTCAGGCTGGAGATCCATCTGGTTGCCATGGAAGGGGGAAGGCCTAAGACTGTGATCCTGGCATTCCGCAATATCAGCAGTGAAAAGCAAAAGGAGTTGGAGCACCGTGAGGAGGAGCGCAAGGCCAAGCAGGCCCTGGAGGAGGCGTACGCGGCAGCGAACCGCGCAAACCAGGCGAAATCTGAGTTCTTATCCAAGATGAGCCACGATATCCGCACGCCTATGAACGCGATTCTGGGCATGGCTGCAGTGGCAGAGGGATATCTGGAGGATAAGGCGAAGGTGGCGGACTGTCTTTCCAAGATCCGTATGTCGGGGGACCATCTGCTGGGACTGATCAATGCGGTGCTGGACATGTCTAAGATAGAATCAGGCAGCGTTTGCCTTACGGAGTCTGTATTCAGTTTGAATGGTATGATGCGGGAGATCGGCCTGATGATCCGCCCGGACACGGAACAAAAGGAGCAGCACCTGGAGGTTTATGTGGGTGATCTGAGCCATGACGCTGTTTACGGGGATTTGGTCCGGGTAAAGGAGATCCTTCTGAACCTGCTGTCCAATGCGGTAAAGTACACTCCAAAAAAGGGCTGTATCCGTGCGGCCCTGGAGGAAAAGCCCTCCGGGAAGGATCATGTGGGCTGCTATGAGTTTACGGTGGAGGACAATGGGATCGGTATGTCCCCTGCTTTCCAGGAAAAGATGTTTACCCCCTTTGAGCGGGCGGCGGACGCGCGGGTCAGGGGAATCCAAGGAACCGGCCTGGGACTTGCCATCACAAGGAATCTGGTCCAGATGATGAATGGGACCATCCAGGTGGAGAGCAGGCTGGACGAGGGCACCAGATTTGTGGTAACTGTATTTATGAAGCTGGCCGGAGAGAAAACAGAGGAGGATGGGCAGGCGCCGGGGAAGGCAAAGGATAAAGCCGGGGAGCCGGCCGGTGAGAAGGCTGGGGCGCAGACGGCCGGTGAGAAGGCTGGCCGGTGTCACAACACCGGTAATCCGTCCGGGACCGCGGCTTTTGAACCAGGCGCCAGGATCCTGCTGGCGGAGGATAATGACCTGAATCGGGAGATCGTGCAGGAACTTCTGATGCTGCAAGGGCTGGAGACGGCCTGCGCTGTCAATGGCCGGGAGGCTGTGGACCTGTTTGCAGGGAATCCGCCGGGTACATACGCCCTGATCCTTATGGATATCCAGATGCCTGTGATGAATGGTTATGAAGCTTCCAGGGCCATCCGTACCATGGGGGAGAGAGGGGAGCGGCCGGATGGGGCGGAGATTCCCATTATTGCCCTGACAGCCAATGCATTTGCCGATGATGTGTACCGGGCCAAGCAGGCGGGAATGAGTGAACATATTGCAAAGCCCCTGGAAATTGACCGGCTTTTGGAGGTCATGCACCGGTGGATGGATAAATGAGGGTCGTCCCTCCCGTGATGGAACCTGCGGCGGGGATCCCCTTTAAATGTTGGATATAAGGCTGTGGTGGAAAAAGCTGGGGATCAGCCGGACCGCCGCGGCCTTTTGATTGTTTTTTTGCGGTAAAAAGAGTATAATCAACATTCAGAAGCGGATTTCCCCAGCGGACAAAGGCGACTGTGTGATGCCTTGGCCGCGGAGAGCAGTAAGAGGTGAAGAATGGAAATGATAAAAACAGGAATCGTGGTGGAAGGCGGAGCGATGCGCGGCATATACGGGGCAGGCGTGCTGGATGTGCTGCTGGAAAAGAATATTCATGCAGATGGGCTGATCGGCGTTTCGGCAGGAGCTATTCATGGGTGCAGTTTTGTATCGGAGCAAAAGGGACGCTCCATCCGGTACAATCTGAAATATTGCAGGGATCCCAGATACATGAGTTTTCAATCCCTGATCAGAACAGGGGATATGTTTGGAAAGGACTTCTGCTATCATGAGCTTCCGGAAAAGCTGGATCCCTTTGACAATGATACCTTTGAGGCTTCCGCCACCAGGTATTATGTGACCTGCACGGATGTGGAGACAGGGCAGCCCGTGTACCATTACTGCCCGAGCCTCAGGGGAGAACTCATTGACTGGGTGCGTGCTTCCGCATCCATGCCCCTTGCTTCCCGCATGGTGGAGCTGGACGGCCGCAAGCTGCTGGATGGAGGGGTTTCGGATTCCATTCCGGTGGGGGCTTTCAGAAAGATGGGGTACAAAAGAACTCTTGTGATACTGACACGGCCGGCGGGATACCGGAAAAAGCAGAATCCCATGATGCCCGTCATACGAAGGGCGTTCAGGGAGTATCCGGAATTTGTGGAGGCGGCCCGGAGACGCCACCTTGTGTATAACCGTGAACTGGATGAAATCCAGCGTCTTGAGCGGGAGGGACAGGTGTATGTTATCCGCCCCAGCCGCCTCATTAAGATCCGGCGGACAGAGCGTGATCCGGAGCGGATCCGCCAGATGTATGAGCTGGGACGGGAGGACGCGTTGAGGGCATTTCCCGAGATCGAGACTTTTATGGTTCAATGAGATAGAAGGAGGATATGATGGAATATAAGAGATGGGGAGAAAGACTGGTGCTTCGCCTGGACCCGGGGGAAGAGGTGGGGGAGTGCCTGTTGGAGGTCGGCAGAAAGGAGGACATCCGGCTGGCTGAGATCTCAGGACTGGGAGCAGCTTCCCTGGTGGAACTGGGGATGTTTGACACGGAGACAAAAGGCTTTACAGAGGCGTGCTACCAGGGAACGTATGAGATCGCTTCCATTACAGGCAGCATTACAAGGTTGGATGGGGAGCCGTACCTGCATGTCCATATGGTGATTGGAAACCTGGACCGCGGGGAATGCCACGGGGGACATATGATCCGGGCTGTGATCAGTGCTACTGCGGAAATTTTTGTAAATATCATGTCCGGCCAGGTGGAGCGGAAGATGAATGAGGAGATTGGCCTGCATCTGTTTGATCTCTAAGGGTATTTTCCCTTTTAATAAGTAAAAAGGGCAAGAAATGGTTGTCTTAGAGCATTTGCGCACATACTCTGGGCTTTACAGGAGAAATAGGAAGATGAATATGGATTATAAGCATGAACTGGTCATTCCCAATGAAGACCTTCCATTCCGTCTGTTCCTGTTTGAGGGAAAGGACGGCAATTACCGCGTGCCCAAACACTGGCACCGCTCCGTGGAGATTTTCCTGGTTTTGGAGGGACAGATGGAGTTTTTCATCAATAATAAGAGGCTTCCTTTAAAGGCCGCTGATTTTGTGATCGTCAACTCCAATGAGATCCACTCCATCGAGGTGCCGGACCCCAATACCACTATTGTGGTGCAGATTCCTGTGTCCTGCTTTAAGGGATATCTGGATGAGGATGATTACGCCCTGTTTACCAAACAGTCGGATGAGGATAACCTGAATCTGGTACAGCTGATCGTGCGGATCTACAGAACCTATGTACAGAAGGAATTTGCCTATGAATTAAAGGTAAAGAGTTTATTTATGGAACTGCTCTATCTTCTGGTGACCCGGTTTATGCGGGCGGAGGAGGATCTGGGGAATATACGCCATAAGCGCCATCTGGACAAGCTTTCCAATATTACGGCCTATATAAAGAATAACTATAATAAGGATATCTCACTGGAAAGCCTGGCCGCTACCTTTGGTTTTTCCCCCACCTACCTGTCCAGGATGTTTAAGCGGTACGCCAGTGTCAGCTATAAGACCTATCTGCTGGATCTCCGCACCGAATACGGACTCAGGGAAATGATGAATACCAGCCATAGCCTGACGGAGGTGGCTCTGAACAACGGATTCCCCAATGGACGGGCATTTTCCAAGGCGTTTTCCAAACGTTACGGATGTCTTCCCAGCGAATACCGCAGGATGATGGAGGGGGAAGGGGACGGTCCCCGGGGAAAGCAGAGCTGACAGCCATGGATTTGGTAAAAGAAAAATTATAAAAGGGCAAAAAAGTGCTGTTATGAAGATAAGTTTGAATCTGGAAAGCTGAACGTTTTATGGGTATAATCGTTATTAGGAATGATTTTGTTTGAAGATTCCGGTGGAATCACAGAAAGGAGAACAAAACATGAATTATCTGATAGGCGTTGACGTGGGCACATCCGCAACAAAGACCGTGCTGTTTGATGAGAACGGCACCGTGGTTGCCTCAGCTTCCCGGGAGTATCCGCTGTACCAGCCTGAGAACGGGTGGGCGGAACAAAAGCCTGAGGACTGGAGGGACGCAGTCCTCGCAACCCTGAAGGCAGTGGCGGAGCAGTCCGGTGTACCGGCAGAGGAGATTAAGGGGATCGGCATCTCAGGACAGATGCATGGCCTTGTGATGCTGGATGAGGAAGGCGAGGTTATCCGCCCTTCCATTATCTGGTGCGACCAGAGGACGGGCAGGGAAGTGGAGGACATGCTGGAGATCATGCCCAGGGAGCGCTGGATCGAGATCACAGCCAATCCGCCTCTTACAGGATGGACTGCGGCAAAGATACTTTGGGTCAGGAAGCATGAGCCTGAGAACTATCAAAGATGCCGCCATATCCTGCTTCCAAAGGATTACATACGCTATGTGCTCACCGGGGATTTTGCCACCGAGGTATCGGATGCCAGCGGCATGCAGCTTCTTGATGTGCCCGGCAGGTGTTGGTCGGAGGAAGTGCTCCATGCCCTGGATATCGATGAGTCCCTGTTGGGAACGGTTTACGAGTCCTGCCAGGTGACAGGCACCCTGCTTAAGACTGTGGCGGACCAGACCGGGCTTACCGCGGACGTGAAGGTGGTAGGGGGAGCGGGGGACAATGCGGCCGCGGCAGTGGGAACAGGGATCGTAAGGGATGGAACTGCATTTACCACCATCGGAACTTCCGGTGTGGTATTTGCTCACAGCAGCAAGGTTTCCATTGACCCCAAGGGAAGGGTGCACACATGCTGCTGCGCCGTACCGGGGGCCTGGCATATCATGGGCGTCACCCAGGGGGCGGGCCTTTCGCTGAAGTGGTTTAAGGACCAGTTCTGCCAGGATTACGTGGAGGAGGCCGGGACCAGGGGCAAGGATGTGTATGACCTGATCAATGAGGATGCGGCTGGCATAGCGCCGGGGAGCGACCGCCTTATTTATCTTCCCTACCTGATGGGAGAGCGTACCCCTCATCTGGACCCGGACTGCAGGGGCGTCTTTTTCGGACTCTCTGCCATCCACACCAAGAAGCATATGCTCAGGGCGGTAATGGAGGGGGTTTCCTATTCCCTGTGCGACTGCAATGAGATCCTGAAGGAGATGGGCGTGGAGGTCACCCAGATGATGGCCTGCGGAGGCGGGGGCAAAAGCCCTGTGTGGAGGCAGATGCTGGCTGATCTGTACCAATGTACTGTAAAGACCGTCAGACAGGACGAAGGACCCGCCCTGGGAGTTGCCATCCTGGCAGGCGTGGGATGCGGGATCTATCCTGATGTGGAGACGGCCTGCAGCCGGCTGATCAGTGAAAAGAGCAGCACGGATCCTGTAAAGAACAACGCGGAGGTTTACGCGGATTACCACAGGCTGTATCAGCACCTGTACGGCAGCCTGAAAGGGGACTTTAAAACCCTGGCCGGCCTGAAGGGCTGAGCTTACCGGGGAGAGAGAAAGAACATGAAGGGACCGGAGCTGTCCATATACGGCGGCCAGGTGCCCATGATCCAGGAGGAGACGACATGGAAGTGATGGATGTGCGCGGACCGGAATTTAAGGCTTACGGCCGGGTCATAGAAGGATATGATGTAAGCGGACTTATGAAGGCAATGGAATCCACTCCTCTGCCTGACGGAGTGGTTTATGTGGCTTCGGTGCCGGAGCTGGAGGCGCTGTCCGCTGCCAAAGAGCTGGCAGATGGGATTTACGGCCAGATGAAGATCCAGGTGGGGTATTGCAACGGACACAACAGAAAGCTGAATGCCCTGGAATATCACAGGGATTCAGAGGTGAACCTGGCGGTGAAGGACCTGATCCTGCTTCTGGGCAAGCAGCAGGATATTTCGGAGGATTTCACCTATGACACATCAAAGGTAAAGGCATTTCTGGTGCCTGCGGGCACCCTTATAGAAGTGTATGCCACCACCCTTCACTACGCCCCCTGTGAGGCCGGGGACGAAGGGTTCCGCTGCGTGGTGGTGCTTCCCCAGGGAACAAATATGGAGCTGGACCACAGGCCCGTGGACCGGTGCGGAGAAGAAAAGCTGCTGGCAGCCAGGAATAAGTGGCTGATCGGCCATGAGGAGGGCGGCCTGGATGAAGGCGCCTGGATCGGACTGACAGGGGAGAACATTTCCCTTTCATGATCACACAAAAAGAAGATGGAGGATACATACTATGATTAACATGCCTGAGGTGAAGATCGGTATTGTGGCTGTAAGCCGCGACTGTTTTCCGGAGAGCCTTTCCGTAAACCGCAGAAAGGCCCTGGTGGAAGCATATAAAAACAAATATGACGGAGCAAACATTTATGAATGTCCGGTCTGCATTGTTGAAAGTGAGATCCACATGGTACAGGCCCTGGAGGATGTAAAAAAAGCGGGCTGTAACGCCCTGGTGGTGTATTTGGGCAACTTCGGACCGGAGATTTCCGAGACACTGCTGGCAAAGCATTTTGACGGGCCGTCCATGTTCATCGCAGCGGCTGAGGAGAGCGGCAATAACCTGGTACAGGGAAGAGGGGATGCATACTGCGGTATGCTGAATGCCAGCTATAACCTGAAGCTGCGCAATATTAAGGCATATATCCCCGAGTATCCGGTGGGAACGGCAGAGGAATGTGCTGATATGATCGAGGAGTTTGTTCCCATTGCGCGCGCCGTGGTTGGGCTTAGCAGCCTTAAAATCATCAGCTTTGGACCCAGGCCCCTGAATTTCCTGGCATGCAACGCGCCCATTAAGCAGCTGTACAACCTGGGCGTGGAGATCGAGGAAAATTCCGAGCTGGACCTGTTTGAAGCATTTAACCGCCATGCAGGAGATAAGCGCATTCCCGATGTGGTTAAGGATATGGAAGCTGAACTGGGGACCGGGAACAAGAAGCCTGAGATCCTTGAAAAGCTGGCCCAGTATGAGCTGACCCTGTTAGACTGGATCGATGAGCACAGGGGATACCGCAAATACGTTGCCATTGCCGGCAAATGCTGGCCCGCGTTCCAGACCCAGTTTGGATTTGTTCCATGTTATGTAAACAGCCGCCTCACAGGACGGGGGATCCCGGTATCATGTGAGGTGGATATCTACGGCGCTCTCAGCGAGTTCATCGGAACCTGCGTAAGCCAGGATGCGGTAACACTGCTTGATATCAACAACTCTGTTCCGGCAGATTTGTATGAGGAGGACATCAAGGGCAAGTTTGACTACACCCAGAAGGAGACCTTCATGGGCTTCCACTGCGGCAATACCAGCTCCAAGAAGCTGTCCTTCTGTGAGATGAAGTACCAGCTGATCATGGCCAGGGCGCTTCCTGAGGAAGTGACCCAGGGCACACTGGAGGGAGACATTACTCCCGGGGACATTACCTTCTACCGCCTCCAGAGCACGGCTGACAGCCAGCTGCGCGCATATATTGCACAGGGAGAGGTGCTGCCTGTTGCAACCCGTTCCTTTGGCGCCATTGGCATATTTGCCATCCCTGAGATGGGAAGGTTCTACCGTCACGTACTGATCGAGAAGAATTTCCCGCACCATGGCGCGGTTGCCTTTGGCCATTACGGAAAAGCCATCTACGAGATCTTCAAATACATTGGAGTGGATGTGGAGGAGATTGGGTTTAACCAACCCAAGGGAATGCTGTATAAGACAGAAAATCCATTTGCATAAAAACCAAGCGTTATACCGGTATGAATCCATGCAGCCGTAACCAAAGCCCAGGCCATCGCTTAAACGATGGCCTGAAGTTTTGGCTGCGGCTGTATCTGTGTCCTTTTCTTTTACAGGCCGCGGATCTGAAGCAAGGGTGCCCTTGGCAGGAGAAGGTGATTTGCGGCTTGTGCAAAAAAATGCTATCCCACTGCAAGATTATCCTGCTTTTGTTTTAAAGAATTGTTTTGTATAATAATGAAAGACAAGGAGAGGGGGGTGAGGGGATGGACAGGAATAAAAAGAAATTATTCTGGCTGGTATTTGCCGGCCTGTTCAGCATCATGTTTCTCACCCTTTTGACCATTTCCTTTTACGGATACGTGCTTGAAAAGATCGGTGTGGATCATGCGGAAAATATAAGAAGCTATGACAAGCATTTTGTGATGATCGTGGGTAATACGGAATCCCAGTTCTGGAAGGATGTTTACGCCAGCGTAAAGGAGGAGGCAGCTGACCAGAACGCGTATGTGGAGCTGAAGGGGACAAACCAGTCTTCCGCTTATTCCATGACGGACTTCATGGACATGAGCATTGCCGCAAAGGTGGATGGGATCCTGCTGGAATGTACGGCCGAGGAGGCGCTGGAGGAAAAGATCAATGAGGCCACGGACCAGGGCATACCGGTGGTCACCATTTTAAACGATGCCCCCAGGACGGAGCGGAAAAGTTATGTGGGCATCAACCCATATCAGCTGGGACAGGAGTACGCCAGCCAGATCTGGAAAATACTTCCCCAGGACAGGGAATCCCTGCGTATCACGGTGCTGCTCCATGACAATGCCATTGACAGCAACCAGTCACAGATCTTTTACCAGATCAATAACAGGATGGTCACATCTGAGGAGACGGCGGAACGTGTAAAGGTGGAGGAGATCAGGATCTCCTCGGAGCGTGCCTTTGAATCCGAGGAGATTGTTTGGAACCCGTTCCAGAACCAGCAGGGAGCGCCGGATATCATTGTGTGTATGGATGAGGTGGATACCGAGGCGGTATATCAGGCCGTGATCGACTATAACCGCGTGGGGGAGACACAGGTTATCGGGTATTATAAGTCCGCCGCCACCCTGGAGGCGGTCCGGCGGGGAACCATGGCCATGTTTCTTTACATAGACACGGAGCAGATGGGGCGTGACAGTATGCAGGCCATGATGGAGTGCATCAGGGACGGAAGGACCAATTCTTTTTACAGCGTGGGCCTTCAGTTTGTAACCAGTGAAAATGTTTCTTATTTCATAGATATGGATCAGTAGAGGGACATTTATGGGAAAACGTTGGGCGCGGTTCTGGGAAAATCTTCCTATAACCCACAAATTATTTTTGGAGATCGCATTGACGGCTGCTGCGCTGTTTGCCAGCAACCTTTTGATCTATGCCCAGATCAACAAACTGGTGGTAAGGATGGATTCCGTGTACTCCAGCAATGTAAACCTTAATGAGCTGTCCGAATGTCTGGATGACGTGCAGAATTTCATGTACAAGTATCTGGAGGTCAGGGATTCGGATTCCCTCACCGCCTACTACCGGGCGGAACAGGAGTACCGCGACCTGCTAAACGGACTGAATATGGAGATCACGGACAATCCCATCCGCATTCTTGAGAAAAATATACGGAACATGTCGGAGACCTACCTGGTGGTTACGGACGAGGCGGTGCAGGCCAAGAGGGGTCTGAACGTGGAAAAATACAAAAGCTCCTATGAATCCGCCCTGAAGCTTTTTCAGTACATTAACCAGGATATCGATCTGCTTAACGGGCAGCAGTTTAAGAATAACTCCGCCAGCTACCAGACACTCCAGTCCGCCCTGCGGTATCTGGAGATCATCAGTCTTGTGATCCTCTGTATCGTCATGGTCATCAGCCTGGCAGTCATGATGATGCTGACCCGGGATATTGTGACCCCGCTCACCAATCTGGCGCAGACCGCCAAGCTGGTGGGGCAGGGGAACTTCCATGTAAAAGTGACGCCCATCCAGTCCAGAGATGAGCTGGGGATCGTTACAGGAACATTTAACCAGATGGTGGACAGCCTGGACCAGTATGTAAACAAGATAAGGGAAAGCGCGGAAAAGGAGCAGGAGATGCGGGCGCGGGAGCTTCTCATGGAAAATCACCTGAAGGAGGCCCGGCTCAAATACCTGCAGTCACAGATCAATCCCCATTTCCTGTTTAATTCCCTGAACGCAGGGGTCCAGCTGGCAGTAATGGAGGATGCGGAAAAGACATCGGTATTTATTGAGAAAATGGCTGACCTTTTCCGCTACAATGTAAAGAAGGGATCGGAGGACGCCACCATACGGGAAGAGGTGGAGACAGTGGAAAACTACATCTACATCCTGAACGTGCGGTTTGCAGGCGACATCCACTACGATTCCCAGGTGGATGAAGGGGCTCTGGAACACAAGATACCCAGCATGATTTTACAGCCCCTGGTGGAAAATGCGGTTAATCACGGCATACGCGGCATTGAGCGGCAGGGGGAGATCCGCCTGAAGATAGGGGAACAGGAAGACCGGATCGAAATACGCGTGGAAGACAATGGACGGGGAATGACAGAAAAACAGATCCGGGAAATACTCTCAGGGACCCGGGTGGCTAAGGACAGTGATTCCACGGGAATCGGCCTGGGAAATGTGATATCCAGGCTGCGGCTGTACTATGGCACGGAGCAGGTGCTTCAGATCGCCAGTGAGGGGGAAGACTGCGGAACGGCTGTTATCCTCACAATCCCAAACACACACGCCGGGCCAACATAAGGAGGCAGATATATGTTCAGGATATTAGTAGCAGATGACGAAGGGATCATGCTGGAGTCCATCAAAAGCATCATACTTTCTAATTTCGGAAGCGAATGTGAGGTTATGTGCGTGAAAACAGGACGGGCAGTGATCGAGCAGGCAGAGGCTTTCAGGCCGGACATTGCCTTTGTGGACATTCAGATGCCCGGGCTGAGCGGTATCCAGGCCATCAGGGAAGTGCGTAAATTTAATTCATCCATGGTCTTTATCATCATAACAGCTTATGACAAGTTCTCCTATGCACAGGAGGCAGTCAATCTTGGGGTCATGGAGTTTATCACTAAGCCGGTGAATAAAAAGAAAATACTGGAAGTCTGCATCCGGGCCATGCGGCAGGTGGAGGAGGCCAGGCAGAAGCTGAGCGATGACCTGAAGATAAGGGAAAAGCTGGAGCTGGTGGTTCCCATGATCGAGAGCGGCTTTATCTACAACCTTCTCCAGGATGACACGGATATTTACAGAAGCGATTATCTGGACATGCTGGATATCCGAAAACAGTATGGGTTCATGGTGGTGCTGGAATTCGGGGACAGCATGGTGGACGGGCTTATGACCAATGCGGTGGGCGCCAATGTACGGGTAAACAAACACTATAACCAGCTGCGGGAGCTGGTAAAGGATTACTTTGACTGCATCATCGGCCCGATCATGGGGAACAGGATTGTGCTGCTGGCGCCTTTTGACAGTGAGAAGACCCGCTATGAGGAACGGGTGGAGATCATTACCAGGGCCAGGAATATGATCCATAAACTGGAGGGCGCCATTGATATCCGGTTCAGGGGCGGTATCGGCACGGTGAAACCTGTAAGGGATACCAGGGATTCCTACAAGGAAGCGCTTAGGGCCCTGAGGGAAAGTGACAGCCATGTGGTCCATATCATGGACATTTCCACGGTTGCGGACTATGACGGGGAGTACCCCCTGGAACTGGAGGTCCAGTATTTCCAGAGAGGAGTCAAGGCGGACCGGGAAGGGGCTGCGGGCTGCGCCAATGAGTTTTTCGACTGGATGGTGGCCCATGCTGGGAATGTAAGAGCCAACATCGAGGTGAAGGTGCTGGAGCTGGTGATGCGCCTGGAGCAGAAGGCGTGGGAGATGGGCTGTGTCCAGTATGGATTCCGCTACAGGGAGAATTACCTGAATGAGATCCAGGGAGCAGGGGATATGAATGCCCTCCGGCACTGGTTTATTGGGAAGACAAGGGAGATTTGTGAGAATATAAGCACATTCAGGGAACGGGAAAATGAGAATGTAGTCTCCAGGGTAAAGGGGTATATCAATGAAAACTTTGCCAAGGATATTTCCCTGGATGATGTGTCACGGCTGGTGGATATCAGCCCTTACTATTTCAGCAAGCTGTTTAAACAGGAGGTGGGGGAAAACTTCATCGAATACCTGACCCGCACCAGGATCGGGCACGCCAGACAGCTTTTGGGAGATCCCAGGTACAGCATCAAGGAAGTGTGTGTCATGTGCGGGTACAGCGACCCGAATTATTTCAGCCGTATTTTTAAAAAGTACGAGGGAAAGACCCCCAGCGAGTACAGGGAGAGGTGAGAAGCTTATGCGGGGAGAAATATGGAAAAAATTAGGAATTATTACTGTGGCTGCAGCCATTACGTGTTCGGTGGTCCTGGGCGGGTGCAAAAAGACGGAGGAGGCCATAGAGACCAGCGGCACGGATGGAGGAAGCCGTCTGCAGATCGGACTCAGCTTTGATTCCTTTGTGATCGAGCGGTGGATCAGGGAGCGGGATGTATTTGTATCAACCGCCAAGGCCCTGGGGGCGGACGTGAATGTCCAGAATGCCAACGGGGATGTGCAGGAGCAGATTGAACAGATCGAGTACTTTATTAAGAAACAGATGGATGTGATCGCAGTGGTTGCCGGTGACTGCGATGCATTGTCGGACGTGATGAAAAAGGCCAAGGATGCGGGAATCAGGACCGTGAGCTACGACCGGCTGATCACCAACGCGGACTGTGACCTGTATATATCCTTTGACAATGAGGAAGTGGGACGGCTGATGGCCCGGTGCTTCCTGGAACACGTGCCTGAGGGCGGCGATATTTTCATGATACAGGGACCTGAGACAGACGGAAATGTGCTCCAGATCCGGAAAGGATTCAACGAAGTGCTGGCCGGAAGCGGTCTGAATGTGGTCTATAAGGCCAACTGCGAGGGATGGCTGGCAGAGTATGCCTTTACCTATGTAAAGGAGGGACTGGCGCAGCACCGGGACATCAAAGGCGTTATGTGCGGCAATGACGATCTTGCCACCCAGGCCTTCCGGGCGCTCTCAGAGGAGAGACTGGCCGGGAAGGTGGTCCTGACAGGCCAGGACGGCGACCTGATGGCCTGCCAGCGGATCGTGGAGGGCACCCAGAATATGACAGCCTTCAAATCCGTGGAGGAGGAGGCCAGACTTGCGGCAGAGTATGCGGTAAAACTGGGCAGGGGAGAAAAACTGGCCGATATCACCAAGACCATTGATGACGGCACCTATGAAGTGCCGTACAGGGAACTGGTTCCCGTGGCAGTGACAAGGGACAACATGGATGAGGTGATCATCAAAGGTGGATTCCATGCTGAGGAGGATGTGTATTTAAATGTGAGAAAATAGGGCGGGACTGCCGGTCATTCAGGAGAATGTACCACTGGGGGACTCCTGTCTGCCGGGCAATGCATTCGTTTATGCTGTCCCTGTACTTTTCCCGGGGGACCTTCCATTTTTCATGAAACCACCCGGCGGCGCGGTCCGCCCATTCAGGGTGGTTTCTCAATTCTGTTATTTCAAATGTGTTCTGTTCCATACTTGCCATCTTTTTTCTCTTGATCAGATTCCCTTATTTTACCACACGGTGCATGATCATGCCATGTCCGGAGGATATGTTATATAGCATTTTTTTGCTGTGAAAATGTCCAGCCCTGTCCTCCTCTTTTTTCAAACTCATATTTTTGTGCTACTGGTTCACAAGCAAGTCCTGTGCTGGTTGTGATAGGATAAGAACATCAAAAATAAATGTTTGGAGGAGGAATCATCAATGAAAAAAAGACTTTTTGCAACCGTACTAACAATGGCACTGGCAGCTTCCCTGATGACCGGATGCGGTTCAGGAAAGGCGGCGGACAGTGCGGCGCCGGCCGCGGCTGAGACGGCAAAGACAGAGGGCGGGGAAAACTCAAAGGACGCAGGGAACAGTTCAGACGCGGCAGCGGACAAAGCAGGCACGGCAGCGGACAAGACCGGCCCGTCCGGGGGAGCAGGAGCCCTGATCGGCGTTGCAATGCCCACAAAGGATCTCCAGAGATGGAACCAGGACGGCGCCAACATGAAGGCGGAACTGGAGGCAGCAGGCTATGAGGTGGATCTGCAGTATGCCAGCAATGATGTCCAGACCCAGGTATCCCAGATTGAGAATATGATTTCCAACGGCTGCCAGATGCTTGTAATCGCATCCATAGACGGAAGCTCCCTGGGCGAGCCTCTGGGGCAGGCAAAGGAGGCCGGAATTCCGGTCATCTCTTACGACCGCCTGATCATGAACTCGGATGCGGTTACCTACTATGCAACCTTCGACAACTATAAAGTAGGGCAGAAACAGGGGGAGTACCTGGTGGAAGCCCTTGGACTTGAGACAGCCACAGAGCCAAAGAACATTGAACTGTTCACCGGTGACCCGGCTGACAATAACTGTAACTTCTTTTTTGGCGGAGCAATGGACGTATTGCAAAAATACATAGATGAGGGCAAGCTGGTTGTGAAATCAGGCCAGACCGCATTTGAGCAGGTAGCCACTGCCAACTGGGATTCTGAAAAAGCCCAGAACCGCATGGATACCATTATTGCGGGAAATTACTCAGACGGCACCGTGCTGGATGCAGTGCTCTGCTCCAATGACTCCACTGCACTGGGTGTGGAAAATGCCCTGGCATCCTCCTACACGGGAACCTATCCTGTCATCACAGGCCAGGACTGTGACATTGCAAATGTTAAGAACATGCTCAGCGGCAAACAGGCCATGTCCGTGTTCAAGGACACACGTACCCTTGCAACCCAGGTGGTCAAGATGGTGGATGCCGTTATGCAGGGCGGTGAGGCCGAGATCAACGACTCCTCTTCCTATGACAACGGTACAGGCGTGATCCCCACTTATCTGTGTGAGCCGGTGGTTGTCACAGCTGATAATTACAAGGAAATGCTGGTGGATTCCGGTTATTACACCGAGGATCAGATCAAGTAGATCAGCATTCAGAAGCGGATTCCCCTGCCTGTAAAGCGGCGGGGGAAAACAAATTTCAGGGACGGCTGATGCACCAAAGCCTGTCTGGACCATCAGGCACGCAGGGCAGGGCCGTCCCAAACTTAAATTTGTTCAGGGAGGGAGAGCGTTGGCAAAAATACTATTGGAAATGAAGAATATCGTGAAGACATTTCCGGGCGTAAAGGCTCTTGATAATGTTAACCTGCAGGTGGAGGAAGGGGAGATCCATGCTCTGGTAGGTGAAAACGGCGCCGGGAAATCCACGCTGATGAATGTACTCAGCGGCATTTACCCTTACGGAAGCTATGAGGGCCATATAATTTATGACGGCGAGGTATGTAAATTCAGCCGTATCAGTGACAGTGAGGAAAAGGGCATTGTGATCATCCATCAGGAACTGGCTCTGGTGCCCTATATGTCCATTGCTGAGAACATGTACCTTGGAAATGAGAAGGGAAGAAAATACGCGATCAACTGGAATGAAACCTACGGGGAAGCGGACGAATACCTGAAAACAGTGGGGCTTTTGGAATCCTCCCATACGCTGATAAAGGATATCGGGGTGGGGAAACAGCAGCTGGTGGAGATAGCCAAGGCATTGGCAAAACATGCGAAGCTGCTGATCCTGGATGAGCCAACGGCTTCCCTGAATGAGGATGACTCCAGGGCGCTTTTGGAACTGCTCCTTAAGTTTAAGTCCGAGGGAATGACATCCATCATCATCTCCCATAAACTCAATGAGATCGCATATGTGGCGGATAAGATCACAGTGATCCGCGATGGCTCCACCATAGAGACACTGGACAAAAAAACAGATGCCGTTACTGAGGACCGGATCATTAAGGGAATGGTGGGGCGGGAACTGGTGGACCGCTTCCCCAAACGTACCGGCGTCCATGTGGGAGAAACCGCCATGGAGGTGCGGGGATGGAATGTATACCATCCGCTGTATTCTGACCGAAAGGTGGTGGACAATGTATCCTTCCGTGTGGGAAAGGGCGAGGTGGTTGGAATCTGCGGGCTTATGGGAGCAGGGAGGACAGAGCTGGCCATGAGTATTTTCGGAAAAAGCTACGGCACCAATATTTCGGGAAAACTGTTTATTCATGGAACGGAGATCAAGCTGCATTCAGTGCGGGATGCCATCCGCCATAAGCTGGCTTATGTGACCGAGGACCGGAAGGGGAACGGCCTGATCCTTTCCAGCGCCATCAAAACCAATACGACCCTTGCCAATATGGAGGCGGTGAGCAGGCATACGGTTATTGACAAGGACAAAGAGTACATGGTGGCGGAGGAGTACAGGGACAAACTGAAAACAAAATGTCCCTCCGTGGAGCAGAATGTGGGGAATTTAAGCGGCGGGAACCAGCAAAAGGTGCTGCTGGCCAAATGGATGTTTGCAGAACCGGACATTCTGATACTGGACGAGCCTACCAGAGGGATCGATGTGGGGGCCAAGTACGAGATCTATTGTATCATCAACCAGCTGGCAGCCGGGGGGAAGTCCGTTATCATGATCTCATCTGAGCTTCCGGAAGTCCTTGGAATGTCTGACCGCATATATATCATGAACGAGGGCAGGATAGCCGGCGAGGTAAAGGCGGAGGAAGCCACCCAGGAATACATCATGTCCTGTATCCTGAAATCAGATAAAGGAGAGTAGAGTATGGAGAACAAGATAAAATTATCTGAGGTGTTAAAGAAATATACCATGGTCATTGTCCTGGCCGTGGTCGTAATCCTTTTCACTGTAAATACAGGGGGAAAAATGCTTCTGCCCCAGAATGTGAACAACCTGATCGCCCAGAACGCCTATGTGTTCATCCTTGCAACCGGCATGCTGTTCTGTATCCTTACAGGAGGGAATATCGACCTGTCCGTTGGCTCCGTGGTATGTTTTGTGGGAGCCATCGGAGGGAGTATGATGATCAATATGGGAATCAATCCCTACCTTACGCTATTGGCCATGGCCATGATCGGCATGGCAGTTGGCGCATGGCAGGGATTCTGGATCGCCTATGTGAGGATCCCTCCCTTTATTGTTACCCTGGCAGGGATGCTTATGTTCCGCGGATTGTCCAATGTGGTGCTTCAGGGAATGACATTATCCCCCATACCGGATCCGTTCTTAACCCTGTTTAATACATATGTCCCGGATATCTTTGGCATGGAAGGCCTGAACATGACCTGTATGCTGGCCGGGGTTGCGGTCAGCCTGATCTATGCGGTAAGCAGCCTTTACGGACGCATGAAAAAACTGCAGAAGGGATACCGGGTAGACCCACTTGGGGGAGTGATCGCAAAGATCGTGATCATAAGCGGGGTGGTCCTGTTCTTTACCTTCAAGCTTGCCCAGTACAAAGGGATCCCCAATGCGCTGGTCTGGGTCAGCGTGATCATCGGAATTTACAGTTATATTTCCTCAAAAACCACCACCAGCCGGTATTTCTATGCAGTGGGCGGCAATGAAAAGGCCACCAGGCTTTCAGGCATAGATACCAACCGCGTGTATTTCCTGGCATATCTGAACATGGGGCTTTTAGCCGCAGTGGCCGGAATGGTTACCGTGGCAAGGCTTAATTCCGCCAATCCCACGGCAGGCAACAACTATGAGATGGATGCCATCGGCGCCTGCTTTATCGGAGGGGCATCCGCCTACGGCGGTACGGGAACCGTGCCCGGCGTGATTATCGGAGCCACCCTTATGGGCGTCCTGAATCTGGGAATGAGCATCATGGGCGTGGACCAGAACCTGCAAAAGGTGGTAAAGGGCGCGGTGCTGCTGGCAGCGGTTATCTTTGATGTGGCGAGTAAGAGGAAGTCGTTTATTGTGAAACAGTAGGATCAGAACAATCATATGTTGCAGGCAGAGGGCGGAACATGGAATTGTCTGCAACAGATAGAAAGCCAGGCTGGATTTCTCCGGCCTGGCTTTCCATCTGTGTTTTGATGAATTTGTTTTGATGGTTTGTGTCTTAATGGTTTGTGTTTTAAGGGGTTACTTCTTCATGGTCCGCTTCCTCAGGCGTGCTGCCCTGTGATCTTGGGGTGCCGTCACAGTTACGGTTGATCTGACAGTAATGGGGGCAGCCTCCGCATGCCTTGCCTCCTACGGGCATTCCTCGTTTACGGGAGTCCTCGATCAGCCAGTAGGCTGCTCCGATCACGGTGAATACAACAAACATGATGATCCATTCGGCCAGGGTGATACTGCTTATAAATTCCATGGGGTACCTCCTTTAAAATAAGGCGTACTCTCGGGGACTCCGAGAGTATATTGAAATATCAATAACAATTCTGATTACTATTATTATGACATCTATAGCCATATATGTCAAGTTGATTCTTGCCTTTAGTTTCTGTCAATATAGCATTTCAGCAGCACCGGAGCAAGAATATAAGGAGGATTTAGAATTAAAAATGCTTGCTTCACCGGATTCCTGGCAGTATGATAATCATATCTTAAAAAATCATAGGGCATTCGCCCGATCGGCATATCGCCGGGATTTTCCAAAGAAACCTTAACAAGGAAATCATTGTATGTTAAAATGAAGGGAGAAGGAAGTATGAAACAAAAGACAAGAAAGCCGCTGGGGGAACTGAACCTGCTGAACCGATTTCTGTTTGGCGAGGTGATGGAGGATTCCGAGACATACCAAGGTGTTTTGGAGATTATCCTGGGCCATGAGGTTAATTTACGGGATAACACCCAAAGCGAGAAGGAGATACGTACCCTGCCCACGTTCCGTGGGATCCGTCTGGATGTGTGGGGACAGGAGGAGGACGGAACGATCTACAATTCTGAGATGCAGGCATTCAACACAAAGAACCTGCCCAGACGCAGCAGATATTACCAGTCCGTACTGGACGCAGGGCTCCTGGAGCCGGGAACCATTGATTTTAACCATCTGGCCAATGTGTACCTGATAACCATAGCGCCCTTTGATCTGTTTGGGAAAAGACTCTGCCGATACACATTTAAAATGGGGTGCGAGGAGGATGATTCGTTGCGTCTGGAAGATGGGGCGGTGAGGATATTCCTGAATACCAGGGGAGAGGGGGATGACCGCATCTCCCCGGAACTTATGGCGTTTTTACGGTATGTGGAACACTCTACAAAGGAGAATGCCGCGGCAGTGGACAGTCTCAGGCTCAGAAAACTCCACGACCGTGTACAGTCCGTGAAGGGAAACGAAGGAATTGAGGTGAAATATATGCAGCTGTGGGAAGAGAAAGCCATGGAACGGTTGGAAGGGCGGAAGGAAGGACGCCAAGAAGGAGAAGACTACTTTGTGGCCCTGACCGAAAGACTGTTAAAAGATTCCAGAACTGAGGATCTGATCAAGGCAACAAGTGACAAAGGATTCCGGGAAGTGCTTTATAAGGAATATGGAATTAAAAACCAGATTTGATAAGATTTTCAGTGTCCTCCGTGTATAAAACGGAGGATTTTTTTCAGGATAAATGCTATAATGGCGTCATATGGGCTGCGGGGCTGCCGGACGGACGAGGCAGTGCCGCACTGGAATACAGAGAACAAGGGAGCGGATACAATGGAAAAAACAATCTTATTGCTGGGAAATCCGGATTTATATCAGGTCTGTGAGGAAGTAAAACAGGAAGAACTGGAACAGATGAAATCCTTAAAAAAAGACTTAAGGGATACACTGCTAGGTTTCCGCACACGGTATGGAGCGGGACGTGCCATTGCCGCGCCCCAGATCGGAGTGAGAAAACGCGTTATATACAGACATTTGGATACAGAGATCCTTTTTATTAATCCATGGCTGGAGTTTCCCGATGAGGAGGAAATGGAAGTATTGGATGACTGTATGTCATTTCCTGATTTGCTGGTAAAGGTGAGAAGACGCAGGCGCTGCATTATCCATTACAGGGATGAACAGTGGAACGAATGTGCCATGAAGCTGGAGGGGGACATGTCGGAACTGCTCCAGCATGAGTACGACCACCTGGACGGAATACTGGCCACCATGAGGGCAGTGGATCAGCGGGCGTTTGTAATGAAAACACATTAAGCGCGCCAAACCAAACATAAGGAATATACCGAGCAGGATATGCTGGCGGAAGCGCATGGGTAGAAAGCATGGTTAGGAAGCATGGGCAGGAAACGCCTATAGATGCATCAGCAGAATGCGCCCGATTACATACAGATAGGAGAACTGGGGATTTTATGACCATTGACAGAGATTCATTTTTAAAAAATATAATATAGAACTGGAAGACTTCCAGGCGGCCGGCATGCCATGGGAGGAACTGGCAGCTATCTATGAGGACTATCAGACAAACGAGGGTAAGCTTCGCAATATAGGTAAGGATTTTGTGTATGACTACCTCTATGATATTGAAAAGGCGGGAATCCATTCCTATCGCTACAGAACAAAGGATCCGGGACATCTTCTGGAGAAGATCATACGCAAAAGAAATGAACAGTTTGACCGGTTCGAGACGATCAACAGGGATAATTACTACAAATATGTGACGGACCTGATCGGCATCCGTGTGTTTTTCCTGTACCGGGAGGATTGGATCCATTTCCATAGTTATATTACAACTGTGTTTGAAAATGATCCGGACCTTTATGTGGTGGACCGGATCCACGATTTTGATGAGAATCCCAGACATTACTATATTGCGGAACGCCCTAAGGTTTACCGCAGGAATGGGGACACCAGGATCTATGATGATAATCTGATCGAAATAAAATCTGACGGGATTTACAGATCCCTCCACTATATCATCAAGTACAAGGGATATTATGTTGAGATCCAGGGAAGGACCCTGTTTGAGGAGGGCTGGAGCGAGATCGACCACGATATCGTGTACCCGTACTTTAAGGATGATGAGATGCTGAAGGATTTCTCCACGTTATTGAACCGCTTGTCCGGAATGGCGGATGAGATGAGTTCTTATTTCCGCAGGATGAAGAATGCCAAGGAGGCATGGGAGCGCAAACTGGAGGAAGACGGAAGGCCGGGGGAATGGGAGGATGGGGAATAGGGCAGAGGAAAATAGTGTAGTGGAAAATAGTGTAGTGGAAAATAGTGTAGTGGAAAATAGTGTAGTGGAAAATAGTGTGGAGGAAAAAAGTGTGGAGGAAAATAGCACAGAGGGGAAATTGTCTTTGTTGTCTCTTGACGAACTGTGGGAACTTTTTCCCATTTTCCTCACAGAGCATAAAGATGAGTGGTCCGGCTGGTTTGAGGAAGAAAAGCTGGCGTTAGAGTGTGTACTTCCCATGGAACGCACTGCAAGGATCGCCCATGTGGGAAGTACGGCCATTAGGTCCATCTGGGCAAAACCGATCGTGGATATACTGGTGGAAATGACGCCGGAAGGAGGGATGGAGGAATTCAGATCCTCAATCTTACAGGCAGGCTATACCCTTATGTCTAAAAATGAGAGCAGGATGTCCTTTAACAAGGGGTATACCGGAGCAGGGTTTGCCGAGAGGGTATTTCATCTGCACCTGAGAAAAAGCGGGGATCACCACGAACTGTATTTCAGGGATTACATGAGGGAACATCCCGAGGCAGCCGGGGAATATGAGGCCTTAAAGCTGAAGCTGTGGAGACAGTATGAACACGACCGGGATGCCTATACGGAAAACAAGTCCGAGCTGGTGAACAAATATACTGCTATAGCCAGGACGGAATATAAGGGCAGATATGATGGGGAATAGGAGGGGGATATATGGTTTTTGAACCTGCTGTGATGAAAGAGACGGACAGGCTGAGGATAATTGCCAGGGAATCAGAGGCCCACTGGGGATATGATAAGGCATTTATGGATACATTTGACAGGACGTTTAACATTACCGGGGAATTTATAGCCAGGTACCCTGTTTTTTGTGTCAGGGAACATGGGGAGATCACAGCCTTCTGGGGCGGTATGCCTGAGGAGAATGTTTTTCATCTGGAGTATTTTTACATAGGCAGGCAGGTGATAAAACGGGGATATGGAAGACGCATGTGGGAGCATATGACTGCCTGGTGCAGGGGAGAGGGGATGGAGAGGGTCATCTTTGTCACCAGCTGGCAGGCGGTTGGATTTTATGAAAAAATGGGTGCGTTACAGGATGGGGTATCCCGGTCATTGATCGATGGCAGGGATATTCCTCGTTTTATATATTGCATAAAGCAGGGAACCTGTCTGGATCTAAAGTCCTGCCCATAATTTCAGCCTGGCAAAAAAAGTCGAGTGCCTTTTGGCAATAACCGGTACAATCATATACGAAAGGCGGTGAAGAGCAGATATGGAGGAACAGATCGAAGCCGTGCAGAGAATGCAGGATTATATCCAGGCACATTTGAATGAGAGCATCACTCAGGCGGATCTGGCCAGGGTATCCCTGTATTCCCCTTGGTATTCCTACCGGCTGTTTGTGCGGCATGTGGGGATGACGCCATCGGATTACATCCGCAGGTTCAGGCTGTCACGGTCCGCCATGCAGCTCAGAGATGGGAGGGCCAGGGTGACGGACACTGCATTTGAAATGGGGTTTGGCAGTGTGGACGGATACCAGCGGGCATTCTTTAAGGAGTTTGGCTGCAATCCGGGCAAGTATGCAGTGAACCCTGTTCCCATCAGCCTTTTTACACCGTATGGAGTCAAGTACCGGCATATCAGAAGGGAGAAAAACATGGAACAGGTAAAAAATGTGTTTATTCAGGTGATGGAGAAACCGGAGCGCAAGGCCCTGATCAAAAGGGGGATCAAAGCAGAGGAATATTTCTCCTATTGCCAGGAAGTGGGATGCGATGTATGGGGATTGCTTACCAGTATCCGATCCCTGTGCGGGGAGCCGATATGTATGTGGCTGCCCAGGCGCTTCATAAAGCCGGGAACCTCACCCTATGTCCAGGGGGTTGAGGTCCCCGCGGACTATGAGGGCGAGATCCCGGAGGGATTTGACGTGATGGCGCTTCCCGCCTGCAGGTATCTTATGTTCCAGGGGGAGCCTTTTGCTGAGGAGGATTACTGTCAGGCAATTGAGCAGGTCCAGGAAGGGATTAAAAAATATGACCCATCGGTGATTGGTTATCAGTGGGATAAGGATAATCCGCGCATTCAGCTGGAGCCTGTGGGGACCAGGGGATACATTGAGCTTTTGCCTGTGAAGCCCGTTTAGGGGAATCACAGGTGTGCCAATGCTTTAAATTGGAAACAATGGTTAAAAAGCAGTTAAAGAATTTTCCTATTGAGACTGGTAGAAAGTAGAATGAAGATAGATGATTTTAGTAGGTTTTATGCGGGTTTGTGGCGTTTTTAAACCTTCCAACATCTTCCGCTTTATACTAGGTTCTTAGGGCCTATTGGTCACAGTAAAGTCACAAATTAACTTTTATCTTTTCGATCTCTATTCGCAGATCCTCCAGGTCACGATGTCCATATATTTTATTTGTGATATCGTCCTTGAATGAATGCCCCAGCATCCTTTTACGGTCATTCTCCCGTACACTAAAGTCTTCGCATAGCTTTGAAAAGGTATGGCGGCAATCGTGCGGGGTATGCTTTGGGGTACTGAATATTTTTAGGCGTATCAGCAATTCATCCATTTTAAAGCGGAAGTCGTTAGGATTAAGAGGCAGTATGTGGCCATATTGTTTTATCCTGCGCTCTACGAGTGGGAAGATTACAGAGTGGATGGGTACAGTTCTGTTTTTACCAGCATCTGTTTTCATTCCTCCCATAAAATATTTCTTTTCAAGATTAACTTCTAAACTTTTATATTCAGATATCCGCCACCCAGAATAACACATGATTAGCAACATTTCAGCGATTGGGTCCTGAACATTAGACCACAGCAGCTTAAGTTCATCATTCGTGAAAGGGGTGCCGTGTTCATCGTCATCCTCTTTCTTTATTTTTACAAAGCTACTATAATCCTTATCGCACCATCCCTGTCCATCAGCGTATTTATACATCTGACGATATAGGTTCTTGATAAGTTCTAAGCTGGCATACTTAAGGGCACATGCATCAAGGATGTCCTGTAGATCCTGGGCCCGCAACGATCTAAATACTTTATCATGGAGAGGTTTACAATTTCTAAAAGCGGCTTTAATCGATTTTACAGTTGAAACAGAGTATTTGTTCCCTTCAGCGAATTTATCGGCGTAGAATGCCTCGTAGACCTCTGAGAAGGTCTTTTCTGGCTCCTCCGGCTCAATTCCTTTGAGACGGTTGTAATCGGCCAGAATCTTCAGTGTCAGGTTATCGAGATGCTTAGTCTCATCCGGCAGCTGCAGGGTGGCCTCCATTCCAGGGGTATAGGTGCCAGCCTTGTAAGATGTAAGGACGACAAAGCCCTTCATCCAGTCATCTACATAGCAGAGGGCAGGAGGGCGGTTGCCGTCAAGATCCGCTGGTGGGTGGACGGCATAGGCATTTTTGCGTTTCTTCCCCAGGTACCGGATGGATCCGTAACCATTGGGGAGCCGTGGGTGCTTTTTCCGTGTTGGCATTATATCATTCCTTTCTGATTTTGGGTAAAATTAATACGCCCTCTTGCCAGGACGTTCCAGGAATGATATAATTTGTTTGTCCAACAAATTTGTACCTTCCGGAGCAGTCCGGCAAGAGAATCTATGTGAAAAGCCTTGGGAGTTTGCGGCTCCTGGGGCTTTTTGCTTTTTATTATTTCTTCTCTGAAACACATTTGGAAAATGCTTCTCTATACTGAACAAAAATTGCTGTATCAGTGTCATTTCCTGTCTGCAGTACACCAGATTCAAAATGTTTATATAAATTATCGGATTCACTGCTTAATTTATTCCAGGCGGTTTTTAATGCTGCATAATCATCTGGAAGAGAATTGATGTAAAGATCATATCCAGCTTTTTTCTTATAAGAATCTTTGAACAGTTGGAGCGCATAATCAATGTCGATTGATCGGCCAGTGCTATCTTTTCCATCGTATTCATAACGGCTGAAATCACAGTAACCATGATTCCAGATATCACCGATAACCCAATTGTTTATTTCGCGCAATATAGTCTTTGGTTCTCCAATGACTGGCTGTATCCATGCCCCGTCAGCTCCCACGATCCGGCCGTCCGGAGCGGTGCCATTTGTGAGCATATAACCAGACTCATTTAAGTAGTACCATTTTCCGTCATAGTCCTGGAACCATTGATTGGCAGGATAAGTACCATCATCTTTTTGATAGTACCATCCTGTAGTATCCTGTGCCCAGGTTCCAGCAATAGCAGTGCTACTCAGTGCCATGGATACTGTGATCGCGGTAAGTAATAATTTTGTTTTTCTCATAACAAAACCTCCTCATATAATTTATAAAAACTACAGATTTAATTTTATTCATCATCGTCATCAGTGTAACTGGCGACATAATCATTTGTATACGGAGTATCGGTCGATTGAGATTGACGGAATTCCTCCGCAATCATTGTTTTGTTAAATTCAGCCGTTGGATCTAACTCTGTAACTAGTGACTCCAGTTCATCCAAAGTTGCATAGAAAAATTCCTTTCTCAGATTGACCTTATTGACACGTTTTTCATTTAGAACTGTGTGAAGCTTATTTTCCAAACTAACGGCGTCATCCGAAAAAATGAAACTATGTACATCGAAACGGAACGGAACACTGGCGCTGCCCAACTCATCAACACGGTCCTGAGGATTAAGTCTTCGTGTCATTCCAATTTTAAAAATATTCTCCCCGAATGAACCTAAATTACTTATAACATATACGTTGCCAGCTTTTCCGTTCTGTAGATTTGCAATTTCTTCTTTCTTTATGGCAACATCGGAGAGTTGTCCTTGTAATTCAAGAATTTTGCGTTTCAAATCTTCAATTTGTTTATCATCAGTTGCAATGGACAAGGCTTCATTTGCTTTATCAATTTCGCTCTGGTATTTAGATTCCTCTTGTTCGATTTTTTTACGTTGCTGTTCTAACAACCGGCGCTCTTCGGCCTCTTCGCGCATTTGCTGTTTAATAGCTAGTTGTTCTTGTCGTGCCTGTTCTTTCTTTACATAATAATTGTATTCAATTTTTACAGCATCAATAAATAAATACTCAATTTCTCCAATGAATTTTGTGAGCGTACCAACTATGTTTTGATTTCCTTCTCCAGCAATTTTTAAATATTTCGCAGTTACAATTTTAACATTTTCAATTGCCTGCTCTAGTTTTTCATACTTTAAATCGTATAAAATATTTTGCAATTCTGCACGAAGAGCGATGACCATAAGCTGATAAATAGTTTTGTTTGCTTTTGTTGTATACCTGGAAGCATATGCTGTGAGTACTTGATTTATCAGTTTATCATTATTTTTATAAGCTTTTCGCAAATCCTTTACGTCCATACAATGTAGTTTCAAAATAACACTGGGGGAAAGTTCGTCATACTCTACTTCTTGTATTGCGGACAATCGCTCAGTTCCGGTGCTATCAAGAAAGTTAGCAATGCAATAATCTACGCTTTTATATAATTCCTTCGAGCGTTGCAGCTTCCTTGTTTGAGTGCCAATCTGCTTTTGTAGTTTATTACTATTAGTAGATAGGGTGGAAATCTCTTCGCGTAATTTAGATATAGTCGTGTTGTTATCAGCAATTGATTCATTAAGAATATCTAATTCCTTCTGGGCACTTTCCATATATTGGGTGTGTTGATTCTCCAAGTCTTTAATTTTTTCCTTAACCTGTTCATATTCATCGCAACCCAAATCAGATATTCTTTTTTTAAGTTCCTCGTTCTCCAATTTTAGCTTAGATGCGTGAAGCATATCTAAAAACCACATATCTTTTCCTCCCCGTTGTAATGTTAATTAAAAAGCCGGCGGCTATTTTAATCTTAAATCAATTAATTCCCTAGGATATCCTGTGCAATCACAAAACTGCTCCTTCGTAAATCCATCATATTCATGCAGCAGATCTTCCGTTATAAGTAAGCGCGCAGCAAACAAATTGGCTTGCCTTTCTATCCTGGACGTAAGCAGGAGAGTATGTGCCCCCATAAAGGTGCAGTTTTCTTTTATGTGAAATACTGCGTGTCCCAGTTCATGGGCTGCAACGACCCGAAGGAAAGCATTGTCATCAATATCCGAATTTATGTAAATACACCGGTTATGTTTCATGTATTTGTAAAATCCGGCTATTTTACCTAACGGCACAAAGAATACTTTGATGTTTAGGTATCTGGCCAGTTCTAGCGGGTCGTTAGTGCCAAACTTATTTATTAGATAGGTCACCTTTTTCCGTATTCTATCATTCAATATGATCACCTTCTTTGAAACAGACAATACGGCTACCTCTTTTTGTTCTTATTAGGATTATACTTCACCTTATTTTCCTGTTTCAACTTGGTGAGGCCAAGTTCCAAGGCTTTTCGTAGCAGTTCCAATGATTCGTCATCAATTGGCTCTCCATTATAATACAGGGGACCATCAATATTATTTTCAATTTCCTCCATAATTCTGTTAAGATCTCGACCAATTTCGCGTTTCTCTCGTTCAAGAAGAGGACTTTCTGATTCTCCAAGTTCCTCTTTTCCTGTCATCAAATAATCCACGCTTACACCAAAATAATCAGCTATTTTTTGAAGGGTGAGGGTAGACGGAGTATTCCTTCCTGATTTCCAGTTGCTTAACGCAGTTTGTGTCACGCCCGCTTCTTTTGCAACCCTATATGCAGTTACATTATATTTTTGTAGAAGCTGCTCAAATATATCATACATTTTTTGTGCTCCTTTCACAAAATAAAAATACTTTCGCAAAAATAAGCAAAAATGCTTGACTGATTACGCAAAATAATGTATGATTACTAACGTAAACAAAAGTACATAGCAATATTGCTTTCGTATATAAATGCTAAATATTATAAGATGTGGTAGTTTTGTAATTGAAAGTATATCATATATCGAAAGTATTTGCAATAGAAAATTAGTAAAAAGGTGGTGAAATAATGTATCAAAAGCTCTGTGAACTTATGGAGCAACGTGGAGAGACAGCATATCAGGTTTCAAAAGCTACGGGTGTTAGTCAGACAGCATTTTCAAATTGGAAAGCAGGCGCAGCGAATCCAGGAACAAGGAGTCTTGCAGCCCTAGCTAGACACTTTGGCGTGCCCATGGAGTATTTTTTGGATGATAGTCATTCGCAAAAAACACAAGGAGATGGAGACACAGTGTTAAAGAAATAAGGAAGAAAGGTAGATGGTAGAGATGAAAAAAATGTGGATGGTCCCAGAAGATGCCGCGCCTATATTGGGAATGAAGCCTGCAAAAATACGTGATTATATGCGCAGAGGAGTTCTTGATTTAGGGCTGGCAATCCCTCCAGAGAAGACAGGAAAGTCAAAGTGGGAGTTTAGGATATATCCGGCGAAACTCTATAAAATCACAGGAGGGACAAGCCAATGAGTGAAATGTGTGGAGATGTCTACGTAGTAGACAGAGAGACAGGAGACCTTGTGTACATGCTGGTGCATCAGGGCGATCAGATAGTCAGGGAATATGCGGACGGGCACATTGGTAGTGCCGATGAGCAAGATCTTATTATGGCGAGGAGGGCAAGCCGCAACATGTCAGGGGAGAGGAGGGCGGAACTTGAAAAGACAGGATGACTGGCGCTTAGATATTACAGGACCTGCCACGGCAGTACTCACCAGTGTAATGGGGCGCAGGAGACTGATAACATTCAGGCGCCGCCGGAACTGGCGTGACGGTCCATGGATGCGGCTGGCCAAGTGGGTGGTG
>Ga0129310_1000089_pt1 | contig 121131 bp, 80 predicted proteins | sample Go1ome_2_FD_94433 | JGI IMG/M metagenome (GOLD analysis project Ga0129310, IMG submission 94433) | Western lowland gorrila individual fecal microbial communities from Wisconsin, USA - Go1022A metagenome | ecosystem: Host-associated > Mammals > Digestive system > Large intestine > Fecal | place... | reverse complement strand
CGATTATTATAATTATTGTCAAATTTTTTTAAAATAAAAAAAGCCAGCTTTTATGCTGACTGAAAGAATATACTATGCAAATCAACCCTCAAAAATTATGGTGCTAAAAGTAAAAGACGGGTACTCGCATTTCTTTTTAAATCATTTCTTATATATAGTTATTGTTATACTAATAATATAATTTCGATATATTCTAAAATTCTTGCTTGCATTCTAGTTATAAAAATGTTATAGTTGTAAATTGTCATTATAGGTTAAATTGGTAAACTGTGCTTTAGAAGGGGTGCAGTGTGTCTTTTATGCGCATTTTATGCCGTAAAGTCAACTGATTTAGCTTTTTGTGATAATTTTAACGAGAGGTGAAATACGTCACATGGAAAAATACAGAATGCGTCCAATCAAATCAGGTAAAAACATTCGTATGAGCTATTCCGGAAAAGAAGAAGTTCTTGAGATGCCTAACCTTATCGGCGTGCAGGTTGATTCCTACAAGTGGTTCTTGGAAGAAGGCCTGGATGAGGCGTTTAGAGACATCAGCCCAATTACTGATTTCTCTGGTAAGCTCAGTCTAGAGTTTGTTGATTACAGACTGAATGAAGAGGACAAGAAGTACACCATCGAAGAGTGCAAGGAGAGAGATGCAACATACTCTGCTCCACTCAAGGTTAATGTTCGTCTGATCAATAATGAAACAGGTGAGATTAATCAGCATGATGTCTTTATGGGTGATATGCCACTCATGACTGAAACTGGTACATTTGTTATTAATGGAGCTGAGCGTGTTATCGTCAGCCAGCTCGTTCGTTCACCGGGAATCTACTATTCTATAGGTAGAGATAAGACCGGTAAGCCTCTTTTCTCTTGTCAGGTTATACCTAACCGTGGTGCTTGGCTTGAGTATGAGACAGATGCTAATGACGTATTTTATGTAAAAGTAGATAGAAATAGAAAGGTTCCAGTAACCGTTCTTATTCGTTCTCTTGGATATGGAACTGATGAAGAGATTATTAACCTCTTCGGTGAGGAGCCAAAGCTTCTTGCTTCATTCGCTAAGGATCCATCCAAGAACTATAATGATGGTATTCTGGAGCTCTATAAGAAACTTAGACCAGGTGAGCCACTTGCTGTTGAAAGTGCAGAGAGTCTTATTAACTCTATGTTCTTTGATCAGAGAAGATATGATCTTGCTCATGTTGGTCGTTTCAAGTTCAACAAGAAGCTTCATTTAATGAACCGTATTGTAGGCTTCTACCTTGCTGAGGATGTTATAGATCCACTTTCAGGTGAGATCATGTTTGCTCAGGGTGAGGAAATCACTAAGGAGACTGCTAAGGCAATTCAGGATGCTGCTGTTGAGTACGTTATGGTACAGACAGAGACAGCAAATGTTAAAGTTCTTTCTAACATGATGGTTGATATTACACCATGGATTAAGGACAGACTTCCTAAGGTTACTGCTGAAGATCTTGGAATAACAGAACTTGTATACTACCCAGTTCTTGCTCAGCTTCTTGATGAATATGAAGATGAAGAAGAACTTGAGGAAGCTATCAAGGCTGCTATAAATGAACTTATCCCTAAGCATATTACTAAGGAAGATATTATAGCTTCTATTAACTACAATATGCATATTGAGTATGAAGTAGGTACAAAGGATGATATCGATCACCTTGGAAACAGACGTATCAAGTCAGTTGGTGAGCTTCTTCAGAATCAGTATCGTATCGGTCTTTCAAGACTTGAGAGAGTAGTTAAGGAGCGTATGCAGACACAGGATATTGAGACTATCACGCCACAGTCACTTATCAATATCAAGCCTGTTACTGCAGCGGTTAAGGAGTTCTTTGGTTCATCACAGCTGTCACAGTTCATGGATCAGAACAACCCACTGTCAGAACTTACACATAAGAGACGTCTTTCAGCCCTTGGTCCTGGTGGTCTTTCAAGAGAGAGAGCCGGATTCGAGGTTCGAGATGTTCACTATACACACTATGGCCGTATGTGTCCTATCGAGACACCTGAAGGACCTAACATCGGTCTTATTAACTCACTTGCTACATTTGCACGTATTAATCATTATGGATTCATTGAGGCTCCATATAGACGTGTAGATAAGACAGATCCTGAAAATCCAGTAGTTACTGATGAAGTTGTATACATGACAGCTGATGAAGAGGATAACTACATCGTTGCTCAGGCTTCTGAACCATTAGATGAGAATAGCCATTTCATTAATAAGAATGTGGCTGGACGTCATCTTGATGAGACATCTGTATTCCCTAAGAGTACAGTTGACTTCATGGATGTATCTCCTCGTATGGTATTCTCAGTTGCTACATCGATGGTTCCATTCCTTCAGAACGACGATGCTAACCGTGCCCTCATGGGTTCTAACATGCAGCGTCAGGCGGTTCCACTTCTTAAGACAGACGCACCAGTAGTTGGTACTGGTATGGAGTCTAAGGCTGCTGTTGACTCAGGAGTAACTATTGTAGCTAAGCATGATGGTACAGTAGAGTATTCATCAAGTACTAAGATCATTGTTAAATGTGATGATGGTACAAAGGATGAATATGATGTTATAAAGTTCTCTAGATCTAACCAGGGTAACTGCATGAATCAGAGACCTATCGTCTTCAAGGGCGACAGAGTTAAGAAGGGTGAGGTTATCGCCGATGGTGCTTCAACATCTAACGGTGAGCTTGCACTTGGTAAGAACCCACTTATCGGATTCATGACATGGGAAGGTTACAACTACGAGGATGCTGTACTTCTTTCAGAGAATCTTGTTAAGGACGATGTATATACATCAGTTCATATAGAAGAATATGAGTCAGAAGCTAGAGATACAAAGCTTGGACCTGAGGAAATCACAAGAGATCTTGCTGGTCTTAGTCAGGATGCACTTAAGAATCTGGATGAAAATGGTATCATCCGTATCGGTGCAGAAGTACGTGCGGGAGATATCCTTGTTGGTAAGGTTACACCTAAGGGTGAGACAGAGCTTACAGCTGAGGAAAAACTTCTTCGTGCTATCTTTGGTGAGAAGGCTAGAGAAGTAAGAGATTCTTCACTGAGAGTGCCACACGGTGCTTACGGTGTTGTAATGGATATAAAGATATTTACTAGAGAGAATGGCGATGAACTTAAGCCAGGCGTTACAAAGTCTGTAAGAGTATACATTGCACAGAAGAGAAAGATATCAGTCGGAGATAAGATGGCTGGTCGTCACGGTAACAAGGGTGTCGTTTCAAGAGTACTCCCTGTTGAGGATATGCCATTCCTTCCAAATGGTCGTCCACTTGATATCGTTCTTAACCCTCTCGGCGTTCCTTCCCGAATGAACATAGGACAGGTGCTTGAACTTCATCTTGGACTTGCTTCTGAGGTACTTGGATTCAAGGTATCTACTCCTATCTTCGATGGTGCTAAGGAGAAAGATATAGCTATGGAACTTAGAATGGCTAATGACTATGTCAATACAAGCTGGGAAGAGTTCGAAGCTAAGTATAAAGATTATGTTGATAAGGATGTTATGGATTATCTGTATGAGCATCGTGACCACAGAGAAGAGTGGAAGGGTGTTCCTATAGATGAGACAGGTAAGGTTCAGCTTAGAGATGGACGTACTGGAGAACCTATTCCAGCACCTGTTTCAGTCGGATTCATGCATTATCTGAAACTTCATCACCTTGTTGATGATAAGATCCATGCTCGTTCAACCGGTCCTTACTCACTTGTAACTCAGCAGCCACTTGGTGGTAAGGCTCAGTTCGGTGGTCAGAGATTCGGAGAGATGGAGGTTTGGGCTCTTGAGGCATATGGTGCTTCATCAACACTTCAGGAGATCCTTACTGTTAAGTCTGATGATATCATCGGACGTGTTAAGACTTACGAAGCTATTATCAAGGGTGAGAATATTCCTAACCCTGGAACACCAGAATCCTTCAAGGTACTCCTTAAGGAATTCCAGTCACTCGGACTTGATGTCAGAGTACTTGGTGAAGATGGTGGCGAGGTTGAACTTGGCGGTGCTGAGGATTACGACAAGAAGACATTCAAGATGATCGAAGGCGATACAAGCTATGAAGAGGATCTTGAGAGAGGCGGCTATAGAGCTGGTACTGAAGAAGAACTTGAGGATTATGATAGTTCATCAAGCGATTTCGGTGGCGGTCTTGACGATGATATAAATCCTATGGACGCTGGTGACTTCGGCGGCGATGATGGATTTGATGACTAAGGGAGGAAAAAGATAGATGGCAATGCGTATAGATACAGAGCAGGAAAAACCTATTTATTTTGACGCTATCAAGATTGGTCTTGCATCTCCTGAGAAGATCAGAGAATGGTCTTATGGTGAAGTTACAAAGCCTGAGACTATTAACTATAGAACCTGGAAGCCAGAACAGGATGGTCTGTTCTGCGAGAGGATTTTTGGACCTACTAAGGACTGGGAATGTCACTGTGGTAAGTACAAGAAAGTTCGCTATAAGGGTATGGTCTGCGACAGATGTGGCGTTGAGATAACAAAGTCAAGTGTACGTCGTGAACGTATGGGACATATCGAACTTGGTTGTCCTGTATCACATATCTGGTATTTTAAGGGTATCCCAAGCCGTATGGGACTTCTACTTGATCTTTCACCACGTGAACTTGAGAGAGTGCTTTACTTCTCAGCTTATATCGTAATAGATCCAGGTAATACTGATCTTCATGAGAAGCAGATTATCTCAGAGCAGGAGTATAGAACAAAGCAGCAGGAGTACGGTGTTGATTCCTTCAGAGTAGGAATGGGTGCCGAGGCTGTTAAGGAACTTCTTCAGAAGGTTGACCTTGAGAAGGAGTCAAAGGAACTCTTCGAAGAGTTTGAAACAGCTACAGCTCAGAAGAAAGCTAAGATTATAAAGAAACTGGACGTTGTAGAGTCATTTAGAAACTCAGGTAATAAGCCAGAGTGGATGATCCTTGATGTTGTTCCAGTTATCCCACCAGATCTGAGACCTATGGTTCAGCTGGACGGTGGTAGATTCGCTTCTTCAGATCTTAATGATCTTTACAGAAGAATACTTAACAGAAATAACCGTCTCAAGAAGCTTCTTGAGATTACAGCACCTGACATCATCGTTCGTAATGAGAAGAGAATGCTTCAGGAAGCTGTAGATTCACTTATAGATAATGGTCGTCATGGACGTGCTGTAACAGGTGGTCAGAGTGGTAGAACACTTAAGTCCCTTTCAGATATGCTTAAGGGTAAGCAGGGTAGATTCCGTCAGAACCTTCTTGGTAAGCGTGTTGACTATTCAGGACGAAGCGTTATCGTAGTAGGACCAGAACTTAAGATATATCAGTGTGGTCTTCCAAAGGAAATGGCTATCGAGCTTTTCAAGCCTTTCGTTATGAAGGAGCTTGTATCTAGAGGTAAGGCTGACAATATTAAGGCTGCTAAGAAGAAGGTTGAGAGACTTGAAACTGGCGTATGGGATATCTTAGAGGATGTAATCAAAGAACACCCAGTTATGCTGAACCGAGCTCCTACACTTCATAGACTTGGTATCCAGGCATTCGAGCCAATCCTTGTAGAAGGTAAGGCTATCAAACTTCACCCACTCGTATGTATGGCCTTCAATGCCGACTTCGATGGTGACCAGATGGCTGTCCATCTTCCACTTTCAGTTGAGGCTCAGGCAGAGTGTAGATTCCTTCTGCTCTCACCTAACAACCTCTTAAAGCCATCTGATGGTGGAGTTGTATCAGTTCCTTCACAGGATATGGTACTTGGTATCTACTATCTGACAATGGATAAGTTCAAGGAAGTTCCTTACGAAGAGTCTGAAATCGTTAAGGAATATCTTGAAGAGAATGAGGAAGCTAACCTTGCTGCTATCAAGAAGGATGCAGAAGAAGGTAAGGTTCATGCATTTGATAAGATTAGAGTTACAGTCATAAAGAAGAAGACAAAGGCTGATAAGAAGGAAGGTATTCCTTCAGAGTCATTCTTCAAGAATATCGTTTCTACAGTAGAAGATATGCTTGGACGTCATTTCTCAAATCTCAGCCGTGCACTTCTTGCATTTGATAATAAGGATATTACTCTTCAGCAGAAGATTTACATTAAGAGAACAGGTACTACAACAGATGGTCAGGAAGTAACAAACTTTGTTGCAACAACACTTGGTAGACTTATCTTTAATGAAATCATTCCACAGGATCTTGGTTTTGTTGATAGAAGTAATCCTGATACTGTAAATGAGCCTGAGATCAATAAGCTGGTTAAGAAGGGCGACCTGAAGAAGATGCTCAATAAGTGTATCAATATTCATGGTGCTACTAAGACAGCTGAAGTTCTTGATGAAGTTAAGGCTCTTGGATATAAGTATTCAACACTTAGTGGTATATCAGTTTCTATCGCAGATATGACTATCCCTGCTGATAAGAAGGAACTTCTTGACGGCGCTCAGAAGACTGTTGATGAGGTTAACTTCCAGTATGAAATGGGATTCCTTACAGAGAGAGAGCGTAAGCAGGCTGTTATCAGTGTATGGGAAGATGCAGATAAGCGTCTTACAAAGTCACTTCTTGATGGACTTGATAAGTATAACAACATTTACATGATGGCCGACTCTGGTGCCCGTGGTTCTGATCAGCAGATCAAGCAGCTGGCAGGTATGCGTGGTCTGATGGCTAATACACGAGGTGAGACAATCGAGCTCCCTATTAAGTCAAACTTCCGTGAAGGTCTTGACGTACTGGAGTACTTTATCTCAGCTCACGGTGCTCGTAAGGGTCTGTCAGATACAGCTCTTCGTACAGCCGATTCAGGATACCTTACAAGACGTCTTGTTGATGTATCACAGGATATCATCATCAGAGATACAGATTGTTGTCCTGATCAGAAGGATGAAAAGCCAGGTATCTATGTATCTGAGTTCGTTGAGGGCGAGAGAGTTACTGAGAGCTTTGAAGATCGTATCAGAGGTAGATATGCAGCTGAGAGCGTCTTCGATGCTAACGGTGAAATGATAGTTAAGATCAACCATATGATTACTCCTGCAAGAGCAGAGAGAATTATCAAGTATGGTGTTCAAAGTGATACAAAAGAACCATTTACTAATCCAGAAACTGGAGAAGTAAGACATAATGCTAAGCTTAAGATTAGATCAGTTCTTACATGTAAGAGCCACCTTGGTATCTGTGCTAAATGTTATGGTATGAACCTTGCAACTGGTCAGCCTGTACAGGTTGGTGAGGCAGTTGGTATCATAGCAGCTCAGTCAATCGGCGAGCCTGGTACACAGCTTACTATGAGAACTTTCCACTCAGGTGGTGTTGCCGGTGGTGATATCACTCAGGGTCTTCCTAGAGTAGAGGAAATCTTTGAGGCTCGTAAGCCAAAGGGACTTGCTATTATCTCTGACTTTGGTGGTAAGGTTGAGCTTAGAATTACAGAGAACTCTCGTAAGAGAGAAGCAGTGGTTAAGAATGAAGAGACAGGTGAGACAAAGACTTACCTTATCCCATTTGGTTCACAGCTTAAGGTAGTTGACGGTCAGGAAATCGAAGCCGGTGATGAACTTACAGAAGGACCACTTAACCCACATGATATCCTTAAGATTAAGGGTGTTGAAGCTGTACAGAACTATATCCTTCGTGAAGTACAGAAGGTTTATAGCTTACAGGGTGTTGAGATCAACGATAAGCACATTGAGATTATTGTTCGTCAGATGCTCAAGAAGACACGTATCGAGGAGTCTGGAGATTCAGAATATCTTCCAGGTACACTTGCAGATGTTCTTGAAGTAGATGAGATGAATGAAATCTTCGAGGCTGAAGATATGAGACCTATAGTATCATCACGTATACTTCTCGGTATCACTAAGGCTTCACTTGCTACAAACTCATTCCTTTCAGCTGCATCATTCCAGGAGACAACAAAGGTTCTTACTGGTGCTGCTATCAAGGGTAAGATCGATCCACTTATCGGTCTTAAGGAGAACGTACTTATCGGTAAGCTTATTCCTGCAGGTACAGGTATGAAGAGATACAGACAGGTTAAGCTCGATACTGATTACAGCAGAGATATTGATGCTGATGATGAAGATATTGAGACAATGCTTGTATCTGATGAAATACTTAAGGCTGCAGACGATGCAGTAGCTGATGAGATTGATTCTTCAGAGGAAGAGTAATTGTAAGACTGTAAAATGATAAATAATCATTGACATAGTTTTATAGAATATGTATAATAATTGGGCGTGCGCTGAAAAGGCACGCCCTTTGTTATGCTATAAATGGCATACTTGTTTAAAATAAATGTAAGGAGGTGAAAACAGAATGCCAACATTTAACCAGTTAGTAAGAAAGGGTAGACAGGCTGCAGTTAAGAAGTCTACTGCTCCTGCTCTTCAGAGAAGCTTTAACTCACTGAAGAAGAAGCCAACTAACGCTAGCTCTCCACAGAAGAGAGGCGTTTGTACAGCTGTTAAGACAGCAACCCCTAAGAAGCCTAACTCAGCTATGCGTAAGATAGCCAGAGTTCGTCTTTCTAACGGAATGGAAGTAACAAGCTATATTCCAGGTGAAGGTCATAACCTTCAGGAGCACAGCGTTGTTCTCGTTCGTGGTGGAAGAGTAAAGGACCTTCCAGGTACAAGATATCACATTATCCGTGGTACACTTGATACTGCTGGAGTTGCTAAGAGACGTCAGGCACGTTCTAAGTACGGTGCTAAGCGTCCTAAGGATGCTAAGTAAGTAGTAATTCACTACTAAGTATCTAAGCTAACAAACTAGTGCTGGTTTTTAGATAGGCATTGTTTTCATCATATTAGATATATTCTTATATGTATGTTTCCTTTGCCAAAGTAATAACCGCACGACACACGTAAAGAGTTACTATTATTTAGTAACTATGATGTGTTACTAAATCGGTAACTGAAATATCGTGAGTACCGAAGAATTAATTATATTATTAAGGAGGGAAGAACCGTGCCACGTAAAGGACATATAGCAAAAAGAGATGTACTTGCTGATCCAATTTACAATAACAAGGTTGTTACTCGTCTTATCAATAACATCATGTTAGATGGTAAGAAGGGTGTAGCTGAGAAGATTGTATACGGTGCTTTTGACCAGATCAAAGAGCAGACAGGCAAGGACCCAATCGAGGTCTTTGAGGCAGCTATGAATAATGTTATGCCACAGCTCGAGGTTAAGGCTAGACGTATCGGCGGTGCTACTTATCAGGTACCTATTGAAGTAAGACCTGACAGAAGACAGGCTCTTGGACTTCGTTGGATTACATTTTTCTCACGTAAGAGAACTGAGAAGACAATGAAGGAAAGACTTGCTCTTGAGCTTATAGATGCATCTAACAACACAGGTGCAGCTGTAAAGCGTAAGGAAGAAATGCACAGAATGGCAGAGGCTAACAAGGCATTTGCTCATTACCGTTTCTAATCATAGAAACTTTTGTTATGCATATTGAAAAATATGCGAGATTTATTAAAGGAGGAAACAGTCTTGGCTGGAAGAGAATATCCATTAGAGAGAACAAGAAATATCGGTATCATGGCACACATCGATGCTGGTAAGACTACTCTTACAGAGAGAATTCTTTATTATACAGGCGTTAACTACAAGATTGGTGAGACCTACGAAGGTACTGCTACCATGGACTGGATGGAGCAGGAGCAGGAGAGAGGTATCACTATTACATCTGCAGCTACTACATGCCACTGGACAGTTCAGGAAAACTGTAAGCCAAAGCCAGGTGCTCTTGAGCATCGTATCAATATCATTGATACTCCTGGACACGTTGACTTTACAGTTGAGGTTGAGCGTTCACTTCGTGTACTTGACGGCGCAGTTGGTGTATTTGATGCAAAGGGTGGTGTTGAGCCTCAGTCAGAGAACGTATGGCGTCAGGCAGATACATACCACGTACCACGTATGGCTTTCGTAAACAAGATGGATATCCTTGGTGCAAACTTCTACAATACTGTAGATGAAATCAGGGAGCGTCTTGGTAAGAAGCCTGTAGTTATTAATATTCCTATTGGTAAGGAAGATTATTTCGAGGGAATCATCGACCTCTTTGAGATGAAGGCTTACATCTATAATGATGATAAGGGCGAGGATATCTCAATCGTTGATATTCCAGATGATTATAAGGAAATCGCTGACAAATGGCACACAGAGCTCGTTGAGACATGCTGTGAGCTTGATGATGATCTGATGATGGCTTACCTTGAGGGTGAGACACCTTCAATTGATGAGATGAAGGCTGCACTTCGTGCTGCTACATGTGCACCAATTACAGATCCTGCTGGCGAGAAGGAAAGAGTTGTTCCTGTATGTTGTGGTTCTGCACATCAGAACAAGGGTATCCAGAAGATGATCGATGCTGTTATCGAGTTCATGCCTTCACCAATTGATATCCCAGAGATTAAAGGAACAGATCTTCAGGGTAACGAGATTACAAAGAAGTCTTCAGATGATGAGCCTTTCTCAGCTCTTGCATTTAAGATTGCTGCTGACCCATTCGTTGGTAAGCTTGCATTCATCAGAGTATATTCAGGAACACTTTCAAAGGGTTCTTATGTACTTAATGCTACAAAGAATAAGAAAGAGCGTGTTGGACGTATCGTTCAGATGCACGCTAACAACCGTCAGGATATCGAAAAGGTTTACTCAGGAGATATCGCTGCAGTAGTTGGACTTAAGAATACTACAACAGGTGATACAATCTGCGACGAGCAGCACCCAGTAATCCTTGAGTCTATGGAGTTCCCAGATCCTGTTATCGAGCTCGCTATCGAGCCTAAGACAAAGGATGGACAGGATAAGCTTGTTGATGCACTTGCTAAGCTTGCTGAAGAGGATCCTACATTTAAGACACATACAAACACAGAGACAGGTCAGACAATCATCGCCGGAATGGGCGAGCTTCACCTTGAGATTATCGTAGATAGACTTCTTCGTGAGTTTAAGGTAGAGGCAAATGTTGGTGCTCCTCAGGTTTCATACAAGGAGACATTTACAACACCTGTTGATGTTGATTCTAAGTACGTTAAGCAGTCCGGTGGTCGTGGACAGTATGGACATTGTAAGGTTAAGTTCACACCTATGGATCCTAACGGTGAAGAGCAGTTCAAGTTCTCTTCAACAGTAGTTGGTGGTAATATTCCTAAGGAATATATCCCATCTATCGGTGAAGGTATCGAGGAAGCTGCTCAGGCTGGTATCCTTGGCGGATATCCAGTACTTGGTGTTGAGGCTGAAGTATATGATGGTTCATATCATGAAGTCGATTCATCAGAAATGGCATTCCACATCGCTGGTTCTATGGCATTCAAGGATGCTATGAAGAAGGGTAATCCTGTACTTCTTGAGCCAGTAATGAAGGTTGAAGTAACTATGCCTGCTGATTACATGGGCGATGTTATCGGTGACCTTAACTCAAGACGTGGACGTGTTGAAGGTATGGAGGATGTTGGTAACGGTAAGCTTGTTAAGGCTTATGTACCACTTGCAGAAATGTTCGGTTATTCAACTGACCTTCGTTCTAGAACACAGGGTCGTGGAAACTACTCAATGTTCTTCGATAGATATGAGCAGTGTCCAAAGAGTGTTCAGGAAAAAGTACTTTCACAGAAGGCTTAATTTTTACTGAATTAACCTATAAATATACTTGAAATATTGCTAACTATTTAGTAAAATCAATTTTAGTGCTGTGGTCGGGAGAAATCCGGTCCCGGTCACGAATACATAAATGCCGTTTAAAGGTTAAAAAAGAAAATCATTTAGGAGGATTTTGAAATGGCAAAGGCTAAGTTTGAAAGAAACAAACCACATGTTAACATTGGTACAATCGGTCACGTAGACCACGGTAAGACAACTCTTACAGCTGCTATCACAAAGGTACTTTCAGAGAGAGTTGCTGGTAACGCTGCAGTAGATTTTGCAAATATTGATAAGGCTCCAGAAGAGAGAGAGCGTGGTATCACAATCTCAACAGCTCACGTAGAGTATGAGACAGAGAAGCGTCACTATGCACACGTTGACTGCCCAGGACATGCTGACTATGTAAAGAACATGATCACTGGTGCTGCTCAGATGGATGGTGCTATCCTCGTTGTTGCAGCTACTGACGGTGTTATGGCTCAGACAAGAGAGCATATCCTTCTTGCTCGTCAGGTTAACGTTCCATATATCATCGTATTCCTTAACAAGTGCGATATGGTTGATGATGATGAGCTTATCGAGCTTGTAGAGATGGAAGTTACAGAAGCTCTTGAAGAGTATGGATTCGAAGGATGCCCAATCATCAAGGGTTCAGCTCTTAAGGCTCTTGAAGGCGATGCTGCTTGGGGCGACAAGATCATGGAGCTTATGGATACAGTTGATTCTTATATCCCAACTCCAGAGCGTGATACAGATAAGCCATTCCTTATGCCAGTTGAGGACGTATTCACAATCACAGGTCGTGGTACTGTTGCAACAGGTAGAGTAGAGAGAGGTACACTTCACCTTAATGATCCACTTGAGATCCTTGGTATCAAGGACGAGACACTTAATACAGTTGTTACTGGTATTGAGATGTTCCGTAAGCTTCTTGATGAGGCTCAGGCTGGTGATAACATCGGAGCACTTCTTCGTGGTATCAACAGAGATCAGATCGAAAAGGGACAGGTTCTTGCTAAGCCAGGTACTGTAACATGTCATAAGAAGTTTACAGCTCAGGTTTACGTTCTTACAAAGGACGAGGGTGGACGTCATACTCCATTCTTCAACAACTATCGTCCACAGTTCTACTTCAGAACAACAGACGTTACTGGTGTCTGCAATCTTCCAGCAGGTACAGAGATGTGCATGCCTGGTGATAACGTAGAGATGACAATCGAGCTTATCCATCCAGTAGCTATGGAGCAGGGACTTCGTTTCGCTATCCGTGAGGGTGGTAGAACAGTTGGTTCAGGTTCTGTTGTATCTATCATTGAGTAATTATTATTAAATGATATATTAGGCCAGCAACTTCCGGGTTGCTGGTCTTTTTTTCTTTTATTTCATTATTGACAGTAGTTTCTATTTAGCTCATAGAGTAAATTAGAAAGGTTTTCTTTACTGTATTTGTTGCTTTATTGATTGATTCCTATGTGATAATATAATGCGTATATATAGCTTTTTGGTATGTCATAACTTATTTTGACTGAGAGGTATGATACTAAGGAGGAACTATGAAGGTTATTTGTAAATGTTGTCATAAGGCATTTGATTACGATATGTATATGGGCCTCTGTCCTAAGTGCGGAAGAGTTTATCGTAGGGGCAAGGGACATTATTCTATCGTAGAGAAGGATATGCTGGGGGATTTCCATGTTCATGTTGATGAAGGTGGTCTAAACCGAGGAATACAAGGTGTTGTATATAATCAGGGAACTGTATCTGAAAAGCAGATTCTTAATTCTACGAGTAAAGCAACCGTGAATAAAGAGATAGATGCTGCTCCTGCAAATGTAGCAGCAAGTAGCCCCGTAACAGCTACATCCTCAAATCAGGTGATGACTCGCGAGCAGTTTAAAGCGGCCTATATGTCTGGTGGTTCTTCTCAGGCAATAAATGCAATAAAGACTCAGGCGTCTCTTGGCAATCAGTATTATAGTGCAAATCACGGTACAAGGATGAATCAAGGCGTCAATAATTCAAAAAATGGTGGTGCTGGTATTGCATTACTTATAATTGTAATATTTATGATTTTCGGTTTTCTTATGGGTTTTTTTGGTTAGAAATCTGTACTCTAAATGCTATAAAAAAAGCAAATAAAAAATAAGAACGATAATTTCTTCATTTTTGTTAAAAATTCTTCTTGCCAGTATGTTAGATTAAGAGTATAATTTCGAACAATAACATTCAAATGGAAAGTAAAAGGAGGAAAATCATGGCAACTTATATCAATGAACCATCTCACACATTTAACGAATATTTACTTATTCCAGGTTACTCATCAAGTGAGTGTATTCCTGATAATGTAAGTCTTAAGACTCCACTTGTTAAGTTTAAAGATGGTGAAGAACCTGCAATTCAGATGACAATACCTATGGTGTCTGCAATAATGCAGTCAGTATCTGGTGACAGACTTGCAATCGCATTAGCAAAATCCGGTGGTGTATCATTTATCTATGGTTCACAGTCTATTGAAGATGAGGCTGCTATGGTTGCCAAGGTTAAGGGATATAAGGCTGGTTTCGTAAAGAGCGATTCTAACGTTAGTCCTGAGGCTACTCTTGGAGATATACTTGAGCTTAAAGAGAAGAAGGGTCATTCAACTGTTGCTGTTACAGAAGATGGAACGGCAGAAGGAAAGCTTGTTGGTATCGTATCTAGTCGTGACTACAGAATAACACGTATGGAGAAGGATCTTAAGGTTAAGGAGTTCATGACTCCACTTGAGAAGCTTATCTATGCAAAGGATGGCTGCACTATATCTGAAGCAAATGATATCATTTGGGATAATAAACTTAACTCACTTCCTATCATTGATGATGAGGGAAGACTTGTATCATTTGTATTCCGTAAGGACTATGATGAGCATAAGAAGAATCCTGGTGAGCTTCTTGATTCTCAGAAGAGATATATCGTAGGTGCAGGTATTAATACTAGAGACTTCGCAGAGAGAGTTCCAGCGCTTATTGAGGCTGGTGCAGATGTTCTATGTATCGATTCATCAGAGGGATTCTCAGCATGGCAGGAAATCACTCTTAAGTGGATTAGAGATAACTACGGCGATACTGTAAAGGTTGGTGCCGGAAATGTTGTAGATAGAGAAGGATTTAGATTCCTTGCTGAATGTGGTGCTGACTTTATAAAGGTTGGTATCGGTGGTGGTTCTATATGTATCACTAGAGAGACTAAGGGTATAGGACGTGGTCAGGCTACTGCACTTATCGAAGTATGCCAGGCTCGTGATGAGTATTTCAAGGAGACAGGTGTATACATTCCTGTATGTTCTGATGGTGGTATCGTATATGATCACCATATTACACTTGCACTTGCTATGGGTGCTGATTTCGTAATGCTTGGTCGTTACTTTGCTAGATTTGATGAGAGCCCAACAGAGAAGCTTCTCGTAAATGGTAACTATGTTAAGGAGTACTGGGGCGAAGGAAGCAACCGTGCTCGTAACTGGCAGAGATATGATCTTGGTGGTGATAAGAAGCTTCACTTTGAAGAGGGCGTTGATTCTTATGTTCCATATGCTGGACCACTTAAGGATAACGTTGATAGATCACTTAGCAAAGTTAAATCTACTATGTGTAACTGTGGTGCTCTTACTATTAAGGAGTTCCAGGAGAAAGCAAAGCTTACTCTTGTATCAGCTACAAGTATCGTAGAGGGTGGAGCTCATGATGTAATCCGTAAGGAGAGCGGTCCACGTACAGCTGAGTAATATATAAAGGTTTTAGACCATGAAAAAAGCACCGTTAAAGGTGCTTTTTTCATGTGATGATATTTGAAATGAATACTATATCATATTAGTTCTTATTCGTGGCGCTGTATCCAGTCAAGAATATCATTATATACTTCCTGCTTTCCAGGTTCATTTAGAATCTCATGTCGCATATCTGGATAGAGCTTACATTCTACATCTGTAATACCAGCTTTTACATAACGCTGATATACTTCTTTAACTGCTTTTCCAAGATTTCCAACTGGATCACCTTCACCCGATGTGAGAAGGATAGGAAGTTCCTTTGGAATCATATCTATATTACGCTTCTGGTTATCGAAGAGAACTGTGCTGAGAAGAGCTTCGAATCCACTAGTTGTGAAGAGGAAGTTACATCTAGGATCTGAGTAGTAAGCCTTCATTATCTCAGGATCGCTGCATACCCAGCTATTTTCAACATCTGTTCTAGTAAGATCATACTGCTTATAAGCATTGCTGTATGTAAGATTCTGAATCTTCTCGCTTCTATATCTCCAGCCCTTTGCTTTGGCAGTTGCACGTACAAGCATAAGACCACTTCTTACAACCATGTCGCTTTCCTGACCGGTTCCTATGATGATGGCTCCTTTAAGTCCTGCGCCCTTATGTGTAAGGTATCTGCGTAGAAGATAGGAACCCATGCTATGACCTGCTATATAGTAAGGAAGTTCTTTATATTCTCTCTGAACTTCGGTACGTAGTCTATGTATATCTCTAATAAGATGTCTTGCAGGACAGTCTTCAGAAATATATCCCCAATCCTCTATGCTTCGGATTGACTGACCGTGTCCAAGATGATCATGACCAACTACGAGATATCCATTAGATGCAAGAAATCTTGCGAAGTCATCATACCTCTCAATATATTCAACCATACCATGAATTAACTGAACGACAGCTTTAGGTGATCCTTGAGGAATCCACTTGACGGCATGGATGGTTGTCTTCTCGTCAGAAGAACTAAAGGTAAAGTTCTTCTTGATAATTGTACTCTCCATATTATACCCCTCGTATATCTATATAGTTTTATATCATTTATATTAAATGTCTCATACACTTGTAGTAACCCTTAGACTCTTATTGTATCATATGCCAATAGGATTAACAAATCAGTTTTTTAAAGAAACTTGATTTCTTTTGGTGCTATTGTTAAGATTGAAAGAGTGTATTACTAGATTAAGGAAAGAATCGGATAAATGGATATGGAATATATCATAATGTGCCTGTCAGTTATAGTTCAGTCTTTTATAGGATATGAGACTGGAAACCTTGTATCAGATGCGCTTACCTATAGTTCCTCTAGAGGACGAGTTCTAGGAGAAGCATTTGTGGTACTTATCTTAGTAGTGGTAAGATTTCTTCTGGATAGATGGCTTATTCTAGGACGTAAGAAGAAAAATGGAGCTTTCTCTCCGATAATTCTCGATATAGCTGCATTTGTACTTGGAACATTTACTTCGCTTATTACATTAGAAATGTATGCGACTAAGACGGTGTCGGTGACTTTTGCTGTTATGATGCTGGTAGTCTTTCTATCGGTGTTATATGAGAAGGATATTTATATGCATCCAGGAGAAGCTTCTGCAGAGGAGGATCCATATCTGTTAGATGATCTAGAAGAAGATGATGATATAATCCTCGAGGAAGTAGTTAAGACTGAAGAAAATGAGGCAGAGGAAGAGTCTGAGGAAGATGACCTGGTAATCATTAACTGGACTGAAGAATCATCAAATGATTCAAGTGACAAGGCTCAAGTCGTAAGTAAAGAAACTGGCTCTGAGGCGAGCAAAGAGGATGATGAAGAAGATGATGAAGAAGCAGAAGCAGTTATTCAGGATTCTGGTATTCGGATTGTTGTGGCTGAAGCTGTAAGGCTCTTGGCAAATGTTTCTTCTGTAGCTGTAGGCTCTCTCATATTGGCGGATATAGTAGCAGAGAAGTTTAGTCCTTTATATTATATGGTGATAGGACTTGTGGCCGTCCTTGCGGTGATCCTGAGGGCTGTAACAAGAGGACTGGATACACTTATTAAGTTACAAAGTAAGAAGGCTCATTTTATAGGATACTCGGTAACAGTTCTAATGTTTACTATACTTCTATGTACTAGATCGATTCTAGTAGGCCTTGTATATCTTCTGGGTTCTTATCTTGTGAAACTGATAATCCCGATGGCTATGAATTATTGGGGTACAGGAGGACATGAGGCAGTAAAGCAGAAGATAGATATTCTGTCCAGACTTGTAACGAGAGTCTTTGCTATCATTTTACTTATACTAGGAGTGTGGCTGCTTAGTTATGGAGCTATATGGGAGATAGATTTTATGATAATTATTTCGGTAGCTATTGGTACCGGAGAATTACTTATGAGACAGAATAGAGTATAAAAAACAAGCGTCATGAAAGTATAAATATGACTTTCATGACGCTTTAATGTTTTAATAACCCCCGGAAATAATCTTACTTTGATAAATCTTCGCGAATCTCTGCAACTAATTCCTGACTAAATGGAGTCTCTTTAAGTTTGTTCCAAACAGCCTTTGCTTTATCAACAATGTCAGCCGGTAGAAGATCTTCGTTGTCTTTATAAGCACCGTAACCGCGATACTTATCTGTAAACTGAGCGACTTCCTGAGCATCTCTGGTAACCCAGACCTTCATAGTAGGTTCGCCCTCGTGGAAATTGTTACGTGGACGGAGCTCGATAGTCCATTCTCCATCCTTAAATAAGATGTTTTCAACGTTTCCCATATCTTAAAACCCCCTTTATTAAATTAGTAGTAATTAGTTACAATCACGTACTTATACTATAATAAATTATACAGTTTATTTCAAGGAAGATTTGAGTTAAAAACCATGTTTACAAAATAGTTTTCATGAATATTCATGATTTTTAAAAATCGGGGTTGACATGAACAAAACGTAAGAGTATAATCCGTTCTTGTACTGACGAAAATATCATTTCGTGAACAAGAACGGGTTTTAATTTGTGAACAATCTACTTAAATGGAGAGAATAAAATGAAATTATCCATTATCGATAAGGATATTCTTCTTACATTATCTAAATATGGTTATTCGAATCAAAGAACACTTATGGACCAGAGTGGTTATTCCATAGGTTCAGTTAATAAATCGATATCTGAACTTACCTCCGAGAAGATGCTTGATAGTTCTATGAAGCTTACAAAGAAAGCAAAGAACTTCATTAAGGATTACAGTCCTAAGAATGCAATAATTCTCGCAGCTGGTTACGGAATGAGGATGGTACCTATTAATACTGAGACACCTAAGGGGCTTCTTAAGGTAGATGGAGTACCTATCATCGAGAGAACCATAGAGCAGCTTCACGAGGTTGGAGTTACAGATATAACGATGGTCGTTGGTTTCATGATGGAGGCTTATGACTACCTTGTAGATAAGTATGATATCAAAATGATATATAACAATGACTATGCTTCTAAGAATAATCTACATAGTCTTGCTATGGCTGCAGGTAGAATTGATAAAACATATATTGTTCCTTCAGATATCTGGAGCGAGGAGAATCCATTTAACCGAGAAGAAGCTTATTCCTGGTATATGGTTAGTGACATACTCGATGAGGACAGCTGGATCAGAGTTAATAGAAAGTCTGAGCTGGTGCGAGTAGTTGATGAAAGTAAGAGAGATGACCTCGACAAGATAGGTAATAGAATGATCGGTATCTCTTATGTATGTAACGGCGAGGCAGAGATTCTTCGAGATAAACTTACTGAGATGGATAAGAATCCTATAAATGATGAACGCTTCTGGGAAGATGCAGCATTTGCAAAGGATCGTATGTTCCTGAATGCGAGAGTTGTGTCTCATGCTAAGACAACAGAGATAAATACCTATGAGCAGCTTCGTGAGTTGGATTCTGAAAGCAGGAATCTTGAAAATGATGCGATAGGAGTTGCAGCTAAGGAGCTGGGAGTTAAGCTTCAGGATATCAAGAATATAACAGTTCTTAAAAAGGGTATGACAAATCGTTCATTCCTCTTCAGCTGTGGTGATGATAAATATATCATGAGAATCCCTGGTGAGGGAACTCAGCAGTTAATAGATAGAGATATGGAAGCTGAAGTATATGCAGCTATCGCAGGTAAGGGTGTATGCGATGATAATGTATATCTGAATCCTAAGAATGGATATAAGATAACGAAGTTCATCGATAACTCAAGAAACTGTGATCCATCTGATCAGAAGGATCTCGATATGTGTATGGAAAAGCTTAGAGGCTTCCATGATATGCACCTTAAGGTATCTCATACATTTGATATCTTTGCACATATTGATTATTATGAGTCACTTTGGAACGGAGCAAGTTCAGTATATTGTGACTACGCTGATACAAAGAAAAATGTCTTATCACTTCGTGATTATATTGAAGGACAGGATAAAGATATAACACTTGCACATATTGATGCTGTTCCTGATAACTTCATGATAATAGAGAAGGATGGAGAGACAAGAATACAGCTTATCGACTGGGAATATGCAGGAATGCAGGATAGATATGTTGATTTAGCTATGTTTTCAATCTATTCCCTCTATGAGAAAGATGAGATAGATAATCTGATCGATACCTACTTTAAGGTTGGTGGCGAGAAGACAGATGAGAGTATTCGTTCAAGAATCTATGCATATATATCAATGTGTGGACTTCTTTGGAGTAACTGGTGTGAATACAAGAGAGGACTAGGAGTAGACTTCGGTGAGTATTCACTTAGACAGTATAGATATGCAAAAGACTTCTATAAGCTTTTTATAGAACGTACTAAGTAGTAAAAAGATACTAACAGACAGGAAAAATGATATGTATACAGCAAAACATGCAATTATTATGGCGGCCGGAAAAGGCGAGAGATTACATCCCGTTACACTGGATACTCCTAAGCCACTTGTAAAGGTAAATGGAGTAAGGATGATAGAGACTAGCATTGAAGCTCTTCATGCAAATGGGATATATGATATTCACATAGTTACAGGATATAAGAGTGAACAGTTTTCAGTTCTTAAGGAAAAGTATCCAGAGATTCATTTTATATATAATCAGTATTACGCAGATTACAACAATATATCTTCTATGTATGTAGCTAGAGATACTCTGACACTTGGCGATTGCATAATACTTGATGGTGACCTGGTTATCAGTAATCCAGAGATTCTTAGTCCAGAGTTTGAAAGAACTGGATACAACGGTATCTGGACTGAGGAAGACACAGTAGAGTGGCTTATGCAGATAGATGAGACAGGAACTATGACATCTTGTAGTAGAACAGGTGGTAATAGAGGATGGATTCTTCTAGGTATATCCAGATGGACTGCCGAGGATGCACTCAAGCTGAAGAAGTACGTTGAGTATGAGTTTGAGGAGGCTCAGAATAGACAGCTTTACTGGGATGATGTGGCTATCTTCCAGCATTTCGATAAGTTTTCATTTGGTTATAGAGAAATGAAGAGAAGTGATGTGGTTGAGATTGATGATTACAGTGATCTCGTAGTAATCGATTCATCATATGTAGGCTATCAGCCTAAATCAGTTTAGTACATAATGAGCTTTCAAAAGCTTAGTGTAATACAAAGGAGAGTAGAAAGATGAGTAACGAAAAGAACTCAAAGACGAAAGAGAAAGATATCATGAAGACAGTAAAAGGTGGTCGCCGTATAGATCCGACAACAACTATTGCACCACTTGTAGTACTGATAGCACTTTGTGCAATCTTTGTTATCAATCCAGAAGGATCAACAAATGTTCTATCAACTATCAGAGGATTTCTTGGTACACAGCTTGGTCTGTATTATCTGGTTGTAGCTCTTGGTATATTCCTTGTGTCCCTTTATATAGCTTTTTCTGATCTTGGTAAGGTTAGACTTGGTGGTAAGGATGAGAAGCCAAAGTATGGATTCTTCTCATGGGGAGCAATGGTTTTCTGTTGCGGACTTGCAGCTGATATTCTGTTCTATTCATTTTGTGAATGGATTTACTACGCTGAAGAGCCTAGAGTAGCTGAGATGGGTCGCATTGAGGACTGGGCAAATGCAATTCCTCTATATCACTGGGGACCAATCGTTTGGTCATTCTATGCAGTACTTGCAGCTTGCTTCGGATTTATGATTCACGTTAGAGGTAGTAAGAAGCAGAAGTATAGTGAGGCTTGTCGTCCAATCCTTGGAAAGCATACAGATGGTATTCCAGGAAAGATTATCGATATTCTAGCTATCGTCGCTCTTATAGCTGGTACAGCAACAACATTTAGTGTAGCTACTCCACTTCTTGGTAGTGCGCTTACAACTCTTTTCGGTATTCCATATACAAAGTGGGTTACAATCGCTATCCTGCTTGTAACATGTGCAACATATACAACATCAGTTATGATTGGTATGAAGGGTGTAAATAACCTGTCAAAGATATGTATGATCCTCTTCGGAATACTTCTTATCTTCGTACTTGTATTCAGTGGTAAGGCAGTATACATCCTTGAGAATGGTTTCTCATCACTTGGACTTGTTGTACAGAACTTCCCAGTTCTCAGTACATATACAGATGCACTTAGAGAGAACGGATTTGCACAGAACTGGACAATGTATTACTGGGCTTACTGGTTAGTATGGTGCGTAGCTGCTCCATTCTTCATGGGTAATATCTCAAGAGGACGTACAGTTAAGCAGGTAATTCTTGGAACTTATGTGTTCGGACTTTTCTCAACACTTATTTCATTTATCATCCTTGGTAACTATGGACTTGGACTTCAGGTAAATGGAGAATTTGATGCAATCGCTATGTATGAAGCTAACGGTTATGATCTCTATGCAGTTATTATCGAGATTATCAAGACACTTCCTTGCTATCAGTTCGTACTTGTTATACTGATCTTGTCAATGATTGCATTCTATGCTACATCATTTGACTCTATCACACTTGTTGCTTCATCATATTCATACAAGAACATGAGAGGTGATGAGATGGCTTCAAAGAAAATGAAGCTTTTCTGGGCTATGCTCCTGATACTTCTTCCTATTGCTCTTATCTTCAGTGAGAGTAGTATGAATAATATTCAGTCAGTATCTATCATAGCTGCATTCCCAGTAGGTATGGTTATCATTCTTATCATAGCAAGTTTCATCAAGGATGCACGTAAGTATATTGATAATAATGAATCACCTGCTGATTTCTTTGAAGAGACAGAAATCGATGAAAATGAACTTGATATGTCAGAGAGAGAACTGAAGGTCAAGAAGAAGGCGGATTAAAGAGCTAAATATATTCAAAGATTAAGGTTGGCATCCCCCTTTACTAAAAATATGGGGGATGCCATTTTGTTAGTCTTTCGTTGCTTTATTGTGATATATGGTGGTATAATATCCCTGTTTTGGGAAGAAAGGACATTTCTTAAGAGGTATCTCATGACAGAAAAAGAACAAAGAATTGTAGATAAAATACATGACAAAGAATTTGAAATGTTATGTAAACTAGATGAGGTTTGCAGAAAGTATAACATAACATACTATCTGGAAGCTGGAACACTTATTGGAGCTGTACGTCATCATGACTTTGTACCTTGGGATGATGACATTGATATCTATTTCAAGAGAAAGGATTTCGAGAAGTTTCTTCAGCATTCTGATGATCTCGCTCCATACTTTATTAATGTTCCAAAGCCGGAAGATGGATATTTCTGGGACTTCACTGCAAGAGTTATTAATCCAAATGTTACTCTTAAGAAGGATGGAAGAGAAGCAAGGTTCTATAATCATACGAACTGTCAGCACCTCTTTATAGATCTTTTTGTTATGGATAGTCATCCAGGTGGTCTTAAGGGAAAGCTTCAGAAGTTAGAACTGATTCTCATATACATCTTATCAATGAGTAGAAGATATAAGATGAAGTTTGATGCTCCTTCGAATCCTATAGTTCGTTTTGGAATGTTTGTTCTTAGTCGTATGGGAAAGCTTATGTCATTTAAATGGCTCTTCAAGAGATATGATAAAGTATCCCGTAAATATAATGGAAGAGGTAATTCCTGCGAGTATTATCTGCTTACAAATGCAGCTGCAACATTTATTCCTAGCAGTGTCTATAGGAAGGAATGGTATAAGACCAGAACTGAGCTGCCTGTCAGAGATAAGAAGTTTTATGTTCCAGGTAATTACAAGGAATCTCTTAGAAATTATTATGGAGATTTTATGCAGCTTCCTCCAGAGGAGGATCGATTCCCAGATCATATTAAGTCAATAAATGAAGTTATAATCGATGGAGTCCCGGCTAAGGATTTATAGATTCTTCTAGGGACTTTCCGCGAAAAATATATGCCAAATGGGAGGTTTTTATGGCAAAGAAGATATATTTTCAAGAAGAGATAGAGACAATGCCTGTTGAGAAGATTAAGGCACTTCAGGAAGAGAAGTTCTTAAAGCAGGTAAAGTATGTATATGACAACAATGAATACTACCGTAATCTGATGGATGAGAAGGGCGTAACACCAGATGATATAAAGTGCATGGAGGATATATCAAAGCTTCCATTTCTTACAAAGAGTGATCTTAGAGAGGCTTACCCTTATGGACTGCTTTGCCGTCCTGTAAAGGATTGTGTTCGTATTCATTCAACTAGTGGAACAACTGGAAGACGTGTAGTAGCATTTTATACTCAGAATGATATAGATCTCTGGGCAGAGTGCTGTGCCAGAGCCATAGTAGCAGCTGGTGGAACCAAGAAGGACGTTGTTCAGGTTGCATATGGATATGGACTCTTCACAGGTGGTGCAGGTCTTCATGATGGTTCGCACAAGGTTGGATGTCTTACAATACCAATGTCATCAGGTAATACAGAGAGACAGATTCAGTTCATGAAGGATCTTAATTCAACAATTCTTTGCTGTACACCATCATATGCCGCATATATTGGTGAGAAGCTTCATGAGATGGGGATGACAGCTGATGATATCAATCTTAAGGCTGGTATCTTCGGAGCAGAGCCTTGGACAGAGGAGATGAGACAGAGCATAGAGCAGGCACTTGGAATTAAGGCTTATGATATCTATGGTCTTACAGAGATAAGTGGACCAGGCGTTTCCTTTGAATGTGAAGCTCAGACAGGTATGCACATCAACGAGGATCATTTCTATGCAGAAGTTATAGATCCAGAAACAGGCGAGGTTCTTCCTGAGGGTACAGAGGGTGAGCTTGTATTCACATCACTTGACAAGGAAGCATTTCCACTTCTCAGATATAGAACTCGTGATCTCGTAGTTCTTAAGAGAGAGCAGTGTCCATGTGGACGTACACATATCAAGATGTGTAAGCCAAAGGGACGTTCAGATGATATGATGATAATCCGTGGCGTAAATGTATTCCCATCACAGATCGAGACAGTTCTTCTGAAGTGTGGATATACACCAAACTACCAGATAATGGTTGACCGTATTGGAAATGAAGATACATTTGATATAAATGTTGAACTGTCAGAGGAACAGTTCAAAGCTATGCGTGAGGATTCAGATCTTGAGAATGCACGTAAGGCACTTACAGGATCTATGGTTCAGATGCTTGGTATCAGACCTAAGATGCATCTGCTTCCTCCTAAGTCAATCGTAAGAAGTGAAGGAAAGGCTGTTCGTATAGTAGACAAGCGAAAGCTTCACGACTAAGAGGATAACGGTTTAATGAGTGGAAAGAAGAAGAAAATCTTAATATTCGTACTTATGCCAGTCGTTATGATAGTTGTTTTAGTGCTTTCTCTTCTTGTAGAAAGTAAGAGAAATCAGAATGCACAGGAAAATGCAGCATCTGAAGAGGCTACGCTTTCGAAAGAGGAAGAAATCAATCAGATGCTTCTTGCTGAGTATCAGAAGTCTCAATCAACTAGAGAGTATGTGGAGCAAAACCCAGAGGAGATACATGATTTATCCGAAGGTGATGCAGAGTACGATGATATGATCGGAAATGCTGAAGATGATGCACCAGAAGTTGTCTATGATGGTGATCTCTCACAGAGTGACGAAGATATTATAGCTCAGGCTGAGAAAGATGCATGGTCAAGTAGATACACCATGAACTATAATGGTATCAATGTCACATGTGGTATGAATCAGGTTGAGACAAATGGAGAGTGGAATCTTTCTCTTACTCAAGAGGAGCTGAGTGCTGATCATCCGTTACTACTTCAGTATGATTCACGTTGGGCTACTTATCCTTATGGTACAGGCACTATGAAATCATCAGCTTGTGGACCAACATCCATGGCTATGGTTATTACAGCTCTGACTGATATAACAGAGGCGTCGCCTCCTATGGTTGCAACATATAGCATGAATAAAAACTATTATGTAACAGGCGTAGGTACATCCCATGCGCTTTTTACTGAAGGATGTTCAGATTTTGGTCTATACTGTAATGAGGTATCTAATAATGAAGCAGATATGAAGGCTCATATTGATAATGGAGAGATACTAGTTCTCAGTGTACACTACGGAAACTTTACTCACTCGGGATCGGGACATTTCATAACAATCTATGGATATAATGAGAATGGATTTATGGTAAATGATCCAGGTTCTTATGAGCGTAGCTGTAAGTACTGGACCTTCGATGTTATAACAGGTGATATTAATAGGATATATGCCCTTGGAAAGTTATAGGTGGTACATAAAATGAAGTATTATCTTACAGGAAAACAGGCACAGTTAATTGATAAATATACCCAGGAGTTCCTCGGAATTCCTGGGCTTCTTTTAATGGAAAAAGCAGCCGCAAAGCTTGCAGATAGTATCGAATTACTACTAACTGGTACAAAAATCCTTTCGGTTGTTGAGAGCGGTAACAATGGGGGTGACGCTGTATGTGTAGCGTGGATGCTGAAAGAGAGAGGTTACGATACTTATATCTATGAAATAGGAGGAATCAGTCATAAGTCGGATTCATTTCTTGCAGAGATAGAAAAAGCGAAGGCATGCGGAGTTGGATTTATAGATTCCTTAAATGATGTTGGTGAGGTTGACATAATTCTAGATGGAATCTTTGGAGTTGGACTCACGAGAAATGTAACTGGAGTTCAGGCCGAAGCAGTGGAATGGATCAACAATCAGGAGGCTATAAAGGTAAGTGTAGATATTCCAAGCGGAATAAGCAGCGATAATGGCAAGATACTGGGGACTGCTGTAAGAGCAGATTATACAGTCACATTTGAATATATAAAGCTTGGTATGCTCTTTAGAGAAGGTAGAGAATACTCTGGACGTATCATATGCGAATCCATAGGTTTGTATCATCCTGATACTGTGGGAAAACTAGAATCTGCTATAAAAATGGTTGATGATAATTCGGTTGACATAACGCATATTGAGTACGAAGATGAGGATTTGTCATACTTGCTACCAAAGAGAAAAGCTGATTCCAATAAGGGGTCTTATGGACGTGTTCTGATAATAGCAGGATCTCGTGATATCTACGGCGCAGTATATCTTGCTGCAGAGGCTGCCTATCGTGTCGGAGCAGGGCTTGTTAAGGTGGTTACTCACATCAGAAATAGAGATCTTCTTATGGATAAGCTTCCGGAAGCAATGCTGCTTACATATGGGGAGGATTCCTTAGAAAAAGGAAAGCTGTCAGATTCATTTAGAACTTCCTTTGCTGATGCTATAGGCTGGGCAAATGTTATTCTTGCAGGTCCAGGTCTTGGACGGGAGGAAGAGTCTTACGCACTTATGAATGATCTTGGAGACAAGATAAGAGGAGATAAGTATCTTGTGCTGGATGCAGATGCACTGAATATTCTATCTGAATCAGGTGTGAAATCCTGGCTTGACTTAGTAAGGAGTCATATTGGCAGTGAACACATTATGTTAACTCCACACATGAAAGAAATGGAGCGTCTTCTCACTGGAATCAGCAAGGAAACCGGTAAGGAATATCTAAGTGAAATAAGTGTTAGCGCTATAAAAGAAGATAGGATGAGAGTTGCCTCAGAGTTTGCACACGATACCCAGACTATATTGGTTCTAAAAGATGCAAGGACTGTGGTGGCCCATAGTGGCGGCTGCTCACCGATATATATAAATACAACTGGAAACTCTGGTATGTCTAAGGGTGGATCGGGAGATGTACTCGCTGGAATCTTGGCGGGTCTACTAGCTCAGATGAATGATGACGAGACCACTTCTTATGTGATGTCTTGTCTAGCAACATTTATTCATGGAACAGCGGGAGATATAGCTGCCCAGAATCTGGGAGAATATTCAATGCTGGCCCGTGATATAATAGATGCAGTACCCAGTGTATTAAGAGGAATTGAATGAAGTATAATTATAATATGAGGTTTACATAATATGCGAATCTTGATTGTTGAAGATGAAGTGTCTCTTGCTGAGCTGGTGTCTGAGAGACTTATAAAAGAAAGATATACTGTAGATGTATCACATGATGGAGAGGATGGACTCTATAATGCCCTCTCGGGGATATATGATCTTATCCTTCTAGATATTATGCTTCCGAAGAAGGATGGCATCGAGATCCTGCGCGAGTTAAGAGCGGAGGGGGTTACATCTAAGGTTATAATGCTCACAGCTAAGGGAGAACTTGAGGATAAGCTTATAGGCTTTGGCGAAGGCGCAAATGATTATGTACCTAAGCCTTTCCATATAGATGAACTGGTGGCGAGAATTAATGCCCAACTCCGGGTTGCATCAGTGAAGAAGGAAGAACTCATATACGGCAATACACTTCTTGATTATAAAACTCCTGCGGTATGTAACAAGGATACTGGTGAAAGCATAAAGATTAATAACAAGGAGTTCCAGTTGCTTGAATACTTTATGATGAATCATAGTCAGGTCCTTTCGAAGGAAATGATATATGACAGAGTGTGGGGGATGGAAAATGATTCTCTTTCGAACAACCTGGAGGCATATATGTCATTTGTTCGAAAGAAGCTCAAGATGATTGATTCAAATGTAACTATTAAATCTGTTCGTAATATGGGATATAGAATGGAGATAGTGGATGAAGGAATTAAGTAGAAAGGTCTTTCTGACTGTGTTAGGCATGCTGAGTCTCTTCCTGACTCTAAGTGTCGTGCTTGTAAATGTTGTAGGTTACAGGCGGGAATATGAAGGCGTTAGAAGAAATCTTGGCCTTATGAATGATCATGGGATGGGGCCGAGAGATGAGATGCCGGGACCTGCTCCTGCCTTTGATGATTTCGAAAATATGCGCATCATGGACTACGATGTTTATACTGTGGAACTGTCTTTGGGTGGAACGGTAACGAGAATCTTTAGTCTTGGAAATGAGGAATCTACTTTCGATGCAGATGCTGCAGCAGACGAAATACTTCGTAAGTACAGCAAGGATACACTTATGGTCGAAAATCTGTATGCTGGAAAGTACTCATTTAACTATAAGATGGATAACTCAATAATCATAATAAATGATGCGAGCATTGCCAAGAAACTAAGAACTTTACTTGTGGAAAGCCTTGCTATATTTATAGTGATCGAACTGCTTCTGATCTTCATATCGAGGCTGCTGACTGGTTGGATCACAAAACCTGCCAAGGAAGCTCTTGAGAGACAGAAGGAGTTTATCGCAGATGCGTCTCACGAACTTAAGACACCGCTTGCAGTTATAATGGCATCTTCTGATGAGCTTGTGGCAGATGAGACGAGTGGAAAATATATAGAGAATATTAAGTATGAATCTGATAGAATGAATCGTCTTATCTCAGGACTCCTAGATCTTTCTAAACTTGAGGAAGATGCGTCGAAGGAAAGCTATAAGGAGGAAAATCTATCCAAGATAGTAGAGAAGACTGCTCTTGTCTTTGAGGCGGTTGCCTTTGAACAGGGGATTACTATAAAGACGGATATTGAGGATGGTATAACTTTTAACTGTTCTAAGGATGAGATAGAAAAGCTTGTATCGACGCTGCTGGATAATGCTATTAAGCATAGCGATAAAGATACAGCGGTGAGTATACGTCTTAGTAAATCAAAGTCGTTGGTTAATATTCAGATAACCGATAAGGGCGAACCTATAGCTCAAGGGGACGAGGAGAAAATCTTTGAGAGATTCTATCGCGCCGATAAATCGAGAAGCAGAAGCGAGAACCGTTACGGACTTGGTCTCGCCATAGCCAAAAGGATAGTAATTAATCATGGTGGAAGTATCAAAGCTTCTTCTGATGGAAAGACGGGAACGACCACATTTGAAGTTACATTCTAATTGACCGTATAGATTATGTAAACCAAATTAATGAGATTGGATCATCTGAAGTATTATATCCTTCATAGAATCTTTATAGATTATATAGCTATTAATAACAGGCGTTTCAAAATCCAGGAGCGGGATTTCCCTCAGCTTCTTATCTTTAATGTAAGTATCTGCCATATCTTTTGGAAGGAAAGTGTAATTATTTTTTCCAATTAGATATGGCACTATTTTCATACAGTCATCAATCTCAAGCTCGAACTGGTGGAACCTTGGGAAGAGCTTTCTGATATACTGTCCAACATCCTGAAGTGCAAAGTTACACATCAGATAGTTCTCCTCGATAAGTTGCTGCTGAGTGATACCACGTCTATATTTCTTATTATTGATATCAGTCACTAGAACGAGTTTGTCCTGCTTGTAGAGCTCTGAGATGAAGGAGGACTTCTTGAGTGGGATGTAGACAAATGCAGCATCAAGCATATCTTCCTGAAGCTGCTCCAGCAAATGATTAGATAAACCTATAGTTATCTTAAGGGAGTTTTCAGGATGCTTATCCCTATATTTCTTTATCTCAGGAGCGAGATGTCCTTCGTAGATTGAGTCGGCACTGCCAATTCTTATATGATTTTCAAACCTATGTTCAGCAGTTATATCTGCAAGAGTATTCTCGGTAAGATCTATAACCTTCTGGGCATATACTCTGAATCTTTCTCCCTCGAGGGTTAGCTTAACACTACGATTTGTTCTGCTGAAGAGGCTTAGCTTCAGCTCCTTTTCAAGCTCGTTTATTCTATTTGTGACCGTGGACTGTGCTACAAAGAGCTGGTTAGCTGTCTTAGTGAAACTCTTGGTTTCAGCCAGTGTTAAAAATGTATTTAGTGACTCGATATCCATAGATTCCTCCTAATTATCGAATATTCGAATTATTGCTATCATAATTATTCATTTTACACATAATACTATATCTGTTTATACTTGTACATATTTTTTGTCTTAAAGGACGTGTTTCTAAGGTCTCTTGGAAAGACGTTAGTGAAGGAGATATTATGAAAGATATAGTACTTAGCAACAAAACGTATAAGCTGGAGCAGGATCCATATATTTACCAGCTTCAGGATGTTCAGGAGCCTGAGCTTTTCAGAGAGATGTTTCCATATACTGAAGTTCCAAAGGTAGCATTTAATTATCGCCGTGTTCCTGAAAATATGCCTGAGGATATCTTTATAACAGATACTTCCTTCCGTGATGGTCAGCAGTCAAGAGCACCTTATACTACAGAGCAGATGGTTCATATCTATGAGCTGCTTCATAAGCTGGGCGGTCCAAATGGAATGATTCGTCAGACGGAGTTTTTCGTATATTCAGAAAAGGATAGAAAGGCACTTGAAAAATGTCTTGAACTTGGATATGAGTTCCCTGAGATAACAACTTGGATAAGAGCTTCAAAGAAGGACTTTGAACTTGTTAAGTCCATAGGCATTAAGGAAACTGGAATCTTAGTTAGCTGCTCTGACTATCATATCTTCCATAAGATGGGACTTACTCGTCAGCAGGCTCTTGATAAATATCTTGGAATTGTTAAGGAATGCATCGAAGCCGGTCTTCGCCCTAGATGTCATTTCGAAGATATAACACGTGCAGACTTCTATGGCTTTGTAGTTCCATTTGCAAATGAACTTATGAAGCTTTCAAAAGAAAGTGGAGTTCCAGTTAAGATACGTGCCTGCGATACAATGGGCTACGGTGTTCCTTATCCTGGAGCCGCGCTTCCAAGAAGTGTGTCGGGTATAATCTACGGACTTCAGCACTATGCAGATGTTCCTTCGGAAATGATAGAGTGGCACGGTCATAATGATTTCTATAAGGGAGTCGTAAATGCAACCACTGCATGGATGTATGGCGCAAGTGCAGTTAACTGTTCTCTTCTTGGAATCGGAGAGAGAACAGGAAATGTACCTCTCGAGGCTATGGTCTTCGAATATGCTTCACTTCGTGGTACATTAAATGGAATGAATACTCAGGTCATCACTGAGATTGCTGAGTATATCCAGAACGAGACAAATTACGATATACCACCTATGACTCCATTTGTTGGAAGCAACTTCAATCTGACAAGAGCTGGAATACATGCTGATGGTATGATGAAGGATCCGGAAATCTATAACATATTCGATACGGGTGTACTTCTGAATCGCCCACCAAAGGTATCCATCACTAATACATCTGGTGTAGCCGGAATCGGATTCTGGGTAAATGAATATAGAAAGCGTCATGGTGAATCTGAGCTTCCTAAAAATGATCCGCTAATCCATAAGATTTACGACTGGGTAATGTCGGAATATGATGAAGGCCGAATCACTATGATCACAGATTCAGAGCTTGTGGCAAAGTATAAAGAATATACTGAGTAAAGTATTCTGAATAAGTTAATTAAGATATAAAGAGGAAAACTTTTTTAGGTTTTTCTCTTTTTTTAATATTCATTTAAGTTTCGCTTATTATCATACGTTCAAAGAAAAGAAATATAGAAACTTTATGGAGATAGTAGATAGAAAGGAAATGGAGGAAAGATTATGAGTGTATATATAGAAAACTTTAAAAGAACTGAGATAAAGTACCTCCTCACTAGCAATCAGTTTGATAGCCTCTTTTTTTTCCTTCAGGGATTTGCCAAGGTGGATTCTTATGGAAAGACGAGGATTAATAACATTTATTTTGATACACCAGACTATAAGCTGATACGAACGTCGCTGGAGAAGCCAATCTATAAAGAAAAGCTTCGACTCAGAACATACGGAGAGACGACAGATGACACGAACTCCTTTATAGAAATCAAGAAGAAGTACGACGCAGTAGTATATAAAAGAAGAGTTTCAGGTAGATACAAGGATGCATTTGACTATCTTGTAAGAGCGGGGAAACCGCTGGATGATTCACAGATATCTAGAGAAATTGCAGGATTTATAGATATGTATGAGGACCTAAGACCAGCAATGAGAATCAGCTATGACCGTATCGCTATGGCTGGAATATATGATCCAGATTTCAGAGTAACCTTTGATACCAAGATAGAATGGGACACTGAGTCGCTGGATCTTAGATATAAATCTATCGGGATTCCAATTCTAAAAGAGGGAGAATACATGATGGAAATCAAGGTGAAGGATTCCATGTCGTACGAACTTACAGAAAAGCTTAGTGAACTTGGAATCTTTCCAGCTTCATTTTCCAAGTACGGAAGAGGCTATGAGGCAATGCTAAGAAGCAGATTGCACGTGGGTACATTAGAGGAAAGAAGCGTTACATCAAAGAAGGGAGTGAGAGCTTATGCTTAATAATATATTTTCATCAATCATACAAAATGGAACATTTACAGGAACACAGTTCGCAACAGCAACATTAACTTCTCTAATATGCGGACTAGTGATAGCAGTGACATATTCAATAAAGAATAAGTGCTCGAAGAGCTTCATGGTAACACTTGTATTACTTCCAGCTATAGTTCAGCTTGTGATAATTCTGGTAAATGGAAATATAGGCGCTGGAGTTGCAGTAGCGGGGGCCTTCAGTCTGGTCCGCTTCAGATCTGCACCAGGAAGAGGTCAGGAGATAACCAGTATCTTTCTAGCAATGGCAGTTGGACTTGCAACTGGTATGGGATATATAGGAATAGCAATCCTTTTCTCTATTCTAATCTCAGCGATTAATCTGATACTTAATCTCACTAAGTTCGGAAATGAAACGGAAACCCATCGAACACTTAAGATTACAGTCCCAGAGAATCTAGATTACGAAGGAAAGTTTGAAGACATATTTGATAAATACTTATCTAGCTACTCCTACGATGAGGTGAAGACCTGCAACATGGGTAGCCTATATAAGCTAACGCTAAGCGTTGTAATGAAGACAGATATATCTTCAAAAGCCTTCCTGGATGAACTAAGAACAAGAAATGGGAATCTCGACATCAGTCTCGGCAGAAGAATTGATAACTTAGATAGTTTATAGATATATCAAATCAGGAGGATAACGCTATGAGAAAAAAGGTAAGTATGATATTAGTATCTCTTATGATGATGAGTGCATTTGCAGCCTGCGGCAATATAGATAGCGCGAAAGATTCAAGTGTGAATGAAGTGTCTGCTGAATCGACAGAAGACGAACTGGAAGAAGCATTTTCGAAGAAATCAAGTAGTGAAGAAAGTAGTGAAGAAGGAGATGAAGATAGTAGCAATTCACTACTAACTACAGCGAATGTAACATCAGATGGAATGATTGATGCAACGGATATGTTCACGGATAGAGATTTAGAACAAACTGCGGATCTTACTTCTGCTGAGAAGTATAACCTCAGTGATGGAGAAGATATAACTATAACATCAGAAGGAGTGTACGTTATATCTGGCCAGGCGAGTGAAGTAACTATATATGTGGAAGCAGGAGATGAAGACAAGGTACAGATCGTACTAGATTCAGCAACTATCTCAAATGAATCAAGGCCAGCAATATATGTGAAGAGTGCTGATAAAGTATTCGTAACCACCACGGATTCAGATAATACACTTGAGGTTACAGGTACATTTGAAACTGCAGCTTCATCTATAGACTCGAAAGAAGAGACGACGAATCTGGATGCAGTAATCTTCTCAAAGGACGATCTTGTAATAAGTGGAGTCGGAACATTAAATATATCATCTTCAGATAATGCAGTAACCAGTAAAGACACCTTAAAGATAACAGGAAGTACAATAAATGTATCATGCACCGGAAGCGCTTTCGAAGCACATGATGCTATAGAAGTAGCAGATGGAACAATAAATATTGCATCCTGTAATGACGGCCTACACGCAGAAAATGATGAAGATGATTCTGTTGGATACATATATATATGTGGCGGTACATTTAACATCACAGCCTCAGATGATGCAATACACGCTACAACTATAGTTCAAATAGATAGTAGCGATATGAACCTAACAGGTGCAGAGTGTATAGAAGGAACCTACATTCAGATTAACGGCGGAGATATAACTATAAATGCATCGGATGACGGAATCAATGCTGCATCCAAGTCAAGTGAGTACACACCAACTTTTGAAATGAATGATGGAACTCTCAAGGTAACTATGGGAGCGGGAGATACAGATGGAATCGACTCCAACGGTAATATATATGTAAACGGAGGAACTATCGATGTAAGTGGACAGTCGACATTCGATTATGACGGAACTGCTCAGTATAATGGAGGAACTATCATAGAAAATGGAACTGAAACCAATACCATCTCTAATCAGATGATGGGAGGTGGCCCCGGAAGCTTTGACGGTGGAGGCTTCGGTGGAGGCCAGGATGGTGGCTTTGGTGGAGGAGACTTCGGCGGCCCTCACGGCCACTGATATGTTTGATATATGATTGCTATGCACATTTGCTTAATATGTTTACTGTGACAAGATAGTAGTGATTTACTACTATCTAAGAAATGCTCCGATAGCTAATTTTCTGATAAAATACTTGAAAAAATTAGCTAAAAGCATAGATATATATAGTAATCAAAGAACCATCAGCTAATTATTCGAAGAAATCTTCCGGAAAATTAGCTGGACACGAGCAAAACAAAAGATGTTATTTAACCATCAGCTAATTATTCAAAGGAAACTTCCGAAAAATTAGCTGGACACGAGCAAAGCAAAGGATGTTATTGAACTTTCAGCTAATTATTCAAAGGAAACTTCCGGAAAATTAGCTATTTCTTTAATATTGTATAGCTGTCGCACGAATACAGATATGATGTATATTTTGAAATTCCGGTGAAGTCAGAAAGTGAAGATTTATATAGCTGGAACAGCTACCGAGCAACATTAGTTGTAAGAATCAATGATGGTAAGTTGTATTTTTACGATATAATAAACATAAAAAAAGAAGCACGTAACCTGGGAGCATCATAATTATATGAAAAAAACCCAGTAAAAAACTGCTTCTTTTTGGATATGATAAAGCTATACATTGCTTTTGTCAAGAATAATATGAAAAGAGGCGTGTACACGTCTCTTTTTGTGGTATAATAGAAAAGTTACATGCGAAAAACAAAACCAAAAGAAATCAGGTGAAGAAAGATGGTTTTCAGAAGAGTAGAAGCTGACATCGATTTAGATGCCATAAGATATAATATTGAGACTGTGAAGGCGCTTAACCCTTCGGATAGAAAGGTGTGCCTAGTTATAAAGGCAGATGCATATGGTCATGGATCGGTGATGCTGGCTAAAGAGTTTAGAGATATAGCAGATTATTATGCCGTAGCAACTATAGATGAAGCAGTGGAACTGAGAAATGCAGGGATTGAAACGCCAATTCTGATTCTTGGATATACAGATGAGTCTGATTATATATATGCACTTAAGTACGATGTTACACTTGCTATATATGATGTTGCTGAGGCAAAAGTTTTATCTGATATTGCAGTTAAGGATGGAGTGAAGGCTAAGGTACATATTAAGGTTGATTCTGGAATGAGTCGTATAGGATTCCAGTGCGACGATGAAGGCGTAGCTGAGGCTATGGCAGTTTATGGTCTGGAAGGACTGGATGTAGAAGGAATCTTCACACATTATGCAAAGGCGGATTATCTAGATAAGAGCGATGCAAAGACTCAGTATGATAAGTTTTCGTGGTTTGTTTCTCAAATGGAAGGAAAGGGCGCTTCCTTTAAGATAAGACATATAGATAATAGTGCAGGCTCTATGGAGATTCATTCAGAAGGCTTCGATATGATGCGTCTTGGTATTGTAATCTATGGCCTATATCCATCGGAAGAGATAGATAAGTCAGTTGTGTTAAAACCAGCTATGTCACTAAAGTCAAAGGTTATTCATGTTAAGACTCTACCAGCTGGAAGAGGCATTGGATATGGATGGTCTTTTGTTACTGAGAAAGAGACTAGGGTGGCTACTGTGTCAGTGGGTTATGCTGATGGATATTCGAGAGCACTTTCAAATGTTGGAAGAGTGCTGATTCATGGACAGTACGCCCCTATACTTGGAAGAGTCTGTATGGATCAGATTATGGTAGACGTGACAGATATAGATGAAGGCAAGTTTGAGTTCGAGAAAGTGAAGGTTGGAGATGAGGTTGTTCTCTTCGGAAGACAGGGCGATAATAGCATTTCTGTTGAAGAGATAGCAGAGCCTGCTAACAGCTTCAATTACGAAGCAGTTTGTAACATCTCACGACGAGTTGAAAGAGTATATTTTAAGGGTGGAAAAGAGGTCGCTGCAAAGAATTTTCTGATTGACTAGAGGGGACTATTTTTCTTTAAGTCTCGGCTACGGAACAGTTACATATTATAGATATTTATGGTATAATATAGTATCACGTTTTTGATAGGAGTTTTATGTTTAAGAAGAAAGACGAAGAACAGGTTGAGGAAGAGATTCTCTCCATGGTTGAGGAGGGACAGAAGTCCGGATTCATCCAAGAGGATGAGGTGGAAATGATATCGAACATCCTTGATCTTGATGACATGGAGGTTCGTGAGATTATGACTAACCGGAGCAAGATATATGCGGTTAGTGCTACGTCTCAGGTTAAGGATGTCATAGAGGACTGTCTTGAGAGTGGTTATTCTCGTTATCCTGTTTACGAAGAAGACATAGATAATATAAAAGGTATAGTACATCTTAAGGATATGACAAAGCAGTATATTCATCAGCCAGATACTTTAATCAGTGAGCTGGTGGAGGAAGCGATATTCCTGCATCCTGCATTTGATACGCTGAAGCTACTTAAGAAGATGCAGAAGGAGAAGAAGCATATGGCCATAGTTCTTGATGAGTATGGTCAGACAGATGGACTTGTAACTCTGGAAGATGTACTTGAAGAAATAGTTGGAAATATCTGGGATGAGCACGACTCAGAAGTTGAAGAAGTACGAGAGGCGGCTATCGGAGATGGATATGTCGTAGACGGTATGATAAAGCTTCATGATCTTGAAGATGAGATTGAAGGTCTCGAGTTTCCAGATACAGATATAGAAACACTTAATGGATTTCTACTGTATAAGCTTGGAGGATTTCCGAAGGACGAAGGAAATATCAAGATTGATTATGGAGGATTCTCCTTTGAATCTCTAGAGATAGAGGATAAGCTCATTAAGTCGGTTAAGATAACAAAAGATATTAATATATAAATGATAGAAAGAAGAGGAAAAATATATGTCAGGACATTCAAAATTCGCAAACATTAGAGCAAAGAAAGAGAAGAACGATGCAGCTAAGGGAAAGGCTTTTACAGTTATTGGTCGTGAAATCGCAGTAGCAGTTAAGGAGGGTGGCCCTAACCCAGAGAATAACTCAAAGCTTCGTGATGTTATCGCAAAGGCAAAGGCTAATAACATGCCAAATGATACTATCGAGCGTGGTATCAAGAAAGCAGCTGGAGATCTTGAGAACGTTAACTTCTCATATAACACATATGAAGGTTATGGTCCAGGCGGAATCGCAATCATCGTTAAGTGTCTTACAGATAACAATAACAGAACTGCTGGTAATGTAAGAAGCGCATTTACAAAGGGTGGCGGTTCAATCGGTGTATCAGGATGTGTATCATACATGTTCGATGAGAAGGGTCAGATTATTATTGATAAAGAAGAAGTTGAGATGGATGCAGACGAGCTTATGATGTTTGCACTTGATGCTGGAGCAGAGGATTTCTCTGAGGAAGAAGATTCATATGAGATCATTACTTCTCCTGCAGATTTCTCAGCTGTAAGAGATGCATTTGACAAGGAAGGAATAGCTATGGCTTCTGCAGAAGTTACTATGATTCCACAGAACTATGTATCTGTTACTGATCCAGATGTTCAGAAGAATCTTGATAAGATCCTTGATCTTCTGGATGCAGATGATGATGTAGAAAGCGTATACACTAACGTAGAGTAATATATAAAGAACTAGAGATCGTTGGATAGGGGGTAGCGTATGGAAAAATTCGTAGTTACTATTGCTAGAGAATACTGCTCCGGTGGTCAGAAGATTGCCAGCCGTCTTGCTGAGGAACTTGGGGTTAATTGTTATAACAGCGAGATGCTGAGACTGGTTTCTAAAAATGAGAATATGGAATCAGGAAATGTAGCTGATGACGAACTGATTAAAGATACTTCTCTTTTTGATGTCGCCAAGGAGATATATACTGATCCGCTTCCAACGCCGCACCTTGATGATTTGCTTACATCAAAGATTCCTGATGATGATCTGGTATATCTCAGAAATATCTATGATTATCAGTCAGAGATTATCACAGAGCTTGCTCGTCGCGAGTCTTGTGTAATCGTTGGTAGATGTGCCAATTATATTCTCAAGGATAATCCGTATGCGGTAAATGTATTTGTACATGCTCCGATAGGATTTAAGCTTAAGAGAGCACAGTCGAGACACTATATGCCAGAGGCTGAGCTTAGAAATTATCTTGCTAAGGTAGATGAGCGAAAAGCTGATTATTACTTGAAGTACACTGGATGCGAGTGGACAGATATCAAGAATTATGACCTGTCCCTTGATACATCAGAACTTGGAATCAGCGGTTGCGTTGATCTTATCAAGAAGTTTATAAAAATCAAGCAGAGCAACGAGAACTATTAGTTTATAGATACGTAGCATCCTAAGAGATACGTAGCATTATAAAACGGAGGGGTTGTCTATGAAGAGAGTAGCGTATATTGCATCAGAATGTGTGCCATTTATTAAGACAGGCGGTCTTGCTGATGTTGTTGGTACACTTCCAAAGAAGTTTGACCGAAATGAATATGATGTGCGCGTCATCATTCCGAATTATATGTGTCTTCCTGAAAAGTACAAGAAGAACATGAAGTATATAACTCATTTCCATATGGATATTGGCTGGAAACAGCAGTATGTCGGTGTGATGTACATGGAGTATGAAGGGGTACCTGTATACTTCATTGACAACGAATACTACTTCAACGGCTTTAACATATATGGCGATGTTAAGTGGGATATAGAGAAGTTTTGCTACTTCTGTAAGGCAGCACTTTCAATCCTTCCAAGTATTGGATTTAGACCTGATATTATTCATTGTCATGATTGGCAGTCAGGACTTGTGCCAGTTTATCTTAAGACACTGTTCGCATCTAATCCATTTTACCAGGGAATCAAGTCGGTTATGACAATCCATAACCTTCAGTTCCAGGGACGTTGGGATATCAAGACAATCCAGGAATATTCTGGACTTCCTGACTATCTCTTCACTCCTGATAAGCTGGAAATGAATAAAGACGCATCCATGCTTAAGGGCGGTCTTGTATATGCTGACAAGATCACGACAGTATCTAATACTTATGCTCATGAGATTCAGACACCTTACTATGGAGAGGGACTTGATGGTCTTCTTCAGGCACGTTGGCAGAGTCTATGGGGTATCGTTAACGGAATTGATTATGATATCTTTAATCCTTCAAAGGATGAGAAGATTGCATGCAAATATAATATAAAGAATTATAAGAAGAATAAGCTGAAGAATAAGCTCGCACTTCAGAAGGAACTTGGACTTCCAGAGGATGAAAATGCTTATCTTATGGGAATCGTATCGAGACTTACTGATCAGAAGGGGCTTGATCTGATAGACCATATCATGAATGACATCATGACTGATGGAACTCAGCTGGTTGTACTTGGTACAGGTGACAGACGTTACGAAGATATGTTCAGATACTATCAGGGATTCCATCCTGCTAAGCTGTCAGCTAACATTTACTTTAGTGATGAGCTGTCCCACAAGATTTATGCAGGTTGCGATTCCATACTTGTTCCATCAAGATTCGAGCCTTGTGGACTTACTCAGCTTATGGCGCTTAAGTATGGTTCACTTCCAATCGTTCGTGAGACTGGTGGTCTTAAGGACACAGTTGAACCTTACAATGAATACGAAGGAACTGGAACTGGATTCAGCTTTGCTAACTACGATGCTAGAGAGCTGCTGAATACAATTAATTACTCCAAGCATATATTCTTCGATGATAAGGCTGCTTGGCAGGCTATGATGAAGAGAGCTATGGAGCAGGATTATAGCTGGGATAAGAGTGCTAAGATATATAGCCAGCTTTATTCTGAATTATAAATTGGTTTACATAATTCTGTGTATGAATAATTTCATTCCTGCATAGAAAGGACATAAGATGGCATACGACGGAATAGTTATAAGTAATGTGATAAATGATATAAAAACTGAATGTCTAGGAGGGCGTGTTGTGAAGATACAACAGCCCTCTAGTGATATTATCACATTTACGATAAAGGGATTTAAGGGGCAGACGAAACTTTATATGTCGGTGAATAATTCGCTGCCAATAGTTTATATAGCCGACTCATTACCACAGGCTCCTATTACGGCGCCTGCGTTTTGTATGCTTCTCAGGAAGCATTTGGGAAACGGTCGTCTGACAGATATTAGGCAACCAGGATTCGATAGAATCTTTGATTTCGTCTTTGAACATTTGGATGAAATGGGAGACCTGGCTGAACGTCATCTAATTATCGAGATAATGGGAAGACAGAGCAATATTATCCTGACAGATTCGGACTATATGATAATGGACTGTCTGAGACGTGTTATGCCTGATCTAGGCGCGGCGCTTTCAGACGATTCCAAGAAGCAGAGTGTTCGCATTATATTTCCAGGGCAGAAGTATGAGGCGCCGGATTCCCAGGGCAAGATAGATCCTGTAAGCGAGGATGCTCCATTTGACAAAAATATATTTGAAGAATGTATTGCGTCAAAGCAGATTCCTATTCCAAAAGCAATATTTACTTCGATTACAGGTTTTTCGAAGGCTACAGCTGAGTACTTAGTTGATGCGGCTGGAATAGATGGCAGAATGACATTTTCGGATATAAGTGATATCGAGAAGGATAAGCTTTTCGAATGTCTATGTCAGGTTATTCAGAATATTAAGGCGGGGGATTATAGTCCAAAGTTAATATATGTGGACGGAAGACCGAAGGATTATCTATCTGTTACAAAGTTTTCCCAGGGCGAGGAAGATGGAGAAGATCAGGATACTATATCGAAACTGCTTATAAGATTCTATAGTGAGAAGGAGAAGCAGATAAATGTCAGATCTAAGGCATCTGATATAAAGAAGGTTCTTCAGACTGCTATCGAGCGTGCGTCCAGGAAGTATGATCTGCAGCTCGGACAGCTTGCTGATACAGAGGATAGAGATAAGTATAGAATATACGGAGAATTGCTTAATACCTATGGCTATGAGCTAAAGGGTGGGGAAGATAAGCTGACCTGTATTAATTACTACGATAATCAGGAGATAACTATACCTCTTGATAGTACACTTACAGCTCAGGAGAATTCTCAGAAATACTTTGCAAAGTATAACAAGAAGAAGAGAACCAGCGAGGCACTTACTGAGTTTGTAAAGCAGACGAAGGAGGAACTAGAGTATCTTCTATCTGCCAGACATAGTCTGGAGATGGCTGAAAGCGACGAAGATATAGCCGAACTTAGAGCGGAACTGGAAAGGGCTGGAGTTGTAAAAAAGAAGGCTTCCAGTAAGGGCGCCAGACGTATGGCTGCCGGAAAGCCACTTCATTTCGTATCCAGTGATGGCTATGATATATATGTAGGTAAGAATAATATACAAAATGAGGAACTGACCTTTGGACTTGCAACGGGAAAAGACATATGGTTCCATGCAAAGCAGATGCCAGGTTCTCATGTTATAGTAAAAGTTAAAGAAGAGGATAACTTGCTGGAAGATGTTCCTGACAGAGTCTTCGAAGAAGCAGCGGGGCTAGCTGCATTTTACTCCAGCGGTGCTGATGAATCGGACAACACATCTACTGGAACAAGCTCGCAGAAGATTGAGGTTGATTATACTGAGCGTAAGAATCTTAAGAAACCTCCTCAGGCGAGACCGGGGTACGTTATCTATCATACTAATTATTCAATTATGGCGGCTCCATCTCGCGATGGGCTTAGGCAGGTTACAGATTAAATAGGTTACAGATTAAACATATAATGTAAACGGGGTTATTATATGCATTTTATATTTGATGAATTTCACATAGCCTTTTATGCTGCTGCACTTATGGTGTCATTTACTATACTTATGCAATCGATTATTCAGAAGCGGACGGACCGTGCTCATAATCTTGCATTTATAGTTATAGTATGTATCATTATGGCAAACTCTATTACAGAGATTGTCTCAGAGTTCGTTCGACCATATATCATGACGTCTGATACATGTATGTTCGTTGATGATGTATGCCATATCTTATACTTTATGTTCCATAGTCTTATAGCACCTATGTTTTTCTTCTATGAGCTCTGTCTTACAGACGCCATAAGGAAGAGGACAGATTATCAGGTGGTTCTTTTCAGTATTCCTATAGTTATTATGGAGCTGATGATTCTTTCAAATCCTATAACGAGTTTAATATATCATCATTCAAGGACAGGTCATTTCCAGAGAGGACCAGCTGAATATGTAATATACGTAATCTCTTCGATTTATATCCTGCATGCAATAATCTGTATATTTAGATATTGGAATGCGATAACCTTTAAGAAGAGACTTTCACTTATGTGCTTCCTAGGGGTAGTTCTTGTTGGACTAACTATTCAGTTCGCGTACCCTGATATTCGCTGCGAGCTTTTTGCGGAAGCTCTTGGTGCACTGGGTATCATGCTTCTTATGGAAAATGAAGATGACCGTCTTGAACCGGATACAGGAATCTATAATCGACATGGCCTAGAGATGGATATCGAAACCATCACAAAGCTCGGCCTAAGGTGTGACATTCTAAGTCTACGAATTACAGACGTTGGTACAAGTCTTAGAAGTATAGGTCTTACCAATATAAATAATCTGACAAATGATATAGCTGAATATTTGAAGCTTCGTGTTCAGCGTTATCATATCTATAATATCGATCCTAGCCACTTTATTATCCTGCTTGGTGATAGTAAGGAGGATAAGCAGAGAAGGTTCAGAGGACTGTTTAAGAAGTATGAGCCATCCTATAATATTGACGAGCTTACTGAGGAAATACTCCGAAGATTTAAAGGTAACTGGAATATGGGTAAGACTAAGACTAGTCTGAATCCTGTGATCATCAAGGCAAATGTTCCAGATAACTTCAAGACGGTTGAAGAGGCATTTTTCTTTATCGACAGTCCTATTCCTGAGAGACTTGATAAACAGGTTCTAGAGGGTGATGATCTCGGTTATCTTCTTAGAAGAACTCAGGTTGAAAATGCTATTCGTCGAGGAATTGCACAAGACGGATTTGAAGTATATTATCAGCCAGTATATGAACTTAGCACTAAGAAGCTTTACGGTGCAGAGGCGCTTCTAAGATTGTATGATAAAGAGCTGAGACAGATTTTCCCAGATGAGTTTATCCCTGTTATTGAACAGATGGGACTTATCGATGATGTAGATAATATGGTGCTTGGTAAGGTTTGTGAGTTTATAGAAAGTGGTATTCCTGAAAAGGCTGGCATGCGTACTTTGAATGTTAACTTGTCAATGATTCAATGTATGCAGAAGGGCTTCGTCAACAGAATCAATCAGATAGTGGATGGATATAAAGTTGATAAGCACATGATCACATTTGAGATTACAGAATCCGTAGGAGCGGATGACTATATCAAACTGGGTGAGATAATAAAGGAACTCAAGGGAAGTGGTTATCAGTTTGCTATGGATGATTATGGAACTGGTTATTCTAATATCCAGTCAATCTTCTCTCTGGATTTCGATGTTGTAAAGATAGATAAGAGTATTCTATGGGCGGCTGAGAAGGGCGAACTTGGTATGACGATACTTACGAACAGTATCAATATGATTCGCCAGATGAAGAAGAAGATAGTTGTAGAGGGAGTTGAAACTGAGTCACAGATTCATCTTCTTGAAAAGCTTGGAGTTGATTATCAGCAGGGCTTCTACTTCTCGAAACCTATTCCAAAGGCTGACTTTATTCGAGAAATACTTGGTGTTACAGAGTAACATTTTGGCTAATCATTTTTACTAGATCAAGGGGGACCGTATGTTAAGGGATTACACTAGGGAGTATAGAGATAAGCTTCGTACTCCTGAAGAAGCGGTAAAGGTGGTAAAAAGCGGAGACTGGGTTGATTATACCAGTTCACTTGGTATGCCGGTTCTGCTGGATGCGGCTTTAGCAAAGCGTCGTGATGAACTGGAGGATGTGAAGATCCGCGGTAATCTTATACCTGGACCTATAGAGGTTGCAGAATGTGATCCGAGTCAGGAACATTTTGTATATCATAGCTGGCACTGCTCGTCGTATGAGAGAAAACTCTCTGACCGTGGACTCTGCTACTATATTCCTATGGTTTTCCAGTATAATGCCGCTTACTATGAATTCTTTATAGATGTAAATGTTGTAATGGTCAGTGTGGCTCCTATGGATAAGCATGGCTATTTCAACTTCTCAGTTAATACTGGTGTTGCAGGTCCAATCTGCGAGAAGGCGGATATAGTTATAGTCGAGGTAAATGAACATATGCCTCGCATTCATGGTGGTTCAAATGAATGTATTCATATTTCAGATATCGACTATATCGTAGAAGGTGAGCATGCACCATTTAAGAATCTACTGCCTGTACAGCCTCGTGAACTGGACTGGCAGATAGCAAGTCATATTATTCCTTATATCGTAGATGGAGCTACGCTTCAGCTTGGAATAGGAAGTATTCCAAATGCTGTAGGCGCACTTCTTTCTGAGTCTGATGTTAAGGATCTGGGAATGCATACCGAGCTTTGTACGGATGCATATCTTGAACTATATCGTTCTGGAAAACTTACAAATAAGCTTAAAACAATCGATAGAGGTAAGGGTGTCTTCGGGTGTGCTGTAGGTTCGAGGGAGCTCTATGAATGGCTGGATGATAATCCTGGAGTTGCTGCTTATCCGATAGAGTATGTTAACAGACCATTTGTTATCGCACAGATAGATAACATGGTATCAATTAACGGATGCGTAGCAGTAGATCTCTATGGACAGATTGCATCTGAAAGTTTTGAAGGACGTCATATCAGTGGTACAGGTGGACAGCTGGACTTTCTGACAGGCGCTTCGGCCTCCCATGGTGGTAAAGCCTTTATATGCATGGCATCCCGTTTTAAGGAAAAGGATGGTTCTTATAAGTCATGCATTACTCCACAATTTAACGGTGATATCATAACTTCTCCAAGAAGTCAGGTGTATTTTATAGCAACTGAGTATGGAGTTGTAAATCTTGAGGGTAAGTCTACTTGGGAGAGAGCGGAGGATATTATATCTATAGCTCATCCAGACTTTAGGGATGAACTGATAAAGGAGGCAGAGCGGCGTAAAATCTGGCGACGCTCTAATAAGAGATAAGGATGCGATATAAGATATCACCATCTAGAATAGGAGATTATTTCGTTCATAACTGTGACAGGTTCATGGTATATGACGGACTTAGTAATAGCGATAGAAGAAGGATTGGCTGGGACGAAGATAAGGATTTCAATCAGGTGGCAAAGCAGGCAGGTGAAGCCTGGGAAGTTACAGTTTTGGAAAAGCTTGCCGCTGCAGGTGAGTATGTAGCTATTGTTCCGTCAGACGATATGTCGCTTACAAAGGAAGAAAGGGAGAAACTTGCGAAGAAGAGACGAGAGGAGACTATTAGATTCCTTCGTGAGGCGAGACCGGGATATATCTATCAGGCAGTTCTATATATAAATGATATCTTTACAGAAAAGTTTATGCCGAAGGTTGATGTAGATGAAATCATATGGAATGATTCTATGTCTGATTTACTGAGAGTTGAATACGACTCTGAGAGGGACTGTCCTAAGTTTTCGGTTATAGATATGAAGCATGCTAAGAGGGCAAAGATAAACCATAAGGTTCAGATATGCGTCTATATTCGTATGCTGGAAGCTATCCTTGAAGAACTAGAGATTCCTGGCTATGTTGATGACACTACAGGCTATGTATGGCCTTTCAAAGCAGAGGAACCCAAGAGCTTTAGTACCTCCGATATATTTACATTTGTGGAAGCATATTTCGATATAAGTCTTCCAAATGTAATAAGCAGTATGAAGTCTATCGAAGATAATGCAGAAGGTTTCGAAATAGGCGAGCATCTAGACGAAGCGCTTAGCTTCTGCCTATCTCAGAAGTGTGAATGGTGCGGCAATCTTGAACACTGCATGAAGTGGGCAGAGAGTCACGCGCCAGTTTTACTGATGCCATATATGACACCAAGAACACAGGAATTCTTTATGAAGAATCCAGATGTTCCAAGAGATTTAGAAGGATTTAGAGAATATATTAAGAGAGATGGTGCTAGTGAAAAACTGTCTGAGGAATCAGGATTTTTAAAAACTCGTCTTAAGTATATGGAAAATGTTCTTCGTGCCATAGAAGACATGAAGTCTGGTAGAAGGAATACCTTTTACAAGAAGCCAGTCTATAATATGGAGATGCCGAAGGGCCAGGATGTTAAGATCGTGCTTACGGTTCAGAGAGATGTTGGCTTAGATATGGTATATCTATATGGTGTCGACATTTCCGTATGGAAGGACAAGAATCATATAGGTCTATCCTTAAATAAAAATGGATTTCCACAGGAGAAGAAGATATTTCTTGCGTCAGATCCATCACAGATAAGTAATAATACAAAATCCTTCGTGGAATATATATATGATATCTTCTTACGAATAACTCAGTATAATAGTGCGGTGACTTATGATGAGCAGCTCTCGGTTCAGGGATTTGTAATGGATAATTATGAGTCCTACAACCTGGAAGAGGGGCTCTTCGCAGAATTACTTCGCGATGATATAGATATGGATTACCGCGATAAGTTGCTAGCAATTATCTTCTGGATGCAGGGCGAACGTATGATAACCGACTCGGCTCATCAGGGCAATAATATAAGCGATGAGTTTCCACTGGTTGTTCTCAGCAGCGTGATCGGACGTCTATTTGTTATACCAGGATATATCTCTAACAATCTTGAAGATATCAGCAAGGCTATGTCCGAAGATTTTAATATAGATAATAGTCATAAGTACTCATCGCCGCTTTCAAATACACTTAAAAGTGAACCTATAAATGATATATGGCATGGCAAAAAAGATGACGATCCGGATAAAAGACAGGAGCTTAAGGATAAAAGAATAAGTAAGCTTACTAATTATCTGGAGATGCGTCTCGCGGTGGTAAGTAATCTTATAAGTAATCTTCAGCGCGAAGACAGCAGACATACAGGAATAAAGAGATATCCGTCAAAGTTCAGTATGATTACCGTAAATGAAGATATGGACGAGAGAATCTCTAAGCTATATATTCAGCAGATGTATGAACAGCTGCTTTCTTTTCATGATATGAAGAGAGTCAGAATGGGCGACCTCGAAGAAGAAGCTAAGGATGGCAAGATAGCGAAGATAAGAGTAATCTCAGAGACTCCACTTGCCCAGCCGCTAGTTTACTTCGTGGATAGAAAGCCTATGGAGACTGGTGGCGTAGAGGTTCGGTATGAGATTATAAATGATGACGTATTCTTTCTAAGTGAATGGTACTCAGCTATTACAGTAGAGATAAATGATACGGCTGCAGATGAGCTAGCTTCTTTAAATGACAGGAATGTATTTCATTTGCCAGATACTTCTACTGATCCGGAATATCCTCAAAGATTTTTCCATACAGCATATCTTAGTGATGTGGAGTTTCATCGTCACGGGGGCAGAACATTTATTACTGGAAAGAGAATGGCCACCAGAGCGTATGCATCGGGAACTGAGTTATATATTGTCGAAAGATTTACAGATATTGTGGGCGATAAAACCATCGATAAGCTGGGGGAGGGCTTGAGCCATTCCCGCATTCTGTATCCTGAGGGACAGCATGAGGATGGCGACGGCGGCTACGAAGATAATTATGGTCCATTTATTGCAGGTAATAGAAATCTATTACTAGGTGATTATATTGATATTATAAGTAAGTACGTTGCTATAGATGGGATGCATTTTTCTCCCTCTCAGAAGAAGGCATTTAGACAGTTCTTCGAGAAGAATATCACACTTCTTCTTGGACCTCCGGGGAGTGGAAAGACAGATTTTATAGCTAGAGCAGTTATAGCACTATGTGGATTTTTCAAGGAAAGATATAATTACAATCTTTCTGTGCTCGTAAGTGCTAATTCACATGCAGCAATCAATAATATACTAGAGAAGTTGAATGAGAAGTTATCCTATAATTCGAGCCTTCCTGATGAAGAGAGAATAGATTCGAGATTCCTCCCATCGCTGATTAAGCTGGATAAATATGATAGCGGTATTGATAGCAGTCCTGTGCCAGGCGTCGAAGTCTATAAGAGATGGTACGGATTCTCCTTTGACCCGGAGCGAGGAAAGAAGCTTCCAGATAAGAATCCGACATATCCAGTATTTCCACTCTTCATGCTAGCTCAGCGTAGTAACAACATAGAAGGATATAACTATCAGTATCCGGTGGGCAGGCCTTTTGTGGTTGGTGCAACTGGTAACTCCTGCGGCTATACCAGGAAGAAGCTAGAAGGTGATAGGTATGTGGATTATGGCTTCTCAGGATTTGATGTAGTTATAATCGATGAAGCGTCGCAGGTTAGAACTGGGGACGCAATGTCCAGTATGGATTGGTCCAACGTTTCAACCAGGTTCCTGATAGTAGGAGATGAAAATCAGCTGTCTCCAATTATTTTAGGAAAGTACGAGGCTCCTGAAACCAGTCCTGATATCTATGGTTCTATCTTTAGAATGTACTATGATATAGCTAGAAGAAACTCTCTTGACTATCTCTGCCAGCTGGAAGAAAACTTCCGAATGAATGAGATATTAGACAGGTATCCAGGGGAAAAAATATATGATGTAGATATAGTGCCTGGAGACGGCCGAGAGGGATATCATAGTTTTAGAAATGAATCAATAGGGGATGCTATAGCTAACCAGAAGCTTACACTCGACATAGATTTAGCTGTGGATACTAAGATTGATACTTCTGTAGAAGGGTTAAATCAAGAAGAATGTATGGACCTTATGAAAAGGATTGTTGATCCGGAGTATCCTCTAGTGCTTATAAAACTATCTGGTGGAAATGCTAAGACTAAGCAGGAGCTTGAACTAAGCCTTGCTACAGAGATTACAAGACTCCTGAAGAAGCACCTGCTGGGAAGTGGTGGTAGCTACTACAGAACGGATGGAGAGTTCTGGGGCGATGCTGATAATAAAGGCGCTTTTGCTATCATTTCACCTCATCATGAACATATCAATAAGCTGAAGGATAGAATCTCAGATGATCTTGGAATGGATAGAGATACGCTCTTTATAGGTACGGTAGATAAGCTTCAGGGACAGGAGAGAGAAGCAACTCTTGTAAGCTACGGTGTATCAAATATCGAGAAGGCACTGTCTGAGATATCATTTATCTATAGCAGAAACCGTCTAAATGTATCTATCACTCGAGGCAAGAAGAAGACAATCGTAATCCTCACAGATGCACTGCTTGATAAGCCGATTGAACTTCTGGATGTTGCTGATGAGGAGATAGAGAAGGGCATCAGCTTCATGTGCGATTTCGAGAAGTTCATGAAGAGGAAGGATGCAGATACAGAAGTGACCTATGATGAGTTAGCCGCTACTTATGAGGGCGAAGACACACTAGTGAGACTCGAGCTGATGCGCAAAAGATGTGTCTAAAAGTTGTTGAGATTATCACCTCATTTGACTATAATAAAAATGTTACGGAGATGGAATCTTTCCTCGTAACTAATATAAGCTTTATAGTAGATTTTGAAACAGAAAGAGAAGAAAAATGGTTTATAGTATGACAGGTTTCGGCAGAAGCGAATATTCTGACGAACTAAGAAGAGTAGTTATTGAGATTAAGTCGGTTAATCACAGATATTGTGATATAAGCGTAAAGCTTCCACGTAGTATCAGTAGATTTGAACCAGAGATAAGAAAGAGACTGAAGCTCTATGTTGAGCGTGGAAAGGTTGATGTATTTATAACTTACAATAGCCTCAAGGATACTGGAGCGGTTGTAAAGTATAACAAGGATGTGCTTGATCAGTATATGGCACATTTTAAGCAGATGGAAGAAGACTATGGGCTGACAGAGGATTATAAACCTACAGTTATTGCTAGATATCCAGATGTATTCTCTATAGAAGAGAATTACTTTGTTGAAGATGAAGAGTATCAGGTTATAGAGAAGGTACTGGACGAAGCTGGAAAGCAGTTTAAGGCATCACGTGCTAAGGAAGGTGCAAATCTTGCAACTGATCTTATAGCGAAGATGGATGAACTTGAGGGTTATACTCTTCAGGTTGATGAACTGGCTCCTAAGGTAATAGAAGAATATCAGGCTAGACTTACTGAGAAAGTTAGCAATCTTCTTGAGACAGCTAATATCGATGAGAGTCGTATCGTTCAGGAAGTAGCTATCTATGCTGATAGAGTAGCGGTTGATGAGGAGTTGGTAAGACTTCATAGTCATATCAAGGCAGTTCGTGATATGTTGGCAGAGTCTAAGGATTCATCAGATGATAATGCCAACAGCGATGGTTCTAATTCAATCGGACGTCGTCTTGACTTTATTATCCAGGAAATGAATCGCGAGGCCAATACAACGCTTTCTAAGTCAGATACATTATCTGTTACAGATATCGGAATCAACATGAAGACTTGTATAGAGAAAGTACGTGAGCAGGTACAGAACTTAGAATAAAGGAGCATTTGTATGAAGAAGGGAAGATTAATCGTCGTTTCTGGTTTCTCAGGAGCAGGAAAGGGCACTGTAATAAAGAGACTTCGTGAGAAGTATGACTATAGCCTATCAATCTCTGCTACAACAAGAGCACCTCGTGAGGGTGAGGAAGATGGTAGAGAGTATTACTTCAAGACTGTAGATGAGTTCATGTCACTCATTGATTATAATGGTCTTATCGAGTGGGCACAGTACGTAGATAATTACTACGGTACACCTAGAAAGTTTGTTGAAGAAGAGATAGCTGCTGGTAAAAATGTTATCTTAGAGATTGAGGTTCAGGGAGCTATGAACATCAAGTCACAGTATCCTGACGCAATACTTATCTTTATCAGCACTAAGGATATAGATACTCTTCGTGAGAGACTTACTAACAGAGGAACAGAGACTCCAGAAGTTATCAATAAGCGTATCGCACGTGCCGCTGAAGAGGCAAAGTCTATGGAGTCATATGAGTACATAGTTATCAATGATGACCTGGAGGAGTGCGTAGATACTGTTAATTCTATCGTAGTAAGTCAGTCCTGCAAGAAGGAGAATCGTACAGAGTTTCTTATAGGTATTAAGAGACAGCTTGATGAGATGTAACATACGATGGAGTACCAAATAAAGTTAAAGGGTTGACATTTTTAGCTTTTTGTGGCTAATATATATGGTGGACGAAAATGTGGTAAGGATTACCTATCCACTTAATTATAGGAGGAATGAATTATGATACATCCGTCATATCGTGACTTAATGGACGTTGCTAACGAAGGCGTAGAGCCAGGCGAGGAGCCAGTAGTTCAGAGCCGTTACTCAATCGTTCTTGCTACAGCAAAGAGAGCAAGACAGCTTATCGCAGGAGATGAGCCTCTTATAGGAGATACAGAAGGAAAGAAGCCTCTGTCTGTTGCTGTTGAAGAGCTTTATGAAGGCAAGATAAAGATTATAGGTGACGATGAATAATAGTTGCTAAGATTAATTTGGGGACGTTTTTCGTCCCCATTCTTTTTAGATGACGGTTAAATTACTCTTATTTATATACTTATGCGGGAGGAATGTATGCTATTAAAGGATATAGTAGGTACGCTTGAGATAGAGATAATCTGCGGTGATCTTGATACCGAGATTAAGGATATAACAAATGATTCTAGAAAAGTTGTAGAGGGTGGCCTCTACTTTGCTGTCCCAGGTGCTAAGGTAGACGGAGCTGTCTTTATTCCGGATGTAATAAGATCAGGCGCTGCAGCTATAGTAACTGAGAAGGGTGAGAAGGCTCTCGAGAATCTGCTGGAAAATGATATATTAGTAAATGGTGATCTCGATGAAGAGAGTTCTCTTGTTATAATCGAGGTTGAAAATATCAGATATGCCATGGGCGTGATGAGTGCAAATTTTTACGACACGCCTTCTGATGAAATGACGATTATAGGAATTACTGGTACTAAGGGTAAGACTACAACTACTTACATGGTTAAGGAAATGCTTGAACTTGCAGGCATCAAGACAGGTCTTATCGGTACTATAGAGATAGATGATGGTAAAGAGAAGATTCCATCTATTAATACAACCCCTGAATCTATCACGATTCAGAAGAAGCTTCGAGATATGTCTGATAATGACTGCGAAGCAGTAGTAATGGAAGTATCTTCCCAGGGACTTATGATGGATAGAGTGGCAGGTATCGATTTCGACTACGGAATCTTTACAAATCTATCCCCTGATCATATAGGTCCAAATGAGCATGACAGCTATGAAAACTATAAGGAGTGCAAGAAGAAGCTCTTCTCCATGTGCAAGACAGGAATCTATAATATGGATGATCCTGAAGCAGAGTACATGATGGATGGCAGCACAGCAGCTCCTATAACATATGGAAAAAATGAGGACGCTGATTATATAGCGCGTGGTCACAAGTTATATACGGAAAATGGTATCCTCGGAATCGAGTATGATCTGGACGGAACTCTTGAGGGTCACGTCAGAGTTGCTCTTCCAGGCGACTTCAGTATCTATAATTCTATGGCAGCTACTATAGTTGCAGACTGCATGGGCGTAAGCTTTGAGGAGATTAAGAGAATCCTTGAAATCATCAAGGTTAGGGGACGAGTAGAAATGATCCCTATATCAGATTCATTTACGCTTATGATCGACTATGCTCATAATGGAATGTCACTGGAGTCACTGCTTAAGGCTATTCGTGAGTATGAGCCAAGCAGACTTGTAACTCTCTTCGGTTGTGGTGGTAACAGAGCTAAGGCTCGTCGCTATGAGATGGGAGAAGTATCAGCGAAGTATGCAGACTTCACTATAATTACAAGTGATAATCCTAGAGACGAAGAGCCACAGGCGATACTTGATGATATTAAGTCAGCAGTAGAGAAGGCTGGCGGTGCATTTATCGATATTATAGATAGAAAAGAAGCTATCCGTTTCGCTATTATGAATGCGAAGGAGGGCGATGTTATAATCCTTGCTGGTAAGGGCCACGAGGACTATCAGGAAATCCGCGGAGTAAAGCATCATATGGATGAACGCGACCTGATCAGGGAGATTTTGGAGGAAGAGGATGTCGGAGAAATATGCGGATATAATAATCGATATTTCACAGAGTAATGTAGATAGACCCTTTAGATATAGAATACCAGAAGAGCTTCTGGAAAGTATTGCAGTAGGCTCGGTGGTAAAGGTTCCATTTGGAAAGGGCGACCGCATAAGAACCGGATATGTTATCGGACTGGCTGATGAGCCGAACTACGATATAGATAAGATTAAAAATATTCAGGAAGTTTCTAAAGGAGCTATCTCCATAGAGAGTAAGCTTATAAGACTTGCTGCCTGGATGAAGGAACGTTACGGCTGCACGATGATCAGTGCTCTTATGACTGTTATGCCAGTCAAGGAGAAGGTTCGAGAACGTAAGACTGAGATAGATATAAAGGATAGCATCCCAGAGTTTCAGCCTGTTGAAGCATTAGAGCCTCAACAGGAGAAAGTGGTAAATGATTTTATAAATGATATATCACAGGTTGACATAAGTAAAACTCCTAAATGGGATAAAACCACATATTTGCTACATGGAGTAACGGGAAGTGGCAAAACTGAAGTTTACATAAAAATGGCAGAAGAGGTTCTGTCTCGAGGACAGGATGTTATAGTTCTTGTTCCTGAGATTGCCCTTACATACCAAACTGTAGCAAGGTTCAGTAGTTATTTTCAGGATAATATATCTATACTTAATTCACAGCTTAGTAAAGGTGAGAAGTACCGTGAGTTTATGAAGGCTCTAAGTGGTGAGACTCACATTATGATAGGACCAAGATCAGCGCTTTTTGCACCATTTCAGAATCTTGGACTGATCATTATAGATGAAGAACATGATACAGCTTATAAGAGTGAGAAGACTCCTAAGTATCATGCTAGAGAAGTGGCTATAAAGAGGGCAGAACTTGAAGGGGCAAAGGTTATCTTAGGTACTGCTACTCCAAGTATTGAGAGCTACTATAAGGCAAAGCAGGGAGAATATAAGCTATATAGCCTGCTTACCCGTGTAAAGGGTTCTATTCTTCCAGAAGTAGAAATAGTCGATATGCGGGAAGAGCTTCGTGCTGGAAACAGAAGCATTATCTCACAGTCGTTATATAACAAGCTTAGCACAGCATTTAGCCGCGGCGAACAGGCTATGGTGTTCATCAACAGGCGCGGATATAAGACATTTGTATCCTGCAGAGATTGTGGTGAGGTTATCAAGTGTCCTAACTGCGATGTATCCTTGTCAGAGCATAAGGCTATGAGACCTGGCGGCGAGGGGTATCTGATGTGCCACTACTGCGGACATACAGAGCCGGTTCCAAATGTGTGCCCTAAATGTAAATCAAAGCTTATAGGTGGTCTAGGTATAGGAACTGAAACTGTGGAGGAGACTATTCGTAACCTCTTCCCAGATATTAAGACTCTAAGAATGGACCGTGACACTACTACAAAGAAAGGAAGTCACGGCACTATCATAAAGAAGTTTCGTGAAGGTAAGGCAGACTGCCTTATAGGAACTCAAATGATAGTTAAGGGCCACGATTTTCCTAAGGTAACTGTGGTTGGTAATATTTTAGCGGATCTTAGCCTCTTTGATACGGACTTCGAATCTGCAGAGAGAACCTTTGACCTTCTGACTCAGGCAGCCGGAAGAGCTGGACGTGATGAGCTAGCTGGCCAGGTAGTTATTCAGACTTATCAGCCAGAGCATTATGCTATATCTTCAGCGGCTTCTCAGGACTATGAGTCTTTTTACGAGTTTGAAGTATCCTACCGAGAGCTTCTGCATTATCCGCCGATGTATCATTTGCTAGGGATCTGTGTAAGCAGTGCTGATGAGAATCTCTGCATAGATATGTCAGAGAAGGTTGCAGGCTCTATAAAGAGTCTGAGGGAAGCCCAGAAGAGGGAAGCGTCAGGCGCGAAGCTTGACATTGTAGGTCCAACAGAAGCGTATATATATAGGATCAATAATGTCTTCCGACGTGTAATCTATATTAAGTCGGAAGAATATGATATACTTACCAAGGCTGCGAGTCTTGCGGACTCCGTGTTCAGCGAGGTGCAGCAGAACCTTGAACTAAGAAAAGACAGCATTGAGATTCAGTATGACTTTAATCCGATGCATATTATGTAAACTAATGATATAAAGAAATGGAGTTAGGGAAATGGCAATCAGAAACATACGTGAGGATGGAGACGAAGTATTAAGAAAAGTATGTAAGCCTGTTGAGGTTATGACAGAGCGACTTAGCACACTTATCGATGATATGTTTGAGACAATGTATGAGGCTAATGGAGTTGGACTTGCAGCACCTCAGGTTGGAGTCCTTAGACGTATAGTTGTTATAGATGTTATGGACGATAATCCATTGGTTCTTGTAAATCCTGAAATTATAGAGAAGGACGGAGAACAGATTGGTCCAGAGGGATGCCTCAGCCTTCCAGGTCTTCAGGGCGATGTTGCAAGACCTGAACATGTAGTATGTAAGGCTCTTGATAGAGATATGAAGGAGATTACAGTTGAGGGTGAAGGACTTCTTGCAAGAGCTATCTGCCATGAACTTGATCATCTCGATGGAATACTTTATAAGGATCTTGCTATCGGTGGTCTCTATAAGGTTGAGCCTATAGATCCTGAAGAAGAGGAAGAGTAATAATCATTCGGATGAGGTAGAGATATAATGAAGGTAGTATATATGGGAACACCTGATTTTGCGGTGCTTCCTCTTAAGAAAATATATGAAGCCGGACATGAGATAGTCGGTGTATATACACAGCCTGATAGACAAAAGGGACGTGGTAAGAAGTTCCTTCCTTCTGATGTAAAGGTTGCAGCCCAGGAGCTGGGACTAAGTATCTATCAGCCGGAAAAACTTAGAGAGGCTGAAGTGGTTGAGGAGCTTAGAACTCTTGCACCAGATATTATAGTTGTTGCTGCTTATGGACAGATTCTATCAGAGGATGTTCTGAATATTCCAAAGTATGGATGTATCAATATCCATGCGTCACTTCTGCCAAAGTACCGCGGTGCATCACCTATCGAAGCTAGTATTATAGCAGGGGATGAGAAGACAGGCGTTACTATTATGTATATGGCAAAGGGGTTAGATACAGGAGATATCATTTCTCAAGCTGATATAGAAATTGGTTTACATAACACTGAAACACTTACGGCAGAGTTATCGAAGCTGGGAGCAGATTTAGTTGTTAAAACTATGGCAGAGCTTGAGGCTGGTACAGCCAATCGTACACCTCAGGATGATTCCAAGAGCTGTTACGCAGGTAAGCTTGATAAAGCTATGGGTGAGATAGATTGGAGTAAGTCGGCTGCTGAGATAGAACGTCTTGTAAGAGGACTTTATCCTTGGCCATGTGCTTATACTACATTGGATGGAAAGAGCATTAAGCTTGTTTCAGCTGAAGTAATAGATGTAGAAGATAGTAGCGTTCCAGTAGGAAAGGTATGTCAGGTTACTAAAAAGTTCTTTGCTATAAAATGCGGCGAAGGGGCACTTAAGATTAAGACGCTTCAGCCAGAAGGAAAGAAGCCTATGGACTGCGTAGCATTTCTAAATGGAAACAAAGTAGAACTTGGCATGTAAGATATGAAAATGGATACTAGAAAGATTAGTTTCGACATATTAAAAAGAATCGAAGTAGAGGATGCATATGTGGGGGATGTGCTGGACAGCGCACTTCGCACTATGCAGTTCTCAGATAAAAGGGATAGAGCATTCATCACCCGCCTTGTTGAGGGAGTGACGGAACGCAAGATATCCCTTGATTTTTTAATTGGAAAGTTTTCTAAAAAGGGAAAGTCCAAGAAGCAGGAGAATAAGATAGATATTCAGATTATCCTGAGAATGGGCATTTACCAGATACGATATATGGACTCAGTTCCGGATAATGCATCAGTTTCTGAGATGGTCAGTCTTGCTAAGTCCCTCGGTTATGAAGGTATGGCTGGATATATAAATGGACTTCTTAGAAATGTAGCTCGTGCCAAGAACGAAAAAAAGCTGGATAGTTTTCTTGTGAGCCGTATGGATGCAAGATATTCAACTCCACAGTGGCTATGCGATTTCCTTATGAAAACCTACGGCAGGGATGTGGCAAGAACCATCCTCGAGGATCAGTATGCAGAGCATGATACGGTTGTGAGAGTAAATACTCTTAAGACTTCCGTGCAGGAGTTAAAGGAACTTTTTGAGAAAAAAGGAATAACAGTAAAGGTCGGAGTTCTGACAGAACGCTGTCTTAGAATAAGTGGTTATGATTCTATAAGGAGACTTCCTGGATATAATGATGGTCTCTTTACCGTGCAGGACGAGACCTCGACCTACACAGTAGAACATATCGGAATAAAACCTGGGGATAAGGTGCTGGATATCTGTGCGGCTCCAGGAGGTAAGTCGCTTCTTGCCTTTGAGCTGACATCTGGAACGGATAAAGAAGGAAACCCAGTCTGCGGAACAATATGTTCCCGGGATATATCTGAGAATAAGATAGAGAAGATAAGGGAAAATGCCGAACGTCTAGGCATTACTTCTATAAATCTTGAGATAAGTGATGCCACAGAACTTGACGAATCAATTGTCTCACTACCTGATGAGGATAAGTTCGACGCGGTAATAGCGGATGTTCCTTGTTCAGGACTTGGCATCATGGGTCGTAAGAATGATATCAAGTATCATATGACACCTGAGATCATGCAGGAGCTGTCCGAGCAGGGACTAGTTATACTTAGAAATGCATCTAAATACGTAAAGCCACAAGGCAGGATATGCTTCTCAACCTGTACAATAAATCCAGCTGAAAATGGAGATACAGTACGAAGATTTCTGGAGGAAGTGAATCATAGTACGGTGGATTCAGATAAGGCATTACCATATAGCATTATAGAAGAGAGAACCTTTCTTCAGGGAATAGATGGAAGCGATGGCTTCTATTACTGCATTCTTAGCAGGAATATATAGCATAATTCGAGGAAACTTATGGATATTAATTCATTATATATTGATGAACTAACTGAATACTGTAATGAGAAAGGCTGGCCAAAGTTTCGGGCTAAGCAGATATATGAATGGCTTCATAAGAAGCATGTTGTATCTGCAGAAGATATGAGCAATATTCCTAAGGCTATTCGTGAAGAGCTGAATCAGGATATGACTCATGTGAGGTATGTAACTCATCAGAGAGATACTGAGGATGGTACTAGAAAGTTCCTGTTCGAGATGGAAGATGGACAGATGCTGGAGACTGTCTTTATGCAGTATCATCATGGTAACTCAATCTGTATATCCTCCCAGGCAGGATGTGCTATGGGATGTAAGTTCTGTGCATCTACAATTGGAGGCTGTATAAGGAACCTTACAGCAAGTGAGATGCTGGGACAGGTTTATATGGCTATGAACATGGTTGCAAAGGAACTGACGGAAGAGTCTGGCGGAACTATAGCGAGAGAAGAAATCGAAGAGGGTAGCAGAGTTTCCAACATAGTCGTAATGGGAACTGGCGAACCTTTCCAGAATTATGATAATTTGATTCGCTTTATAAAACTTATAACCAGTGAAGCGGGATATAATCTTAGCATCAGGAATATCACGGTTTCTTCCTGTGGTATAGTACCGAATATTAGACGTCTTGCAGATGAAGGGTTGCCAGTAACATTTGCCCTGTCCCTTCATGCACCGACAGATGAGCTCCGTAAGACTATAATGCCTATAGCGAATAAATATACGATTAAAGAAACTCTCGACGCTACGGATTATTACTTCCAGAAGACGGGACGAAGAATCACTATAGAGTATAGTCTGATGAATGGAGTAAATGACAGTCTAGAGCAGGCAAAGCAGCTGGGAGAGCTCCTGAAGCCAAGAAATACTTCGAAAAATCTAGGCGAACATACTGGAATATACCATGTGAATCTCATTCCTATAAATCCCGTAGATGAGCGTTCTTACAGGCCTGGAAGTACTGAGGGAACCCTTGAATTTAAGAAAATGCTTGAAAAATATAGAATAAATGTTACTATTAGGAGAGGTATGGGCAGAAATATTGACGCTGCCTGTGGACAGCTACGAAGGAAGTATGGATTATGAATCTGGCATCTACTGGAAGAACTGACAAAGGTAGAAAGAGAAGTAATAATCAGGATAGCATATTTGTGAGCAACACACCTGTGGGACCTTTACCTAATCTGTATATCGTTGCAGATGGTATGGGAGGTCACGCAGCAGGTGACTTTGCCTCCAGGTATGCTATTAGTGTTGTTATAGATTTCATACGTCAGTCAACAGTGAGGAGTCCTATCTCGCTTCTTAGACGCGCACTTGTCTATGCTAGCAATGAGCTATTTAAGGAGTCAGAGAAGGATAAGGATAAGATGGGCATGGGTACCACTATGGTTGCAGCTGTGATCATGGAGGACAAGCTCTACGTAGCGAATATCGGTGACAGCAGACTGTACATAGTTAATGATGATATAAAGCAGATTACTATGGATCATTCCTTAGTTGAGGAACTTATAAGAAGCGGTCAGCTGGAACGTAATAAAGGAAGAAATCATCCTGAGAAGAATATTATAACTCGTGCTATGGGTTCGAGAGACGAGGCTATGCCTGATTTCTTTGAACTCCCTATTGCTGCGGGTGATAAGATACTTATCTGTTCAGACGGACTTTCAAATATGGTAGAGGATGATGAGATTAAAGATATAATTCAGGATAATCCTGACCTGGATGACGCAGTGTCATCATTAATAAGCAGGGCCAACTATTATGGAGGAAATGATAACATTTCCGTTGTAATAGTTTCGATATAAAAGAGGTAGATTATGTTAAGACCTGGAACAATTTTAGACGACAGATATGAGATAATAGATGTTGTCGGAACTGGAGGAATGTCCACGGTATATCGTGCCAAGGACGAGAGACTTAAGAGATTCGTTGCAATCAAGGTTCTTAAGTCAGACTACAGCTCTGACCAGAATTTCGTATCCAAGTTCCGTGCAGAAGCTCAGTCATCAGCTGGACTTACTCATCCGAATATCGTCAGCGTATACGATGTATGCGAAGATGATGGAAGATACTTTATAGTTATGGAACTTGTTGAGGGTATCACTCTCAAGGAGTACATCAATCTTAATGGTCGTCTTAATATGACACAAGCTATCGATTTCTCTATTCAGATAGCTTCCGGACTTGAGGCTGCTCACGAGCATCATGTAATTCATCGTGATATCAAGCCTCAGAATATTATTGTGTCCAAGAGTGGAAACATCAAGGTAACAGACTTTGGTATAGCTAAGGCTGCTACCTCTACAACTATGTCTACAACCGGAATTGGTTCGGTTCATTATATATCACCAGAGCAGGCTAGAGGTGGGTACAGCGATGAGCGAAGCGATATCTATAGTCTTGGTATCACTATGTACGAGATGGTTACTGGTAGAGTGCCATTTGAGGGAGATACAAATGTAGCTATAGCCCTCATGCATATCCAAAATGATATGATTCCACCTAGACAGCTCTATCCTGATATCTATCCAAGTTTTGAGAAGATAATACTTAAGGCTTCTCAGAAGAAACCTGAGAGAAGATATCTTACAGCGGCTGCTCTTATAGCAGATCTTAATCGTGTAAAGGATAATCCACACATTGATATAATAGTTGCTCCAGTTACAGTAACAGGAGCACCAACTCAGCAGTTCACTTCTGAGGATATGGAGAAGATTAAGAACGGAAGCATGAGTAAAGGCTTTGTTGACACCGTTAACAGACAGCCTGTTCCAAATACTCCAGAATCATCAGAGGTTCGACCTGATACAAGTCGTATCGAAGCGCTTCTTAATCAGGAGGATGAGGAGTTTGAAGAACCACCTCGTCGCCCAGCAGGACGAAGCATAAAGGTCGTTGATGACTATGAGGATGAGCGTTATGAAGAAGAGTATGACGATACTGATGAATATGACGTAGATCCTAAGCTTGAGAAAGCAGTTATGGTCGGCGGTATCGCGGCAGCTATCGTAGTTGCAGTTATAGTATTTGTCATAGTAGGAAATATGATGGGCTGGTTCAGCTTCGGCGAGAGAAGAACTACAGAAGCAACCACTACTGAGGAAGCTACTACAGAAGAGGCAAAGATAACTATGCCGGATGTTGTAGGACTTAGTGAGAAGGCTGCCGAGAAGGAACTTAAAGAGGCTGGTTCAACTAATTATCAGTTCGTTCAGGAACATTCTACAGAAGTTAAAGAGGGCTATGTAATCAGCCAGAATGTAGAGCAGAAAACAGAGATTGCTAAGGATACTCAGATCATCATCACAGTCAGTGCTGGTGCTGAAGAACTTGAGATAGCTGATGTAACTGGTATGGACGAAGATAGTGCTTATGAGACACTTACTTCACAGGGCTTTAAGCCAACCAGATCATATAAGTTTGATGATGAGGTAGATGAAGGATGTGCTATATCAACAGATCCTAAGGCCGGAAGCAAGGCTAAGGCTGGAGACTCTATCGTAATTTATATAAGTCAGGGACAGGAAGAAAAACTCGTCGGAGTTCCTGAACTTGTAGGCTTAACAGAAGCAGCTGCCAGAGGAAGCATAGAAGCTAACAAGCTGACAGTTGGAAATGTAACTTATGAGTTTAATTCGGATGTCGAGGCAGGTCTTGTAATCCGTCAGAGTATTACAAAGGATACTCAGGTTAAGGAAGGCTCGACAATAGATATTGTTATATCAAATGGTGCTGAGACTAAGACCTATAAGGGTAAGGTCAGCGGAAATGTATCTACATCTGATCCGGGACTTGCTAATGCTACTGTAACTCTTAATGTATATATAAATGATGATGGTGGTTATCATTTAGCATATACAGTGACTGCTCCTGGTGGTAATATAGAGGTTAACGGTGAGGCGCAGGGACTTAGTTATAACAACGGTACAGTATCATTTACTGTTGTAGATCAAAATGGTGCTGATGTATCTGGAATGTATAATAAGTCGCTGACACTGTCCTACGAAGATGAATAAAAACGTATAGAAGAATAGATATATGGATCTAACAGGCAGGATAATTAAAGGAATCGGCGGCTTCTACTATGTAGATGCCGCTGGTGTTTTATATGAGACCAGAGCAAGAGGTCTGTTCAGAAAGCAGGGCATCACACCTCTCGTTGGAGATAGTGTGACTATCGAGGTTATCGATGAGACGGAGAAGACAGCATTTCTCACTGATATCCAGGATAGACGTTCCGAACTCATTCGCCCGGCTGTGGCAAATGTTGATCAGGCTCTTGTGATCTTTGCATGTGCACACCCAGTTCCAAGTACTGGTCTTCTGGACCGCTTTCTTATCAATATGGAGAGGCAGGAGATGGAGACTGTTATAGTGCTTAGTAAGGTGGATCTTCTGGAGGATGAGGACGGATACAAGCTTCCAGAGCTGGAGTCACTTAGTAATATGTATCGGTCGGCTGGATACAGAGTGATAGAGCTTTCTAATATAAGTGGTGAAGGACTGAAGACTATTCAGGATATTATATATGGAAAGACCACGGTTCTTTCTGGACCATCGGGGGTTGGAAAGTCATCGCTCATTAATAGTCTTGTTCCGGGGTTCGGAGCTGAAACTGGTGATATCAGTAAGAAGCTGAGAAAAGGAAAGAATACAACTAGACATACGGAAATCATTCCGGTTCCGAAGATGGATAATACATTTGTCATAGATACACCGGGTTATAGTTCGATAGAACTTATGGTTGATGATGAAAATGACCTTAAGTTTTATATGAGAGAATATGAAGGGTTAAATGAAACCTGTAAATATACTGGTTGCAGTCATATAGCTGAACCAGGTTGCAGTGTTAAGGAAAAGGTTGAAGAGGGAGTTATTCCTCAGGGGAGATATGAGAGCTATATAGACATGTTTTCGGAGGTTAAGTCCAGGAGGAAATGGTAATGAGCGAGCTAGAGAGAAAACTTGCACCATCTATGCTATCGATTGATTTTTGTCACATGGAAGATGAGCTTAAGATAGCAGAAGGCGCAGGCATGAAGATCCTTCACGTGGATGTTATGGATGGATATTTTGTTCCAAATATTTCATTTGGTCCACCAGTTATAAAGTTCGTTAAGCAGGCAATTCCAGATACATATCTGGATGTGCATATGATGGTCGTAAATCCATCCAGATTTTTTGAGAAGTTTGTTAACCTTGGGGCTAACAATATCACTATACATGCGGAGGCTACTGAGAATCTGAGAGCTGATCTTCTCACTCTGAAGAGTCTTGGCATAAATGCGAGTGTCGCTATAAGTCCTGACACTCCTATATCAGATATAGAGCCATTTCTTGATACAGTAGATATGGTTCTTGTAATGAGCGTATATCCAGGTTTCGGAGGGCAGACATTTATTCCTGAAACCTATAATAGATTAAAGACACTGGCGAGTATCCGAGAGGAGAGAGGGCTCGGCTTCGACATCGAGGTAGACGGTGGTGTCACTAGAGAAAATGTTAGAGATATTCTGGAAGCAGGCGCAAATGTAATAGTTGCAGGTTCTGCAGTCTTTACAGGGGATACAGCTGATAATATTCGCGCCCTTACTGCTGCGTTCTAGTTTACATATTATTTTCTTAAACGGTGAGTAATTTCTGACAAAATATACAGTAAGGCATAAGGTACTACATGAATATACTCTTGGTTGCTGGCGGAAAAGTAAATATCGAACAGCTTGTTCAGATACATGGCACTCTGAATACTCCCTTCGTTATAGGAGTTGATGCTGGAAATGTAATATTAGACGAAGCTGGGATTAAGCCCGATAAGGCTATAGGTGACTTTGACTCAGTAGGAGAAGAAGTTCTAGAAAGGCTGCTAAGTATTACTGATGTAGAAAAACTTATACCTGAAAAGGATGATACTGATACTGAACATGCATTTAGATTTGCTCTTCAGATGAAGCCTGAAAGCATAGTGTGCATGGGTTGTACTGGTACAAGACTTGATCAGACCATGGCTAGCATCAATCTGCTTAAGCTGGCAGCTGATGCTGGAGTAGATTCATTTATAATAGACGAGACCAATCGTATAAGAGTAGTACGAGGAGAGGTTCGACTTACAAGAGAAGATATATTTGGAAAGTATGTATCTGTACTTCCCTATTACAGTGAGATATCTCATTTAACAGAAAAGGGATTCAAGTATGAGGTGACAGATACGACACTTGATAAGGTCCTGAGCCTGGGAGTAAGTAATGAACTTGTGGAGGATGTTGGAATCATATCCTCTGATGACTATATGATAATCATGGAGACCAGAGACTAATGGATATTAGAAGGTTTGCCTTGGGTGATGGTTCGACTTCGTCGCAAGCGCTGTCATCCATAGTATTTACGGCCGGTTTCACTACAGCTGTTATCCTTCCCTTTTATCTGTACCTTTTTGGCGCAGGTATCTTCTGGGAATTCCTTGGAATAGCTATATGCACATTGGTCGTATGGGGAGTGGAATCTTATCCTCTGATGAGATATACCAGAAAGAGTAAAAAGATTCTTACACTTCCAGGTTATTATGAATATAGATTTAAATCACGTGGCGGACTGCTGCGCCTTTTTGCGTCTGTTGAGATTATAGTATTATCTATAGTCTTATCAGCTCTTTTTGTTAAGGAACTGGGTATAATAATCGGTACTCTGTTCGATCTGGATCCTATTAAATGTATGGCAGTAGTTCTTCTAATCGTTTCTGTTCTTTTAGGATATTTTGGAATTAATCTTATCTTTAAGACAGCATGGACTAAGGCTGTCATTCTTGTGCTGGGTATAGCATTTATCCTGCTTCATATGGTTTTCAGTGTAGGCATTGAAGGACTTATAAGAAATCTTATGTCCTCAGATATCACTGGAAGTGTGAGTAGATACTTAAATGTTCTCTACCATGATGGAAAGCTGCTTGAGCCAGAAGACTATATATCGCTTATATCCCTTGGACTTCTTGCGTCAGGTATGCCATTTATGCTTGGAATCTTTTTTGCCGAGAAGGGACCGAAGAGTATTAATACTGGTCGAAGAATCATAATTGTCTTCGGAATAGTTCTCTTTGAATTCGCATTTTTTATGGGAACTGTTTCAAGAGGATATCTGTATCCAGAAGCGAGAACCAATTCGCTGTCCAGATATTTCTATATGCTTTTCGATAAAATGTATAACGACGTGGGCACTGGAAGAATTGCGGCTTTTATCTTGCTGCTGATCATTATAATAGGTTTTGTGACCGCTCTGGAGGGTGCTATGCATGTGATCGTTACAAGCATCTATGATGATATTATCCTGGGTGGAAGACTTGTAAAGGTGAACCCTAAGCATGTTAGACGCGATATTATGATTATTTCAATCTTTTCAGGCATTGCTATACTTCTTGCTGGTGCTTATATTGAGCAAATGTCAATAAGCCTTATTATCACATTTATCACTACACTAGGTTGTTCTATCTCTCCAACGATTTTCTTATCGCTGGTATGGAAGAGAATGAATGCTGCTGGCTGCATGGCTGGACTTGTGGGAGGACTTCTATCAGTTCCATTTTTCAAGTTTACTCCATGTTTCCTTCTGGGAGGAAAGAGAGTGTCATTATGCGATATGCTTGGTATTAATTCAGTTATCCCTTCTATGGTTACAACTATACTTTTTGTGATACTTGTGAGTCTTTTAACTAAGAAGCCAAATGAAGAGATAGAGAAAGAGTTCCGTGCAATTAAGAGTAGAATATCTGAGTAGATTATGGATAGGATTTATAGAAAACTTAGAAATATTGAACCGATATACAGAAAAAAGCACCTCATGTTATGAGGTGCTTTTAGCATACACTATTCATAGGGTGAGAGAGTTATGAAAAATCTATGGTTTCAATATAAACCCGAGTTATGAACAAGTTATTAACAAACTATAAAATATATGTAAAAAGTTTTAATTATTTAACTTTTATAAATCGGACGAAATATCACATGAAAAATAATAGGCTTATTACATGTTAATGTGTTATAATAGTTTTCGATTTTGGGTTGTACGGAGGATATACGTGCTTTGAAAAAAATCAAGGGTTATAAAAGAGATTTTGCACAGGCTGTAAGAGAGGCTATATTAGAAGAACAGGACATAGAGAAGGCTGAGGATACAGGAAAAGAAGAGTCTTCTGATTCCTCAGATATTCTGTCGGAAAGTAGTTCTGATCTAGACGATGTATCTCCTTCGGCTGAGGATATAAAAGCTGGCGATTTAAAGAAGAAGGTTGATGCTCAGGTTGATGAAGCACTTGGAGTTCAGAAGCATCCGGATATGATGCCTGAGATTTCTGAGGATTTATCAGAAGAACTGTCATCAGATTCAAAGATTCAAGCCTCGGGGAATGTTGAAGCAGTGGAGCTTACTGCAGAGGCTGTAACCGAAGAAAAAAAGAATCTGAGCCAAAGCCAGAAGTGGTGAAGAAAGAAAAGAAGGGGAAGTCCAAGAAAATGAGTGAGATGGAGCACGAGATAAAAAGAGAAGAAGAACTTACAGGTCTTAGCGAAAATACAACCTATATTACAAAGACTACTATCATCACTGGTGATGTAGAGATAGACGGTGATGTTGAGATACTTGGACGAGTAGAAGGAAATGTAAAGTGTTCCGGTAAGCTTGTAGTTGGAGGACGTGTGGATGGAGATGTTATAACCGGCGAACTCTATGCAGATAATGCTCACATTCAGGGAACAGTTACATGTGACGGACTTGTTAGAATAGGAGCTGGCAGTGTGCTGGTGGGAAATGTATCAGCTACAAGTGCTATGATATCTGGCGCTGTTAAGGGTGATATAGATATCAAGGGTGATGTAGAGATAGGCTCTACCGCAGTTATCGTAGGAAATATAAAGTCTAAGTCCGTTCAGATAAGCAGCGGCGCTGTAGTAGAGGGTATGTGCCAGCAGGTATATGCAAGTGTCGATGTATCACAGTATTTTGAAGATGGAATCCAGAATCTGGATGAAGCATCAGTAGAGTAAATAATCCTGAGATTAAGACACAGGATCTATATAAAGGAGACAAGCATGGAATTACACAGAATATTACTGAAGTTAAGTGGCGAAGCCCTTGCGGGAGACGCTCATCACGGCTTTTCAGATGAGGAAGTAACTAGGGTTGCATCTGAAGTTAAGAAGGTCGTTGATAAAGGGGTTCAGGTCGGAGTAGTTATCGGTGGAGGTAACTTCTGGCGCGGACGTACATCAGATGGAATGGACAGAGTAAAGGCAGACCAGATCGGAATGCTTGCTACTGTTATGAACTGTATATATGCAGCAGATGCATTTAGAAGAGCAGGAATGAAGTGCAAGATTACATCTCCTTATGCTATAGGTGATGTAACAGAAATGTATGTTAGAGATAAGGCTATAGAGTATATGGAGCAGGGCTACGTTGTATTCTTTGCAGGTGGTTCAGGTCATCCATTTTTCTCAACTGATATGCCAGCAGTTCTTCGTGCTGTAGAGACTGAGTGCGACGCAGTACTTTCTGCTAAGGCTATCGATGGCGTATATGATAGTGATCCAAAGACTAATCCAAATGCTAAGAAGTTTGACACTATGAAAATGTCTGATATCGTAGATCAGAAGCTGGGTGTTATAGATCTTGCTTCAGCCGTTCTTGCGATGGAACAAAAGATGCCTATGATTCTTTTTGCACTAAATGAGCCGGATTCAATCGTCCGTGCTGCAAATGGTGAAAATATAGGAACAACAGTAACTGTAGATTAATAAATATTTATATATGGAGGGATTTACCATGAGTTACGAAGAAAAAATGCAGAAGGCAGTTGATAATCTGTCTGCTGATTATGCAACAATTAGAGCTGGACGTGCTAATCCACATATCCTTGATAAGTTAAAGGTAGATTACTATGGAACACCAACTAATCTTCAGAGTGTTGCTAACGTATCTGTACCAGAGGCTAGAACTCTTATGATCACACCATGGGAGGCTTCTATGGTTAAGGTTATCGAGAAGGCTATCCAGATATCTGATCTTGGTGTTACACCTAACAATGATGGTAAAAATGTTATCATCAACTTCCCAGAGCTTACAGAAGAGAGACGTAAGGAATTGGCTAAGGATATCAAGAAGAAGGGTGAGGATGCTAAGGTAGTTGTTCGTAATGCAAGACGTGATGCCAACGAAGCTGCTAAGAAGCAGAGCAAGGCAGGCGAGATATCAGAGGATGATCTTGCAGATGAAGAGAAGAATATCCAGAAGGCAACAGATAAGTTTATTGCTGAGATTGATAAGCTTATCGAGGCAAAGACAAAAGAAATTCTTACGGTGTAATCTATGAGCGAAGAATATAAAATCCCAGAGCATGTGGCTATAATCCTTGATGGTAATGGCCGCTGGGCTAAGCAACGCCACATGCCTAGAAACTTTGGTCATAAGGCTGGCGCTGATAATCTGGAGCAGATTATCGAGGATGCATGGGACCTTGGAATAAAGTACCTCACGGTATATGCATTTTCCACTGAAAACTGGAAGAGATCTGTTGAGGAAGTTACAGGTCTTATGCTTATTCTTAGAGATTTTCTTAAAAAGTCTATTGATAAAGCTAACAAGAATAATATGCGTGTTCGCGTGATAGGTCGACGTGACAGGCTTGACGCTGATATCGTTGATGCCATAGAGAAGCTCGAAGATGCTACAAAGGATAATACAGGTATTCAGTTCATCGTTGCCCTCAATTATGGTGGTAGAGATGAGATAACTCGTGCAACTCAGAAGATTGCCGAGGAGGTTAAGAATGGAATAATCTCAGTAGAAGATATCACTGAGGATTATGTATCTTCAAAGCTTGATACAGCTGACATTCCAGATCCTGACCTACTTATAAGAACTAGTGGAGAACTTAGAACTTCAAACTTTCTGCCATGGCAGATATCTTATTCGGAGTTCTACTTTACTGATACTTTATGGCCAGACTTTAACAAGGATTCACTCCGTCAGGCTATTGATTACTATAATGGCAGAGACAGGCGCTTTGGCGGTGCTGAGTAGCGCCTTCATTTGGAGCAAAATATGTTTAAGACCAGACTTATTAGTGGAATAGTACTTATAGTTATAGCACTTTTTGTATTATGGATAGGTGGAGCAGTAACAGGAGCTGTTACTATGATCCTATCAGCAATAGGTGTCTATGAATTCTGTAGAGTATATGATATAGAGAAGCGTTCGCCTACCGTAATAGCGCTTATATGGACATTTGTCTATTACTTAGTGCTGATACTGGCAGATATGAGAACTTCTATTATTACGAAGATTGATCCATCGGTTAAAGCTGCCGTTGAATCAGGTGAGGCAGTATCTCTTACGAAGTTTACTATTCCGATTATGATACTGTATCTGCTAGCGATACTTACACTATATGTTTTCAGATTTCCTAAGTATCATGACCGCGAGATTATGGCGGCGTTCACATCATTTTTCTATGTGAGCGTTATGCTGTCCTTTGTATATAAGCTTAGAACTATGTACGAAGGCGGTTACTTCATTGTTCTCGTGTTCATATGTTCCTGGGGAAATGATACTCTTGCGTACTGTGCAGGAAGACTTTTTGGAAAGCATAAGATGTCACCAGAGCTGAGTCCTAAGAAGACTGTTGAAGGACTTATTGGTGGAATCGTTGGTTCAGGACTTCTAGGTGTTATATATGCATTTTTCCTTAAGGGAAGAGTGGAGCAGTTTGATAATATGAATATATATATCACTCTGTTTATTGTCTGCGCACTCGGTGCTATACCAGCGGTTATCGGTGATCTAGCTGCTTCAGCTATCAAGAGAAATAATAACGTTAAGGATTATGGCACACTTATTCCGGGGCACGGTGGAGTGCTGGATAGATTTGACAGTATGATATTTACTGCGCCTATAATCTATTATCTGATTCAATTTGTTATAACAACACAGCAGAACTCTTTATAGAGCGACTGCAAGTTATATAGAGGAGAATATGAAGAATATTTCAATCATCGGATCTACTGGTTCGATAGGTACGCAGGCGTTGGATATAGTCCGTGCAAATGGCGATATAAATGTCGTAGCGCTTGCATGTGGTAAGAATATAGAACTAATTGAGAAGCAGGCTAGGGAGTTCTCTCCCGAGCTTGTTTCTGTTATGTCGGAAGAAGATGCGTCTACACTCCGTGTGAAGCTTTCTGATACAGGGATCAAGGTTGTATCAGGTATGGAAGGACTATGCGAAGTAGCGGCATATGATAAGGCGGATATGGTGCTTACAGCTATTGTTGGTATGATTGGTGTTGAACCAACTCTTGCAGCTATAGAGGCTGGTAAGGATATAGCTCTCGCTAACAAGGAGACACTTGTAACTGCTGGTCATCTTGTTATGAAACGTGCAGCTGAGAAGGGCGTTAAGATTCTTCCTGTAGATAGTGAGCATAGTGCTATCTTCCAGAGCCTTCAGGGTAACAGAAGAGCCTGTCAGGGTGCATATGATAATAAAGTATCCAGAATACTTCTTACAGCTTCTGGTGGACCTTTCAGAGGACGTTCTAGATTGGAACTGGAGAATGTTACTGTTAAGGAAGCACTTAATCATCCTAACTGGTCTATGGGTCCTAAGATAACTATTGATAGTGCCAGCATGGTCAACAAGGGGCTTGAGGTTATAGAAGCTCATTGGCTCTTTGATACAGAGCTGGATGATATTGAAGTTCTGATTCAGCCACAGAGTATTATTCACAGTGCTGTAGAGTACGAGGATGGAGCGGTTATAGCACAGCTTGGCACTCCTGATATGAAGCTTCCGATTCAGTATGCATTTTATTATCCAGAGAGAAGGTACCTCGCTGGAGAGAGACTTGATTTTTCGAAGATAAGTGGAATAGTAATTGAAACACCTGATTATGAAACATTTCGCGGAATCCCTCTTGCAAAGGAGGCAAGCCGAATAGGTGGTACTATGCCTACGGTCATGAATGAAGCAAATGAGCATGCTGTTGCAGCATTTCTGTCGGAGAAGATTACGTTCCTCGAGATATACGATATGATTGAATATGCGATGTCACATCATACAGTTTCACAGGATGCGGATCTTAAGACTATTCTAGCGGCTCGCGATGATACGGACCGAATCCTTACAGAGCATTACGGAGTTTAAGTATGAGTTCGATTATAAATGTTATCTCAATAATCATTACATTTGGAATAATAGTTTCAGTCCATGAGTTTGGACATTTTCTTTTTGCTAAGCTTAGCAAGATAAAGGTAAATGAATTCGCTGTCGGCATGGGTCCTAAGATAGCGGGCTGGAAGAGGGGCGATACAGACTATAGTATCAGAGTCCTTCCTTTCGGTGGCTACTGCATGATGGAAGGTATGGCTGAAGATTCAGATGATAAAAATGCCTTCAGTAACAAATCCATCATGGCTAGACTGATGGTGTGCTTTGCAGGACCGCTATTTAACTTTATCTTAGCTTTTTTCCTGTCCATTGCTATATGTCATTTTACCTATATTGATCAGCCTATCCTGACAGATATTATGGAAGGCGGCGCGGCTGAAGCTGCTGGCTTTGAAGTTGGCGATGAGATAGTAAAGCTTGATGGCAAGAGAATATATAACTATCGTGAGATTACTCTTTATGGTATGCTTGTTGATCCTAAGACTCCGGTTGACATAACATTTCTTAGAGATGGAGAAGAACATACTGTAACTCTCACAAGAAAGCTGGACGAGCAAACAGGTAATTACTACTTCGGTTTTATCAGTACAGGACGTGCTTCCAAGGGACTTATGGATGAACTTAAGTACTCCGTCTACGAGGTACGATTCCAGGTTAAGACGGTAGTTTATTCCATTAAAATGCTGGTTACTGGTCAGGCTTCCAAGGATTCTCTTATGGGACCGGTTGGTATAAGTAATACGATGAATACGGTGATTGAAGAAGCGAAGGAAGAGACCAAGGAGGAGACAACCTGGGTACAGTTTATGACTGTGCTTATGACTATCGTCAATTTTGCATGTCTACTCAGTGCGAACCATGGAATGATGAATCTTCTTCCTATACCTGCTCTTGACGGTGGTCGAATTCTCTTTGTGCTTATAGAAGCTATAGCGGGTCGTCCAGTGCCAAGAGAGAAGGAGAATATAGTTACAGCAGTAGGAGTTATTCTTCTTTTACTACTAACTGTATTTGTATTCTTCAACGACTTAGGAAATGTATTACATGGCTAATCTAGTTTAATATAGGGGATAATAACTATGGCATATAGAGATAATACGAAGAAAATAAAGATTGGAAATGTTGAGATAGGCGGTGGCAACCGTATAGCTATCCAGTCTATGACTAACACTGAGACTTCAGATATAGAGGCAACTGTCAGCCAGATTCTCGCTCTTGAAGAAGCAGGCTGCGATATAGTTCGCTGCACAGCAAATACTGAAGAAGCAGCACGTGCCTTTGAGAAGCTGAAGGAGAGAACGCATGTTCCACTTGTGGCTGATATTCATTTCCAGTATAAGCTTGCTATCCTTGCTATGGAGGCAGGTGCAGATAAGATTCGTATTAATCCAGGTAACATCGGTTCAGAGGAGAATCTGAAGGCTGTAGTTAGTGTTGCAAAGCAGCGTAACATCCCTATTCGTGTTGGAGTTAACAGCGGCTCTCTGGAACAGCAGTTCATAGATAAGTATCACGGCGTAACAGCTGAGGGTATAGTTGAAAGTGCGCTGGATAAGGTGCGCATGATCGAACAGCAGGATTACGATAACATAGTTATCAGTATCAAGTCCTCAGATGTGCTTATGTCTGTGAAGACACATGAGCTGATTGCTGAGAGAACTAACTATCCACTTCATGTTGGAATCACTGAGTCAGGTACTCTGTGGAGTGGAAATATCAAATCCTCTGTAGGCCTTGGTATCATTTTAAATGAAGGAATAGGCGACACTATTCGAGTATCACTTACAGGAGACCCAGTGGAGGAGGTAAGAAGCGCGAAGCTTATACTTAAGACTCTGGGACTTAGATCAGATGGCATAACTCTGGTGTCATGTCCAACCTGTGGAAGAACACATATAGACTTAATAGGTCTGGCAAATAAGACAGAGAAACTGATTAATGAATATAAGAATCTGAATATAAAGGTAGCTGTTATGGGTTGCGCAGTCAACGGACCTGGTGAAGCAAGGGAAGCAGATCTGGGTATCGCTGGTGGAGATAACGTGGGTCTCATCTTTAAAAAGGGTGAGATTCTGAGAAAGGTACCTCAGGATCGTCTCTTGGACGAACTTCGGAAAGAGTTGGATAATTGGGAAGGAACATCAAATGGATAATGACAAAAGTTTAAAGTCGTTTTTTGATACATTTAATGGTATGGAGATGGACCAGGACCTTAAGGAAATGTTCGAGGGTGTAGATGTAGAGAAGCTTACATATATAACCCAGTCCGAGACTCTGTACGTTGATATAATATCTACACATTTAATAGATCTGGACAGTATAAAAAAGGCGGAAGAATTAATCCGTCTTTTTGTCTTTGAGGAAGAGGATGATGATCACTATAGAAAAGTAAAGATTAAGGCGAAGTATCATCTGTCAGAGCAGTATGATCCTGAATATATAATGCGTGTTCATGGTGACGATATTATGAAGGAGATGCGCGAGGAACATCCGGTAGAATATACACTCGTTAAGAGTTCCGATATTCGATTTGGAGATGGAAAGATAACATTTGTCATGCCTGAGGGAATGATGGCTCTTCAGAGAAAGCCTATGATCGCAAAGTACTTCAACCGTCTGTTCCAGGACTGCTTTGGGCTAAGTATCAATACTGTTATAGAGTATGTCAAGCGTCCTGAGAAGGAGGAAGAGGTTGAGGAGGAAGAACGTCAGACTGAGACTGAGGCGGCTCCTTTTAGTAGAATGAAGGAGACTGAGGAACAGCTTGTAGATGCTTACGATGAGGATTCAAATGAGGTCTACTATTCTCCTGAACTTATGCGTAAGAAGGAACCTGACACTGCGCCTAAGAAGAAGGACTTTAAGGCCAGTGCTGAGGACTTCAGAAAGAAGAATTACAACGATATGGACTGCTTCTACGGCAAGAACGTAGAGGGCGATATCGTGTCGATAGCTGATATCACTGAGGAGATGCCAAACTATGTAGTCGTAAAGGGCCAGATAGTTAAGGTGGACACCAAAGAGATTAGAAATGAGAAGACTATCGTTACAGCATATATTACTGACTTTACAGATACTATCGGTTTCAAGCTCTTCGTAAAGAATGATGACTTAGGTGCCGTTATGGATGACCTAAAGCCTGGTTCTTTTGTTATGGTCAAGGGTGTACCTGAAAATGATACATTTGCCCACGAGCTTCTTCTTAATAAGGTTGATGGTGTAAAGAAGGCAACTGATACCAGAGAGAAGAGAATGGATAATGCAGAGGAGAAGAGAATCGAGCTTCATCTGCATACCAAGATGAGCGAAATGAATGGTGTAACTCCGATAGGCGGAGTGCTTCAGAAGGCTATCGACTGGGGCCACACTGCTATAGGTATCACGGATGCTGGTGTAGTAAATGCATTTACTATGGCTACTAAGTATCTGGGTAAGACTAAGCAGAAGGATGCTATAAAGCTTCTCTACGGAGTTGATGCAAATATAGTTGATGATATAAAGACTCTCGTTATGAATCCACATGGACAGAGCCTGGATTCTGACTACGTTGTCTTCGATATCGAGACCACAGGTCTTTCATTTAAATATTGTAAGATTATCGAAATTGGTGCTGTCAGAGTTGATAAGTCGGGCGAGGTCATCTCAAGATTTTCGGAGTTTGTAAATCCGGAGGAGCCTATTCCATATAATATCGAGAGACTGACATCTATTAATGATGCGATGGTTAAAGATGCAGATACTATCGATAAGGTACTGCCAAGATTTTTTGAGTTCTGTAAGGATGCAATGCTCGTAGCGCATAATGCTACATTTGATACCACATTCATCAGAGTAGTGGCACATAGCCTCGGCATGGAGTACGACTTCACAGCCCTTGATACTATGACGCTTGCTCATGTTCTTCTGCCTGAGCTAGGTCGTTATACACTGGACCGACTGACTCATTACTTCAAGCTTACAAATGCTCATCATCATAGAGCCTGCGACGATGCTGAAGTTACTGCTGAAATCTTCGCGAAGCTTCTTAAGATGATTTATGAAACTGGTGCAAAGTCAGTCGACGACCTGAATGAGATGGGACGCTCTTCGGACGATGTTATTAGAAAATCCAGAGCGCGTACGGGTCTTATTTTCGCGAAAAATGAAACTGGTCGAACTAATCTATATAGGCTGATATCGAACTCTCACATCAAGTACTACAATATGGTACCAAAGATTCCTATGTCTGAGATTGAGAAGTATCGTGAGGGTCTGATACTTGGTTCAGGTTCTTCAACAGGTCATCTCTATCAGGCACTTCTTGATGGACTTGAAGAAGAAGAGATTGAGAAGATAGTAAACTTCTTCGATTTCCTGGAGATACAGCCTGTATCTAACAATCTTCATCTTATCGATGAGGAGAAGGTTGCGAGAATCCATAGCGTGGAGGATCTGCAGGATATTAATCGAGAAATTATCGAGCTTGGTAAGAAGTACGGAAAGCCTGTTGTTGCAACAGGTGATGTATACTTCCTCAATCCTGAGGATGCTATCTACCGAGCTATCATTAAGGACAGTGTCCGTATAAAGAGACTTAATGCGAAGGCACGTGAGGAGCTGGAGGCTAATGCTAAGGCTGAGCGTGCGGCAAAGGGGCAGGAGCATGAAAATGTTGATCTTGTAAAGGAAGCTATGGAAGAGGAGCCGCCTCTTTACTTTAGAACTACTGAAGAGATGCTGGAGGAGTTCAGCTACCTTGGGGAAGAACTTGCAAAGGAAGTCGTAGTTACTAATTCAAATCTTGTAGCATCCTGGCTTGAACTTAAGAGCCCAGTTCGTCCTGACAAGGCACCACCTCGTATCAAGGATTCAGACAAGACACTTCGTAAGATATGTTATGACAAGATGCATGAGATGTATGGTCCTACACCTCCTGATATCGTAAAGGCTCGTCTTGATAAGGAACTGGATTCTATCATCGGAAATGGATACTCCGTTATGTACATCGTAGCACAGAAGCTCGTGTGGAAGTCTAACGAAGACGGATATCTGGTAGGTTCTAGAGGTTCCGTTGGTTCTTCCTTTGCGGCGACTATGGCTGGTATCACAGAGGTTAATCCACTTCCTGCTCATTATCTGTGTCCAAATTGCTTCTATGCTGAGTTTGACTCTGAGAGAGTTAAGGCGTATGCGGGAGAATGTGGATGCGATATGCCAGATGCTGACTGTCCTAAGTGCGGAACTAAGATGAAGAAGGAAGGACAGGATATTCCTTTCGAGACATTCCTTGGATTCAAGGGGGATAAGGAGCCAGATATCGACCTTAACTTCTCTGGTGAGTACCAGGCGAAGGCTCATCAGTTCTTAGGTGACCTTTTCGGACGTGATCACTCATTTAAGGCTGGAACTGTTGGTACAGTGGCAGACAAGACTGCCCTCGGTTTCGTGCGTGATTATTGTAAATATAGAGGTGTTGAGAAACGCTGGGCAGAGATGGAACGTCTCTCACAGGGCTGTGTCGATGTTAAGAGAACATCTGGTCAGCACCCAGGCGGAATCATAGTAACACCTGATGACGAAGATATCTGTAGCTTCACACCGGTGCAGCGACCTGCAAATGATATGTCCGTCGATATTATAACTACTCATTTCGATTATCACTCCATCGAGCATAACCTGCTGAAGTTCGACGTGCTGGGACACGATGATCCTACTATGATCAAGAGACTAGAGGAGCTTACAGGAATTAACGTTAAGGATATTCCATTTGATGATCCTAATGTTATGGCCCTCTTTAAGGGTACAGAACCTATTAAGATAAAACCAGAAGATATGGGTGGTATTCCACTGGGATGCCTCGGTGTTCCTGAGTTCGGAACTGAGTTTGCTATGCAGATGCTTATCGATGCGGATCCTCAGAGCTTCTCTGATCTGGTTCGTATCGCTGGACTATCTCATGGTACAGACGTTTGGCTGGGTAATGCTCAGAAGCTTATTCAGGAAGGTAAATGTAAGCTTGCCAGTGCCATCTGTTGTCGTGATGATATCATGGTATATCTTCTTAATCAGGGACTTGAGTCGGGCGATGCATTTACTATCATGGAGCGTGTTCGTAAGGGTATCGTTGCCAGCGGCGGCTGCCACGAGTGGCCGGACTTCAAGGCAAAGATGCAGGAGAAGGGCGTACCTGACTGGTACATCTGGAGCTGCGAGCAGATTAAGTACATGTTCCCTAAGGCTCACGCCGCTGCATACGTTATGATGTCCTGGCGTGTTGCCTGGTACAAGATATATCATCCGCTTGCATATTACGCTGCGTACTTCAGTATCCGTGCAGATGCATTTTCCTATGAGATTATGTGTCAGGGCGAGGCTCATCTGGATGGTGTACTTAATGAGTACAAAGCTAAGGATAAGAATAAAATGACAGCTACAGAGAAAGGTCTTCTTAAGGATATGAAGATTGTTAAGGAGATGTATGCTCGAGGCTTCGACTTTGCACCACTTGATATTTACACTGCGAAGGCTAATAGATTCCAGATTGTAGATGGTAAGATTATGCCAAGTTTCCTTGCAATTGACTCCATGGGTGAGTCGGCTGCACAGCAGATGGAGGAAGCTGCGAAGGACGGACAGTTCCTGTCACAGCAGGAGCTTAAGGATCGTGCACATATTTCTGGTACTGTTATTGATAAGATGGCAGAGCTTGGAATCCTTGGCGATATGCCTAAGACAAGTCAGCTGACATTTGACTTTTTAGCCGATGAGTAGTATCTTGTCACGAGGATATTCTCCTGAAATTGCTAGATGATTTCTCATAAATTAGATTTGACATATATAGAAAATATGTTATGATTTAGTTAACTAAGCGATTAGTTTCGAATAAAATCTGAGGGCGGAACAGGCAGCCGCCACTACCTATTAATAGGTCTTAAAGAGATGCAGATTGTCACCTGCCTATTTTATTCGATATGAAGAGCAAGAGAAATCTTGCTCTTTTCTAATTCTAGGAGATATTTATGAGTTTTGACAGAAATATATTTGTAAATATAGGTAAGAGTAGAGTAAATATAGGCTATATTAGGGATGAGTTTGTTGATTTTATTAATTCCACAGAATTACTTGATGTAGAGTTGAAAAAAAATCTGCACGTATTATTTTATGAAAATAGACTTGCTCATATTGATGCACATAAAGATGATTTTATTTCTGATAATGAATATAATAAATGCTTAGAAATGATCCCTGAGATAATTAATCATCCAGATTATTTATCTATACATCCTAATAGGAAAAGTATTTCATTTATAAAGGATTTTGATTCTCATACAAATGTTGCTGTAAGAGTTAATTCCAAGGGACAATTATCCTTAAGAACAATGTATCCCTTGGTGGATGCTATGCTAACACATTATTTGGAGAAGAACTTTGCTTGGAAGATTGGCTATGATGAGGAGGATAAGGCATATATTATGTGTGATAAAAATATAAAGGCGGCAATATTTGATTTAGATGGAACTTTGCTAGATACGTCTGTGGGTGTTCTTAGTTCAGTTAGAAAAATGATAGAACATTTTGGTTTACATAATCTTACTGAGGAAGAACTTCAAACATTTATAGGTCCACCAATTAATAAGCATTTAGAGAAAATCTATGGCTTATCTGAAGATAAGGCTATGGAGGCTATGAACTACTTTCGTGAGGAATATCCGAAGGGGGATATATTTAAAGCCGAGCACTATGACAAAATGAGTGAGATGCTTGCTACTCTAAAGAGAATGGGGATAAAACTTGGAGTCTCTACATATAAGAGAGAAGATATGGCAAAGACTCTCTTAGAGGAAAAGGGGCTTGCGAAGCATTTTGATGTAATTCATGGTTCAAATGCTGCTTCAAATCTTACTAAGGCGGATATAGTTGATATGACTATCCGTGACCTGGGCTTTAGTCCGGAGGAGACTGTAATGATAGGAGATAGCGATAATGATGCAATCGGTGCTGCGGGTGCCGGCGCTCTCTTTATCGGTGTTACGTATGGATTTGGCTTTAAGAATGCAGCGGATGTAGCATCATTTGAAAATATAGGTATTGCGGCTATTCCGATGGATATTGTAGATATCATAGGCTAATAATTTTATAGATAAAACTAGTTTCGAAAGGATTTAAATATGGGAGAATTAAAGCTTCTTGACTGTACCCTCCGCGATGGAGGATATCTTAATGACTGGAAGTTCGGTCATAACAATCTGATAAGTATATATGAAAGATTAATAGATTCAAATGTTGACTATATCGAACTTGGTTTTCTGGATGATCGTCGTACATTTGATATCGACCGCAGCATTATGCCTGACACTGACTGTATGGAGAAAATCTACGGTACAGTGGATAAGAAGGGCAAGAAGGTTCTTGGAATGATTGATTACGGAACCTGCTCTATCGATCATATAAAGCCAGCTAGTGAGTCCTACATCGATGGTATCAGAGTAATCTATAAGAAGCACCTTCGCGTAGAAGCGCTGGACTTTTGTCGTCAGCTGAAGGAACTAGGTTACATTGTTTTCTCTCAGCTTGTTTCAGTAACAAGTTATACAGACGAAGAAATGCTGGACCTGATACGTCTTGCAAATGAAGCAAAGCCGGACGCTGTATCTATGGTAGATACTTACGGACTTATGCACCAGAACAATTTGAGACATTTTATAGATCTGCTGGATAAGAATCTTGATCCAGACATCGCGCTGGGCTATCACGGACACAATAACTTCCAGATGGGCTATGCTAACTGTATTGCAATGCTCGAGTATAAAACTGATAGAACTATGCTCGTAGATGGAACGCTTTACGGCATGGGTAAGAGTGCGGGAAATGCTCCGATTGAGCTGATCGCCATGCACATGAATCAGAAGTATGGAAAAGATTATAAGATATCTCAGATGCTGGAGGCTATAGATGTAAATATTATGAACTTCTGTCAGCCAACAACCTGGGGGTATAATCTCTTCTTTTATCTTGCAGCTTCAAATGACTGCCATCCAAACTATGTGGCAGATCTTATGAATAAGAAGACGCTTTCTATAAAGTCAATTAACGAACTTCTTTCACGCCTCGAAGGTGAGAAGAAGCTTCTATATGATAAGAAATACATGGAGGATCTTTACCTCGAGTATCAGAGTCACGACATCGATGACACTGATGCGATAAAGAGACTTTCAGCTAGATTCGATTCACTCTCAAAAGACATTTTCGAATATGAGGGTGATCATGAACATAATGTAGATGGAACAAATGTTCAGAAGAATATTTTGGTAATAGGACCAGGAAGTTCAGTATCTACAGAAAGAGAAAAGCTTGATGCGTTCATCGAGAAGACAAGAGAAGCAGATGGCGATGAGAATCTTGAGATAATCGCTATCAATTACATTCCATCTGAGATACCTATCGATATGCTCTTCATAAGCAATTCAAAGAGATATCTTCAGATGTCCTCTGCTCTTGCTAGACTCATTTCTACAGAAGCGGTTGATACAAAGCCAAAGTATGACGAAAATGGCGCGCCAATCGATGAGTCAAGCGACCGTATACAGATTATCGCAACTTCAAATGTAACAAGCAAGAGATTTGACTTTGACTATACACTTAACTACAGCAGTCTTATCGACGAGGATGCAGACTTCATAGATAACTCATTTATAATGCTCCTCAAGGCGCTTGTTAAGGCTGGAGTGAAGAAGGTAAATGTAGCAGGTTTCGACGGCTACTCAGAAGATAAGCTCAACTTCATCAACCCAGAAATGGAGTATACATTTATCAAGGACCGTACAGAAGAACTAAACCAGTACGCAAAAGATAAGCTTGCAGAACTTGCGTCCGATATCAAAGTAAACTTCGTGACAACATCACTCTACAAATGAGTCACCTTCACGTCCGACGTAGAAGTGACTCAAAAATGAGTCACCCCCACGTCGAACGTAAAAAGTGACTCATTTCGAAATACAGGGAGGAAGATATGATTCAGAAATTATCAGATTATGTAGCAGACTTCTTAGTGAATAATGGAATTGACACTGTGTTCGGTGTAACTGGCGGCGGCGCTATGCACCTTAACGACAGCCTCGGTCATAAGGAAGGTCTGCATTTCATATTTAATCATAACGAGCAGGGAAGCAGTGTTGCTGCAGAGGGGTATACCAGACTTACAGGCCGTCTTGCAGCGGTAAATGTAACCAGTGGCCCGGGTGGAACAAATGCAATCACAGGTGTTCTCGGTGGCTGGCTGGATTCCATTCCAATGTTTGTAATCTCAGGTCAGGTTAAGCGCGAGACTACTACATGGGCAACTGACATCCCACTAAGACAGCTTGGTGATCAGGAATATCAGATCGTCGAAAGTGTACGAAATATGACAAAGTATGCAGTTATGGTCACTGATGAAACTGAGATTGCATATCATTTAGAGAAGGCTTTGTTCCTCGCAACAAAAGGAAGAGGCGGCCCTGTATGGATCGACATTCCGCTTGATATTCAGGCTGCTCGAATCGAGACAGACGAGCTGAAACATTTTAATGGTACACAGGAAGAAAGAGAGCTTCTTACAGCTCAGGTTCCTTCTCCTGTAAATGAAGCTACTGCCGATGATATTCTTCAGAAGATAGCAGCAGCAAAGCACCCACTTATTTTTGCTGGTACAGGAATCAGACTTGGGGATTCAGAGGAAGAGTTCCTGGATCTTGTTGAAAAGCTGGGTATTCCAGTCGTAACTGCATGGAACGCGCATGATACGCTGCCAGACACAAGTCCATATTTCGTAGGTCGTCCTGGCACCGTCGGAACACGTGGCGGTAACTTCGCTACAGAGAATGCGGATCTTATTCTGGTTCTCGGTTCACGTCTTAACATTCGTCTTATCAGTTACAACTACAAGGACTGGGCAAAGAATGCCTATAAGATAGTTGTAGATATAGATAAAAATGAGCTTAACAAGCCAACCATCAGTCCAGATATGAAGGTGCATGCTGACGTAAAGGATCTGATGCAGGCGCTTATTCGCGAGATAAATGCAGGAAAATACACAAAGGGTAACGTAGAACATAAGAAGTGGCTCGAGTTCTCTCGTTCAATAAATGAGAAGTACCCAGCAGTTCTGCCTGAGTACTCAGATACAGATAAGCCACTCAATCCATACGTATTTGTTAAATCCCTCTTCGAAACTATGTCCGAAGATGACGTATGTATCACCGGAAATGGCTCTGCCTGCGTTATCGGATTCCAAGCAGCTGTCATAAAGTCAAAGACGAGACTCTTCACGAACTCAGGCTGCGCAAGTATGGGCTACGGACTTCCAGCTGCCCTAGGTGCAGCAGTGGCACTCACCAGTGCAGACAACCGTGGTAAAGTATTTGGTAAAATGTACCAGGTAGTAGAACAGAACTTCGAACAGGATAAGAAGGACCACAGAGTAATCTGCCTCGACGGAGACGGCTCACTCATGATGAACCTTCAGGAGCTCCAGACTATCCGTGAGAATAATCTCAACCTGAAGCTCTTCGTTCTTAATAACAATGGATATCATAGTATCCGTCAGACACAGAACAATCTGTTCCACGACGGACTTGTCGGAGTATGCAAAGGAAATGGAGTAAGCTTCCCACCATTTGAGAAGCTGGCAGATACATTTGGCTTCAAATACTTCAAGATAGATAGTTTAAAATCTAATACTTTAGATGAAGACGGAAAAGTTAGTAGCGATTTAGAACTAACTACTATGTTAAATGCAGTTCTTATCGCTGAAGGACCTGTACTCTGTGAAGTAGTAGTATCAGATGAACAGATATTCTCACCAAAGCTTTCATCCAAGGTACTTCCAGATGGAAAGATCGTCTCCCCACCAATTGACGATATGTTCCCATTCCTTGACCGCGATGAGTACGAATCAAACAAACTAAACTAACAGGAAGATTATGAAGACACTTAAGAGGTTTTTAACAACAAGTAAGGATATAGAAAAGTCTGCTGCGATATGGAATATGATTGCAAGTATCATGTTTTCATTTCAGCAGGTTATCTTCTCGATGATAATGACACATACACTTGCATCTGAGAATAAATATAACCAGACTATGGCTGGAATATTTGCATTAGGCTATGCCGCCGCAAATCTGTTCCTTTGTGTCGGTAAATATGGTGTTAGATTTTTCCAGGTTTCTGATATAGATAAAGAATATAAATTCCGTGAATACAGGTTGGCTCGAATCATCTCAACGGTTTTGATGGCTCTGTTATCTGTTGGATATTTTTGCGTTAAATCAATGCAGGGTGATAATGCATTTGACAAGTACAAAATCATCTTTTGGGTTTGCCTGCTGAAGGTGCCAGATGCATTTGAAGATGTGTACTTCGGAGAGTATCAGAAGAATAATCGATTAGATATTGCATCGAAAATGTGGGGTACAAGATATATTTCAACGATTATCCTCATGATATTATTAATCGTTGTGACTAAGAATCTGTATCTTACAGTGGTTGTATCAACGATATTTACATTTGCTGTAATGATACTTTTTATATTCTTAACAAAGGAATATGTATCCGAATATGAACGACCAAGAGTGGGACGTGTCTTTAAGCAGCTGCTTGTGACACTACCACTTGCATTAGGTGCATTTCTAACCTTATATATAGGATGGGCTCCGAGAGATGCAATCGATATGATACTCAAAGACGAAACTATTCAGGCAATTTACAACTATTTATCTATGCCGGTATTCGTCGTTCAAATGATGGTGACATTTATCTTCAATCCGAGAATCTACCATATCTCATGTCTTTGGAATGATAGAAAGATATCGGATTACATGAAGGAAACTATGAAGCAGGTTGCATTTGTGGTAGCAATCACGCTTATATGTATAGCTGGCGCAGCGGTACTTGGTGTACCAGTACTTTCAATGCTCTTCAACGTAGATCTTAAGCCATACAAGCTTGACCTTTTAATCATGCTTGTGGGTAGCGGCTGTCTCGGCATGGCAACACTTCTCGGAAATCTACTGACAGTAATGCGTTATCAAAATGCAATTTTAGTCGGTTACGTTATCGTGTCAGTAATATCATTTTTCTTCATGGGAAGAGCTGTGATGATTTACAATGTACGCGGTGCAGTTGTGTTCTATGTTGCGATACTATTCCTGCTAAGTCTGATCTTTGCATTTGAGTTTGCGTACGGAGTTCTAAAAGCACGCAAAACAGCACCAGATACGGGTGTAAAATAAGAAGACTTGAAACAAATGAATTAATATATTATGATATATAGATGGGTAATTCCGTATGTTATCCTGAACTAAAGGTTCAGGTGCTTATATATGAAAAGGGGTAATACATGGACGGTTACGAAGGACAGCACACACAGGATATCAACATCGAAAGAGAGTTCACTATAGAAGTATCAGACATAATCGCTGATGTATATGAGGCACTCTCCGAGAAGGGATATAATCCTGTAAATCAGATTGTTGGATATATAATGAGCGGAGATCCAACATACATCACAAGCTACAAGGGTGCTCGTAGTCTTATCATGAAGGCTGAACGTGACGAGATACTCGAACTTTTGATGGAAAATTACATAGACACCAGACTTAAGAAGAGAGATTAATGATATGAGAGTAATGGGACTTGACTATGGCGATAAGACTGTCGGCGTAGCTATTTCTGATGAGCTTCTTATTACTGCACAGCCAATCGAGACGGTGGAACGTGAGCGTACGAACAAGCTGAGAAAAACATATCAGAGAATTGAAGCGCTTATAGCTGAGTACGAAGTAGAAAAGATAGTATTAGGTAGACCTCTCAACATGAACGGAACAGAGGGTGACAGAGTAGAGCTTACAGAAGCATTTGCAGAAGAATTATCACGTCGTACAGGACTCGAGATAATCTGGATGGATGAACGACTTACAACTGTCGAGGCCAATCGTATCCTCGAAGAGACAGGAGTCGCACACAGCGCACGCAAAGAACATATCGACAAAATGGCAGCAGCAATCATTCTCCAAACCTATCTCGACACCCAACAATAAGATAAAGAACGGAACAGAACAGATTGAATATGGAAAATGGAAATAAGAACGAGACTGTTAAGATTATCCCTTTAGGTGGTCTTGAACAGATTGGAATGAATATAACAGCAATTGAATATGGTGATGATATTATAGTGATAGACGGCGGACTAGCATTTCCGGATGATGATATGCTGGGCATCGATCTTGTCATTCCTGATATCACTTACCTAAAAGAAAATCACGACAAGATTCGCGGAATGGTTGTAACTCATGGTCACGAGGATCATATAGGTGCGATTCCATACATTGAGAAGGAAATCAACATTCCAATATACACGACGAAACTCACCATGGGGCTTATCGATTATAAGCTGACTGAGCACGGCCTCCTCGACAATATTCGTCGTAAGGTTGTAACCTATGGCCAGATAATCAATCTCGGAATCTTCCGAATTGAGTTTATTAGAACAAATCACAGCATCGCGGATTCGTGCGCGCTTGCTATCTATACACCAGCCGGAATCATCGTGCACACAGGAGATTTCAAGGTAGACTTTACTCCAGTCTTCGGCGGCGTAATCGATCTTCAGAGATTCGGCGAGCTGGGCAAGAAGGGTGTACTTGCACTTATGGCTGATTCGACAAATGTTGAACGCCCTGGCTACACTCCTTCAGAGAAAAATGTTGGAAAAACATTTGATCATATATTCGACGATAATCGAGATCATAGACTGATAATCGCAACATTTGCATCAAACGTCGACCGAGTTCAGCAGATCATTAACTCGGCCTATAAGTATGGACGTAAGGTTGTAGTCGATGGACGTAGTATGGTAAATGTTATAAACATAGCGTCCGAACTTGGCTACATTCGAATACCAGAAAATACGCTTATCGATATCGATGAAGCGAAGAATTATCCAAACGAGAAACTGGTTTACATAACAACAGGTAGCCAGGGAGAGAACATGGCAGTTCTTGCGCGAATTGCGAACTCCGTTCATGCTAAGATATCTCTTATCCCAGGCGATGTAGTAATATTCTCATCCAGTCCAATACCTGGAAATGAGAAGTCAGTATATCGCGTAATGAACGAGCTCGAGCAGAAGGGTGCACGCGTTATCTACCATGATACACATGTATCAGGCCATGCGTGTCAGGAAGAACTTAAACTCATATACGCGCTGACAAAACCTAAGTATGCTATACCAGTTCACGGCGAGTATAGACACCTAAAGCGTCATTCAGAACTCGCTCAGGAAATGGGTATTCCAAAGGAAAATGTCAAGATCATCAGATGCGGTGATGTTCTCGAAGTAGGAGAGAACAAGTTTGATGTTGTCGGCAAAGTTCCTGCTCACGGCGTCTTCGTAGACGGCCTCGGAGTAGGTGACGTTGGAAATATAGTAATCAGAGATAGACAGCATCTCTCCGAAAATGGACTGATGGTTGTCGTGATAACACTCGACAGTGAATCAAATCAAGTGCTCTCAGGACCAGATATAGTGTCCCGTGGTTTCGTATACGTACGCGAGGCAGAAATGCTGATCGAGCAGTGTAAGGATGTAGTCTCAGAGACATTATCATATTGCCTCTCAGATGAAAATGCAGACTGGAACCGAATCAAGAACTCCATCAAGGAAGATCTCGGCGAGTTCCTGTGGCAGCGCACAAAGCGTAACCCAATGATCCTGCCAATCATTTCTGAGGTATAAAGATAAAATATCAGAACGATACAAAGAATTAAAATATGGATAAAATATCAGAACAATGCAAAGAACTGAATATGTCCATTTTGGAATCCGAGGAATATCGTAGTTATATTTTCGCCCGTAATTCCATCAAAGCCAACGAAGACCTATACAACAGAGTGATGGAGTTCAAGAGACGATACGAAGATATTATGAAGTACACGGATGGCAACCCGTACGACGATATCCTGAAACTTTACTATGAAAATGACGAGTTACTTCATAACTCAGTAGTGAATGAGTTCCTTCGCGCCGAAAGTTCACTCTCAAAACTAATGAGAAAAATAATCGGCAACATAACAGACGGCATTCACTTCGAAGAATGAGTCACCCTCACGTTCGACGTAACAGCTGACTCAAAAATGAGTCACCTCCACGTCCGACGTAAAAAGTGACTCATTAATAAATATACATGAGGATTTATTATGTTAGACAGTAAAACAAGAAAAATGCTTGCAGAAAGAAAACGTCAAAATGCATTTAAGACCGAGGCTCGTCTAAGAGTAGCGCTTTACTATTCCTTCCAGGTGTTGGTCGATGTTTTGATAATTCTTCTATTTATAAAAGCATTTTCTGCATCATTTAACTTTGCACACGATATCTTTATTGACTCCGCAAAAGATCCTAGAGATAAAAGTTTTGTTACAGTAGTAATCCCACAGGATTCATCTACTAGTACTATTGCCGGGAATCTTTACGATGCTGGAGTTATAAAAAATAAGTACGTAATGGTCGCAAAGATAAAGGTAAATGAAGTTGGCGGAGAAATCAAAGCAGGACGTTATGAATTATCTCCATCAATGCGTTACAGTGAGATAATTAAAATCATAACTGGTGGTGTTTCGACAAATGAAAAAATCGATGTACCGACCGATGAAAAAAAGGCAACAATCACTGATGCTACTGAAATACATGATAACTCAGAACTCGGAGCTGGCGGCGGTGCAGAAGGTGAAGATATAGCACCAGAAGACGGTGGTGACGAAGGCGGAGACTTTGGCACAGATGACGGAGCTGGAGCTTCAGAAGAATAAAACACACAAGAATAAATGGATTACACAAGAATAAGAGATTTCATAATATCATATACACATGACGATGAAGGGTGTCTCAAAGAAATCTACGAGAAAGCGGTTCAAAATGAGGTACCAATCATTCGAAGAGAAACAAGAGACTTCCTTCAGGTTTTACTTCAGATAGTAAAGCCACAAAGTATTCTAGAAGTTGGTACAGCGGTAGGCTATTCAACACTTGTAATGGCAGATGTGTTAAATGAAGTATGGAGTAGGAATGATTGGCATATAGATACCTGCGAATTAGATGAGTCAAGAATAAAAGAGGCGCTAGCCAATTTCAGTAATTCACCGTATGAAGAACGAATAACACTTCTTCAAGGCGATGCAGCTTCAACTCTTAAAAGTATAATCGACAAAACATACGACTTTATATTTATAGATGCTGCAAAAGCACAGTATATGACTTACCTCGAAGAGTCTATCCGAATCTCGCATAAAGGTACAGTGATCGTAACAGATAATATACTTGCAGAAGGAGACGTGCTTGAATCACATTTTCTTGTAGAAAAGCGTGACCGAACAATCCATGACCGAATGAGAGAATATCTCTACTATATAAAGAATGATCCAAGACTAGATACATCAATCCTCTCGGTAGGCGATGGACTCGCCATGTCGATAATAAAGTAGATTATAATCAATCCAAACATAGTAGATTTTCTATAAAAAAGATAAAACTGCAATATAAAAAGATATTGCAAAGAAGTATTACATAAAAAAGATTATATTTAAAAAGATTACATATAAAAGATTGGAAAAATGATATGAACAAACCAGAATTATTAATTCCAGCCGGCGGCCTTGAAACCCTTAAGGTCGCCGTTTCTTACGGGGCGGATGCAGTCTATATAGGCGGCAACCGTTTTGGTCTTCGTGCAAAGGCTGACAATTTCACACATGAAGATATGGTCGAAGCACGTCGCATAACACAAGAAGCGGGAGTCAAGCTCTATGTGACAACAAATATCTACGCGCATAACGAAGATATTGAAAAGGCACCAGAGTATTTCGAAGAACTTCGCGATATAGGTGTGGATGCTGTCCTTATATCCGACCCAGGCCTGTTCTCGATAGCGAGAGAAATCCTGAAGGACAGCAGTACTGAAATCCATATCAGCACCCAGGCTAATAATACCAACTACATGACATATAAGTTCTGGAAAGAAATGGGAGCTACCCGTGTAGTTGCAGCGAGAGAACTTTCCCTCAAGGAGATCAGAACAGTCCGTGATAACATTCCTGAAGACCTGGAGATAGAAGCCTTCATGCATGGCGCAATGTGCATTTCTTATTCTGGACGCTGCTTACTGTCAAACTACTTTACAGGTCGCGATGCAAACCGCGGAGCCTGCACACATCCTTGTCGCTGGAAGTATGCAGTAGTAGAAGAGCATCGCCCAGGCGAATATCTGCCAGTAGAAGAAGATGACCGTGGAACATATATCTTCAACTCAAAGGATCTATGTATGATAGACAAAATCCCAGACCTAATAAATGCGGGAATCGATTCCTTCAAAGTCGAAGGTCGTATGAAGACAAACCTCTACGTAGCAGTAACAGCCAGAACCTATCGTGAGGCAATCGACGACTACTTCGAATCACCAGAGTTATACGAATCAAAGATTCCTCATTATATAGAAGAAATCTCGGCGTGCACCATGCGAGACTTCACACGTGGTTTCTACTATGGCAAACCATCAGAAGAAGACCAAATCTACGATAACAATACCTACATTCGAAATGCAATCTATATGGGACTAGTCGAAGAGGTAAATGAAGATGGCACCATTACACTCACCCAGAAGAACAAGTTCTCGGTAGGCGACAAACTTCAAGTAATGCTCTTCAAAGATAAAGATGTTGATTTAAATCAAAACAGTAATGATTCAATACAAGAAAAAGAGAAGAGCTATAATCTAGAACTAACAGTAGATAAAATAATAGATGAGTTCGGCAGAGAACAAGAATCAGCCCCTCATCCAAAGCAAAAATTAAAGGTTAAACTGAGTGGTGATATATCGGCTATAAAAACAGGTATGATTCTCCGTGTTCTGGAAAAATAGCATCAAAAAAACATCCAAAAAGCAAAGTGTAAACTTAAGAATATAAAACACAAAACTATGCAAAATGCACAAAAAATGACTTGATTTTAATGCATAATACTCAAAAAACAGGGTGAGGCATATACTAAATAACTAAAAATAAAAATCTGTTTTGAATTGTAAAATGATTATGATATAATCTTTATGATAACAAATGGGTTGGGGTAATTACGCCCTAATAGATATACACTTAATTCAAATACAAAATTATTGAAACTAATATGCTTTATGTATGTTTGTTTTCAGTATGTAAGGAGATAGCACATGCGTATAACAGGTGCAAGAAAAAAGATTCGAATTGGTGACCTCTTAGTTGAGGCTGGAGCTATAACATCTGAACAACTTCAGGAAGCTCTTGCTAAGCAAAAAAAAGAGGGCGGAATGCTCGGAAATATCATTATGGAGCTTGGCTTCATTTCTAGAGAACTTCTTATCACCGTTCTTACTACCCAGATGGGTATAGATTATTGCGAGATTAGAACAGTACAGATTGATGAAAATGTATTAAATCTTGTTCCTAAGGAACTCGTAACAAAATATAAGGCGATGCCAATTGGATTCTCTGAAGAAAATGCTAATGTTCTTCAAGTGGCTATGGCAGATCCTATGGATCTCATGGCGGTTGATGATATCAGTATAGCCAGTGGACTTCAGGTTGAACCACTTCTTTCATTCGAGGATGACCTTGATAATGTAATAGGAAAGAATTATGGTAGCGCAGAAGCTATGCAGGCTGTTGAGGCCTATAAGCTTGAAATGGGAGTTGGCGCTGATGATGAAGGTAATGCTTTTGATGAAGAAATCGATAACTCTCCTATAGTTCTACTTGTTAACCAGATTATCGAAGGTGGAGTTAGACAGAGAGCCTCCGATATTCATATAGAAGCGCTTGAGACAAATGTTCGAGTAAGATATCGTATCGATGGTGCTCTTAAGCAGGTTATGACATATGAATTAAATATTCTTCCTGCTATTACAGCACGTATCAAGATTATAGGTGGTATGGATATCGCTGAGAAGAGAAAACCTCAGGATGGTCGTATTACTATAATAGTAGACAGAAAAGAGTTTGATGTCCGTGTTTCTATTCTTCCTACAGTGTTCGGAGAAAAAACGGTTATGAGACTTACATCCAAGGAAGGACTTACAAAGCCTAAGTCAGGACTTGGATTCTCAGAATCAGAGATTGAAATCTTTGATGGCATACTTAGTAACCCGCACGGTATTATACTTGTTACAGGACCTACAGGATCTGGTAAATCAACAACACTTTATACTTCTTTATCAGAACTTAATAAAGAAGAAGTTAACATTATCACTGTAGAAGACCCTGTCGAGGCTAACATAAATGGTATAAATCAGGTCCAGGTTAATGTTAAGGCGGAAATGACATTCGCTGCGGCACTTAGATCTATCCTTCGTCAGGACCCTGACATTATAATGATAGGAGAGATTCGAGATGGCGAGACTGCACAGATAGCCGTACAGGCCGCTATCACAGGACACTTGGTTGTATCGACGCTGCATACTAATTCGGCTGCATCTACAGTTACTCGTATTATTGATATGGGAATTGAACCATATGTTGCGGGAGATGCTTTGGTAGGAGTTATAGCACAAAGACTTGTTAGACGACTTTGTACATCGTGTAGAGTTCCTAGACTTGCGGATGATGACGAAAAGAAGGTTCTTGGTGTTGAGGATCCTGAAGAGGACGTTGTATTATATGAGCCTGTTGGCTGTCCGCTTTGCAATGATACTGGGTATTCAGGACGAATTGGTGTGTATGAAATGATGCCAGTATCTAGAGAGCTACAGGCAGTTATAGCTAGAGGAGCTACTGCAGATGTTATAGAAAAGCAAGCGCTCGAAGAAGGAATGTCAACACTTAAGATGTCGGCTGCAAAGCATGTACTTAATGGTACGACATCAATAGCAGAAATGAAGAAGATAGTTTACACTACGGGTGATAACTATTAATTAAATAAATAAAATGTGGGAGGACTTTAGTATATGATAGATATGGACGAACTCCTCAGCTTGGCGGTTGATGAGAATGCATCCGATGTTCATTTGGCAGTCGGTATTCCTCCAAAGTTCCGTATTAACGGAGCTCTTCAGGAAGTTGATGTACCACCACTTTCATCAAGTGAAGCTGCTGAAAGTATCGGAATGACAATGAATGAAAGACAGAAAGCTATCCTTAAGGATAGAGGTGAATGTGACTTCGCTTATTCTGTTGGGGAAAAAGGTCGATTCCGTGTGAATGTATATATGGATAAAGGTAATATGGCTGCTGCGTATCGAAAGATTGATACGATAATTCCGAGACCGGAACAACTTGGACTTCCTCCAGCAGTTGTAGAGCTTTATAAGAAGAAGAGAGGACTTGTTCTGGTAACAGGACCTACAGGATCTGGTAAATCAACAACACTTGCTTCTATTATTAATATAGCAAATATAAATACAAGTAATCATATCATCACACTTGAGGATCCTATAGAGTATATACATCATCATAAGAAGTCAATCGTTAACCAGAGAGAACTTGGTATGGATACTCTTTCTTTCGATAACGCACTTAGAGCTGCTCTTCGTGAGGATCCAGATATAATTCTTGTAGGAGAGATGCGTGATCCTGAGACAATTCAGATAGCTATTACCGCTGCTGAGACAGGTCACTTGGTATTCTCAACACTGCATACAATCGGTGCTGCAGCTACGGTGGATCGTATAATCGACGTATTTCCACCACATCAGCAACAACAGATACGTATACAGTTAGCTATGGTTATTGAGGGTGTTATATCTCAGCAGCTTATTCCAACAGCTGATGGCCATGGTAGATGCGCTGCTTTTGAAGTAATGCTTGCTACACCGGCTATTAGAGCGCAGATTAGAGAAGGAAAAACACATCAGATTGAATCAAGTATCCAGACTTCGAGAAATGTTGGAATGGTTACAATGGATGACTGCTTGATTGATATGTTTAGAAATGGTCAGATCAGTAGAGAAAATGCTCTTCTATATGCTCAGGATCAGCTGGGAATGAAGAAGAATCTATACTAATTAGTATTGATTGTTAGTGCATTGATTTATATGAATATAATGTGAACTTGGTTGACTTGTTAACAACTTGTTCATATAATATTTACAATGTAATAATGATATTATGTGATTTTCTTGTGTTTAAGAGAAGATATGTTATGAAAAATGTGTGGAGGACAACAAATGGCTAAGTATGATTATCGTGCTATTGATGCAAATGGTAAGATAAAGAAAGGTACCATTGAGGCTAATAGCGAAGAAACAGCGAAGTCAAAACTTCGAAGTCAAGGACTCAATATTACTGAATTTGGAACAAGCAGTGATATTAATCTTGGCGCTATTTTTAAGAGAAAGGTAAAGAATAAGGATCTTTCGGTTTTCTGTAAACAGTTTGCTGCTGTACTTAGAGCTGGTGTTCCTGTTATATCAGCACTTGATATGCTTGCAACTAGTGTAGAAAACAAGAGACTTGTTGCTGCTATTGAAGAGGCATCTGCTCATGTTCAAAAGGGTGGTACTCTTGCAGATGCTCTTAGACTTAATTCTGATGTATTTCCACCAATGCTTTCGAATATGGTTGCGGCTGGTGAGTCTTCTGGTAAGATGGAAATATGTTTTGAACGTATGGCTACTCAGTTTGAAAAAGATGGCCATATAGAGGGTAAGATTAAGTCTGCAATGATGTATCCTATAGTTGTACTCTGTGTAACTATTGGTGTAGTTGCGCTTATGATGGTAAAGGTTATACCAACCTTCTCGGAAATGTTTAAGGAAATGGATGCAAAGCTTCCTGCTGCAACTCAGGTTCTTGTGAACTTCTCTGATTTTCTTGTTGCAAGGTGGTATATTGTTTTAGCTATTATCGCAATATGCGTTGTTGCTTGGAAGTTCTTTGTTTCAACTGATGCAGGTCAGAACTTTACTGGTAACGCTGCTTTGAAAATGCCTATTTTCGGTAATTTAAATGTAAAAACAGCGGCTGCAACTTTTTCAAGAACATTTTCTACACTTCTTTCTTCTGGTATCCCTATGATTGAAGCAGTTGAACAGACAGCTAATGTTATGAAGAATAAGATCATAAGAGATAAGCTTAAAGATTGTAAGGTTCAGGTTTCTCGAGGTGTGCCACTTTCTAAACCTATAAAGGATATGGATATCTTTCCTGTTATGCTTCCACAGATGATGCATATTGGTGAAGAAACAGGTAATATAGAAGATATGATGACTAAGGTTGCTGACTTCTACGAGGATGAAGTTGATATGGCAACAGATGCCCTTGCTTCTGCTATGGAACCACTTATCATAGTTGTACTTGCGGTTGTTGTTGGTGGTATCGTTATTGCTGTATATTCACCTATCCTTAATATGTACGATGCGGTTGATAGTTATTAAAAAAAAGTTATTAAAGACTTTGTGTCTTTATATAAAAGTAGTAATATCGTCGGGCGAGCGACTATATTATACACTATTTAACAAACATTTATTTAAAGGAGAAAAAGAGATTATGAAGAATAAGGGTTTTTCACTTGTTGAGCTTATTATCGTTATAGCTATCATGGCTATTCTTGCTGCAGCTATCGCACCTGCACTTATCAGATATATTGATAAGTCACGTAGAGCTGATGATGTTGCTGCTGCTGAGACACTTAATACTGGAGCACAGGCTGCTCTTGCTAACGAAGACATTTATGATGAGATTCAGAGTAAGGGTGGATTCCCTGCAACTGGTTCAGCTACTGCTGTTTCTGCAACAGCTGGTGGTACATTCAGTGGTACAGGTTATACATTACTTCCTGCAGAGCTTAATTCTTCAGCTGGTGGTACAGCTCCAAAGATTAAGTATAAGAAGAATGGTGCTTCAGGTTGGGCTGTTGGTTTCAATTCAAATGGTAAGCCAGTTGTTTGGGTAACAGGCATTACTACTGGTGCTGTAGAGCTTCAGCCAGACATCGATTCAACATATAAGTAAATCGATAATTTAAATGCGATAGGGATTTCGGGCTCGCTCCCCGAAATCTTCTATTGTAATATATGTAACATGTTGACGATCAGCGGTTTTTATTTCTTCCTTTACATATATACCTTTATATATGGCGTATAAGTAAAGGGGGTATGGAGCTGATCTTTATAGAGGGCTTTTGGAACGCTCCTTAAATAAAAACTACTGAAAAAAATGAGGGAGGCTATAGAATGGCAAATAATAGAGTCTTGTCAATAGACATTACGAATGAAAGTATTACTATTGTTGAGATCACGGCTTCACAGAAGAAGCAAACTTATATCCATAAGGTACTCATTTTTGAAACACCAGAGGATAGCTTCGATGATGGAAATATTCGTGATCTAAATCGTATTGGCGGAGAGATACGTTCACAATTGGCGAGTGCTGGTATCTCTAACAAAAATGCAATCTTTGTTATGAATTCAACTAAGATTGTTAACAGAGAGGTTGTAATTCCTGCTGTATCTGAAAAGAAAGTTGGATTTATAATTAATCAGAATGCTGCTGAATATTTCCCTGTTGGTAATATTCAGGATTATATCATTGAAAATACTGTTCTTGAACAGTTTACTGATGAGAATGGTTCAAAGCAAATGAGAGTTATGGCTGTTGCTGCACCTGAAATGATGGTTCGTAGTTATTATGATCTCGCTCAGGCTGCTGGTCTTAAAGTGGTTGCTCTTGATTACATAGGTAATTCAATGCTTCAGCTTATTAAGACTCAGACAACAGAACAGTCTACAACCATGGTTATTCAGCTTGGTGCTGAATCTACAGTTCTTAATGTTGTTAATGGAGATAAACTACTTCTTCAGAGAACTGTTCCATATGGTACAAATCCTGTTGTTAATGTTGTTATGCAGGAGAAAGGCGTTGATGCGACCACTGCTATGACAATGCTTCAGAATGAGAGAATCATAACGGTTGATTTTGATGATAATGAAGCAACTGGAGCATTTAGATATCTTATCAATAACATTGGTCGAGTTATGGATTTCTTTGCTTCAAAGAATCCAGATAATCCTATCGATGATGTATTCTTAACAGGAGATGGTGCTCTTATTAGAGGAATCGATGGTCTGTTCAAGATACAGCTGAATGTATCAACTAGAATTATGGATAGTCTTTACAATGTAAAGTTTGATCCATCAATTGATCTTCGTATTTATAGTCCTGTATATTTAATTGCTCCTATTGGTGGTGCTTTAAAACCTTTGGGATTCAGATTAACTTCTGGTGGTGCAAAAGCTTCATCAGGAAGTGGACTTGGTTTATTTATCGGAATCGCAGTTGGATGCGCACTTGTAGCTGCTGGTATGTCTTTCTACTTTATTAATAAGGAACATCAGTTACAGACAGAAAAGGCTACATTGGAAAGACAAATTGAAGAGAAGAGATACATTGAGGAGATAATTGCAGAACATGATGCTGCTCAAGCTAGAGCTGTTGATATTCAAACTATGTCATCTATGACTTATCAGCTAAATGAACAGTGTCTTGAACTCATTCAGAATCTTGAGAAAAAGACTCCTTCAAGTATAGTTGTTCAGTCTTTCTCTGCATCAAATGAAGGAATTCAGTTACCATGTGTTTCTACAAGTTATGATGAGATAGCTGTATTTATCATGAATCTTAAAGAATTCAGTTTTGTAGATGATGTATACGTTTCGGCAATTACTCAGTCTGAATCTGAAATTGGTGATACTCCAGAATTTAATTTCACCTTGACATGTGTTTATACAAATCCTAATGCATCTGCAACGGATGCCGAGGAAGAATAGGAAAGGGGGATTGAATTATGACTACATCAAATGCAAAGATTTTATTAACATTACTTGGTATTGCTTTAATTGTACTTTCTGTTGTTTTCATTGTTAGACCTAAAAATGAAAGCATTAAAGGCTTAAAGGTTGAGATAGCTGATCTTCAAGCTACATATGATGATTTATGTGAAAAAGAAAAGCATAAAGATGAATATATCGCAGCTACTGCTGAATACAACAAACAATTCGAAGAAGAACTTACTATTTACCCTGCAGATCTTAATCAGGAAACAACTGTTATGTTCCTTAAGGGAGTTGAAGAAGAGCAGGAGTTTAAAAACGTTTCTGTTTCTTTGCCTAGACCATCTACATTTTATATCTTAGGTCAGGGATCATCCGCTGATGGAGCTGTAGTTGATGAAGAAGATAGTGAACAGTATGTTGTAGAAACAACAACTTATACTATATCTTATAATGGTTCATATGATGGATTAAAGGAATATCTTGATTATATTGCAACTTATAAGTATAGAATGAATCTTTCTCAGGTTGATATTGCATATGATGGAGAAGCTGATCAGCCAGTTAAACAGTGTTCTGGTACTGTTATGTTAAATGCTTACTCTATTTCTGGTCCTAATAGAACTCCAGATAAGCCTGATGTAAGTGTTAAGGAAGGTAAGGAAGTTATCTTCGAAGATGAAAATGGTGGAAATAGATCATCAACTTCATTTGATGAAGACAATGGTGCAAGTATTGCTTCAAATCATAATCTTGTTATTCTATTAAATAATGCTGCAAATGATACTGCATCTGGTATAATTGTTGCTTCTAATGAGACTGATGAGTCCACATATGTAACTTCTAGTGCTAATGAAGTAGAAGATCTTAAGATATCAATTACAGAAGAAGATGGTAAGAAGTTTATTTCTTATGCTATTGGCACAAAGACTTATAAATCTGAAGTTGTTTCTCCTAATGTTACAATATATGTTAATTCAAGTGAGAGAGTTGACTCAGACGATAAGAATGGAGTTAAAGTATCTATAGATAATAGCACTGATTTAAGTGTTTATGTTAAAGTTGATGGTGATGACACTACATCTCCAAGATTTAACATTAGTAGTAAGACTGGAACTGTAAAAGTTTACTAATTACACGAGGTGGTTTAAATGGCCAGACTTAATAACAAAGGTATAAGCTTGGTAGAAATCATAATTGCTATAGCAGTTATGGCTTTACTTTCAACACCAATTATAATGCAAGTTTCCTCCACGTTGGACAATAGTGCCAACGCGAAGGAACGTCAGCATGCGATTGAGGGTGCTGATGAGGTAATGGAATATTTTAGAAGTAAGGATTTATCTGAGCTTAAAGCTGGTGGTAATATCGATGATACATTAAGTATTGTTGGATCTCCGACAGTTACATCTGATATTACATGTAACTTATATGATAAAGATGGGCATAATTTAGGATCTGTAAAGTATTCTGCAACAGATTTTGTTCTTAATAGTGTTGATTTAAGTAAGCTGAAGGATTCGATTAGTGGTGTTTCTGCTAGTAGTGATTTGAATCCACAAAGAAAGATATATGACAGATTTGTAACTATATCTGATTTGAATAATAAGCTTTCTGAAAAGAAATATGAGATTGATTATCAATCTTATGTATTTGGTAGTACTCTTCCAAATGAGCTTACTTCAGTTGGAATGGAGGTGCTATCTGATAATACAGTATGCGTTACTGATTCCAATAATCATATAACTAGTGTTGTTGTTAAGGAAAAAGGGTTAGATTTTCAGGATCCTAATACAGTTTCATTAGGTAATATTCAAGATCTAGACTCTAGTAAAATGGCTGTAATAACTGGTGATGCAACTTCTTTAGATTATAAACTTGAAAATGATCTTAGAAGTTTACTTATTACATATGCAAAAAAACCAGAAAATAAAACTACTTCTTTAGGACAGGTTTCAAATAATACTACTGCATTAAATAATCAAATTAATCTTTTGATTGGAAGTGCGACTTCTGTTCCTAGAAAAAGACTTATACATATAACAATTACTACAGATCCAAGTGCAACGGAAGAGTCTGTTACTACTGTTGACGGAAGTCCTGTTGTAACTCCTGGTGTTGCACCAAAGTATTTTCATGTTAGATGTGATGTTATATATGATGTTAAGTTTGTTTCTGCTAATCCACCTAAGATATTTAATGATTTTACTAGTTCTGAAGGTAGGTTATCATATAAAGTATTAGACAGAGATTATTATGTTTCTTCTCCTCCTGATATTTATATGGTTTATGAACCTATGCTTCTTAGTACTAGTTCATCTGGAAATAGCGAGACAGGTACTACTGATTATGCACAAAAAGAATATATATATATAACAACAGATAAGTTTACAGGTGGATATTTATATAAGGATTATTTAGCTGATCCTAATACTCATAGTTCTTATTCAAAATATGATCCATCAAAGTTATATTTGATTAGGTCTGATGAAAATTGGGAGAATGTTGTTGGTACTACTAAAAGTAATACTGCTCCAGCTGATGCTAATTTATTCTGTTATACATTTAATAGCAATGTTAAACCTGTAGATATTTATGTGAATCAATATCGTACAACTACCGAATCATCTAAACAGTTACCTATTCAAGTGGTTACTAATGTTGGAGCATCTTCTGATTTGTCAATAATTAACGAAGCTGATCCTCTTACTGCTGAAAAGCCTTGGAAACAGTTTGATATTCAAGCTTCTGCAGAGAAATTTGGTCTTTCTGATAATCCAACTGCGTATCCACATAAGTTAGACACCGTAAAAGATGAAGCAGGAAATGATGCGGATAGTATAGTTTCTCCTCTTCAGGATTCTAGATTCGAAGGAAAACTATATAGAATGACAGTTACATATAAAAAGGTAGAAAGTTTTAATGACGATGGTACGAAAAATTATGGCGAAAGCATTTATTTAACTGGAGCGAAGGGAGCAGATTGATATGAAAAAAATTATATCAAAAATTAAATCAAGTTTAATTAATTCTGGTTCTAGTATTGTTCTAGTAATAGTAGCTTTAGCTTTTATTGGAATATTAGCCGGATCTTTACTCACAGCTGTTGGTTATGTTTATCGTCAGAAGTTGTATGATTATAATGCTAAGAGTAATTTTCATTATCTTGAACAGGCGATGGATGAGGTTTATGCTGGTTTAGGTGCTAAAACTATGACAAATCTTCAAACAGCATATGAAGAGACTCGCGAACAAGCAATCAAGTTTAATATCATTACTAAATCTTATGAAACTAAATCTGATGATGAAGTAAATGATATATTTAAGAAAGAGTTCATGAAACTTTCTGCTGACACTGATTTTTATACAATTATTAGAGAAAGCGATGGTGGTGCAGGAACTAAGATTTATACAAATGCGAGTGGTGTTACCAAGGATGAGGCAGCATATAAAGGCTCTATTGTATATGCCATCAGAAATATGATTACTAATTCATCTGTTGAGTTAGATGATACTGATATGCAGATGAGTTTTCAGTATAATGATGGCTCTATTTCTTTAAATATTCCTGATCCAATAAAAAATAATGAGGATCTCGATAAGATTATTGTTAAAAATGTTCGATTAACACGTACAGCAGACTATAAGAGATCATCTGCTAATGGAACTTTTAAGCAGACTATTCAAACTGATATTGAGGTTTCTAAGCCTGATTTTAATGTTTCTTTTGACATTAATACAGTAGATATGTCTACTCTATTTAATTATTGTATTATTGCAGATTCAGGTGTTGATTTTGATAGAAAGACTAACCAGGTTCTAACTATTAATGGTAACGTTTATGCTGCTAGTGACTTCTATAATAAAGATTATAATTCTTATGGAGGTTCTTCATTAGCTGAGTCATCATTTGATAGAACAGTTGGTAGTGAGACTATTCCGTATTCTATAAATAATGTAGATGGATATAATTATACAGATCCTTCTACAAACTTACTTTATAATTTTGGTTATGGTAAAACATTAGCTCAAACTGATTATAAGTTTGATGGTAATAATGAAAGAAGTAAATATTCCGGATTTTATATTGATGGTGGAATAGTTAATCTTCTTGCCAATAATGTTATAGTTCCCGGTTCAATTTCTGTAATGAATGGTGGTAGCCTTTCTGTTTTTGGTCTTGATAGTGAAGGAATTGTAGATTCAAATGTATGGGCTGATGAAGTTGTTTTAGGAGGTTATTCTCCTTTAAAAACTGATGGTACTTCTCAAGGCTCATCTGCTTCATTTGATGGTAATCTTTATGTAAAAGATGATACACAGATTGAAGCTGAGTATGCTAGTTTAAAACTAGATGGAGCATATTATGGTTTTAGTAACTCTACTGCTAATGATGGTAGATCATATATTAAGACTGTTAAAAAGTCCAAGACTACTGATACAGCTAATATTTATCAGGAACTGATTCCAGAAAAGAATGCGGATGGATCTATTAAAAGAGATGCAGATGGCAATGTTTTATATCAGAAAAATAGTGAAGGCGATTATTTAACAGAAAATCGTGGACATTATAACAGTAGTTCAATTCTTGTAAATGGTCAGCATGCCTCTTTAGATTTATCTAAAACAAATACTATATTCTTAGCTGGTAGATCGTATATTGAGCTATCTAATATTAAGAATGGTAAGCAACCTAAAAAAGATATTACAGCTACAAGTGGTAAGACTGAAAAAGATTTAGAGTATACACCTGATGATTATTACTATTCAGAATCTCTTCAGGATTATAAAACTGGTGAAAGTATTTCAACAAAGAGTAATCAGTTGGCTTATTATCCTAGTAAAGCAAGTGGTTCTGTGATAGAAGAAAATGGGCACAAGTATTTTCAGCTTGCAACTACTAGTAAATTATATTCTATGAGATTATTTACTAAGTATTTCAAAGATGGAAAGATTCCTTTGAATTATCAGGAAGTTAATATATCTGCCACAAAAAAGAAGACATATTATTATTTTGATTTTGAACAAGCTGTTAGAGAACACTCTTATGATGACACATATTCTGAATTTGCTACATCAAAGATTCCAGATTATACAACAGCTTCAGCTGCAGATAAAACTACTATTGAAAAAAATATTACTAAGTACGCTGATATTTTAAAACAAAGATTTGTTAAAGATTATTTTGATTATTTCAATTTCTGTGTTAATAAGAATTCTTCATATAAACTAGATTATATGGGTTATGAAACAGATTATGATGATGCATCTAACTTTGGACATCTTGCTTTAAGTGATACACAGTTTAGAAACAAATATTGTACTTCTGGTTCAGAGTATAATATGAAGGTAGATACTGGTGTTCTTGAACAGCTTTCCGATCATTATAGGAAAAGTGATCCTAACTCCTCTACTAGACAAGATATGCGAGCCAAGATTGATGCTATTGTAAATGAATTACAGAATGTTACAAATTATTCAGATTTTGTAACTGGTCAGATATCTATTCCTAATGTAGAGTTATCAACTTCTGGTAATTCAATAAAGATTAATTCTAGCGGTGCACTAACAAAGAGCACATATAGTACAATTACAAGTGCTATGTCAGTTAAAGAAAATGTTGAATTATCTTTGATAGTTGATAATGATAGTGTTATTACAAGTAATCTTCTTGGACGAGAGACTGTTGATACAAATGGTAATGTTTCAGTTTCAAATAACACTAATAAGACAGATAGTAGTGGTACAATTAATTTTGCTAAGAATTATAACAAGCATTATCAGTATAATAAGGCAACTCTTAAGGATTTGGCTGAGGGTTCTGATGAAGCAGATTTCGTAGAAGAAATGATAACTGCAAATGGTGATGCTGGTATTACTCCAATTAATTATTATATGAATTACGACAAATTAACTAGTGATTTACTTATTAAGCCTAGTGATCTTGGATTTGGAACTGATTCATATCAAGTATATGTTTCCGGAAAAGATACTGGAACAACTGATGCTGATGATAACAGATTAGTAATTGATGGTTCTGGTATGACTAATAATGAAGTAACTGGTTTAGTTATTGCCAGAGGAGATGTATATTTTAAGAATGTAAAGAAGTTTAATGGCTTAATAATGACTGGTGGTAAGGTATATATTGATAGTTCATCTACTATTTCAAGTATAAATGCTTCTTTGCTATGTAGGAATATAATTAATGAGTTGATTTCTAAGGCTTCTCAATACGATGTATCTAAGGGTGATGAAGATCCTGATAATTCTGAAGCACTTAATGCTATCAAGGTACTTGAAGTGTTTAAGGCTTATAGCTCTATTGCAGCTTCTGCAAAGGGTGGTGAGTATACAACAAGTAGTGATACAAAAGATATTACAAATATCGATTATTCTGATCTTATTAGATATAATAACTGGATGAAGGACGTAGAATAAGGGAGAGATGGGAGTATGAATAAATACCTATCCAATAAAAAAGGTTATACGCTTGTAGAGATGGTTATTGTTATATGCATTATTGCAATATTAGCTGTCATGTCTCTTGTTTCAGTAACAATAATTAACTCTGCAAGAGCAAAAAATGCATGTATAAGAATTGGTTCTGAGATTAATGAAGTTAAGACAAAAAGTAAAGTAATGACTACTGCTGGAAGTGATGGTTATGGACTTGTAGTGTATAAGGATGGAAATAATGTTATTAATTGTTGTACAGCCTTATATGATAAATCTGCAAATACTTATACATTGGTTTCTGATAGTAACGTTGTCATGTCTTCTACAGTTGATGTAAAATTTACTGGAACTCGAAAGAAGTATTCAGATTTGACTACGACGGAGACGGTTAATGATGAATTAGTTACAGACTTATCTTCGGATCCATTGCTTATTACATTCAATAAAAAAGGAAATTGTCTCTCCGGTTATGGTGATATTTGCTTTTATAAAAAGAATGGTACTCAGGTGGCAAGAATACATATAACTTCTAATGGAAGTGTTGATGTACGTTAATAGAGAGGAGTGGAGATAGTTTTGATAATTTTGCAAAAAAATAAAGGTTTTACGCTTGTTGAACTTGTTCTCAGTATCGCTATTCTTTCTTTAATTATTATAGCCATTAGCGGTATGATGTATTCAAATAACATAGTTTTTAGAAAAACAAAATCTGATGTTAATTTACAGAATGTTGCACAAGATTGTTATGATAAGTTATCGTCTGATATCATGCAAGCAAAAAATATAGCTATAGAGGGTTATGTTGTTAATAATGCTGGAGATGTAATTGAGTTTAAATCTACAGGAAAAGATAATCAATCTACTGTTGCTATATCTTCTAAGGGATTTTTGAGGCAATCAGATATAAATATTAAAGATGACAAGAATGCATCTGTATCTTATTCAGATTTTCTTAATACAGTAAAGGGATATAGTATAAGTGATCTTGATTCTGTAAATTCTTCTAATGATAGTCATAATGTTCAATCGTATTATTATAATATTAGATACATGGATACAGATGAAAGAAATGCTTATGCAAGTTTTTTCAATAAAGTAGATAGTTATTCAGGTTTTTCTTCTTTGGCAAATATTAGCTCGTTTGAATCATTAAAATCTGATAATCCGTCTGGTAATCCTAAGTATAATATCAAAGAGATATATGTTAAAAGGATTATTATTTCCTTGAATGCTAAGATTGATAGCGAGTTCTGTTCTTCTACACCAACAAAAAATTATGAACCTGGAATAATAATTTACGAGTTTGATAAGAATGAAATGAAAGTCACCTATCAGTATACTCAGATGGATAAATTAAATACTACTCAAGTATATACAGATAAGTTAAATTATGTAATTGATGGTTCAAATAATGTTTCAGCTGTAATTGCAAAAGTTGATAGTAATGATGGTTCAGTTGGAATAAAAATGAATTTTGCTAAAGAAACAATGACATATGATGTTGAAGGTGTTGTTGGTATCAGAAATACTTATGTTCTGAATGATGCTAACTAGAAAGGTTGGAATGACGAATGAAGATATTAAGTAAAAAGAATATAATTGCATTTGTTGCATTAATAATCCTGTCTATTGTTACATTTTCAGGACTATCTTTCCTTTTTGCTGATGAGGATAATGGAGCACAACAGAAAACTGTTGCTGATGCGACAACCCCATCTGAAGGAAAAACAATTATAGATTATATTATTGATAATTCATATAATCTTGAAGATGGAAATGATTCTACATATCATATTCTAGAAATATCATCTGGAGGAACTGCTGCAGCTCCTTCCAAATCAAGACTTAGTGATTTAGTAGCTGAGTATGATGGAACAACTCAGAAATCTAAGAATTTTGAGACATACGTAATTAACGGCAATAAGAGTTCTGCTCAAGACAAGGATATGAATACAGCTAATTCTAAACCTAATATTGAGTATAAATGTTTATATATGAAAGACTCTGATGCTAATCTTATAGCTGCTATTAGTAAAGCTGATTTAATATATTTTAGTGAGGATCCTAATTCATTATGGAGTGATACTTTTGATATAAGTGAAGATGTAAAGAATGCACTTTCTAAGTTTTCTTCAAGTGATCAAAAACCTATGATTTTTGATAATCATGCTCTTACTCTTAAGATTAAGAAACAAACATTTGATACTTTTAATAGTTTAATTTCTAATACATTTTTCACAGAAGGTTATTTACATGCAACTTTCCAGTGGCCTGATAATGGTTCTGGTGTTAAGATTGATACGGCTGCATTGATGAACCTTGCTGATGTTTCTGCTACATATACACCTATTAGTGGTAAGACTCAGCAGTCAACTTGGGTAAATTTCGAAAAGACTTCAACTAGTACTTCTGGTGAAGCTTCTTCAACAGATGCATCAAATGTTGTTAGTAATACAACTGTTGCAAAAGTTCTTACAATTACTAAGGGTAATGTATATACTTTAACTGATAAGTTTAAAACTGACAGTTTGCAGTATAATGGTACTAATCCTGTTGCTTTTACAAAAGATGATCTAGATGCTGATGGTAATGTTACAGCCACTGTATCTAAAGTTACTGATCCTTTTGATACTACTGTTACTCCAGATACATATATTTATGATGATATATATATGATTCAAGGTAGAGATGCTGAACATGCAGTTGGTTCACCAGTATATGAATATGGTTATGCTGGTTCTGGTATTCGTCCTCAGGCATTCAAGTTTGAGACAATTGATACAAGTACAAACGCAGATGCTCTCGCTACAACAGATTATTCAAAATACGATTTTGTTATTATTGAAAATAGTGTTAATGGTGTTAGTATTAGTTCTGAATCTCAAATAGCTCTTAAGTCTGCAATGATGAATAATGTACATATTTTATATGATTCAAAGTTGTATACTGAACAAAATGTTGTTGTTGATGATGATGAGCTTAAAGCTAAAAATATAGCATATGTTTATGATAAGGTTGCTACACCTACTCATGAGAGTAGATATGACTATATTATGATTACAGCTCGTGCATATATGGATGTATATGCAACTTATCCAACAGCTAAAAGTGTTAAACCAATAGCTGACATTATTAATGCTGGTAATTTTAGAGGTATTAGTGGATTTGATAGTGGTGATTCAAGTTCTGTATATACTGTACTTGAGATAGAACCATGTTATCCTATTAATACTGATTTAGCTGGTGCATTGTATAAGGTTGCAGATCCAAATAACGATGGTGATTTTATAGATGCATATAAAGATTATTTACAAAAGAAGAGTTTAGATTTCGTTACTGAATCCAGAAGAGGAGATGTAATGGGCTATCAGTACAAGAAAGATGGTTTCTATTATTTGAGAACATCTGCTGTATCTGATAAAACAACTGATGAAATATCATATGATGAAGGCGCAACATCATTGACGGATCTTCTTGATGATCTCAAGAATGGTGGAACACAGCTTGATTCATTAATTACTCAAGATAATATCAATAATGTTGTAGATTATTATAATTGGAATGTATCTAAAGCTAAAATAGCTCATGCAACTAATAGATCATATAATAAGATTAGAGTTGTACATATGTCTGCTAATGAATTTGCAACTTCTAGAGTACCTCTATTAGATAATTATGATGCAATTTACATTGGTGGTGATACTTCTGCTATTAAAAAAGAAGATTATTGGTATGCGAACAATAAGATGAACTTCTATAGAATGTATTCTCATAATGGAGATATGTTCAATTATTCAGATTCATATAATGAAAAAAGCGGGCAGTACGGTGTATTCTCAGGTAATGATTTAACAGATAATAAGTTAAAAGAACTAAAAGAATATGCTGCTAAAATGCCTGTCATAATAGATACAACATTATCACAGGCTTATATTGAAGCTGAAGGAACTACATATAATCAGAGAATGATTGATCCGGAATCAAATATGTATTCATTCTTAGATTATATTTCAACTGTAGATTATAGTAAGAAAACTATAACATCAAATTATCCAGATACTGTACTTGTTAATTTTGATCAGACATATACGTATAAGGCACTTAATGTTGAAAGTAGTCTTGGTACAACTTATGGAAATTATGCTACAGTATTTAGAGGTGAGGATAATCCAGAAGATTATGTAGGAAGTGATGCAGATAGTACTAAGCGTAGTTGTGTTGATGAGACAGATTTAACTGCAGTACTTAATAAAAATGCTAGACCACTCTTTGCTGTTACATCAATGCCTACTATATATTCAGAAGATGATCCTAATACATGGATTGATATTTCTCAAGGTTCATATGCTTCAAAGGGATTAACTTGGAAGATTTCTACATCTGTACCTTGTAAGTATAGAATCTATATTGATGATAATTCTGATGGCAAGTTTACTGCTTCTGGTCCTAATGAGATTAGAGCAAAACAAGATACTTTTTCAACTTCTGCAACATTAAATGTAAAACTTCCTTCAACCTACTATGGCGTTGTATATTGGAAGGTTGAAGTTGAAGCACAGAATGGTCTTAAATCTTCAACTACTAATGTATGTAAGGTTAAGAGAACAACTCAGCCTAAGATGACTATTAATCTTCTTGAGATTATGCCTATGCCACAGAATGATAGTAGTCGTGGTAGCTCATCTAGAGAAAATAGTGGTGAAGTAAATAATGATATAAGAACATTATATCTATGTACAGATTGTCAGTTTAATGGTTCAATATTAAAAGGTACACCATTTACAGATACTGGATTATACAATGACAAGACCGTTGGTCGTGTAAATACATTAAGTACTGTAAAGATGCCTAATTTGACGTTTGAAAGTACAGATAATATAGTTAGTGCTATTCAGGTTCTTGATAAAGACTATAAATATCAAGGTAGTACTTTAGGTGTACACAAACATGATTTTGGTATTGTAAAATACTATGATGATTTACAACTCGGAAAAACTAAAGGTTGGGATGATGTATCATCAAACTGGTTCGATTTAATTCGCGATGATTATGAAATCGAAATGACTGTAATGTATAGCGATGATTATGAAACAAAGATCAATGAGGTTAATTCTTACTTCGCTAATCAGTCTGCAGCCTGGGTCGATGAAAAACTTAACGGATCAGATGGTTTTCTTGAGAAAAAGAATCAGTATCAGAAGTATTATCAGGCTATGAGAGCTCTTATCAATGATAAGAAATATGTAACATATAATAGTAAAAATGGTACATATTCTGTTAACTTTACCGCTTTAGATGATGATTATCCTATGACTCCTTCATTCTCTAGTACGTTGGAGAATATGCTGGTTAATTCTCATGTTGCATCAAGTGTAAGTGATGCAGATGCTTTAATTGGTAGATATGCAGGTGCTTCATACCAGCTTGATAAGGTAATATCAGATAATAAGAGTACTATGATTACAAAATGCGATACTGGAGCAACATCTGATCAGTTTACTGAGCTTCTTAATTTTATTACTTCAGATTCAGTTGATCGCGATGATAGAAAGTATTCATATGTATATAGCATGTATAATGCTCCTTCTGGTAAGATACCTGATGCTTATACACCATATTATTGTGATTATAGAGATGCTATGATACTAGAAAGATTTTTCTATGATTCTTATCAGGAGAATCTTCTGTATTCAAGCTATAAACCTGATACAGGTAGAATTGATCTTCATAATACATATGATTGTTTAGCAATAGGTGCGGCCGACTATTTCAACTATGGTGATATTCAAGATGAAGGATGTCGAGCAATCAAGGATTTTGCTGATGATAATGGAACTATTATTCTTTTCCATGATTCACTTAATGTAAAGAAGACGATGACATCCAATATGTCTAGTGATTTAAGTGATACATTTGGTCAGAATGCAAGACATAAACTTGTAGCTTACAGTAAGACACTTAATTCTCCAAATGTTGCTACAATCTCAATTGATGGTCATGATTTATCTACTACAGCTGATATGGGTGAAGGAATTCAGTCAAGAGATATTACTTTTATTCAGAAGGCTGATAAGCTTAAAGATGAGGATAAGCCATTTAGTGTTTCTGTAGGTGGTGTTGAAACAAAGATTAATAGTACTACAAAGGCTACTGATGGTAGTACAATTAACCTAGATTCAAAACAGTTCAATATTACTTATGAAAAGACTGGCGTTCAAAAAGATGTAATTGAATTATCATTACGTTTAGGTAATAGTGGATGGGAAGGTAATTGGATTCAGGAAGTACCTATCCAGATTGATCCTTCTGCTACAAAAGTTACAGCTGATGTATATTGTCAGTGTGCTGATCCAGGTGCTACTAAGAAAGTAGATAATATTAAAATGACTGGTAATGATACTTCAGCTCATGATATTACAGTAGAGTTGAACTTTATAGCTTGTGATGATAAAGGAAATCCTTCAACTAATACAATTAATTGGAATGGAAATGGTGTTAGATATTATCAGAATGGTAATTATGTAGCTTGTTCTACAGGTGGAGCTCCATTTACTATATCAAGTACAAATGTTTCTTCCAAAAAGTTAACTGATTATAAGTATAGTCTTAAGGAGTTATCTTGTGATACTGCTTCTGTAGCTGCGAATGAAATGCAGAAGATTATTGTTTCTGTTGTTGAAGGTACTACAACTCTTGAAGGTGAAGAAGTATCCTACATTTATAAAGGTAATACTACAAAGTCCGTAACTGAGAATCATACTGATTCTAATTATGCTTTGTTTAATAAAGAAAGCTACGCAGTGACTGGATATGAAGTATACAAGGATGCTGATGGTAATGTATTAAATACAACTACTGCTATAGCAACTTCAGATGGTTATACAGATAATCAGACACTCAACATTACAATTCTAGATGCAAATAAACAACCAATAGTTGGTAAGGGTGTAACTGTTGTAGATGGATATAATTCTACAAGACAGAGAACAACTAACGAAAATGGTCTTGCATCATTTGTTCAAAAGAACTATTCAGAGGCTACTGCAGCTAATCCTGTAGAAGTAAGTGATGGATCTGGTAAGAATGGTAAGACTTATGAAATATCAAACAAGAGTACCGGATTAACATATTCATCGAGAATGCTTACATATAAGGGATATTTCCAGGATGCCGATGTAGGTTATAGTGGATATGGATCATATGATCATTATATGATATATAAGTATTCTGGTATGAATTATCAGTCTGTATCTCCTACAACAAGCGGTGGTCTTGTTGCTCAGAATAGTTTACAAGATATTATAGCTGATGCGGGAGTTGCTATTCCTACAGATAAGACCCAGAAGAATAATGAGGGTATTGTTACAAAGTATCCATTTGGTATTGGTGACAGAATGCAGATAAGTGCTACCTCTCCTGGTGATTATGCTGTAGACATACAAGATGATAATCTTGTAGTATATTATTCAATGGTTGGTGGTACTTCAGGTACAAGTTCTTCAATGTATGCTGCTGATCCAATGGACGGTATCAATAACTACTTTATTTATCAGTATGGTAGTGTATACTATACAGGTGCAGGTTATGTATTGATTACAGGTCATGGACGTAACAATAATGATGAGCGTAAGTTATATATTAACATTATAGTTAATTCCGGACGTAAGAGTACTCAAGGTCCTTCTGTATCACTGTTTGATAAAGATTCAACAGATACAGATGTAGCTAATGGTAATGCTAACAATATTATCAAAGAGGTTGGTGGTGAAGGATTTGACTATTATATGGAAATTGAAGATTTAAGTGATTTCGAAGGTTTCGATTATCTTGCTTCTATTTCTGAAGGTTGTGCTGATTTCAGTAGAGTTGAGATTTGGTATGATATAGATCATACTTCTGATATCTCAGATGGTGAATATGAATATTCAACTGGTGATGTATATATCTTCAAATCTGATAAGGTTGTAAATGATGATAGAAAATATGCGGTTGAAGGTAATAAGCTTAAAACTATTGATAAAGATACGCCTAATGTTGAACATATTAAGTTAGATGAAAACTACTTTGATCCAAATACTGGAAAGAACTATTGCTACATTGTAGTAAAAGTTTGGGATGCGAGTGGTGAACAAGATACAGTTACATTAAGGCTTCAGTACAAACCAGCATTGATTGATTTAGATTAATTATGCTAATAGAGCCTGGTATTTATACCAGGCTCTATTTTTTGATATATTTTTAATATTCAATATAGTTTAATGTTATTCATATGGTTTGACAAAAAAAAGATACTTTTGAATTCAAAAGTATCTTTTTATATATCATAAGTATAATTAATTGTTATGCACGAGATACATACTCACCAGTACGTGTATCAATCTTGATTGAATCTCCCTGATTAACGAAGAGTGGTACATTGAGTGTAGCACCTGTCTCTACTGTACATGGCTTTGTAGCATTTGTAGCAGTGTTACCAGCAACTCCTGGCTCGCATTCTGTAACTTCAAGTACAACGTTGATAGGAGGCTCTATAGTAAATACCTCACCATTATGAGAGTGGAGCTTACATGTTTCATTTTCCTTAACGAACTTCATATCATCAGCTATGATCTTCTCGCTAACAGGAATCATATCGTAGCTTTCTGGATCCATGAAGTAGTAGAGCTCACCATCCTTGTATGAGTATGTCATATCTCTCTTCTCGATATGAGCTGTTTCAAACTTCTCTGTTGGTCTAAATGTTCTTTCAACAACACCGCCGTTCTTTATGTTCTTAAGCTTAGCTCTAACGAATGCTGCGCCCTTTCCTGGCTTTACATGCATGAATTCGATAATCTGATAGATGCTTCCTTCTATTTCAACGGTAACACCATTTCTAAAATCGCCTGCTGAAATCATTTTAATAATCCTCCTTATTTTTTGTATCCCTAGATTATAAGAGACAACATAACCTATGTAATTTTAATATAAGTTTCCTTATTTTTCAACCGTTTTTCGATATTATATGATATTTCTTTCACTTCATTTTTTCTACTTTTATTTTCTGTCTTTTCTAGAAGCTTTTTTGTATACAAGTATAGATACAATTAAGGTTATACAAGATATTGTTAAACCTAGATAGAAAATTATTGGATTAAATGAAATAGTTATAGAATTCTCGCCTTTTTCTACTGGGATTATCATACCGTCTTTTAGAAAACTGGTACATTTAACCTTTTTGTCATTTACTTTTATATTCCATCCTGGATTATATTTTATTCCTAATGTTATATAACCTTCATTATCAGTATGGATTGTATTTGTTTTATTTAGGTCTATTCTATAACCCTGAAGATTGTTTATTGTTTCATTATAGTTATCTTCAGAAAACTTATATAATCCTTTTTTGAACTTAAATCTATTTTTATTAACCTCTTGTATAAACTGAACATTGTTTTCACCATCAGTATTATTTACATTAGATATGTATCCGTAGTTAAAGTATAGATCACCACCTTCTGAAGGTGTTATGTATATATAGTTTGTACCATTTGCATAATTTCCTCCAGCTTCTTCGTATGGAATAGATATTAAACTGGAAGGAGAGTGTAAGTAGTTTTCTGACAGATTATTTAATGAGTCTATTATCGAATATTTATCATATGTATAGTTAGTAATATCTTTGTTTATAAAGTAACTGTTATACGATGATTTACTCTTGCATATTTTAAAGTCCATATAATCATCTACAACTTCAAGTGTAGGATATATTTTGCTTTCTTCTCCTACCCAGTATATATAATCGTATCCCATGAGGGTAACTTCAAGTGGTGTATGAGTTGATCGTTCTGCCTTATATATAAGTGTTGATGAACTACCATATTTATCATGTATATACTCTGAGACTGTTGCTTTTTTGTATGATTCTAAAATGTTATATGGATATGTAAGTGAGCCAAGTGTTTTCATATTAGGTATATATGAACTTGTTAACTCAATTATTAAGATACAACTAAGTAGAATCGTAAATAGCCATTTAGCAAGGCTCTTGTTACTATAAATCATCATTATAATGGAGTAAAAGAATATAAACTCAAGTGATTTTATAAAGTAACTTGGACTATCATATGATTTACAAAGGAATAAGCTTGCAACAATTAGTCCGGTAGTTATTATTGATGGTATTATTACCCTTATAGCTTTTGTATCTTTTATATATTTATATTCAATAAATGTTATTACTATTGAGATAAAAATAAATACATAAGCGTATGTTGACGAAAGTCCATCATGGTAAATGAATCCATTTAATATTGTATTAATGGATGGAATCATAAAACCAACAAATAATATGATATATAGTATTGTATATTTTACTCTAAATAATAGTTTTATATTGTTGTTGAATATAAAGTATGTGAAGAATAGAAGTGTTACGATTCCACAATAAATATATAAGTTATATCCTGATAGTAATAAGTTTGCAGGCTTTATTCCTGTAGAAAGCATTTTGATTACATCAAATAATTTAGCTTCTAATTCAATCTTATCAGGTAATACTAGCTCATTTTTCCATAATGAACATGATATATTATTTAGTATGATTACAGCTGATAGCATATACACAACTAAGTCACATCCGATTTTTCTTAGGAATGCCTTAATAAATGATTTAAAACTATCATGATTAAGTACAACGATGTAAAGTAACATAAATATTGTACTAATTATTGTAATCTTATAGTTGAATAAGAATGATAATGTATAGGTTATAATATACATTTTCTTTTTCTTTTCATATACTAATAATTCAAGTCCAAGAATTATTAGAGGGAATATCATTACAGTTCCAACCATTGCTATATTTAATCCAGGTCCAAGCATATAGTTTGAAAGAGCATATATAAGTGACATAGATAGAATTGGTAAGTTAATATGATTTATTAACTTTTGTATTGGAGTAGGTCCTTCATCAACTCCACCGATAACAATATCTTTTTTCTCCTTTTTCGGCTTCTTATTCTCTTTAATCTCTTTATTTTTTTTGTTTGAGTTTTTAATAATTTGAATATTAGTTTTTGATAAGTATATACTCATGAAAAGTCCAGATAAAGAAACTTTTATTACATAGAGTATATTAAGTACAGCAGGTAAAGCAGCACGTGGAAAGAGGAGTACTAAAAGGTTTGTTGGATCAGACACGTAGTAGGTCAGTATTGTTGAAAAGTCGTAGCCTGTTCCAGAATTAGTACTGTATCCAAGAATGCTCTTACCTGAGTATACACGATCATATAATTCGTAGAACCATTGAAGGTATTCACTTTGATCATTAGCGGTTATTACGTCACGTGGACCAAATGGATTAAATCCGCTATATACTATAGAAGATAGTAGTATTATAAATGGAATAATGAATGCAAGAATATAAGTAACATTTATTTTTCTAAGATGTATGAAGTTTGTTTTAGCTTTTTTCATATTATTCTTTTCTGCTTCAGTTTTATTATCTTCAAGTGACGTATCTGTTTCATCGGCTTTTTTAGTGTTATTGGTTATTTTTTTGATTATCATATTATATATTATAATCAATATAAGGGCTATTATAGATATGATAACGCCTGTAGAATAATTACCTATAGTTCCTTCAACTTTAATAGTATGTTTTCCTTCTTCTATATTAACGCCAGTAGCTTTAATATAATCGAAATGAGGTGTTTCTTTGCCATCAATATATATTTTCATATTACTGTAGTTTGGTAAAGATAAGTATAGTATTCCGCTTTTTTTAACATCGATGTTACCAGTGAAATATGTATTAGTTATGTGAATGTCTTGAATGGTTGATTCACTGAGTTTAGAATGCATTTCACTTAAAACATCTTCATTTAATATTCCGAGGAATATGGCCATATCAATATCTTCTCCACCATTTGCAAAATCATGAAGTGTTATATTGAAATGATTATCATCGCTTTCTTCAGTATCGCCAACATAGGTCATTCTAGAATCAAAGAATAAATATACTTTTCCTTTATATTTTTTATTTAAATTAATTTCTACATTAAGATTTTTAGAATTTAATATAGTAGAATCATCAAGTGATGTTTTGATATATGTGTCATCATCAACTTCATCAGATCGGATTTCTGTATATATATCTTTACCACATATTGCTTGAGATAATCCATTTTGATAATTTAAGTAAGAGTAATATGATTCAATATCTGTATCGTACCAGTCTTGTACTTTTGTATCAGTAACAAAGCCAACTGGAAGATAATATGGATTCTCATATAATTGCATATTATTATGTTCATCTATAAGATTATATATTGATGCTTTATTGAATTCTGGATCATTAGAATTAATAAATTGATATTTTACATGAAGCATGAGGTCAGCAATCGGGTTTCCTGATAAATAATTGATTGTATTTGCAGAGGCAAATATTCCCCAGAATCGTGCCATATCATAAACTTTAGAATTAAGTTCTGAACTAAATCCAGATATGGTATTTAAATTATTTATTTTTCCCATGTTAGAATTGTCAGCTGAACTTGTAACATATTCTGATATAAAGATGCTATCATCTGTATTAGTAAAACTTCTTTTTAATATCCCTATAGACTTCATACTATCTTCAAGTATTTCATTTGAGTGTCCTAGTGTACCTGAAAAGCCTATGAAGGAACTAATTAATAGTTCTATTATTGCAATATAAGAAATTATTTTACTCAGCCAAGATTTATCAAGTTTTTTGATGTATGATATTGCGAAGATTATAGTATAACAAGCTATGAATAATAATGATAAAACTAGGCTTGTGTTGTTTTTAGTTGGATATGCTAACCACAAGGTACATAGTATTACAAAAACAGATGTGATAGCATACATAATTCTCTTATATGATATATCACGAAGGTTAATTATAGTTTCACTAAATATCTCGATTATCATAAAGATAAAGAAGATAGAGAATCTATTAGGAACATTGGATTGATGATGGAAACCGTGCAATATAAAGTTGAATACTGAATCACCAAATGCCCAGAACAAAAGGAAACATATGAATAGCTTGCGAACTCTGATGGAAAGCTTAACATTTTTATTTAATGCATATATAGGTATGAAAAGAAGAGGAAGTAATCCTGCATATATATTAACCATACCATTATCGGATGATATGTATATAGGTGTTACACCAACCTGATATTGATTAATTGATTTAAAAACAGTACTAAATATATTGATTCCGTTGCTTACTGAAGTTGCATCAATTGAATCATTTTGTTGATATGGCGAGTTAAGCACAGATATAAAAGATGGTAGCAGATTAAATGCACCTAGTCCTGCTGCAAGTAAGCTTGATATTATAAATTGTAAAGCATTTTTGCAGAATTCTTTTATATTTTTGTGATCTAAAGTAATAAAGTATAGTCCTACAAATTCACATAGTAAAAAGGCACTATAGTATCCGCGTACCATAATAAAAGATAGGAAGAATATATATAGTAATGGTTTCTTTTTATATATCATTCTTTCTAATGCATATATTATCATAGGGGTATACAACCCATATAAGAAGTTATTAAAGATAAAATAACCTATTGAATAGGATGATAGTGTGTATAGTAAAGCTATCAGTATAAGATAAGGATTTTTCTTATCAAATCTTTTCCCACTATATTTATGGGTGAGATAAAAGATGATAGATGGTCCGGAATATACAAGATATATGGCTGACATTATAGTGGAGTATAGTTTTCCATCGTTAGTCCATATAAAAGCTCTGTATATAAGTGATATAGTTACTCCAATAAAAGAGCTAATTGGATTTCCACCACATGAAAATATAAAAGTACTAAAATCAATAGTAGATGGTTTTAGACTCTTAATGCTTAGTGAGTTAATCATTGATTGAATTGCAGGATATGTTTGACCATATCCATCAGATCTTAGTCCTGATAAGTTTCCAAAAGGAACGCATGTATTTAGATAACAAGCTAGTAAAAATATAGATGAAGTAGCTAGTATAGTTGTTATATAGACATAATTCTCTCGTACAAAGACAAAAGTCTTTCTATAAATAAATTGAATGAAAGCTATTCTTCTAATCTTTGTAGCTATTATAGCTAGTATTATAGAAAGGATACTGATACATATTAGCAAAGTATAATTATGTCTAGTCTGATGAAACTGTCTTTCTAAAGTGTGATTTCCAGAATTAATAGGAACACACCATAAACAATTATCAATACTGATAGGTTCAACATATTTTCCATCTATATATATATCATATAATGGGTAATCATTAATAGAATTGAGTATGTAGCCATCTCTTTCTATAGTTGCGTTTGAATCCAGATAAGGGATTGATTCGATAAAATGCTTATAAGCCTCTTGGTTAAACTTATAAAAATAGCTAGATTTCACATGACTATATTGATCTTTATAGACATATGATTTATATGATTTTCTTATTGGATTATCTATGGAGTACTTACCAAGATATTCAGTTATTGTCTGATTAGAATATATGTATCCTTCTGAATCAAAAGTATAATCTATGGTTGTTTCTTTATAGTTTGAATCCTTAGCTGAATCAATCGATATAAGTGTAGGAGTACTATTAACTAATTCGAATATATCATCCTTCTGACCTGATATTAATGAAGCAAGATAATTCATTGATGAATAGGTGCTAGATTTACTATATGTCCAATCTAGAACATTTGAGTTGATATAGATAAATCTGTTATCAGAACAAGGATTAGAATATATGTCAACATTTCCGATAGATGTTTTTGACTCAAGATTCAGATCGGGAATTACAGAGGTGTCAGAATAAGTTACATAATCGATTTTATTAAATACATTTAGTACTGGATTGAAGTAGTCATCATATACATCAAAGTTTAATACGGTAGCATTTTTATCGCTTTTTTCTAATTCATATTGAGTATTTGAAAATGAACTTGAATACGTCTTACCAGAATCTTCAAGAGAGTTTACTCCCAAAACAAAAGAGAAAACAATTTCAACTATTCCTAATAGTACTGTTACAAATAGAAGATAATTGTAGTTTTTTATCTTAGAACTAATTAAATAAAGCAAGATGCTATATAGAATGATTAATTCTATAGAGTAAATAAATGAAGATGAACTATCATAGTTTTTAGAAAAAATCATAGATAGAATAATGAGAGCTAGGCTTGCTAAAGTTGAAATGGCTATAGATATCTTGCTTATAGATTCATATTCTGCTAGTAAGTCTCGTGCGATTGTTAACATGTAGAAAATAAGTACAAAAAGAAATATGCATGTATTATTATATGTATCCTTAAAAATGTTAAAGATAGAATTAGGTCCTGCCATTATAGTTCCTGTAAAAAGAACGGCTAATACAGATAATTTTTTTATTTTTGCAATTGTTTCTATTTTTGAATTAGTTGTATACAAAAAGATAAGGAATAAACATAGGATTCCAATATATAAATCAATTCCGTATACTTTCTTGCTTAATGCTGACGGTTTTGATAAAAATAGAAACTGATGTATCATATCCCAAAAGTAGATAATGATAGCATTAAAAGTTGGTAACTTTTGGAAAAAAGAAGATGAAACTGAACTTCTAATTGCAGGAATTATTGCAAAACATGCAGTTCCAATTGACAGAATATCTGCCGTACATTTGTATAGGATAGTTTTAAATATATCTTTTTTGCTAGAGTACCTAAGTGTGAATAAATAAATGTAAGTAAAAATGACAACTATACCAGTTGTGTAAAAATTTAAATAGAATGATATACTAAGAATTATATAATAAGGTATCCACTTATACTCAGAAGAAATCTTTTCCAGGTATAGTATAACGAGAGGGAAGATAGCTATCACACTCAGGAAGGAAATATTCGTACCATACGATATCATATAGTTCGAAAGAGAATATGCTACAGAGAGTAATAGTATATTTATATTATTAAAGCTAGCTGTATTCTCGTTATTAGAATAATTAAGTGTTTTACTAAAATATATAGATGCGAATAAGCCTGACAGTCCCAGTTTAACGCAAAAAAGAATGCTTAATATAGATAAAAGCATTGTTCGTGGAAATATGAGAACTATAAGGTTTGAAGGATCTGTAAGAAAAAATGCCCCAATATCTTTTATGTTATGTGGGGTATATATTCCATGAATATAATCATACAGTTTGAAATAATTGGTAATATATGCATCATTTCCTGTCGATGTAAATATATCAGAACTATTTTGATCAAATGGAAATAGATTGAATAGAAAAAGAGCTATTATTGATGTCAAAAATGGAATTAGAAATGAAATAATAAATACTTTATATTTGTTAGCGAACTTCATTTGTTCATAATCCTCCAGCTAATTAAAATACTAGAATAATATTATCATGTATTAGTATAAAAGTCGAACAAAACACTCTGTTTTTAACAGTGGTTTTATGATATAATACCTGTCTTTGAGGTTTCAACTATAAAAAATGGTGTTAAAGGGATGCAATGAAATTCACATTGCATCCCTTTTTGATGATTATAAAAATACTTTTTTCTATATGCCCGCCCCTTTAT